>Ga0335074_10002375_pt1 | contig 25635 bp, 27 predicted proteins | sample Lox_Sample_23_FD_206715 | JGI IMG/M metagenome (GOLD analysis project Ga0335074, IMG submission 206715) | Soil microbial communities from Loxahatchee National Wildlife Refuge, Florida, United States - Lox_Sample_2.3 | ecosystem: Environmental > Terrestrial > Soil > Wetlands | place: USA... | reverse complement strand
CTGCCTGCCTCGCCATCCCGCCTGCCCATAAGGGCATATGTCATCAGAACGACAGTGGTGCGCCGCCCGGTGATGTGCAGGCAGCCCGGATTAGCGTGAAGACCTGCCCCTTCGTGAACCGTTACCCCTCATCTTGGAGGGTCAGCGCTTCGCGAAGCGTTGACACCAGCACGCTGTCTGGTTCTGATGCACTTTATGGGGACGGTTTGCGTTCGGTGGCGCGACCCGGTGCGGCTCGTGCTGGCCTAGGTGGCGCGGCGTGAAAACAACGTGGAAGTTTACCGCTTCGTGTCCGTCTGTCATACGTATACGACGGGTAGACTTCCACGTTGCGGTAAAACTCCACGTTAAATGGGAACCCGGGCTGTCCCGTGAGTCACAAGGACACCTTGCGGCACGTGAGCAACTTCCTTGACCATACGCCACCAGCCTGGAGCGCATAGCTGGTCAGCAGCTTCCGATGAAGTGCATCAGAACCCGCTGTTTGGCTCTGGCGCACTTTACGGGGAGACCGGTTGCCGACCCTGGCCGCCCGGAGGGTGTATCTGTGCTATATCACTGGCTGTGGCAGCTAATCGAATTAGCGTATGTAGTTTAACCAACTATATGGGATGCAACTGCACACGATATCCAGAATTGCTTACTGCACAGGGAATATACTCTGTTCTGGCCGCTCACCGGGCCGCTCACCGGGCCGCAGTGCCATGTCGTCGGAGACGACGTCCCGGAAAGTGTCCAAGAACACGCTGTTTGGACGGTGTCATGACGTCAGGCCGCGAGTCAGGTCGTGAGCCGAGGTTTACCGGCCGTCCGGTGGGAAGGCGATGAGCGACCCAGACCACCGAGGACCGGAGGGACTATGGCGCGGATCGCATCCAAGGTCCTGATCGAACGGCTCGCAGACTGGGGCGTGGACACCGTCTTCGGGCTTCCCGGCGACGGTATCGACGGGATTATGGAAGGCTTGCGGCGGCACCAGGACCGGATCCGGTTCGTGCTGGTCCACCACAAGGAAGCCGCCGCCGACACGCTGCTGCTGGTCGGCACGAACTTCCCGTATACCAAACACCTGCCGCACGGCGCGAGAGCCGCTCAGATCGAAGCCGACCCGGCGGGGCGGGCGCCAGGATCGGCACGGAAGTGCCGGTCATCGGCGATGCCTCTCGAAGACGGCGCCCGTGATCCGGTCGCGCCGCAGTCCGAACTGTCCGGCGTCATCGGCGAGGCGTTCGCGTACCGAGGGCCGGCGCTGGTCGACGTTGATGTCCAGCCCGATGAACCACCGCTGCCCGGGAAGGTGGAGTACGAGCAGGCGAAGAGGTTCGCCCAGGCGTTCCTGCGCGGCCAGCCGCGCAAGGCGACGATCGCTACCACACTGCTGGCCGACAAGATTCAGGAACTGCGGCTGCGCTCCTGAAATATAGACTCCGGCCGGCTCCGCCTCCCCCCACGCATCCCGCGGAGTCGGCCGGCACAACCTCCCGGCTGCCGCCCACCACGCCGGGCAGCGGGGGTAGCGGCGCCCCGGTCCCTTTACGGAAGGAGGTTCGTGGCGCGGGCCGGTCGTAGCGTCAACTGCAGCCTGCGCGGCAGCAGGTCAGCTCCCGTAGCTGTTCCGTTCATGCACTTCCGCAACCCGCGCACGCCCGTGTAACCGCATCGCGCGCCGGGAAGACCCACGCCACTGCCCGCGGGAGAGCGGGAGACCTTGCGTGTGAGTAAGCGGGCAAGCGGGTAAGCAGGTAGGACGACTTGAGCACGAGCACTCGCCGGTGGCTGAGTTGCTGGCGGGCTGACCAACCCTGTCCGGCTAAACCGGGCGTTTGCCTGATGCGGGCCCGGGTAGCCGGGTGCGCTCACGCGCCGAAGCTGATGGGAGCGAATCGATGACAAGGAAAATCCGCGACATCATGACGCCCCTGCCGGTCGTCATGACACCGCTCGAGAGCGTGGCGTCGGCGGCACGGCTCATGCGCGACGACGCCATCGGCACCGTGCTGTTGCTGGAAGATGGCGTGCTGTACGGGATCGTCACCGACCGCGACATCGTGGTCCGGGGTATCGCGGAAGGGCATGACCCGGAGACCACGCGGGTGGGCGATATCTGCAGTGAGGAACTGGTCGTGCTCAGCCCGGACGAGGATGTGACGGAAGCGATGCGGGTCATTCGCCAGTGCGCCGTGCGCCGCGTCCCGGTCGTGGAGCATGGAGTTCCAGTAGGTGTCGTGTCCATGGGTGACTTGGCGCTATGGCAGGACGAGGGGTCCGCGCTGGCCGACGTAACCGCGGCGCCGCCGAACAACTGACGGCCCGCGATGACAACGGATACGGATGACTACGGATACGGATGACATCGGATAAGTCGGATAAGACTGTCGCGACCCTGCTCGAAAGGCACGGTCGCCAGTACGCGGAGGATGCCGGTATCCGGCTGGCGGACAAACCCGGCCCGCTTTACCAATTGCTCGTGCTCGCGACGTTGCTCAGCGCGCGGATTTCGGCGGACATCGCGGTCGCCGCGGCGCGTGAGCTGTTCGCGGCGGGCTATCGCACCCCGAAGGCGATGATCGAGGCGAGCTGGCAGGACCGGGTGGACGCGCTGGGCCGTGGCCACTACCGCCGGTACGATGAGCGGACCGCGACGATGCTCGGCGACGGTGCCGCGCTGCTCGTGCACAGGTGGCACGGCGACTTGCGCCGCCTGCGCGAGGAAGCGGGGCGTCGCGAGGAAGCGGGGCGTCGCGAGGAAGCCGGGGGTACGACCCCGATCATTGCGGGCCTGCTCACCGAGTTCCCCGGCATCGGGCCGGCCGGCGCGAGCATCTTCTTGCGCGAAGTGCAAGGCGTCTGGCCGGGCGTGTCGCCGTACGTGGACGCGCTGATGATAAGGGGCGCCCGCAAGGTGGGCCTGCCCGCTGAGCCTGCCGACCTGACAAACGTGCTGTCGGCCAGCGGCGAGCCGGCCAGGCTGGCCGCCGCCCTGGTCCGTGTCGCGCTCAGTGACCGCGTCGCCGGCGAAGTTGCCGCTGCGCTCTCGCGTAGCCCGTCGGCCGGCGGGTAGCCGGGAGCGATACTGTCTCCGGGAGGCTAGTGGACATCAGCAAGCTGCGGCACGCGCTCCGCGAGGCGGTCGACGGAGAATCCGCTTCGACGAGGGTTCACGCGGCGCCTACGCCGCACGACGCGTCCAACTATCGTCGACCGCGCTGCGTGCCGGCGTGCCGGTCGTGGTGCTCGAGCCGAGCTGCGCGGCGGTGTTCCGCTCCGACGCTGCCGAACTGCCCGGCTCCGATCAGGCCCGCTTTTCCCGCACCTTGCAGCGCGCCGTCGTGTTCATGGACGAGCACGCCCGCGAGGACATCAGCGTTGCCGACATCGCCGCGGCCGCCTGCGTAAGCACACGGGCCGTCCAGCTGGCCTTCCGCCGTTACCTCGGCATCACGCCGCTGAGCTACCTGCGCCAGGTCCGGCTGGAGCAGGCTCACCGCGAGTTGCTCGCCGCCCACCCAGCCCAGGGGACCGTTAGCAGGATCGCGGCGGACTGGCAGTTCACCAGCCTCAGCCGGTTCACCGCCCTCTACCGCGCGACCTATGGCTTCCTGCCCAGCCACGCGCTGCAGCACGGCACGGCGGGCGGTGGCGTCGGGCGTCTCCCCGATCAGCCGGCGCCGAGAGCAGCGGCTAGCCCGCCTGGAAGTACGCACGACCTCGGGAATCGGTAAGACGTAGAGTTCCCTGGCGGCCCAGGGGAGGGCACCGCCAGGGAGCCTCTGCCGATCCCAGCCTGTCATGAGGACGCCAGCGAGGACAGGCGCGAAACGAAGCACGCACCCTGCCGCGGGACAGTAAGCGAAGCCCTGCGGGCTCGCCAGGAGGTGTCGTCGCGTAGGCCGCCCTCGATCCGGGACCGAGTCTGATCGTTAAATCCATGCCCGAGCCGGCCGGCAATTCCCACCGGTCAGTCAGCGTCGCGGGCTTTGCCGCGGCGAGGTCGGCGTCCTCACTGGCCGTCAGCACGCGCCATTGGCGGATGCGTCCTCTCCGGCGAGGGCGGCGGTGCCGCGGTCGGCCTCGCGCCGCTATGTCCGCTTCGGGGCCGCCCCTGTGCAGACACGCCTTGATGCTCACGCAGGTCAGCACCGTACCAAGCGCGAGTAGGCCGTACTGTCTCGTCACGGTGTCATAGGGCAACCAGAGCAACTGCAGCGCCAGGTTGCTGTGCCATGCGTAGCGCCACCGGTGCGCCATTGCCCACATAACCCATATGTTGAAGACCGCCAAGGCGGACGACCCCAGCATGAGCATGATCTGTGCACCTCCAATCAGGAGCCGCAGAACATGTACGGTGCCGTGAAAGATCAGCATTGGCGGGGAAGTGGAGCCACGCCGCCTTGTCCGTCTCACGGGCCCCTTGAGGTGTACTGATTACCCTAAGCGACTATACGCTTACCCTGATCGCACAGACAAGTAATCAAACAAAATTCAACACTGCGTGATCCGCGTCACACCAGTTTGAGGCGGTACGAATTCAGAGCCACCCAAATAACGTGAGGGGATTACCCCTTTGCGAAGAGCTGACCCTCGCTTAGAGGGGTCAGCTCTTCACAAAGGGTGAATCGCACACGTTACGGTGGCTGAAGCTGGGCGCACATCGTAAACCGCGCCCTTACCCTGGCGGCCTTCTTGGTCGTCCTGTGCGTCGCGGCTGGGGCAAGGCTCCGTTAGGGCCCGGTCACCACGGTGGTGACCGGGTCCAGGCCGGAGATCGCCAGCACCGGTGCGAGCACGGCAGTGGCGATGATCCGGATGCGGGGCGCATAGGGCAGCAGAGCCGTCAGGCCGGCGCTGTCCAGGTAGTCCACCTTGGTGAGGTCCACGATGAGGCCGGTTCCGTCGGCGCCAGCTTGGCTGAGCGCGTCGCGGAAGCGGGCGACGTTGCTCATGTCAATCTCGCCGGCGGCGGTCAGCACGATGCTTTCGTTGTCGCCGTGCCCACTGGACAGTTCAAGCGGCGTTGTCACTGGTGATCCTCACGTCCATCGTGACGGTGGTGCCGGCCGGGCCGGCCGCGATGCTATGGTCAGGCAGAGCCGGTTCGCGGTGACGGCGGCTCGCAGCTGGATCTGGCCGCCGGGATGGTCGCGGTGTCCGTGCTCGACCGCGTTGGCAACCGCCTCTCCGGCTGCTACCAGGGCGTCCTGCACCAGCCGGGTGCTGAGGCCGCAGCTGTCAAGCCAGCCGCGCAGCTGGGCGCGGACCGGTCTGAGCTGTCTTGTGTCCGCTGGGAACGACAGGTCGAGCGGGGCGGGATGCCGGTATAGCACGATGGCCACGTCGTCTCCGTATCCTCCTGGTGGCGCGAGGTGTGTCATGAGCTGGTTGGCGAGATCCTCCAGCGAGTCCTCACCGCCGCTGACGACGGCGGCTCCCGCTTCGACGATGCCGTCTGTCAGGGAACGGCCACGCCGTTCGACGAGCCCATCGGTGTAGAGCAGCAAGGTCGACCGTGGCGGCAGCGCATAGCTGGCCTCATCGCGCTCTGCGTGCAGGCTGGCGGCGAGCGGATACGAGCGCGCCCTGTCGAGCAGGTCGATGGCGCCATCCGGGTGCGCGGCAATGCCGGGTGGATGGCCAGCCGCGGAGTAGGTGAGCTGGCCGGACGCCGGGTCAAGGATGGCGCAGAACATCGTGGTGAACTCGGCCTCGGGAACGGAGGCCGCGAACTTGTCCATGGCGGCTAGCATCCGGCCGGGGCTCGCGTCCTGGAGCAGTAGCGGGCGGCACGCGCTGCGCAGCTGACCCATCACGGTCGCGGCGCCCAGGTCGTGCCCGACACAGTCGCCGACCACGATCGCTATCCGCCCATCGGGCAGCCCGACGATGTCGTGCCAGTCGCCGCCTACCTCAAGCGGGCGGGTGGCTGGCTCGTAGCGGGCGCTGAAGCCGGCCGGCAGTTGCACCGGGCCAAGGATCGCCCGTTGCAGTATCAGCGCGGTCTCGCTGTCCTGCTGGCGAGCGTCGTGCTCCGCGGTGACATCGCGGAGCGTGCCCACCACCACCCTCCCGTTCTCCTGATCCACGACCTCGTTGAAGACGCCGGTCACCCACAGCCGGTGCCCATCGCTGTGCGTGAACGGCACGGTGAAGCTTCCCGCATGCTGATCCCTGATGGTCAGGTAGGCGCCCTCGGCCATACGGAACGCATCGGGGTCGGACTCCGCATCCGGCCACCACGGGTGCGGAGCGCGATACGGCAGCCCGCCGGCGTCGTATCCCAGCATGTCCGCGAACGCGGAGTTGATCTCCAGGACGTCGCCGCTGGAGCCGCACACGAAGAAGGCCTCGTGCAGCGACTCGATGAGCGCCGCTCGCCAGCGGGCGTGCTGGCCGCGCATGCGCGACAGCTGCACGCTGGCGCGGACCCGCGCCAGCAGCTCAGCGGCCGAGAACGGTTTCACCAGGTAGTCGTCGGCACCCGCGTCAAGGCCCTCGATCGCGGCATCCTGGCCGGCTCTCGCGGAAAGCAGCAGCACCGGCAGGTCGGCGGTGCGCGGGTCGGCACGCAGCGTGTTGACCAGCCCGATCCCGTCCAGCCTCGGCATCATGACATCGCTGATGACGAGGTCGGGCCGCAGCGACCTGGCGGCGTCCAGTGCGGCCAGCCCGTCGGTGACTGTGGTCACCTGGTACCTGGGCAGGAGCAGCCGCTGCAGGTACTCGCGCATGTCGGCGTTGTCGTCGGCGAGCAGGATGTGCGGCACACCCGGGTCGTGGGCGACCCGTGTTCGTGCCGGTGCGCTCACGAGCACCGAGGCGGCGACGTCGGCGGAACCCCTCGTCGTCCGCGGGAGGCAGCCAGCGCATCGCCTCTTGCACGTAGGGATCGGCCGTGGCCCGGCCGAGGCCGCGAGCACGATCACGCCGACGGGGGCGCCGCCACCGTCGCCCTGCAGCGGCAGCACCATCGCCTCGGTCGGAGGATCCGGCCAGTCTCCGGACGGCAGCGGGCCGAAGCGGTCCGTCACGTCGGTCAGCGTTACCGGCTGCCCGGTCCGCAGCACATGACCGACCGGCCAGCCAGGTGACAGGTCCGCGGTGCTGCTCGTGGCCAGCGGCAGCAGCAGGTCCTCCGACCAGGTGGCCTGCCCGGTGCTCAGCACCGAATGCAGCATCGGCCCGATCGTGTCCCAGATCTCGCTCCACACCTGCTGCCCGGGCAGGCCCAGGGCCGGGTGCTTGTCGCCGAGCAACGGCATATAGGCGTCATTGTAACCATCTGCGAGGTAAGTCAAACGGGCTAGCGCAGCCCAAGCCCACCGCCGTGGTCGTGACTTGCACGCTACTCCTCGTGCACGTCCTCATTCCTCGTACACGTCCTCGATGACCTCGGTCTCGCCGGGAGTGCCTTCCGGCATCGGGTTGTCACGCCCAGCCGGCAGCCCGGCCCGCACCTGCGTGTTGGCGGGGTTGCGGGTCACGTACGGCGGGTAGGTGACATTTTCCACCCGGCCCCGCTGTCGCTCATAACGGCGTACGAACAGGCGGCGGCCCACCCAGGTCGTCGCCTGCCGGGGCAGCACCATGCCGAGGATGCCGATCAGCATGATGACGTAGCCGGCGGTGTGCAGGTTGAAGACGGACGTGTTGGTCGTCACCGCGAACGCCAGGATCGCGCCCGCACCGAACAGCAGCAGTCCCGTGCCGAATTTCATGGCTATCCTCCTGTCGGCCGTCACTGTCGGGCTACCCCGGTGACCAGGATCAAACAAGAGGTGGGTTTGCCAGCCCGATCCGGCGGTACGTAACTGGTCCATGCGCGGACGAGCCTGGCGATCGCGCGGGAAGGAGAGGCCAGCCGTGCGCGCGTATCGCCGTCACCGAGCCGTAGTCTCATCAGCATGATGAAGCCTCGTGAGTCTGCGCGCGAGTCCGGGCTGGCAGAGCGACTCCGTGGCATCGAGGCTGTCATGGACGCCGCGGCACGCTACGTCACCGGCTCGGGCAACTTCGGCGGGGACTGGTACGACGTGTTCGTTCTGCCCAGCGGGAAACTCGGCATGGTGGTGGGAGATGTGGCCGGTTCTGGCCTGCCCGCCGCCGTCATCATGGGTCGCATGCGCAGTGCCCTGCGCGCTTACGTGCTGGAGGAGGAGGACCCCGGCACCGTGTGAGCCCGAGGTGGCCGAGATAGACGTCGAGGTGCCGATCGGTGTTGCCGATGACGTGCCACGCCGGTCTACGACGTTCGGTATCCCGGCAGGAGCGCTGTTGTGCAGCTACACCGACGGACTGGTGGAACGGCGCGGTCAGGTGCTCGATGCCGGCATCGGCCTGCTCGCCGGCACGCTGAGGGCGACCCTGGCGAGGGGACACGATACCGCGGGGACAGAGACATCGCTGGCCGAGGCGGCATGCGCCGACGTCATGCGCGCGCTGGTGGGCAACGCGCCCGCCTCGGACGATGTAGCGGTGCTGATGCTGCACCGGCGCTAGGTTCCCGCGCTCAGCAGTTCTTCAGGTTCATGTGCATGCGGATAGTGGTACCGGCCTCATCTGACCGCAGGTCCACCTTGTCGCAGACCTGCTGGACCATCCACAATCCAAAGCCGGACGTAGCGCCTGGTAGCGGTTCGCGTGAACCTGCTTGCGGATCGTCGATGAAGCCCTCGTCCGTGATCTGGCAGACGATCTCGTCGGCATCGTGCCAGATGTCGAGCCTGCCAGTGGTCTGCGCGTGCTGTACTGTATTCGCCGCTACCTCGCCGACAGCGATGACCAGGTCGACGGCGCGCTTCTCGCTGAGGCCGGCTTGTTCCGCGCGGCGTCTGACCAGAGCGCGGACCGCCGCCAGGTCGGTGGTGAACGTGAGCGAGACCGCATCCTGCCCTATGGGAATAGACACCTCGCGCATGCTGCGCGCCTACCCCGGCCCGTGTGGGCGGAAACCCGGCCTGAGCCCGTTTTCCAGTGAACGTTTACGAACGGATATGGGGGTATCCGATATGAGACCACGAGGAAGAGGAAGGAATATGTATATCGGACTCGGCACGGTAGTGCTTATCGTGATCATCATCATTGTCATTCTCGCTTTGCGTAGGGGAATCTGACGATCCACGGCGAGCGTTTATCAACGGGCCGGGCGAGGCGGGCACCCGCCGCGCCCGGCCCGTTTCGTGGCGGAAGTGCCCAGTGCTAGCCTGGCATGCATGGGCGAGCAAGTGGCGGAGGCGACGCCGGTCATCGTCATCCTGCCCGCTGAGATCGATGTCACTAACGCCAGCCAGGTTCTCGCCAAGCTGGCAGCTGCCCTCGTGCCCGGGGTCCCGCTGGTGATAGCCGATATGACGTCGACGATCTTCTGCGACACGTCGGGAGTGCGCGCGCTTGTTGACGCGCATGACCGGGCGGTCACCGATGACATCGATTTCCGGCTCGCGGTACCGCCGGAGGGCTCTGTACGCCGCGTGCTTGAACTCACCGGCATCATCCGGATGCTGCCTGTTTACCCCGGTCTCGACGAGGCGGCCAGGACGCGCTGAGCGCTCTGCAGCCCGGGCCCTTACAGCTGCGGCCGGGTGCTTACAGCCGGCGCAGCACGATCATGGCGACGTCGTCCTCGCGGGAGCCGAAGATCGAGATGATCTCATTACTGAACGCCTCGACGTCATGCCGGTCCGCGATCTCGGCGGCGGCGCGCAGCTTCTCCATGTTCGTGTCAAGTGGCACGTTCCTGTCCTCGATCAGGCCGTCGGTGACCAGCAGCACCGCACCGCCCGCCGCAAGCCAGGCGGTCTCGGTATGCGGTTCGTGCCTGGGCAGCCCCAGCACCAGGCCGCCTTCGCCGCGGTAGACCGCCGAGCCGGAATCCACGAGCAGGGGAGGGATGTGGCCGCAGTTCACGATCTGGAGTTCGCCGGTCGCGGGGTTCAGGAAGAGCAGGCAGAGCGACGCGATAAGACCGGGGTGGTAGCGCCGCAAGACGTCGTTGACCAGGCCGGTGATCGTGAGTGGCGGATGGCCCTCGGAGGCGAAGGCGCGCAGAGCGTGCCTGAGCTCGCCCATCACGGCAGCAGCGTGCAGCGAGTGGCCCTGGACATCGCCGATGGCGACCAGGACCCGGTCGCCGATCGCCAGGGCTTCGTAGAAATCACCACCCACCTCGGCCTGGTCGCTGGCCGGCATATACCGGGACGACATCGTCAGGCCAGGTATGACGGGGAGCGAGGCGGGCAGGAAGCTCCGCTGCAGCGTCAGCGCGATCAGGTGCTCTTCCGCGTAGGAGCGCAGTGCTTCGACGCCGAGGGCGGTCGCCTGGACGAGCTGGCGCAGGATCTGCTTCTCCTCCTCGCCGGTCATGGCTTCCCTGGCGGCGATCATCACGACGGCCGGCCTGCCAGGCTTGGTGCGCGCCGCGGCCACGCAGGCGTCGGTCCGCACGGTGCTGTCCGGCATCGTGTTCAGCCAGTCCTGCGCGGAGATTATCGCGCTCCCGGTGCCGCTATCGGGCCCGAGCGCGAGTCCGGCGACGCGATCAGCGAGCCCCGGCGTTCCGCCGCGCCGGATGGGCGTCTCCCGGCCTGGTGCGGCGGATACCCTCCTGACCTGGCCGTCCGGCATCTCCAGCATCAGCACGACCTCGGTCAGGAAGATCCGCGCGGCACCGGTCGCGGCCGCGAACGCCAGCCTGTCGAAGGTCTCGGCGGCATTTATCTCGATGGTCACGCTCGCCAGGAGGGAGAGCAGTCCCGCGATCCGCTCGGCGCGCAACCGGGCGCGGTGATAGCGCAGCGCCGCGGCGACAGTGGCGAGCAGTTCCTCCGGGTCGGCGGGTTCTATCAGGTAGGCGTCGGCGCCTTGGCTGAGGCCGTGCGCTCGGTCCTTGACCTCCACCGCCGTCGCGGAGACCTGGATGACGGGGATCGCGGCGGTGCGCGGGTCGCTCTTGATATGCCGGCAGACCTCGAATCCGCTCATGTCGGGCAGGTTCACGTCGAGTATCACCAGCTCGGCAGCGCTCACCAGGTCCAGGGCCGCGCTTCCGGTAGCGGCCTCCGTCACCTGATGACCCGCGCGCCTTAGCCAGGTGGCGATGACATATCGCTTGGCCTCGTCGTCGTCTACCAGGAGCAGCGATCCAGGTGCCCCGGTCATCTGCCGTCCTCCTTGACCGCGCGTATGGTGAACGCCAGCCGCTCCCTGGTCAGCTCGTCCTTCCTGAGCTGGGCCGCGGCGGGTGCTGGCGGTGGTGAGTCGAGACCGGTGATGACGATCGCCGGGATCATCGACGGCAGCCGCCCGAGCAGGGCGTACCCGTCCGTGCCGGGCATCCGCAGATCGGTCAGCACCAGGTCCGCGCCGGAATCGGCGATGGCTGCCAGGGCCTGCGCGCCGTCACCGGCCTCGATGACCCGGTCCGCTATCCCGGCCAGCATCGCGCGCAGCACCTGCCGGAAGCCGGCGTCGTCGTCGGCGACGACAACCGTGCCCAGCCTCGGCAGGCCGTGCGGCAGGCTGAGCACGACCGTGGTGCCCGAGCCTGGCTCGCTGGCGAGCGTCAGCTCCCCGCCGATCAGCTGGGCCAGCCGGCGGGCATACGGCAGGCCCAGCCCGGTGCCGCCGCGCCGCGTGCCGGGCACCTGATAAAACTCCTCGAACACGCGCTCGGTCAAGCTGGCCGGGATGCCGGTCCCCGTATCGGAGACGGTGATCTCCAGCCTGCTGCCCGCCTCGCGCCCCGCGAGCCGCACCGTGAGCCGTACCTCTCCGGTATCGGTGTACTTGATGCCATTGGATAGCAGGTTACGCAGGATCGCGGTCAGGGCCAGCTCATCGGTCAAGACCAAGGCGGGCGCGGTGGCGACGTCCACCAGCAGGCTCACCGGCTTCCCGTCTGTCAGCGGCCGGACCAGGCCGCGCAGCGTGCTGAGCAGGGCTGGCAGGTTGACCTGCGCCGGCTCGATGCTGAGGCGGCCCGACTCCGCCTTGGCGACGTCGAGCAGGTCGTTCACCAGCGTAAGCAGCGTACTGGTCGAATTCCTGATCAGCTCCACCTGGCGGAGCCGCTCCGGCCCCAGCTCGCCGTCGGCGGGGTCGGCGAGGATGCGGGCGAGCCCCAGGATGGAGTTCAGCGGGGTCCGCAGTTCATGGCTGATGTTGGCCCAGAACCTGTCCTTGGACTCCGAGGCGAGCCGGAGCTGCTCGGATTTCTCGTCCAGCTCCGCGTAGAGCGCGACCACACCGCGGTTAGTCTGCTCTAGCTCCTGCGACAGCTCGGTGTACATGGCCATCACGCCGCGGTTAGTGTCCTGGAGCTCGGCGTTGAGCAGCAGCAACTGCTCCTTCTGCTGCTTGAGATCGTCGAGAGTGGCGATGAGATCCTCGTTGTTGCGGCGCAGTTCGTCCATCGATGTCTGGGGCAGCATGGCGGCCAGTTGCGCGCTGAGGAGCTCCAGATCGGGCGCGACCTTGGCCGGGCGCCGTTTGGTCATCCGGATGACCGAGCCACTGACCCCGACCCGGTCCATGAGCCGGGCCGCGGCCTCGACCGCCTCCATGGCCGGTTCCCCGTTGACCGTGACGGTCAGCACCAGGCCGCTATCGTCGGCACCGAAATCGACGACGGCACCGCGCCCGGTGCTGATCGTGCTGCGGCTGATCTCGCTGAGCGCGGTGGCGACCCTGACCTGATCCTGGCGGTCGAGCGCGAGTCCCGTGGCGAGTTCACGGCCGAGCTGGCGGGCGGCGAACACCCCGGCTAGGTCCCTGACGGTGAGGCTGGCCAGCAATATCGTCATGGCCTCAGCACCAGTACGCCGGCGTCGTCCCGGTGCGTGCCAGCCTCGGCCAGCAACGCGGCGGCAACGACGAGCGGGTCTCTTCCCGCCAGCCCGGGCAAGGCGGCGGCCTCCCATCGGGCGCTGATGCCATCCGAGTGCAGGACGACCGACGTGCCGGGCGCGACGTCGTACTCATACTGGCGGATCGTCCGCGCCTGATGGCCCGCGATCCCCGGGACCGACAGCATGTTCTTGCGGCTGCCTTCTGCCAGCAAGGTCGCGGTGATGTTGCCCAAGCCCGCGAACCGGGCCGTATGGCCGGCTATCTGGACCACGCCCATGGCGCCGCCGCGGGTGCGGCTCATCCGCCGGTGTGCGCGCTCGACAAGTGCCGCGGGCTCGCTTCCCGTGTCGTCAAGGACCGCCGCTATCGCCTCCGCGGACGCCGATGCCGCGAGCGGACCGTGTCCGAGTCCGTCGCACAAGACGCCGGTGATCGTGTCGCCCGCGCGGACCGCCCCGAAGCTGTCGCCGCACTCGGTCTCCCCGGTGATCGGCCTGATCAGGCCCGCGCAGGAAGCTGTCGTCGGGTGCCGCCCTGGTTCCCCGGTCCGGGGCCAGAACCTGGCCGCGAGTACCGTCCCGTGTCCCGGCGCCGAGTACAGCTCGCAGAAGTCCGCCAGCCGCCGGATCGCGCCCAGGCCGATACCGAGCGTTCCCGACGTCGAGTGCCCGTCGCGCATCGCCGTGCTCGTGTCACGGAGGCCGGGACCCGCGTCGATGGTGACCAGCTCTATCCCGGGCATGCCGCCGTCCCGTCCGATCCGCAGCAGCAGCGATCCCTGGCGCGCGTGCTTGTGCAGGTTGGAGGCCGCTTCAGTCACCGATATGGCAAGCTCATCTGCGCGCGGTCTGGGGAAACGGAGCCGGCCGGCCAGCCCCGCCGCGACCGCCCGGCACGCGGCCACGGCGCTAGGATCCTCGACCCGCAGCCAGCGCATGTCCTCGGGCCCCGGCGCGGCGAGGGGCCAGTTCAGCGTGACCATTTGACGACCACGACGGTTGTGCCGGCACCAGGTTCCGAGCTCAGCTCGAACTCATCGACCAGCCGGCGGGCACCGGACAGGCCCAGTCCGAGCCCGTTCCCTGTGCTCCAGCCGTCGGTCAGGGCCAGCTCGGTATCGCCGATACCGGGACCGTTGTCGGCGAAACCGATCTTGACGCCACTGCGTCCGTTGCCCGATCTGACCACCTCGATCCTGGCTGTACCGCCGCCGCCGTGCACGAGCGTGTTACGGGCGAGTTCGCTGGCGGCTGTGACCAGCTTGGTCTGATCCACGAGCGACAGCCCGCAGCCAGCCGCCGCGACCCGCGCCTGGTGCCTGACGCGCACCACGTCATCGCCGGACTGGATCGGCAGCTCGTCCATCAATCGGTCCCGTTCAGTAGCGCCAGGCCCTTCTCCGCGTTCAGCGCGGTGCGTACTCCGTGCAGCGACAGTCCTAGCTCGGTCAACGTGATCGCCACCGCCGGCCGCATGCCCACGATGACCGTCTCGGCATCGAACAGCCGTGAAATGGATCCGATCATCGTCAGCATCCGGCCGATGAACGAGTCGACGATCTCCACCGCGGTAATGTCGATGATCACGCCGGTTGCCCCGGTGGCCGCCAGCTCGTCGGCGAGATCCTCCTGCAGGCGCACCACGCTCTCGTCTTCCAGGTCAATCTGGATCGAGACGAAAAGCGTACGCCCGATCTTGACGATGGGTACCCGGTCCATCAGGCTGGAACGACCTTCAGCCCCGCGTTGCGGAGCGCCAGCGCGAGCGCGTCGGCTAGCGTCGCCTTGGTGGCGATGTCGCCGAACTCGATGCCGAGCGCCACGATCGTCTGCGCGACCTGCGGGCGGATACCGGAGATCGTGCAGTGCGCGCCGAGGAGGCGCGCAGCGTTCACGGTCTTCAGCAGGTGCTGGGCCACCTCGGTGTCCACTGTCGGCACGCCCGTGATGTCGAGCACGGCCTGCTCCGCGCCCGTCGATACCAGGGCCTCCAGCAGCTTCTCCATCACCAGCTGGGTCCGCGCCGAGTCGAGCGTACCCACCAGCGGCACGGCGATGACGCCCTCCCAGAGCCGCACCACCGGTGTGGACAGCTCGAGCATGGCGACCGACTGATCGGCGATGATCTGCTCTCTCGCCGCCGAGTACGTCTCGATGGTGCGCAAGCCAAGGTCGTCGATCATCTGGGCGAAGGTCAGGTACTCCGGGGCAAGCTCTACCGCGTCGGCGACCAGCTCGTAGACCGCCTCCTTGACCGAGAACACGCCGAGCGCGGTCTCGCGGGGGGTGAAGCCGTTCCGTGCGCGGCTGCGGGACAGCTCGTCCAGAGCCGCGCGCAGCTCACCCATGGCATGCTCGTCTTCCTGCGCCATCACGCGCAAGAGCAGGGCGTAGAAGTCCTCGAGTTCATGCCGCACTTCGTCGGAGGAGATCCGGCTGCGGACCCCGGCCGCCACGAGCTCGGCCCAGCGGCCGACGACCTTGTCGTGGTGGTCGCGCAAGTACGCCGCCATGCGTCCCTGTCCGCCGTAAGAATCCATGTCGGCATCCAATACATACGTAGCTGGTGGGATGTACAGGGCATAAGGCTACATCCGAAACACCGCTTCCCATCGCTTGATGTTTCAGTCCGGCCGCCGCCCCTTTTCCGCTAGACGATGAATACCGGGCGGATTCCGGAAAGGGGGCCGAGAGCGGAATGGAGGAGTGCTCATCGTGCGGATCACCCCGGATCACCCCGGATCACCCCGGATCACCCCGGATCACCCCGGTCGGCCCGGCGAGCAGCGGTCATAGCGGCCGCCGCGCTGGCGGCGGTGCTCGCTGGGCGGTCAGGTCTCGATCGAGCCTGGTCTGGCGGCACTGACCGCGGCTACCCTGATCGGCACGTTGTGGGGGCGGTGGCCGGATACTTCGGCGGGGTGCTCGACGCGATCATGATGCGGATCGTCGACGCCGGGCTGTCCATCCCCGTGCTGTTCCTGCTGATCGTGCTCGCCACCATCATCCGGCCCGCCAAGGTCACGTCGTATCGGGATAAAATGGACGTCCGGTGGCCGTTTCCGATTACCGTGTGTACTTGCACCCCTGATGAGGGGTGCAAGTACACACGATCATTCGCATAACCTCTCCTGGCGGTACCAGATGCGGTCAGTCCGCGCGGCAAGCCCGACGGCCCCTTGTAGTTACCATCCCGTTATCTGAGCCAGAGCCCTTCCAGGGGTGTAAGTACACGCGATGACCGGGATCAGTCGCCGGGCGCCCGTTCTCGCCAGGTTTGAGCCGCCTGCCCCGCGGCATCTTCGTGGTCGTCCTGTGGCGGGAGTGGCATCGTCGCCAGATGATGTGCGCGCTTGCCGCACCACAACCCAAGCATTCCTGCCGCGCCTGCTGCGGATCAGCGGACCGCCACCGGTCGGTCACGCCAACCGAGAAGGAGCCGCCGCCAGGCCCGTTATCGCCAGGTTTGAGCGGCTCCTTTCACAGGGCGAAGCTCGCGTCCCCGGCTTGGTAACCATCGGTACCAGCGACCGCCGCCCTCCGCGGTCCGCACCAGGAAGCCGAGTAGCCAGATCGCGATGACCACCAGCGCTATCCACCACAGCACGTGGATCGCGAATCCCAGGCCGCCGAGGATGAGGGCCAGGAGGAGGACCAGCAGAATGATGCCCATAACATGCCCTTTCTTTGTGCTGGCTCGCCCTGGTTATATGGCGAGCGGAACTTATTCCGCGTACCCAGCATGCGGCCATTTACACCGAAAATTCCGTGTTTCGGTTCGGCCTGGTCCGGGTAGGCGCGGCCGATGCCGCATATCAACTGGATTTCCTTTGTCACCATCGCCGCGGTAATGGCCGCATGGACCGTGCTGTGGATGTATTGCTACCGTTGCGCCCAGTGCCGCCATCATTTTGAGCAAGCATGGGAAGGGTTCGCCCAGTGCCATCGCGACCTTGATCGCGAGCTTGACGATGCTGCCACGTACCACCAGGCGCGCTGTCGGCACGCTGACCGCCCTTGCCGGGGCGGATGTGCTGCAGTACGTCCACGCCTGTTTGCGGCGACAGGCGGCGGATGTTCAATAGGCCCCGCTGGAATCCTCGGTAAGCTGGCCGCGCAAGTAGGACAAAGCCCTGGTGAGCAGGCGGGATACATGCATCTGCGAGATGCCGAGGCGGTCGCCGATCTCGCTCTGAGTGAGGTTGCCGTAGAACCGCATCACGAGGATGCGCTGTTCGCGGGGCGGCAGTTGGTCCATGTGAGCGTGGACTGACTCGATGTCGGTGATGTGATCGACGGCGGAGTCCTGCTCACCCAGAATGTCCGCGAGCGGCGTGGGATCCTCTTCGCCGGTCAGTGGCGCGTCCAACGAGTAGGAGCTGAACACCAGGTCGGCTTGGCGAGCCTCGAGCACCTCGTCCTCAGTGACGCCCAGCCGCTCGGCTAGCTCCGCGTCCCGGGGGGTCCGGCCGAGCCGCTGTGCCAGCTGTTCGTCGGCGCCGCGCATCGCGAGCAGCAGTTCCTGGGACTGGCGGCTGACGCGTACTTGCCAGCGCTTGTCGCGGAAGTGGCGTTTGATCTCCCCCGTGATACATGGTTCGGCGTAGGCGCGTAGCCCGTTGCCGAACGCGGGATCGAAATTATTGATGGCCTTCAACAGGCCGACGTATCCGACCTGCATCAGGTCCTCGGCTGGTTCCGGACTGTCACGGTAGCGGCGTACGCAGGCCCGGACCAAGGCGATGTGGCGGCTCACCAGGATCTCGCAGACGGCATCGTGCTCGGCCCCGTGCTTGGGGAGCGCGCGCAGCCGAGCCAGCAAGTCTGTGTCTGGCAGCGCTTCCAACCGTGCTCGGGTGATCATCGTGGCCTCCTCAGGTCAGGTCGGGGGAAGGGGGGACGACCAGTACCGGGCACGGTGTGTTGCGTAGCACGTACTGGCTGACAGCGCCCAGCAGCCGTGAGGGGGACCCCTCTTTCCGGGCTGTCAGGACGACGAGTTGCGCCTTCACCTCGCGTGCCGTCTCCACGAGGGCATGGCCTGGCAGCCCGACGACTACGCGCAACTCGACTCGCTCGTGATCGCCCACCGCCAGCGCCACGGCCGCGCGCAGTGCCGACTCCGCCAGCTGCCGCTCCTCAGCGAGTGGGCGCGATGTGGAAATCGGGCGCGCCGCGGGGGTGCCGAGCGCGGTGCTGTCGGTGTAGCCCATGACGGCAACCAGGTCCGCGGCTCGGTACGTAGCTTCATCCAGAGCCAGCCGGATCGCGGCCAGTGAAGCCGGCAGTCCATCCACGCCCACTACTACTGTCATCTCGGGCCCCTACCCAGCAGACACGGGATATGCGTGAGTTTGCTCGCGGTGGCATAAATCGTTCGCACGCGGGAAGCCGGGATCTGCCATTTTCGGCAAATCGCACACGTGAGGACCGTTTCTATGACCTCTGGCACCGCGCTCGCCAGTGATTGGCGTGCCGCCGCCGCGTGCCTGCACGCAGACCCCGACCTCTTCTTCCCGATAGCGACCGCCGGGCCAGCGCGCACAGAGGCCGCTCGGGCGAAGACCTACTGCGCCCGCTGCCCGGTCCGCCGCCAGTGCCTGGAGTTCGCCGAGGCGCATGCGCCGGTCTACGGCATCTGGGGCGGCACGACGCTGGAAGAGCGGCAGTGGGTCCGGCGGAAGGAGCAGCGCGCGGCCCGGGCCCGCGCCCGCGCGGCGCAGGGCTATCTCGCACAGGGCCGCTAGGCGGAGATAAAACAGATGCATCCTTCGTGGATGCTGACGTACGGGCTGTGATCGCAGTCGGGATCATGAGGGCCTGGGTAGCCGGGCGCGATGACTCAAACCGTTGTTACTACCGGAGCGAGCGCTGGGATCGGGCGGGCCACGGCCCGCCTGTTCGGCGCGTGCGGGGCGCGGCTCGATCGGCACGGAATCGTCTATACGTGTCACGCGCGGCGTCTACCCGCGTGTGGCGTGGCTGGCCACGGGTACCGCGTCGGGATGGAGACAGTAGCAGTGCTAGGCGCCGGCGGGACGATGGGATTCGCGATGGCGCGGAATATGGCGCGGGCCGGACTGACCGTCCGGGCCTGGAACCGGACGGCGGAGAAGGCCGAGCCACTCGCCGATGACGGCGTGTACATCGCGGGCAGGTCGGCTGAAGCCGTGCGCGGAGCCGGGATTGTGGTGACGATGCTGGCCGACGCCGACGCGGTTACCTCCGCCTTCCAGGACGCGCTTCCCGGCATCGACGCAACAGCCGATCCGCATGTGATCTGGCTGCAGATGTCGACCATCGGCGAGGAGGCCACCCGGCGCTGCGAGAACCTTGCCAACTCCAACGGCGTCGGATTCGTCGACGCGCCTGTCCTAGGAACGCGCGAACCAGCCGAGCAGGGCGATCTGGTGATCCTGGAGTCCGGTCCCGAGCAGGCCAGGCCTCGGGTCCAGCCGGTGTTCGACGCGATCGGGCGGCGCACCATCCGCGCGGGCGAGGCTGGCGCGGGGACCAGGCTGAAGCTTGTCGTAAACAGCTGGGTGCTGGCCGTGGTGGAGACCGGCGCGGAGACGATTGCGCTCGCCGAAGGGATCGGCATCGACCCCGGCCTGTTCTTCACGGCGATCGAGGGCGGCGCGCTTGACCTGCCGTACCTGCGGACAAAGGCGTCGGCGATCGCGTCCCGCGACTTCGAGCCGTCCTTCCGGCTGAAGCTGGCGGCCAAGGACGCTTACCTGGTCACCGAGTCCGCGCTGCTGCACGCCTTGGACTTGCCGGTCTTCGAGGCGATCGCGACGCGGCTTGGTGATGGTGCGACCGAGCATGGCGACGAGGATTTCAGCGCCACATATCTGACCAGTGCGCCTTACTGGGCAGCCTGAGCGCGTAGCGAACTCGCTCTTACTTACCATGTTGCTTCCTGGTCGACGGTCGCGCCCACCGTCCTAGCCCTGGAACAGCGCGAACGCCGCTTCTTGCGGGTCGGTGAGCACCGCGAAGCGGCCGGTGCCAGGAATGTCAGCCGGGCCGGCGATCACGCCGGCACCTAGGTCGGCCGCCTTCTTGACATCGCCGTCCAGGTCAGCCGTACCAAAGTAGACCAGCCAGTTGTCGGGCACGTCGGCGGGCACGGCGGGAGGCCGGGGCATGAGCCCGGCGATGGTACGGCCACCCACCTGAGCTTCGGCATACTCGTCGGCGCCGCCCCAGTTCCAGCCGAACACCGCGGAGTAGAACGCCTTCGACTTGGCGACGTCAGAGCTGGACAGCTCGCTCCAGATGAACGCGCCCGGCTCGTTGACCAGCTGGGCGCCTAGATGCTGACCCGGCTGCCAGGCCGCGATGGCGGCGCCGGTGGTGTCGGTGAACATCGCCATCCGGCCCGCGGTCATCACCGACATGGGGGCGACGATAACCTTGCCGCCAGCCGATTCCGCCTTCCTGGCGACCTCGTCGACGTTGTCCACGTTGATATAGGTCGTCCATCGCGGCGGACCCGGGTCCTGGGCGGGCGCGATCGCTGCCACCTGCTTGCCGTCCTTGGTAACGATCGTGTAGTGGCCAGCTTCCTCGCCCATGTCCTGGCTTTCCCAGCCGAACAGCTCCGCGTAGAAGCGCACGCCGACACTCAGGTCGTGAGTCCCCATGTCGACCCAGGACGGAACCCCATGCTCGTACCGTGTCATTTCGGGCATCGCACGGACTCCCCCAGAGACGGAATCTTTGACCCCACTCTCCCAGCCCGCCCGCCTCTCCCGCAAGGCATCGCGTCATCTGGTCCCCAGCACGCCGGTCCCGCCTGAGGCAACGGGTAGGTGGGTGGCCGCTGCTGCCGGAAGGTATCCAGAGGCGGGCTGGTGCGTCGCCGATGGCGACCACCCGGTGAGCCTGGAACGCCGCCAGGACCGCCTCGATGAGGCCGCTGGCGGGTGCGGTCGTAGCCGCCTGGGCGTCCTGCGGCCTCCCCTTCTGCCGGGAGAGGCATTAAGGGAATGATCGCGTGTACTCTTGCCCCCTCCCAGGGGTGTAAGGACGCGCACTAATCGGATTCCGGCCTGGCCGCAACTTTCCGCCGCGAATTTTCGTCAGATCATTATGTGACAAGGGTCTTGGTCGCCTGCGTGGCGGACAGGCGGGTAGGGGCCTTGAGAACTAAAGGCCGCGCGGCTACGGCCGTGACCGCGATAGTGCTGGCGACAGCCTCGTGCACGGCGGCTACCGCCAGGGGGCACAACGAGATGCTGGAGCCGCAAACGGTCACCGTCGTCATCAGCGGCGCTCGCCCTGGCCCCGTCTTCCAGGGCATCGGCGCGATCAGCGGCGGGGGAGGCAACTCCCGCCTGCTCATCGACTATCCCGCGGCTGAGCGCGCGCAGATCCTCGATTACCTATTCTCGCCGCACTACGGGGCCTCGCTGCAGATGCTCAAGCTGGAGATCGGCGGCGGCGGTTTCTCCTCGGATGGTTCGGAGCCCTCCGTCGAGGCCGTCAAGGGCCAGTTGGACTGCGGGGTCGGCTATGAATTCTGGCTGGCCCGCCAGGCGCTGGCACGCAATCCCGCGATCAAGCTGTATGGCTTGCAATGGTCGGCGCCGGCCTGGGTCCGCAGTAGCCATGGAGGCCTGTGGAGCCACGCGGACGTGGGATACGTCGTTGACTGGCTCCGGTGCGCCAGGCGCAGCGGCCTGACCATCAGCTACATCGGCGGCTGGAACGAGCACTACCAGGGCACGCCCGCCCAGCAGGCCTGGTTCGTGAACCTGCGTGCGGCGCTCGACGCCGCAGGGTTCGCGAGAACGCAGATCGTCGCCGCTGACGCATCCCCGCTGGCCGTGGTCGGGCGTGGTCGGGCGCGATATGCCCCGCAGGTAGCCTGGGACACCGTCTCCGGCGACATGGTCACCGACCCGGCCTTCGCGCAAGCGATCAGCATCCTGGGCCTGCACGACATCTGCGGGATGCCCACGACCGGATACCGCTGCGTGGTGGCCGCCCAGGCCCGGACCCTGGCCGCCCGTCTGGGCAAGCCGTTGTGGGAATCCGAGCTCGGGTCCACGCCCGCTACCGGAACCAACCCCGAGCTTCCCGGACCGGCAGGCCTGGCCCGCGCCCTCAACGACGCCTACAACCAGGGCGGGGTCACCGGCATCTTGGTGTGGCCGCTCATCGACGCGATCCCGCCAGACCTCCCGCACGAGAACCGCGGCCTGGTCGTGGCCGGCTACCCCTGGGCCGGATACTACGATGTGACGCCTCTGACCTGGGTCATCGCCCAGACAACCCAGTTCACGGCTCCTGGGTGGCTGCACGCGGGCGGCGCCAACGGCGACCTGCCCGCCGGGGGCTCGTACACCACGTACCTGGCGCCCCGTCGTTCCGCCTGGTCGGTCGTGGCGCAGACCTCGGTAGCCACCGCGGTGCAGCAGGTCACCTTCCGCATCACCGGCGGGCTGCCGTCACGGGTGGTGCATGTGTGGACGACCAACCTGCGCGGGCCCGGCCAGTTCATCCAGCGCGCCGACATCATCCCGCGCCGAGGAGCGTTTACCGTGCGGCTGCAGCCAGGGTACGTGTACACGTTCACGACGACCACGGGGCAGTCGCGGGCGGGCGGCCACCCGCCACAGGTCCCGGCCGCGAGCCCGATGCCGCTGCGGTACACCGCCACCTCAGACGGGGCCGGCATGGCGGATATGCTCGCGCCAGTAGAAGGATCGTTCGGATACGTCAATGGCGTACTGACCCAGACGACGGTGGGCCAGCCCGTTGAATGGGGGTACGTCGGCCCGTCGGCCGCCCCGTACGCGGTCGTCGGCCAGGACTCGTGGAGTGACTACACAGTCTCGGCCCGCGTTATCTTCCCCGGATCCGGCACGACAGGCGCGGCCTTGATCGCGCGATTCCAGGGGTTCGAGGGAACCACGATCAGCCGTTTCCGCGGCTACGAGCTGAAGGTCAGCAGCAGCGGAGCCTGGCAGATCGTGGCCAACGGCCCGACGGCGGTGACGCTCGCGGCGGGAAACGTCGCTCCCGGCAGCGGCTACACGCTGAGCCTCACCACCCGCGGCAGCACCATATCGGCGCAGATCAACGGCGCCACGGTGGCCACCGTCACCAGCACCATGTATCAGAACGGGCTCGCCGGGCTGGGCAGCCTCGGCTACTACCCGGTGCGCTATAGCAGTTTTACTGTCCGCTAACCGGCGCCCGCGTTCCCGCAGCCAGAAAAATCGATCGCCATGACGGCCTCCGGTCGTGCACCATGGCCAGGAATGGCCGCTCGGATGGGGGAGCACATGACCACGCCCGAACCTGGCCGAGGATCACCGGTCCGGAAACGGGCGGTGCTGCTCGCGCTACGCTGCTATGGCGGCCAGATGACGCGGTTGTGGCGCTTCACGGTGCCGGCGATGCTGCTGCCCGCGCTGGGGAACACGTGCATCTCCTATGTCGCCCCGCTGATCATCGCCTTGCTGGTCGGCCGCTTCGCTAGCCACGCGCCGACCGGGCTTGGCACGACGATGCCCTACGTGCTCGGGTTCGCGGGGGCGCTGCTGTTCGCCGAAGTCCTGTGGCGGTTCGGCATCCACTGCCTGAACCGCCTCGACGGCCGCGGCATCGAGAACCTTTACATCATCGGCATGGACGAACTGCTCGCGAAGGACGCGGCGTTCTTCCACGACAACTTCGCCGGCTCGCTGACCAAGCGGGTGCTGAGCTTCGCCTCCCGGTTCGAGGACTTCTCCGACAGCCTGGCCTTCAACGTGGTCAGCAACCTTGTGCCGCTGGTGTTCGCTTCGGTGGTGCTGTGGCGTTTCGACCCGTTGCTGGTCGCCGGGCTCATCGGCCTGATCGTGATCACCGGCGTCGGTGTCGCCCCGCTGATCCGTCGCCGCCAGAAGCTGGTCGACCAGCGCGAGGAGGCGATCGCGCGGGTGTCCGGGCACGTCGCCGATAGCCTGGCGAACATCGACACGATCCGCGCGTTCGCCGCGGAGGAGCGGGAGGCCGCCGAACACCGGTCGCGAGTCGCCGAGCAGCGGCGGAAGTCGCTACTTTCCTGGGACTACGGGAACCTGCGCATCGACACGCTGGTCGCGCCGATGTCCGTTCTGACCAATGTGTTCGGCCTGCTGCTGGCGGTCGCGCTCGGCGCGGGCGGCCACGGCATCGAGACGATCATCGTGGCGTTCACGTACTATTCCAACGCCACGCAGATCATGTTCCAGTTCAACCAGATCTACCGCCAGATGGAGAGCGCGCTGACCGAGGCCGCGCAGTTCACTGAGTTGCTGCTGACGCCGCCGACCGTGCTCGACCCGATCGTGCCCGAGCCGCTGCGACCGGCGGTGAGCGACGTCCGCTTCGAGAACGTGAGCTTCGCGCACGCAGGCGGACAGCCGTTGTTCAGCGGCCTCGACCTCGTCGTGCCGAGCGGGACCAGGCTCGGGCTCGTCGGCCGGTCAGGCGGCGGCAAGACCACGCTGACTCGTCTGCTGCTGCGGATGATGGACATCGACGAGGGCCGGATCCTGATCGGCGGACAGGACATCAGCAAGCTGCGTCAGGCCGATCTGCGCAGCCTGATCGCCTACGTGCCGCAAGAGCCCGCGATGTTCCACCGGACTCTCCGCGAGAACATCGCGTTCGCGCGGCCGGACGCGACCGACGAACAGATCCGCCAAGCCGCGCAGGCCGCGCACGTGACGGAGTTCGCGGACGTGCTACGGGACGGATTCGACACGATGGTTGGCGAGCGTGGCGTGAAGCTGTCCGGCGGGCAGCGACAGCGCGTCGCGCTGGCCCGGGCGGTCCTGCGCGACGCGCCCATCCTGCTGCTCGACGAGGCGACGAGCGCGCTGGACTCAGAGAGCGAGATCCTCGTTCAGCAGGCGTTGTGGGACCTCATGGATGGCCGGACCGCGCTCGTGGTCGCGCACCGGCTGAGCACGGTCGCGCGCATGGACCAGCTCGTCGTGCTCGACCATGGCCAGATCATCGAGAAGGGCACGCACGAGGAACTGCTCCATCTCGACGGAACCTATGCCAGGCTGTGGCAGCACCAGTCTGGCGGCTTCCTGGACGACACCGCAACGACACCAGCCCTCGCATAGGCGCCGAGGCGCGCAGGGCGGACCAGAACAGGCCAGAACGGACACTTTCGGGGCCAGCGCTTCGCAAAGGGGCAACCATGCGCGTTATTCGGCTTCGCTGCCCTTCTTGGGGCGGTTTGCGTTCGGTGGTCGCGACCAGGTATGAGATGGGTGCGGCTCGTGCCAGTCCAGGTGGCGCGGCGTGAAAATAACGGGCTCTGATGGGACTTCATGGGAACGACCTGGCGGAGCCGGCGGCCAGGCAGCCTGAGCGGCCGCCCGTATGCGCGCCCGGGCGTCCTCCCGCTGCCGGATTCGTCCGGGTTTGCCGGCGTCCTGTGGCCTGGACAGATGACCGTGCGCATGGCGTCTGCGGGCCGCCGGGCCGCCGGGCCGCCGGGCCTGGAGTCGCCGGGCCTGGAGTCGCCTGTCCGTCAGCGTGTCGATGGCACCATTGAGCCCGCTAGCGGCCCCTCTAACGTGTCAATGGCACCATTGACACGCTGGCTGGCCCAGCACGAGCCGCACCGGGTCGCGCCACCGGACGCAACCACCCCCATGAAGTGCATCAGAGCTCAATAACGGGCTCTGATGCACTTCATGGGAAGCTGCTGACCAGCTGTGCGCTCCCGGCTGGTGACGTACAGGCAAGGAAGTTTCTCGCGTTTCGCAAGGTGCCCTTGTGGCTTGCGGGATGGGCC
>Ga0335074_10002374_pt1 | contig 25651 bp, 18 predicted proteins | sample Lox_Sample_23_FD_206715 | JGI IMG/M metagenome (GOLD analysis project Ga0335074, IMG submission 206715) | Soil microbial communities from Loxahatchee National Wildlife Refuge, Florida, United States - Lox_Sample_2.3 | ecosystem: Environmental > Terrestrial > Soil > Wetlands | place: USA... | reverse complement strand
CGGCGCCGACATCGCGGAACTGCGTGACCGTGACCCCGACGCGGCGCTGCTCGCCATCAACGCGGGGCTGTTCGACAAGCTCGAGGCGCACCGCTGGCCCACGATCGCCCTGGTCGACGGTCCGGCGCTCGGCGGCGGGTGCGAGCTCGCGCTGGCCTGCGACTTCCGGCTGGCCTCACCGCGCGCGATCTTCGCGCAGCCGGAGCTGTCACTCGGCATCCTGGCCGGGGCGGGCGCGAACTGGCGGCTTGCCCAGCTAACCGGGACGGCCATCGCCCGGCGCATGCTTTATGCCGGCGTCCGGCTGGACGCCGCGGCGGCCCTGGCTGCCGGGCTTGTCGACGAGGTGACCGATACCGAAGACCTGGCCGCTCTCGGACTGCAATGGGCGGAAAGGATCGGTGCGAAGTCCTGGCGGGCACTGGAACTGACCAAGCTGGCACTGCGGAGCCAACGGCCCGCCACGACCAGTTTTGACCTGGCCGCGCAGGCACTGCTATTCGGCAGCCAGGACAAGTACGACCGGATGACTGCGTTCCTGGAACGGAAAAACGAACGGCGCCCACAATGACATCCGCCGTACCGGCGTCGGAAAAGGCTTGGATTGCCTGGAACTGTGGGAGCTAAGGTCGCTTGGTGGACGATGAGGCTCTTGCCACAGTGCTCGCGGTAGCGAGGTCAGCCGAGCAATTGTCGAACTGGAGAGCTCGCGACTGGCCGGATCTCGCTCTCGAACTGCTGCTGGCTGGGATCGACGATCCGGAGATCGCCGAACTTGCGGGCTTGCCGACAAGCGTCACGCGCGAGGACACCGAGCTACTGGTGGCGTCCCTCTACGAGAAACACGGCGTGCCGCTACTTGATCCGGATGAGGCCGTCACCCTCCTCGCTCGTCTCATAGCAACCGACCTTCGCCTGCGCCCAGCGACAGTCACTGCGCCGATGATCCGGATAGTGGCAGAGATGGCCGTGGCGACACATGAGTCCAACCTCGCGAATCAGTGCTCCAGGAACGCCGAATACCTTGACTGCGACTGCGTGCCCGTCGACCCCGGGCTCGAGGCCAGGCTCGAGAACCTCAGCCCGCTGACACTGCCGGACAGCGTGCTCCAGGTTCTTGCCCGTCCGATTCGATGGACGCTGCCTCAATCGCAGCCGCCGCACGGTCACTGAACCCCCATCGGACGCAAATGCAGCGGGTGCTTTCGCCGTGCGGGAGGTGTTAGTCGGCGATGGGTTCCCAGATCAACTCGGCCACGTCGACGACCAGATCGGGTCCGGCCTGGCCTGGATCGGCTGGCGCGCGGACCTCGCCGGTGCACACGCAGACCGCGTCGTTCAGCCGGCGGTAAGGCTCGCGGTCTGCCCGGTGAAACACCGACCCGACAATCTGGCGGCGTTCGGGCGGGTAGGCACGGCCATACCCATGCCACTCCACCATGATCACCGCCCCGTCATCGGTCTCGATGACGGCCCGGAAGTCTGGCCGGAAGGGACCGGCCGCGCCTTCCTTGCGGGCGAAGTTGGCGCCCCGGAACCGGCCGGTTACCGACCCTGCACAGCGTCCCTCGGCAATGAAGAACATCTGCTGCCAGCCGCCGTCCAGGCCGACCGCCCAGCTCTCGGGATAGCTGAAGCGAATCCGATACAGCGGCTCAAGCCTCATCAAATGCTCCTGCCTGACGTCCTGCGTCCAGTCTGGTTGCCTGGCGCGGCAGCCCGCAGCCGAACGCGCCGCGCAGCGGCCCTCCGCAGCCACATCGATGGCGTGCTCATGGAGGGTCAGGCGGTTCCAGCGGGTACGCCAGTGAGGGAAGCTAGGACACGTGGCTCGCAGAATCGATTTCTACGACGACCCCGCCGCACCGGCGGCCAGCAGTCTTGTGCCGTCGGTCAACGTGATCGTGACGAACGCGGCCGGCTATGTCTTGCTCATCCGGCGGTCGGACAACCAGAACTGGGCGGTGCCCGGCGGCGCGATCGACTTGGGTGAATCGATGGTGCAGGCGGCCGTCCGGGAGACCAAAGAAGAGACCGGCATTGACTGCGAGGTCACGGGACTGGTCGGCATCTATACCGATCCGAAGCACGTGATCCTCTACACCAGCAACGGCGAAGTCCGGCAGGAATTCTCCATTGTCCTGACCGCCCGCGCCACGGGTGGCGTGCCGACGTGCAGTGATGAGAGCAGCGAGGTGCGGTGGGTGCTGCGCGACGAGCTTGACAGCTACTCGATGGACCGGTCAATGCGGCTGCGCATCGGACATTTCCACGCGGGCCGCGTCAGACCGTACCTGGGCTAACTACTGTCTGGCGGACTCCCACGCGCGACAGAGGGCGTTTACTAGCAGCATCTGGCGGGGTGTGCTGCACGACACCTGGACGAGACGCGGGCTCGCGACAACGATCGCCATGGCCTTCGCGCGGGAGGTGGCGACGTTCAGCCGCCGGTGGTCGTACAGGAACTCCAGGCCTCGCGACGCCTCGTCGGCTGACGACGTGGCCATGGAGTAGATGGCCACCGGCGCCTCCCGGCCCTGGAACTTATCCACCGTCCCTACCTGGACTTCCGCGGGACGGCCTGCCGCGGCCAGCGCTTCGCGAATAGCCCTGATCTGCGCGTTGTAGGGCGTAATGACGAGGATGTCGCGCGGGCCGATCGGGTGCAGCCGTGCGTGCTTGTCGCGCCACTGCCGACCGAGCAAGGCGCCCACCAGGTCAGCTACCCGAGCGGCTTCTTCCGGGGAGGCATTGGCGTTGCCCTCATGAGGCACCTCGACGATCCGCAAGCCAGCGCCGCGCAGCGGGTGCTCCCCGAGGACCTCCTGCTGACTCAGGTCTTCCTCGGCCGTCAGCCGGCCGTCGTAGAAGACCTCAGACGTGTAGCGGCACAGCCGAGGGTGCATCCGCCAGGTCCGGTCAAGGAGCAGCCCGGCGTCGGCGGGCATGGTCGCGTGGTCACCCAGGATGTGCTCCAGCGCCGATACGCCTGCGCCAGGCGGATGCGCAACCTCGCTGGGCTGTGCGAGCTGCTGAGGATCGCCGATCAGGACGAGCGTCCTGGTCGCGTGCGCGACGGCCAGCACGTCCGCGAGTGATAGCTGGCCTGCCTCGTCAACGAACAGGACGTCCGTGCTGCCGGCGAACTGCTCTCGTGACCACAGCCAGCTGGTGCCGGCTACCACGTCGAGCTCGCCGCCCCTGATCCCCTGCTCGAGCCGGTCATGGGTCAGCGACCTGGCCCGGGGATGCAGCTGCGGGTTGTCCTTGTCGGCACGCTGGCCGATGCGCGGCTCCATCCCGCGGGCATCCGCGAACTCCCAGATCTTGCCGATCAGGTTGTTGATGACCGCGTGCGATGGCCCTGTGATACCGACAGTGCGGCCGCCGTCGATGAGTTCCAGGACCTGCTGAGCCGCCGTGAATGTCTTCCCGGTTCCCGGCGGTCCCTGGATTGGCAGATACGAGTCACCCACGGCCAGGGCAAGCCGGACCGCCGCATCACCTGGGGTCTCATCCTCGCGGCGCAGCCACTCGCCCGGTGCGGCGCCGTCGGCCGGGCGGGACCGCAGCAGCAGTGCCGTGGCTGAGTCACCACCGCTGACGCCGTCGCGGACGACCCGGGCACCAAGGTCGCGCAGGCGGTCTCGATGATAGGAGGTCCGTATCGGGCCTTCGGGGACCAGGGAGGCCGGCAGGAGCCCGTTGTAGGCGGTTCCGATCTTCAAGTCGATCACGCCTAGGGCGTCATCGATTCTCACGACCGTCCAGCCCTTGTCTGTGACGCTGTCGTGCGCGGTGTCGTCTGCCGCGAATCGGTGCTCCTGCGGCGGGAAGAAGAACCGGCGTACGACCGATCGCTTCAGCTCCTCAGTGACGTCACCGCCGGTCAAGCCGCCCAGCGCGTCAGGCTCGTCGATGAGCTCAGCTGGACCGAGGCTGCGCAGGTAGAAATACCGCCACCAGCCGGGCTTGGCCTCGCGCCGGTGCCAGTCGAGCAAGTCGGCAAGAAGCGCTTTCGCTCCCTGCTCGGGCGAGCGCGCCGACGCGTCGTCCGGGACCTCGGCGAGCAGCGCGTCCCTGATCCTGGCAAGCTCGGGGTCTTCCGCTGCGCGGGGTTCCTCAGCCACGACAGGACGCGGCAGCTCCTGGTCAAGCCGGTCGGCGAGGTCGACCCGCCGCTCCTCCAGCCAGTCGCGCAGGGCGAGCGTCGCCCGGCAGTCGTCCTCGTTGTACCCGGCGACCACCTGCCGCCTGTCCTGCTCGTCCGCCGCCACTCCGTCGTCGAGCGCGGCCTCGAACGCGATCAGGCTGGCTGTCGCGTCCGCCAGGTTCACCTGCCGCGCGTAACCGCACATCGGCTCGAGCCGCTTGATCGAATAGCTCTCCACGCCCGCCCGGATGCCCTGTCGGACGACGCGGTACAGGTCGACGAACACGCCGCGCCTGAACAGGTCGTCTACCTCGTCCTCGCGGGTCGCGAACCGCCCCATGAGCCGGCCGACAGCTTCCTGGCGGGTCTCGTGCAGTTCGGTGAGGTGATCGACCGCGGTCGGCTCGTAGTGGTTGTAGTGGTAGACGTGCAGCCCGGGCGTCTGCTTCCGGCGGTCGGTGATGTAGTCGACCAGTTCCTCGAAAGCCCGCTTCTCATCCCGCCGATCGAAGGCCCAGATCTGGGTGTACCGCGGCGTCCCCGACGCATCGACATCCGCGGTATCGATGATGCCGAACAGGTACTGGAGCCCGAATTCCTTCCCGTCCTCGGAGTAGTACCTGGCGCCCTCGATGTCGAAGAACAGGTCACCGGTGACCGGCTCGGGAAGCGCCAGCAACCCGCGGTTCTGGACCAGCGCGTCCGTAGCGTCGCGCTCCGGTTCCAGCAGCTCGTACTCGATGTGCCCGGCGTCTTCGCTGGCCACCTGCAGCCGCGCCTGTGACTGCGCGCTCGCCAGGGAGGCGCGGCTCACGCGACTCAAGCCAGGCATCTCGGCAAGGCTCGCGAAGCCCCGCCTTGTCGTCACGCCCGCGCCCTTCAGCGCGCGGCGCTGCCCCGCGCTGATCCCGGCGATCAGCGACAGGTCATCGTCGTGCCGTCTGCGCCCGGCGCACCGCTCGCTCCACCGGCAGATCACGCAGTGCTCGACGGGTTCCGGGTACGGAACGGATGGCGGGTTCTCCCCGTCGTCATCGGCGATGAACGCCGTTAGGAGCCGCCGGGCCTGCCGCTCGTACGCCGCGTAGTCATCGACCTTCAGCGACGTGAACTCACCGTCGCCGAGCGCCAGGTGCATCCAGCGCGGACGGATTCCCTGGGCACCGGCAAGCAGGTCCGAATAGAACCCGATCTGCGCGACAGCGCGTGCCTTGGCGGACCGGGCCAGTTTCGCGTCGAGCACCTCGTAGTGGATCCCGGCCGGGCGTTGTCCACCGTCCGGCGCGGGGAGCAGCGCGGCCCGGACAAGGAAGTCCGGCCGTCCGAACAGGGCCGGGCCGTCCGCTGACTGATCGGCCAGCAGCACGCCCTGGTACACGACGTCTGCACCGTCGCTGATGGCTTGTAGCGTGGCCCGCGCCGCGCCGCCGTCTGTTCCTGCGGAGATTTCCGCGATCCGCCAGCCGGCCGCGTGGAACCGCTGGAGCACCGCGGCCTCATGCGCCTCGCCACGTGCCACCAGGTCCTCGAAGCCGAGGTCGACCGCGCGCGGCGGGCGAATCTCACCCCGTGCGCGCAGCAGGTCCAGCCGTGTCAGGTGGCCGCACGCCACGAAGTTGGCGACATCGCTCGCCGACAGCCGAAGGCGTTCCCCGTCAAGCCTCACGACACCTCCTCGGGGCATATCTTGCCACCGCGGACCGACAGTCCGACTCAGCAAGCACAGCCCCGGGGCTGGACCCGCTTTATGCCCGTCCCGACGAGCCGTAGAGGCGCAGCAGGGAGCAGACGGTCTCGGTGATCGCCGACTGGCCGGCGACTAGGAAGTCGGCTTGCTTGTGGGAGCCGACCACGTCGTGCACGGACTCACTGCCAGACCAGGAACGCGTCCGCGCCACGACCGCGTCCAGGAAACCGCGCTTCAGCCGGGTGCCTACGTTGAACTTCGCCACGCCGAAGCTGATCGCCGCGGCGACCGCGTCCGGCGGGAACCCGGTCCCGCCGTGGATGGCCAGCGGCACGTCGACGGCAGCCTGGATGGCCTGGAGCCGGTCAAGGTCGATCTCCGCCTGGTAGGCCGTCAGCAGGTGCACGTTGCCGACGGCGACCGCGAGGCAGTCCACGCCCGTGGCAGCCACGAATTCCGCCGCCGCGCCTGGGTCGGTCATGGAGGCGTGGCTGTCATCGACTGCGCCGTTGAGGTAGTCCGGCAGGCTGCCGAATTCCGCTTCGACGGCCACGCCGGCCGGGTGGGCGGCGGCCACCAGCTTGGCCACGGCGTCACGGGCTTCCGGCACTGGCCACCGGTGACTGTCGATCATCACGAAGTTGAATCCGGCGGTCACGCCCCGGACCGCCTGCTCCAGCGTGTGGGTCTCGTTGAGCAGGAAAGATACCGGTATCCGGCAGCCTTCGATGAGGGCGCGACCGCTCGCGCCCAGGAACTCGATACCGCCCGTGTCAAGCCAGTCGTCAGCCAGCATCGTCGCGCCGAAACCAACGATGACGGGGGCGTTCTCGGCCTCGGCCGCCGCCAGCACCGCCTCGAGAGAGTAACTGTCCCAGCTCTCGAAGTAGCCCAGGGCGTAGCCGCCCGCCCGCGCGGCATCGAGCAGATCCGGAGCGGGGACCAGCGGCATCAGGAGCTCCCTTCCAACTGCACGCCGTCCGCCGCGGCGAGCGCTTCGTCCCTGGCGAAGACCGTGCCCGTGCAGCCGAGCCCGCGGCACACCGAGCCGCCCAGCGCGGCCGCGAACCGCAGCCGCTGCTCGGCGGGCCAGCCTTCGATCAGCCCGAGGATGATCCCGGCGGTGAAGGCGTCCCCGGCGCCGGAACCATCAACCACCTCGACCGGGAGCGGCCGCACCTGGAGCACGTGAGCGGGATCGGCGTACACGGCGCCGTCGGCGCCGCAGGTGATGATGACCGACGCGCAACCCCAGTCCAGCAGGGCCCTGGCCTGGTCAGCGGGGTTGTCATAGCCGGTAACCTGGCGTGCCTCGTCCTGGTTCGGCAGGAAGCAGTCGACGTAGGGCAGCACCGGCCGCAGCGCCTTGGCCGGGTCGTCCGCGCCGCGGGGCACGACGATGTCGAGCAGTGTCGCGGTCCCTCGCGTGCGAGCCCCGGCGAGCAGGGCCGCGGCCTCTCCCGGGTCCAGCCCGGGCAGCGCGAGATAGCCGCCGATCGCCAGCACGCGCACACCGGGCAACGCGGGCGCTATGTCCGCGGCGGTCAGTTCGGCATTGGCGCCGGGAACGTGGATGTACCGCCGATCCTCCCCGTCGACGGGCAGGATGACGGTCTGCGACGTGGCGCACCGCCGCGTGGTCGAGACGCCCTCAACCACGATCCGCCTGCGTGCCAGGCTGCGCTGCAGCCAGCCGCCGTACTCGTCATCGCCCACTTTGCCGACGAGCCCGGCGCGGACACCGAGGCCAGCCAGGATCACCGCGGTGTTGACCGCGCAGCCGCCGGCGTCCAGCAGGAAGCCGTCGGAAACGACAAGTTCTCCGGGCCGGGGTAGGCTCCGAAGCGGTGACACGAAAAGATCGGCGATGATCATCCCCGCGCAGACGACCGCTGGGGCTTCGGGCGCAGCAGTGGCCGGAGGCGCTTCGCCACCGATCACGGCCACTCCTCGATCTGATCGAATGCCCAACGTGCGAGAATATGATCAGTTTCGCCTGCGACGTGGCCGGCGTCAACCAGGAAGGGACCGGCGCCACATGACCGATGCTTCGCCAGCCCCCGCGCCACGATCGTCAGGTCGGCAGCCGGTGTCCGTGGAAATGATCGCGCGAGTCGCCTCGATGTACTACCTCGAAGACATGACCCAGGACAAGATCGCGAAGCAGCTAGGCCTGTCCAGGCCGAAAGTCTGGCGCCTGCTGCGGCAGGCGAAGGAAACGGGCATCGTCGAGATCACCGTGAACCTGCCCCCGTCGCTCGCGATGCCGGTGGAGACCGAGCTCACGTCCCGTTTCGGTCTGTCCGGCGCCATCTTGGTGGCAGACCAGCACGACGAGTCGGCGATCCGCGCCCAGGCCGGCCGGGCGGCGGCCGGCCTCCTCGACCCGCTGCTGCCCGACGGCGGCACGCTGGCGATCGGGATGGGACGCAACGTCAAAGCGGTCAGCCAGCAGGCCGTGGGCCTGCGTCCGCGCCACTGCACCGTGGTCAGCGGCATCGGCGGCTCATCCCAGGTCGGCGACGGCCTCAACTCCACGGATATCGCCACCCGGTTTGCCGATGCCCTGGGCGGCAAGGCCGAGGGGATCTACGCGCCCGCCTACGCGGAGAGCGAGGAGGTGCGGGATGCGTTCCTGACGCACGCTGACATCCGCCGGACCATCGCGCACGCCCGCGGTGCCGACCTCGCCATCGTCGGCGTGGGTGACGCGGTGGACGATTCGCTGGTCGTCAGCCTCGGCTGCATCACGGCGAAGGATATGGCGCGGATGCGCAAGGACGGCGCCGTCGGGGACATCCTCGGCGGCTTCTTCAACGTCCGAGGCGAGCCAGTCGCGGAGTGGATCGAGAACCGCGTGGTGGGCCTGACCCGCGAGGATCTCCGTAAGATCCCGGCCGTGATCGCCGTGGTGTCGGAGGAGGCGAAGTCGGCCGCCGTGCTCGGCGCGCTGAACTCGGGACTCGTCCACACCCTGGTCACCTCGGTCGGCGTGGCGCGGCGGGTGCTGAAGCTCGCTGACCGGCCTGGCTGAGCCGTCGGGGTCAGCGCTCCAGCTCGGCGCAGACCGCGGCCAGGAACCGGGCCGCCGCCGCGCCGTCCACCGTCCGGTGGTCGACGGTCAGCGCGAGATCCAGCTGCGGGACGGCGGCGATGCCATCCGGGGTGACGGCGGCCCGCTCGACGACACGGCCGGCGGCGAGAATCGCCGTCTGGTCCGGGTCCACGATCGCCTCGAACCGGTCGATGCCGAACATGCCCAGGTTGCTCAGGGTCATCGCCGCCGGGCCGGTGAAGGCGGCGGCCAGCCGGCCACGGCGCCCTTCATCGACGGCGCGCCGCGTCAGGAGCGCGAGCTCTTCGAGGCCAATCAGATCGGGTTCCGGGATCGCCGCCACGATCAGGTTGTCGGCGGCGGCGATCGCTACGCCCACGTGGCAGTGCGCCAGCCGCAGGTAACGTGGCCCGTCGTCGAGCCATACGCGGTTCACGTCCGGCATCGCCCGCAGCGCCGCAGCCGCCGCCCGCAGCAGCACGTGGGTGAGCGTTACCCCGTCCAGTCCCGCCGTGCGAGCCAGGGCCGGCCGCGCGTCGATGGTCCTGGACACGGTGAACTGGGGCACGGCAGCGGCGCGCGTCAAGCGCGCCGCGATCGCCCGGCGGTGCGGGGGCACCGTATCGGTTGTGGCGCCGTCCGGCTGCGGCGGGCCGGCACCGTCCATCGCGGCGAGCACGTCCCGTCGTTCGATCCGTCCGTCCGGACCGGATCCCGTAAGCCGCGCCAGGTCGATACCGCGCTCACGGGCAAGCGTGCGGGCGGCGGGTGTGGCGGGCCGCCGCGCGGAGGAATCCGGCGGCGAAACGCGGGGGCCGGCTTGCGGGATGTCCTCACCTGGCTGGCCGATCCAGGCGACCACCGTCCCGATGCTCACCGTCTCCCCCGGCCCGGCAAGGCAGCGCAGCAGCGTTCCTGAGGTGGTGGCCTCGACTTCCAGCTCAGTCTTGTCGGTCTCCGCCTCGAATAGCGGCTCCCCCTCGGTAACCTGCTCGCCTTCCGCTTTCAGCCAGGCCGTCAGCCGCAGCTCGTCACTGGTCTGCGTCAGCGCCGGCATGCGGATCGGGGTCGCCATCTAGGCCACCGTTTCCCTGACGGCCGCGACGATATCGGCCACCTGCGGCAGCACCGCCTGTTCGAGGACCGGCGCGGCGGGCGCCGGGGCGTTCTTCGAAGCCACCCGCTTGATAGGTCCCTCAAGGTAGGCGAGGCACTCGTCGGCAGCGCGGGCCGCGATCTCCGCCCCCCAGCCGCCGGTCAGGGTGTCTTCGTGCACGACGACCAGGCGGCCAGTCCTGCGCACCGATCCGAAGATCGTGTCGCCGTCCAGCGGCACCAGGGTGAGCGGATCGATGACCTCGCATTCGATGCCGTCACGGGCCAGCTCGTCGGCCGCCGCCAGGGACCGGTACAACGAGACGTGGGTCGCCACGAGCGTGACATCGGTGCCAGGCCGCTTGATCACCGCCTTCCCGATAGGCACCAGGTACTCCTCCGCGGGCACCTCGGCGGTCAGGTCGAGACCTCCCGCCGCCTCCCGCCCCTTGCTGCCGTACAGCAGCTTGTGCTCGAACACCAGCACCGGGTTGTCGTCACGGATCGCGCTCTTCAGGATGCCCTTGGCGTGGTAGGCATCCGACGGCGCCACCACCTTCAGGCCCGGCACGTGGACGAAGTAGCTCTCCGGGCACTGGCCGTGCTGCGCCCCACGGGTGGTCGCGCCGACCGGCGCCCGCATCACCATCGGCACCCGGATTTTCCCGCCGGACATGTAGCGGAGCTTCGCCGCCTGGTTCACCAGCTCATCCATGCACTCGAACAGGAAGTCCGCGTACTGCATGTCGGCCACGGGGCGCATCCCGAGCACGGCGGCGCCCACCGCCGCGCCGGCGATCGCCTTCTCGCTGATCGGCGTGTCGATGATCCGCTCGTGCCCGAACTCCTCGACCAAGCCCAGGTACACGCCGAACGCGCCGCCGAAACCACCCTCGACGCCGATGTCCTCGCCCAGCAGGAACACGTCCGGGTCGCGGCGCATCTCCTCCGCGATCGCTTCTCGCAGCGCCTCGCCGATCGTCAGCCGCCGGACCGCTGCCACCGCCTCAGGCATAGACGTCCGCCGTCGCGTCGGCAGGCTCGGGGAACGGCGAACTGCGCGCGAACTCGACCGCGTCGTCGAGCTCGGCCTTGACCTCGGCCTCAAGGTCTCCGAGCGTGGCCTCGTCCAGACTCGCGCCGAGGACGAGCAGCGGATCACGCTCCGCCCACCGGTCTTCCTCCTCGCGGGTCCGGTATCCGCGCGCGTCGCTGCGGCTGTGCCCGGTGAACCGGTAGGTCTTGCATTCCAGCAACGTCGGCCCGGCCCCCGCCCGGGCCGCCGCCACGGCGTCAGCTGCCGCCGCGCGAACGGCCAGCACGTCCATGCCGTCGACGATCCGCGCGGGCACGCCGTATGCCTTCGCGCGCTCGGCGACGTCCGGGACGAGCGCGATCCGGCTATACGACGTGGACGCGCCGTACAAGTTGTTCTCGCAGACCAGCACCACCGGCAGCCGTTCGACCGCGGCGAAGTTGATCCCCTCGTGAAACGCGCCCTCGTTCGTCGCCCCATCGCCGAAGAAGCAGACCGCGACCTGACGGCTGCGGCGCAGCTTCATGGCCAGTCCCAGGCCCGTCACCACGGTGTTGCCCGCGCCGACGATCGCGATCGCGGGCAGCATGCCCACGTCCGGATCCCCCAGGTGCATCGAGCCGCCCTTGCCGCCGCAGCAGCCGGTGCGCTTGCCGTACAGCTCGGCCATGGCCGCGCGGGTACTCACGCCCTTGGCCAGCGCGTGTCCGTGCGGACGATGCGTGGACGTGATCCAGTCATCGCGCGTCAGGACATCGCATACGCCAACGGCCACCGCTTCCTGCCCCTGGTACTGGTGCAGCGTTCCCGGGATCTCGCCCTCGAGGAACAGCCGGTAGACACGCTCTTCGAACCGGCGGATGAGCAGCATCTGCCGGTACAGCGAGTGCTTATTGATCAAATGATCACTCACTGAACAAATGATGCCAGCCGGCTTAGGGGCCGGTCAAGTGGCGCGGCCGCGTCCGATCCCCGGCGAAGGAGCACACCAGCCACTGCAGCAACTCGCTACAGGCCCAGTCGGCCGGCTTGGGTAGGGGCGATACTGGAGCTGTTTTCTAACAGCGGGGATAGAAAGAGCCCCTATAGGGGCCACAGGTATCCCCGATCTTCGGGAAATGCCATTTATCCAGAACGTACGCGGCTTGCTGTCGCAGCGAATGGAAATCTGGCCAGCTGAGGACGGGTCATCCGTCGGTCAGCCGGGTGGCCCGCTCGATCCTGGGGTCGCTGAAGATGTCCAGGTCGTCGCGGCTCTGGGTGGAGAACTCCGAGACGATCGCTCCCTCGTCCCCCGCCTGGAACCAGTGCAGCGTATTGGGGGGAACGGTGTACTGGTCCCCGGGCCGCAGCACTATCTCGCGCCACGCGGTGAACGTCCCGTCGGCGGGGACCCGGGCGTGCGGGTGCGGCGTGGGCTCCCCTTCCGTGTACACGTACACCGTGCCCGTACGGCAGCGGAAGGTTTCCTCCTTCCCCGGGGTCCCGTCGTACGGCGGATGCCGGTGCTCAGGACAGATCTGGCGCGGGAACATCGCGATCTCTTTCGCGGCGACTCGCTCCGTGTTCACGTAGACGACGATCTCAAGGCCCGTCTCCTCGAGCTTCGACAGGCCGAAGTCGGCTATCTCGATCGCGGACTGCTCGGCGTCCGTCAGCGCGATTCCCGCTTCGGCGAATATCTCCGCCGCTCGCTCCTGCGCTTTGGCGAGTTCGTCGCGGGTCAGCATGAATCCTCCCGTGGAGCTGTCGCTGCTGCCTTGTGGTGATGGATCTCGAGGTAGCGGCGGGTCATGAGCAGCGCGGCAATCCCGTCGCCCACCGCGGATCCGAGCTGCTTGGTCGATCCCGAGCGCACGTCGCCGGCCGCGAAGACGCCTGCCATGGACGTCTCCATCGTTGGGCCGGTAACCAGGAACCCGCCGGCGTCACGTTCCACGGCGTCGCCGAGAAACGCGTTATTGGGCTTGAGCCCGATGAACACGAAGGCCGCGGCGGCCGGGAAGCGAGAGACTGCCCCGTTGTCGCGGTCGCGGGCCACGACGGCGGCGAACCGGCCGCGCTCGCCCTCGAGCGCCTCGATGTCCACGTCGTCGCGGATGTCGAATTGCGGGTCGGACCGCACCCGCTCCTGGAGCACGGGCGAGGCGGTCAGGCCGTTGCGGGACAGCACCCGGACCTTCTTGGCGAACTCCGACAGGTGCAGGCCCTCCTCCAGGGCCGAGTTGCCGCCGCCGATCACTACCACCTCGTCGGCCCCCTTATAGAAGGGCCCGTCACAGGTCGCGCAGAAGTGGACGCCGGCGCCGATGAGGTCCTCCTCGCCGGGCACGCCAAGGCGCTTGTACGTCGAGCCGGTAGCCACGATCACGGCGTGGGAGGTGAGCTGCTGGCCGGAGGACAGCGAGGTAACCAAGTCATCGTGATCGCGCTCGATGGCGGTCACCGATACCGCGGAAACGAGTTCCACCCCGTACCGGCGCGCTTGGGCCACGAACCGGTCGGCCAGCTCGCCGCCGGAGATGCCGTCTGGGAACCCCGGGTAGTTGTCGATCTTGTCGCTGATCCCGGCCTGGCCGCCCAGGGCGCTGGCCTCCACGACGATCGCGTCGATGCCCTCGCGGGCGGCGTAGATGGCGGCTGCCAGCCCGGCCGGCCCGCCCCCCACGATAACCAGGTCGTAGGCAAGCCGGTCGGCTTCCAGGGTGAGGCCAATGCGGCGGGCGAGCGCCTCGTCGCCCGGGTTCACCTCGTGCGTCCCGTCCGGGTAGACCACGGTGGGGATGATCTGCCCGCCGTCCTGCAGCTCCTTGAGCCGGTCGATCGCCTGGGGATCGGCGTCGATGTCGATGTTGGCGTAGCGGACCCGGTGGGCGGCGAGGAACTTCTTGACCCGCTTGCAGTGCGGGCACCACGGGGCCCCATATACGGTCATCACTGGCTCGTCCGCAGAGGTCATTTCCCCACTCCCCCTCGCCACTAGATCAGTATTCAGTCCGCCAACTGGGAGGTCCACACCACGACCTTGGTCCGGTCGCCGCGGAACAGGTCGCGAGCATATTCAAGCGGCTCACCGGAGCGGGCGTACGCGATGCGCTCGACCAGCATGAGCGGTGCACCCTCGGCGACCTCAAGCGCCTCGGCCTCGCGCACTCGCGCGGTCACCGGCTCCAGGCTCTCCCTGGCGTGGTGCGGCCGCAGGCCGTACCTGACCTCGAGCAGCTCATACAGCGAGCCGTCGAGCCGGAAGTCGAGCATGCCGGGAAACCGGTCAGCAGGGAAAAGCGAGCGCTCGAGGAGGATCGGCTTGCCGTCGGCGAGCCGGACCCGCTGGACCTCGTAGACAACGTCGTCCTTGCCGATCTGAAGGGCCGCCGCCGCGGCGGGGCCGGCTGGGTGCTCGCTCGTGACCAGCACCCGGGCGCCGGCGACCATGCCGTGGCGGCGCAGCTGCTCGGAGAACCCGGCCAGCCTCGTCAGGTCCTGCTCCAGCTTGGGCTCGGCGACGAACGTCCCGCCGTGCCTGCCCACCGCCTTGGTCACCAGGCCGCGGCGGGTCAGCTCGGCAAGCGCATGCCGCAGGGTCATCCGGCTGACGCCGAACCACGTGGCCAGGTCTTGCTCGGAGGGCAGCTTGTCACCGGGGACCAGTGCACCGGCGGCTATCTCGCTGGCCAGCCAGTCCTCGATCTGCGTGTGCACGGTGGCGCCTGGCCCGCGGACGATCTCGGGTGGCCGCTGTGCACTGGTCCGCAGTGCGGGGCGAATGCGGCGGCGCCCGGTCCTGGGCTGTGGCGCCATGCCGAATCCTCCCTGCTGCCAGCCATCTGACGGCGGTTAGCTGTCGGGCTGCGGAACCACGGCCGCATCGGCCGCCAACGGGTCGTCCGGGGACGGCGCGGTCACCGGCGGGAAGGTCTTCCTCCGCCCGACACAGAGATAGTAGATGGCCCCGATCAGGACGATGACGACCACCACCGTCCACAGGATCGGGATCTTGTTCAGGAAATCGAGCCCAAAGCTGAGCAGGCCCCCGGTCTGCTCAGGCTTTGGGTTGCTCGCCGCCCGCGGCCAGGCGAAGTTGATCAGCATCGCGCCGCCGTAGAGCAACGCGACGACGTTGACCAGCATCCCCCAGCGGCCGAGCCGGAACGGGGCGCTCGTCTGGGGCCAGCCGCGTGCGCGGGCCCGCATAATCACGAGGTTGCCGAGGAAGTAGCTCAGGTAGATCATGCCGGTCGCCGCGATCGCGATCGTCCCGGCGCCCGAGTACTTGATGAAGGGCACGGCGGCCAGCACCGCGACCACGATGCAGGTCCAGACCGGCGTGTGCAGGCTGGGCGATACCTTGGCCAGCGGCCCGGAGATGGGCAGCTGGTTGTCGCGTGCCATCCCGAAACAGAGCCTGATCGTCGCCGCCAGGATCGACAGGCAGCAGACGAAGATAGCCGCGGAGACCACCAGCAGGTACAGCGTCGCGAAGCCGGTGGAGAAGTTCGCCTCGATGATCTGCGCGGGCCCCCACCCGTTCTTGACCGCGGTACCCATGTTCGGGATCGCCACCAGCGTGGCCAGCAGGAACACGCCGCCGATGACAAACGCGCCGATGACCGAGTACAGCACCGCCTTGGGCGCGGCGCGGCGCGGGTCGCGGGTTTCCTCGGCGAGCGTGGACGCGGTGTCGAAGCCGTAGATCACGAACAGGCTCATGAACATCGCGGCGAGGAACGAGCTCGGCTCGACGTTGAAGCCGGCGCTGTCGGTCACCACGTGGAAGCCCTGGTGGTTGTGGAACGCCAGCAGCACGAGCGCGAACACGAACATGCCGAGGATCTCGAAGACCACGCCGGTGTTGTTGATGACCGCGACCAGCCGTACGCCGTAGATGTTCAGGATCGTGATGACGACCAGCGTGATGAGCGCGACGATCAGCTGGGTGTGCAGGCTGGCGGCGTTCAGTGAGTGCCAGCCCAGCCCGTTCAGCGCGGGGATCAGGGCCAGCGGCAGCGTCGCCACGACCGCGGTGACGGTCAGGATGCCGGCGAACAGGTAGATCCAGCCGGTGAACCAGGAGTAGCTCCGGCTCGCGAGGTACTTCGTCCACTGGAAGACCGAGCCGGCCACCGGGAAGTGGCTGGAGACCTCGGCGAAGTTCAGCGCGACGATGAACTGGCCGAGTGCTACGACCGGCCAGGTCCAGATGAAGACTCCGCCGAGAGTGGTCAGGCCCAGCGCGAACAGCGTGAAGATGCCGGTCGACGGCGAGATGTAGCTGAACGCGACCGCGAACGAGCTGAACAGCCCGAGTGAGCGCTTGAGCTCCTGCTTGTAGCCGAAGCGGGCCAGGTCGGCGGAATCCCGCTCGTGCCCGCCGGAGATATCGGTGTCGGTGCTCATTGAGGGGCCTCCCCTTACAACCGACGGGACTGCCGTTTGGGGCGAAAGCGTACGTCCGCACCGGCAAACTGTCTAGACCTTTTAGCGGATGAGATGGTAAAACTTGCATGGGGTCTAGACAATTAGGCACTCGGAGGTGGTCCGCGCGGAACCCGATGACCTCTTCGACCGGACGGCGAGCCTGGCCCTGCGGCCGCGCACGGTGCACGAACTGCCCGGCGGGCTGACCAACCGCAACTACAAGGTGACAACGCCAGCTGGCAGTTACGTCGCGCGCATCTCAGGCGCGGGTAGCGAACTGCTCGCGATCGACAGGGACTGCGAGTACCGGAACTCGGTGGCCGCGGCGGCCGCCGGCGCGGGACCGCCGGTCGTGGAGTACCGCCCGCAGGACAGCATGCTGGTCATCGGCTACATCGAGGGGCGCACCCTCGGCAGCGCGGACGTGGCCGAGCCCCGCACGATCACGCGGATCGCGCGGGCGTGCCGTCGGCTGCACCAGGGCGAGCGGTTCGTGAACGACTTCGACATGTTCGCCATCCAGCGGCGGTACCTGGCGGTGGCGCGGTCCCGCGGCTTCCGTATCCCGGCCGGGTACGAGGACCTGCTGCCGCAGTTCGACGCGGCCGCGGCGGCACTGGCCGCCTCGGATCACGACGGCACGGTCCCGTGCAACAACGACCTGCTGCCGGCCAACCTCATCGACGACGGCGACCGGATCTGGCTGATCGACTACGAGTACTCGGGCAACAACGATGCCTGCTTCGAGCTCGGCAACATCTGGGCCGAGGCTCACCTCAGCGAGGATTGCCTGGCGGCGCTCGTCACGGCCTACTACGGGCGGCCGCGGCCAGGCAAAGTCGCCAGGGCCCGGCTGCTCGGCCTGGCCGGCATGTACGGCTGGACCTTGTGGGGCGCGATCCAGCATGCCGGCAGCACCATCGAGTTCGACTTCTGGTCCTGGGCGATGGAGCGGTTCGAGGGCGCCGCGGCCGGTTTCACGGCGGCTAGCTTCGGCGGGCTGCTCGAGGCCGTCCAGCTTGCCGAATCGGAGCATGATGGCTGAGCCCGCAGAGCTGCCCGGCCGCGCGCGGGTCGTGATCATTGGCGGCGGCGTGATCGGCGCCAGCGTCGCGTACCACCTGGCCGCGGCGGGCTGGACCGATGTGCTGCTGCTTGAGCAAGGGCAGCTGTCGTCTGGCACCACCTGGCACGCGGCGGGCCTGGTCGGCCAGCTGCGCGCCACGGAAAACGGCACGCGGCTCGTCCAGTACTCCACGGAGCTGTACAGCAGGCTCGAGCAGGAGACCGGCCTGAGCGCGGGATTCCGCCGCTGCGGCGGAGTGACCGTCGCCAGAACCCGCGATCGCATGGTGCAGCTGCGCCGGACCGCCGCGACCGCCGAGGCCTATCAGCTGGACTGCGAGCTGATCACGCCCGCACAGGCCCGCGACCGCTACCCGATCATGGCGGTCGACGACCTAGTCGGAGCTATCTGGCTGCCAGGCGACGGCAGGGCGAATCCCACCGACCTGACTGCCGCGCTAGCCAAGGGCGCCCGGATGAGGGGCGCGGCGATCCGCGAGCGCGTCCGGGTGACCGGCATCCGCACGCGCGATGGCGCCGTGACCGGGGTCCGCACCGATCGGGGCGACGTGGAGGCGGAGGTGGTCGTCAACTGCGCCGGCCAGTGGGCCAAGCAGGTCGGCGCGATGTGCGGGGTAACCGTGCCGCTGCATTCCGCCGAGCACTTCTACGTGGTGACCGAGCGGATCGACGGGGCGCACCGCGACCTGCCAGTGCTGCGGGACCCGGATGGCTACACCTACTTCAAGGAGGAAGTCGGCGGCCTGGTCGTCGGCGGATTCGAGCCGGAGGCCAAGCCGTGGGTCGCGCCGGACGAGCTGCCCTACCCGTTCGAGTTCCGGCTCCTGGACGAGGACTGGGACCACTTCGCGATCCTCATGGACAGCGCGATTTCGCGGATACCGGTGCTCGCCGAGACCGGCATCAAGAAGTTCTATAACGGCCCGGAGAGCTTCACCCCCGACAACCAGTTCATTCTCGGTGAGGCACCGGAGCTGCGGAACTTCTTCGTGGGGGCAGGCTTCAACTCCGTCGGCATCGCGTCCGCGGGCGGCGCCGGGCGGGCACTGGCAGAGTGGATCATCGAAGGCGAGCCGACCCTCGACCTGTCCGCGGTGGACATCCGGCGCTTCGCCAGGTTCAACGGCAACAACCAGTGGCTGCATGACCGGGTCAGCGAGGTCCTTGGCCTGCATTACGCGGTCCCCTGGCCGAACCGCGAGCTGGCCACCGCACGGCCATTCCGGCGATCTCCGGCGTATCCCCTGCTCAAGGAGGCCAACGCCTGCTTCGGCAGCCGGATGGGCTGGGAGCGCGCGAATTACTTCGCGCCACCAGGTCAGGACGCCGCTATCGAGTACGGCTGGGGCAAGCAGAACTGGCAGCCCTGGTCCAGCGCTGAGCAGCGGGCCGCCCGCGGCGGCGTCGCCCTGTTCGATCAGACGAGCTTCTCCAAGTACCTCGTCACCGGCCAGGACGCCGAGCAGGCGCTGCAGTGGCTGTGCACCGCCGATATGGGGATCGAGCCGGGCCGCACCGTCTATACCGGGATGCTGAACGCGCGCGGCACCTATGAGGCCGACATCACCGTCACCAGGCTGAGCGCTAACGAGTTCCTGCTGGTGAGCAGCGCCGCCTCCACCGAGCGCGACAAGGACCACATCACCAGGCGGATGCCCGCCGGCTGCCACGCCACGCTCGTCGACGTCACCTCCGCGTACGCCGTCTACGGCGTGATGGGGCCGCGCTCCCGCGAACTGCTGTCGCGGCTTTCCCGCAGCGACTTCAGCGACGACGCGTTCCCGTTCAGCACCAGCCGCGAGATCGACCTCGGCTACGCCACGGTCCGCGCGACCAGGATCACCTACGTGGGCGAGCTCGGCTGGGAGCTGTACGTCCCGGCAGAGTTCGCGGTGGGCGCCTACGAGAACCTAATGGCCGCCGGCGCCGACCTCGGCCTGGTGAACGCGGGCTACTACGCCATCGAGTCGATGCGGCTGGAGAAGGCCTACCGGGCCTTCGGCCGCGAACTGACGGCGGACTACAACCCGGTCGAGGCGGGCCTGACGTTCACGTGCAAGCTCGCGACGGGCATCTCGTTCCTCGGGCGGGAGGCCGTCGAGAAAGCGCGGGCCGACGGTCCCGCACGCAGGCTGGTCTCGCTGGTACTGCCCGACCCGGACGCCATGATCTGGGGCGGCGAGCTCGTACTGCGGGACGGGATCGCCGTCGGCCAGGTCACCTCGGGCGCCTGGGGCGAAACCGTCCGCGGCTGCGTGGGCATGGCCTACATCCGCCACCCGGACGGAGACGTGCTGACCCGCGACATGGTGCGCGCGGGCTCCTACCAGGTGAACGTGGGCGGCCGGCTGTACCCGGCCACCGTTCACCTGCGCCCGCCGTACGACCCCGATGGTCAGCGGACAAAAGGATGAGCTCCCGCGGAGCTGCGGGCTAAACTTCGATTTCTGCTCGCCGCTGCGCGCGGTCTCCGGAACCCGGCCGCTGCGCGGCCTGTCTAGGTACCAGGCCGGCTGCGGGAAGTGCCAACCGGGAGGCGAACACGGCCCACACCACCTTCCCGTTTTCACTGGGCGAGGTGTACCCCCACCGGGCGCTGAGCGCGTTAACCATCTGCAGTCCGCGGCCGGTCTCGGCGAGCACATCGGGCGCCCACGGCACCGGGACCGCCCGACCGGGGTCGGCGACGGCGCACAGCAGCCAGCGCCCGTGCTGCAACAGGCCGAACCCGATCCGCCCGCCGAACCCGGGATCGCCGGGCTCTGGCACGCCGTGCCGCAGCGCGTTGGTCACCAGTTCGGAGACGACGACCGCGACGTCTTCACTGTTGTGCCGCATACCCTGGCGGCGCACGGCAGCAAGGGTGAAGTCCCGCACAGCATGGACCGATGCGGCCTCTGCTCTGAGCGTGCGCGTGGCGATGGCCGGCACGCAGGGCCGGCCGGTCAGGGCAGGATCCGGCGATGAACGCCAGCAACCGCACACCAAGCCGGCCATCTGCACAGCAGGCATGAGCCATCGGCTAGCGAGGCTGCCTGGCCAATGCGGCAGGAACGTCGCCGTCGTGGCCGGTTCCACCTCGGGACACAGGCAGAACGGGCACCGGTACGGTCGCGGGCCAGCAGGTTCCTGGCGCCTGGTGAACCAGGGGGTAGCAGTGCCGCTGCCGGGCACGGCGGATGTCCTGGTGACGGCCATGGACTGGTTCCACCGCACGACCGGGGCAGTGGCCCAGAAGCCGGCATCGGTCTGCTGGCACCGGGGGCAGGCCATGCGGCCGAGGGCGTCGACGCGCCACCCGGCCCTGACCGCGCGAGCGCGGTTGTCGGCCTCACCGATTGCTTCAGGATCGGCGTGCCAGGATATGCACGACCGCATCTCACACCAGATGATCGGAATCCGCAGCTCATCTCCGATGACAGCCCGCTCGCTGGGTGCGCTCCGCACGGTGATTGCTGCCCGCGGAGCAGCCTGCGCCCGCGCGACAACCTCGGCTCGAACTTCCGGCCGCGCATTCCCGCCTCCCGACGGCTGGGCGTGGCCATCGTCGGCCGGGTCGGCAAGGCCACCGTCGTCGTCCCGCAGCGCGGCCAGCCAGCCGTGCGTCTGATGCCATTCGGTGTCCTGGGGCACGCTGGCGTCGTGCGGCCGGATCCTTATCTTCATATCTGCCCCCTCCCATCGAGCCGATGGTGAGCGCCGCGCAGCGCAGGCGCCCTGCCCTGCGACAGCTACGTGCACCGGGCAGCGGCTGCGCGTCCCCCCATCTCAAAGCGCCCGTGCTCACCATTGGCGAGTTTCAATAATCGACCGTCCCGGCCTTAAATAACGACTGGATGTACGTGAGGTAAAAATTCGGCTTATCTGCAATTGCCGCGGCGTGTCGTGTGGACAATTTCGCCTCTTTGCTTTTGCACAGGATTCAGACGGCGTTCTCGCACGTCAGCGCCCCTGTTACGGGGCCGCCTGGCAATGGAATCCCCAGCGTCTCCCCAATGCGTACACAGGCCTAGTGCCGTTTTTACACAAGTAATCCACACCATTACGCACAGCCTTGTCCGCTGGGCGCCGCTACCGGGCTGCACGCACTTGCGGGTTCAGGCGGCGCTCGCGTCCGTCGCCCCACCAGCACACGGATTGCCCGCGCGAGCCGCCGGACGCAATGCTGTACCTATGATCAGCCCCCGCGGTCCGATGGCGACCCGCCGGATGACCGCGCACTGGGTCGTGCTGGCGGCCGCCGCGTTGACGACACTCGTCGCCGCCGCGGTCGCCGCCACGCTGGCGGTGTTCACGGGGCAGGCCCTGCCGCTGGCCGTGCAGCATGACCTGGTCACCGCGCCGGACACGACCCTGTCGGTGAACGCGCTGGTCAGCGGCCCTGGTCAGGCGGTCCAGGGCAGCGCGACGCTGCGGGCGCAGCTCGCCGCGGCGATGCCAGGCATCCCGTTCAGCCTCCAGGAGGCATTCTGGTCCGCTCCCCTGGGCTTCGTCCCAGGGGCGCTTCCCGCGACGCCGGCGAGTACCGGCAAGGGCAATAAGGCGCTGCTGCAGGCCGCCTCGATGAACGGGATCGCCAGCCACGCGGTGCTCGTCTCCGGGCGGTGGCCGGCGACCTCGAGTGACAGCCGGCCGGGAGCGATCCCGGCCGCGTTGCCCGCCTCGACGGCGGCACTGCTGCACGTGTCGGCGGGAGACGTGCTGCGACTGCGCGACCAGGACACGAACGCCCTGGTCAGTTTCGACATCACTGGCGTCTTCACGCGACGGGCCGGCGCGGCGAGCTCGTACTGGAATCTCAGCTACATACCGGCCGGCGGCATGTCCGCCGCGGCCGGGACCACCACGTACGGTCCCCTGGTCGTGAGCCAGGCGGCGTTCGGGTCGGCGCTCACGATAAGCAGCGGGTCCTGGGTGGGGCAGCCGGACATGACCGCCTTCTCGGACGGCGACCTCGCCCCGGTAGCCGCGAACCTCACCAGCCTGTCGAAGGCGCTGCCGACCGCGAGCTTCCTCAATGGCGCTCAGCTGACCACGAGCCTGCCGACGGTGCTGTCCGGGGCAGACAGCGACCTGGTGGTCGCCCGGTCGGTGCTGGTGATCAGCGCCCTGCAGCTGCTGATCCTGGCCATCGCGGCACTGCTCGCGGTCGGCAGGCTGCTGGCGGCCCAGCGGGAGGGCGAGACCGCACTGCTGGTCGCCCGCGGCGCGGCCCGTTCGCAGCTCACCAGGCTCACGGCCGCCGAGGTGGTACCGCTCGCGGCGCTGGTGTCCATCGCGGGCGCGATCGCCGGTGTCTGGCTCGCCAGCGCGCTCGCGGGTGCGGGGCCGCTGGGGACGGCGGGCATCCGGCTGGCGGGCCGACCCGGAAGCTGGGCCGACGCGATCGGGGCGGCGCTCGTCGTCGCGGTGATTGCCGTGGCCGCGTTGCTCATTCCCGGAGCAGCTCCGAGTCCGGGTGCCGCGCGGGTGCGGCGCGGCAGGCAAGCCCTGGTGGCCGGGGTGGCGCGGGCTGGCCTGGATATCGCCCTGGTGGTGCTCGCGGTGCTGGCCGGCTGGCAGCTGCGGCAGTACTCCGCGGCGAGCAATGGCGGGACCGCGGGGATCGATCCGGTGCTCGCGCTGGCGCCCGCGCTCGCACTGGCCGCCGGCAGCGTCGCCATGCTGCGGCTGCTACCGCTGGCTGCCCGGACGACGGACCGGCTGGCCGCCCGGGGCAAGGGCCTGGCGGCCTCGCTGGCCGGCTGGCAGTTCAGCAGGATGCCGATCCGGCAGGGCAGCGCGGCGCTGCTGCTGATCATGGCGGTTGCCGCTGGCACGCTCGCGCTCGCGCAGCACGAGAGCTGGACTCGGTCTGCTTCTGACCAGGCCGTCTTCGCCACGGGCGGCGATGTCCAGCTCAACCTGCCCGGCCAGCTCGAGCCCGGCGCGGTGGGTGCGGTTACCGGCACGCGGGGCGTGACGCACTCGCTGGCGGTGGCGGATGACATCGAGGCGAGCCCCGGCGAGGTGATCGCGGTCGACTCAGCCCAGGCCCCGCAAGTCGCCAGGCTGCGCGGCGATGAGTCGCGGCTGCCCACAGCCCGCCTGTTCCGTGCCATCGCGCCATCCGGCGGGCTGCCGGGGGCAGTGCTGCCGGCGCCCCAGGCCGATGAGCGGGCCGGGACGATCCGGTTCACCGTCGCGCTCGGCAGCCGCGCGCTGGCAGGCCAGTTGGGGCCGGTCAGCGTGACGCTGACCGTTCTCGACGCGACGGGCTCCGCCTACCAGGTCTCCGCCGGGACGCTGGTCCCGGACGGGCTCCCCCACCTGCTCGCCGCGTCCCTTGGCGGCGATCAGGCACGGTACCCGCTGCGGGTGGCTGCGATCACGGCCGCGTACCTGATGCCGTCGCGCACCGCGCCGTCATTGGCGCTCACCGTCAGCGGGCTGCCGCTGGCCGGCTGGACGGGCGACGCCAGCTCGCCCGCCCTGGACGATATTCAGGCGGGCCAGTACCCGCCGCCGCCAGGCGCGCAGCCCGGCCGGGTGTCGGCGCGCAGCACGAGCCGGGCGGCGACGTTTACCTTCAGCCCGGGCTTTGGGCAAGAGCCCGCGAGCGGGGCGGCCACGCCGCCGCCCGCAGCGATCCCCGCACAGCTGGTGCTGCTTCCCGCGGCTGCCCGGGTGACGGCGATCCCGGCCATCGCGACCACGGCGTTCATGGACGCGAACTCCGCGGTGATCGGCTCGGTCGTGCCCGTGTCCGTCCAGGGGGAGCAGGTCCCGCTGCGCATCGTGGCTGAAGTGACGTCGTTCCCGACCGTCACGGCACCGGGCGGCGCGCTCATCACCGATCTCGGCAGCCTCCAGGAGTACCTCGTCCGGCAGTCCGCTCCCCCGCTGCCGGTCACTCAGTGGTGGCTGGCTACCGCGGACGGGAGCGTCCCGCCGGCTGTGACGGCCGGCGTTCCCGCTGGCACGGACGTCACCAGCGCGGCCGGGCTGGCTACGGCCGTCACCAGTGACCCGCTGTCGGCCGCGCCGCAGCTAGCCTTGCTGGCGATGGCCGCCGCGGCGGCGCTCCTCGCGACCACGGGATTCTGGGTGTGGATCGCGGCCGACGTGCGCCAGCGCCGCACCGAGACGGCGCTGCTCGCCGCGCTCGGCGTGACCCGCCGCGGGGCAGCCGTGCAGCTATTCCTGGAAAAGCTGCTGCTCAGCCTGCCAGCTTCGGCCCTCGGGGTGCTGCTCGGCCTGCTCGTGGCCCGGCTGATCGTGCCCGCCGTCACGCTCACCCCGACGGCGCAGCAGCCGACGCCGCCCGCCGTCACGCAGTATGACCTGCCGCAGGCCATCGCCCTCGCGCTCGCCGTGGCGGTGCTGCCGGCCGTCATCGCGGTGCTCGCCGCCACGCGGCGGCCCGACCCCGCCGCCAGGCTTCGCGCCGCGGAGAGCGCATGAGCGCGCGGAGCGGCGCGGTGGCGTCCGGACTGCGCCGGGTCACTGGCATGGGGATCGCGGCAAGCCTCGCGCTCGGGTTGCTAGCCGGGGGCTGCGTGCTCGCGGCCACCGCCGGTCCCCGGGAGGCGCAGGCGGCGGGGCTGCTCGGTGTGCGGCAGATGATGAACGGGCTGCCGCCAGTCGAGAAGACCATCGTGGTCGCGACCAACTACGTGTCGGTCAACACCGCCCTGCAGGGAGCTTCCCTGACCCCGGCCAACCTGGACGACGTCACCGCCCAGTTGCACCGCGACTTCGGCACCGGCCCGCTGCCGCTTGCCCCGCGGCCGGCGGACTGGGCGGTCATGACATCGACCCCGCGCGGCGTGATCGCCGCGCTGCCCGCCCTGCACGGGATCCCCGCGCAGGTGGAGGTCAGTTACCCGTACCCGGCCGCCGGCCATATGCGACTGGTGGCCGGCCGCATGCCGGACACCGCTCCCCCAAGCGGTATTCAGGTCGTGGTCACCGCGCAGACGGCCAGCGCGTGGGGGCTGCACCCCGGCTCGCAGGTGGCGGTCGTCGCCCCGTTGGAGACGACGATCTCCGGGAATGGGCCGCCGGGCCCGGCGTTCAAGCTGAACCTCGACGTCACCGGGATCGTCGAGCCCACCGATCCGGAGTCCTCGTTCTGGCAGG
>Ga0335074_10002373_pt1 | contig 25654 bp, 29 predicted proteins | sample Lox_Sample_23_FD_206715 | JGI IMG/M metagenome (GOLD analysis project Ga0335074, IMG submission 206715) | Soil microbial communities from Loxahatchee National Wildlife Refuge, Florida, United States - Lox_Sample_2.3 | ecosystem: Environmental > Terrestrial > Soil > Wetlands | place: USA... | reverse complement strand
CCGTGACATGGCCGGCCCGCTGGAACTGCTCACCGTGTACCCGCCGACGCGTCGGGCCCTGGCGTGTCCGGCCGGTACGACCTGGTGACGATCCTCGAAGCGCTTCACGACATGTCCCGCCCCGCCCAGCAAGCCGGCTTCCGCGACCTCGAAGTCCTGCCGGTCAAGGCGGGAATGCTGCGCTTCTACCGACTGACACCATGATCAGCCGACGACGGGGCGGACGGTGGCCGCGTGTCGCCTGGCCAGGTCACGGTAGACGGCGGGATTCGTCTCGACCCATTCCTTGGCCCGGCCGGCCACCTCTCGCAGGACCTTGGCCGGGACCCCCGCCGCGAGCATCCCGTCGGGGATGACCATCCCGGGCGGCACCGTGGCGCCCCCGGCGACCAGCGCGCGGCGGCCCACGATCACGCCGTCGAGCACCGTGGCGCCGTTGCCGATCAGCGCTTCGGCGCCGATGACGCAGCCGTGCACCACGCACAGGTGGCCGACGGTCGCCCCTTCGCCGATCTCGGTCACCGGGTCGTCGCCGCCGTGCAGGACCGACCCGTCCTGGATGTTCGCGCCCCGCCGCACGATGATCGGGCCGAAGTCGGCCCGCAAGACGGCGCCGTACCAGATCGATGCTTCGGCCTCCACGCGCACATCGCCCACCAGGGTGGCGGTGGGCGCGATCCACGCCTCCGGGCTGACCTGCGGCTCCTGGCCTTCAAACGCGAATAGTGGCACCCGCCCATCATGCACCCGCCCTCGTGGTCAGGAATCCCCGACGGCTTCAACGAGGCGTACTAGGCCGTCCGGAGGCGCTCCTTGACCCCGCGGCCCGGCGGTCGTGCTCGGCGCGGAGCTTCGTCAGCGCCGACGTGCACGACCGCTTCACCCGTGACCTGGGCCGCGACCTGGCCTCCGGGACCTGGGATGGCCGCTACGGCTACCTGCGCGTCCAGCCCGCTTTCAACGGATCCCTCATCCTGGTCACCACGCAGCCCTAACGGGGCTCGGGGAGCGGGAGGCGCTTCTTGGCCTCTTCGTACAGGTCGGCGGGCAGCGGCCCCTTCTCGGCGATGGCGATGTTGCCGGCCAGGTGGACCGGGCTCGAGGTGCCGACGATCGTGGTCGTCAGTCCGGGGTGGCTGAGCGTGAAGCGGAGGACGAACTCCATGCTGCTCATGCCCGCCTCGCTCAGCAGGCCGGCGACGCCGGAGGTCTCCCAGTTCCGCTGGCCGACACCGGGGTCCTGGCCGAGCGGCCGGGCCTGCCAGTTCTTGTCCTCCGACGCGGCGCCGCGGGCCGCGCCGCCCCGGATCAGCGTGCCCGCCCCCGCCCCGGCGGCCTCGGCGATGAGTTCCTCGTGATCGCGCTGGACCGCCGAGTACGGGATCTGGAAGACGTCGAAGACGCCCATCGCGAGGTGATCGGGCAGGTTCGGCAGGATGCCCGACATGCCGATGAAGCGGACCTTGCCCGCGGCCTGCAGGTCCCTGAGCGTCTCGACCGTGTGGTTCTCCCCGAGCGTCGCCTGGCTCGGTGACATGTGGACCTGGACCAGGTCGAGGTGATCGGTGCGCAGGCGCCGCAGCGACTGCTCGACGTCGGCGCGGACGTTCCGCGGGCTGTAGTCGTGCGGGTAGGGCGGGGGCGTGTCGGTCGCGAGCTCGAGCGGGCACCCGCATTTGGAGGCGAGGAAGAACTCGTCCCTGCGGTGACCGACATAGGCGCCGATCAGCTCCTCGCTGCGGCCGTAGTCGGGGGAGGTGTCGATCAGGTTGATGCCGGCGTCGAGGACCGCGTTCAGCAGGCGGCCCGCGTCCTCGTCCGCGATCTCGGGTCCGCGCGGCCGGCCTCTCAGCTCCATCGCGCCGTAGCTGAGGATGGTCACGTCCGCGCCGGTGCCCCCGAGGGTTCGGGTCATGAGTGTCATGCCTGACACGCTATTGCGTGGGATCCCCGAACTCGGCCAGGACGGCATCCGTGTGCTGGCCCAGCGCGGGGACGGCGCCCATGGCGGCCTCCCGGCCGGGCCCGGTCACCGGCGGGAGCAGAGCCCGGACCGGGCCGGCCGGGGTGTCTACCTCGCGCCATCTGCCCGCGAGCTGCGGGTGCGCGGCGAACTCGGCCGGCGTGCGCAGCCGGGCGCTGGCGATCCCGGCCTCGTCCAGCAGGGCCACCACCTCGTCGGGGGTCATGGACCCGAGCACGGTCTCGATGATCGCCGTCAGCTCGCCGTCGTGGGCGACCCGGTCCGGGTTGGTGGCGAACCGCTGGTCGGTGACCAGGTCCGGCCGTCGCAGGACCCGGTTGCACAGGACGGCCCATTCTCGCTCGTTCTGCAGGCCGAGGAACACCTGCCCGCCGCGGGCCGCATAGGGGCCGTACGGCGAGATGGACGCGTGCCGGGCGCCGGTGCGCAGGGCCTCCTTTTGACCGTAGACGGCGTAGTAGTACGGCTGGCTCATCCATTCGCCCAGGGCGCCGAGCAGCGAAACCTCCACGCTGGAGCCCCGCCCGGTGCGCTCCCGCTCGTACAGCGCGGTCAGGATACCGCTGTAGGCGTACATGCCGGCGGCGATGTCCGCGACCGAGATGCCCGCCTTGCACGGCGCCTCCGGGGTACCCGTGACCGACAGCAGCCCGGCCTCGCACTGGACCAGCAGGTCATAGGCCTTCTTGCCGGCGTAGGGGCCGTCCGGTCCGTACCCGGAGACCGAGCAGCAGATCAGCCGCGGATGCCGGGCGAGCAACCCGTTGGCGCCCAGCCCGAGGCGCTCGGCCGCGCCCGGCGCGAGGTTCTGCACGAAGACGTCCGCCCGGGCCAGCAGGGCGGTCAGCCCGGCCCGGCCCCCGGCGGTCTTGACGTCCAGCTCCACCGACTCCTTACCCCGGTTCAGCCACACGAAGTAGCTGGCCTGGCCGAGCACGGACCGGTCGTAGCCGCGGGCGAAGTCACCGGTGCCCGGCCGCTCGATCTTGATGACCCGGGCGCCGAGGTCGGCGAGCTGCCTGGTCGCGAAGGGGACCGCGACCGCCTGCTCCAGGGCGACGACCGTGATCCCCGTCAGGGGCAGCGCGGGAGCCTGCGGCGCGGCCTGATCGGCCTGACCGGCCCGGCCGGTCACCGGTCCGCCGGGTTGCGCTGGATGAGCTGACGGGCGATGACGTTGCGCTGGATCTCGTTGGTGCCCTCGCCCACGATCATCAGCGGCGCGTCCCGGAAGTAGCGTTCCACGTCGAACTCGGTGGAGTAGCCGTAGCCGCCGTGGATGCGGACCGCGTCCAAGGCGATCTCCATCGCGGTTTCGGAGGCGAACAGCTTGGCCATGCCGGCCTCGAGGTCCGCGCGCCGGCCCGAGTCGTAGCACCGCGCGGCGTACAGCACCAGCTGGCGGGCCGCGGTGAGCTTGGTCGCCATGTCGGCCAGGTAGTTGCCGATGGACTGGTGCTTCCATATCGGCTTGCCGAACGCCTCCCGCTGCTGGGCGTACCGCAGGGCGTCCTCCAGCGCGGCCTGGCCGACGCCGAGCGCGCGCGAGGCGACCTGGATCCGGCCGATCTCCAGGCCCCGCATCATCTGCGCGAAACCCTCGCCCTCGCGTTCGCCCAGCAGCGCGGTGGCGGGGACCCGGAAGTCGTCGAAGGTGAGCTCGCAGCTCTCGACGCCCTTGTAACCGAGCTTGGGCAGGTCGCGGGACACGGCGAAGCCGTCGCCCGGCTCGGCCAGGATGATGCTGATGCCCGCGTGCGCGGGCCGGGCCGCCGGGTCGGTCTTGCACAGCAGCGCGATCAGCCCCGAGCGGCGCGCGTTGGTGATCCAGGTCTTCGACCCGTTGATGACGTAGGACTTGTCCTCGCGGCGGGCCGTCGTGCGCAGCGCCTGCAGGTCCGATCCGCCGCCCGGCTCGGTCAGCGCCATGGTCGCCCGTAGCTCGCCGGTGGCCATCCGCGACAGGTAGGCGTGCTTCTGCTCCTGCGTCCCGAACGTCAGGATCAGCTTGGCCACCACCGTGTGCCCGCCCATGGCCCCGGCCAGGCTCATCCACCCGCGCGCCAGCTCCTCGGTGATCAGCGCGTAGCAGGACGTGCTGACCTGGGCGTCCCCCCATGGTTCCGGTATGGCCAGGCCGAAGATGCCGAGCTGCTTCATCTGCTCGATGAGCTTGTCCGGGTAGGTGTTGGCGTGCTCGAGCTCGCGGGCGACCGGCTTGACGTCGCGGTTGACAAAGGCGCGGACGAGCTCGACCATGGCCCGCTCGTCCTCGTTCAGCTCATCGGCGGTACCCACCACCCCATCGTGGCATGCGCGCACCTAGGTCCTGCGGGGCGGCGCCCGATCCCTTGACTGAATAGACCTGTCTGTCTATTATCTTGATTGTACAGACCTGTCTACTCAATCTTGGTTGGGAGCCGACGCCATGGAGCACTCCGGGGCCCTGCAGGTCCGCCGCCCGGTTAGCGAGAGCGCCGCGGCCCTCCCGGCTGACCCGTTCGCGCGCCGACCTGGCCTTCGCGGGCTGGGCCGCTACCGGCTGAGCGGGCGACCGGCCGTCTTCGTGCTCGCCTCGCTGATCGTGGCGCTGCTGGCCTCCTCCGCCGCCCCCACCCCGCTATACGCGATCTACCAGGCCCGATGGCACTTCACCCCCATCACTACCACGGTGGTGTTCGGGGTCTACGCGATGGCGGTGCTGGCCGCCCTGCTGACCCTGGGCAAGCTGTCGGACCACGTCGGGCGCCGACCGGTGCTACTGACCGCGATCACCGTACACGCGGGCTCGCTGGTGATCTTCGCTACCGCCACCGGGGTCCCCGCCCTGCTGGCCGCCCGGGTCGTCCAGGGCCTGTCCACCGGCGCGGCGCTGGGCGCGATCGGGGCGGCCATGCTGGACATGGACCGTGAGCTTGGCACGTTCGCCAACGCGGTGGCGCCGGGCATGGGCAGCGCGAGCGGCGCGATCTTGTCCGCCCTGGCGGTCCGCTTCCTGCCGGACCCGACCCACCTCATCTACCTGGCCCTGATCGGCGTGCTCGTCCTGCAGGCCGCCGCGATCGCGGCGATGCGCGAGACGGTCAGCCGGGCGCCGGGCGCGCTGGCCAGCCTGCGACCGGAGATCACCTTGCCGCGGGCGCTGCGAGCCCCGGTGCTGACCGTCGTCCCCGTGCTGTTCGCGGTGTGGGCGCTGGCCGGGCTGTACGGCGCGCTCGGGCCGGCGCTGGTCCACGCGCTGACCGGCTCGGGCGGCGTGGTGCTGGGCGGAATGAGCCTGTTCGTCCTGGCCGCCTCGGCGGTCGTCGCGACCATCGCGCTGCGCCGGGCCGCGGCCCGGACGGTGATGCTGACCGGCATCCTGGCCCTGGTCAGCGGCGTGACCGTGACCGTCATCGCCGTGAGCCTGGGGTCGGCGGCGGTCTTCTTCACGGGCTCCGCGATCGCCGGCGCCGGGTTCGGCAGCGGCTTCCAGGGCAGCATCCGCCTGGTCGTGCCGCTGGCCGCGGCGCGCGAGCGGGCCGGCCTGGTCTCGCTGCTCTATGTGGTGTCGTATCTCGGGCTGGGCGTGCCCGCCGTGCTGGCCGGGTTCGGCGTGGTCCACGGCGGCGGGCTGATCGACACTGCCCGCTACTACGGCGCCGCAGTGATCGCGCTGGCCGGGCTGGCCCTGGTCGGCCTGCTGAGGACCCGGCCCGGCCGCGCCGCGGAGCCTGCCGCTTGCCCCGCTCAGGGGCCTACGATCGACACGTCTGTCTAGGAAGGTGGCCGTTAACCATGGCTGTCAGGGAAGCGACCCCCACTCGGCGGTCGGCGCGCGAGCGGTTGCTGGCCGCGGCCAACGAGCTGTTCTACAACGAGGGCGTGCACACGGTCGGCATCGACCGCGTCATCGAGCAGGCCGGCGTGGCCAAGGCCTCGCTGTATAACACGTTCGGCAGCAAGGACGAGCTGGTCCGGGCCTACCTGGAGACCCGGCACGCCAGCGTCACCCAGCGCATCACGCAGGCGGTGGAACGGTATGACACCCCGCGCGAGCGCCTGCTGGCCGTGTTCGAGGGCCAGGGTGAGCTGTTCGCCCAGCCGGACTACCGCGGCTGCGCGTTTGCCCGCGCCAGCGCGGAATCCCACCCCGGCGACCTGGTCGAGCAGGCCGCCGAGGGCTACCGCCGGTGGGTGCGCGCGCTGCTGACCGAGCTGGCGTCCCACGCCGGCGTGCCCGAGCCCGAGGTCCTGGCCCGCCAGCTGCACCTGCTCTACGACGGCAGCGGGCAGGCCGCGCGGATGGACCACGACCCCGCCGCGGCCGCCGCGGCCCGGGCCGCCGCTGCCATCCTGCTCGACGCGGCCCTGGCCCCGGGGATCACAGGGGCAGCGGGTAGCTGAGGACACCCCGGCCGGGCAGACGTCCTAGAACGGCGGCTCATCGGAGAAGCCACCCGGGCTGTCACCGGCCCACGGGTCCGAGTCTGCTTCGCCGTGGCCGCCCGACCGCGCAGCCGGCCCCTGGCCAGCGCCGTTCCCCCCGGTCCTGGCGACCCGGTTCACCTTCGCGGAGGCGTTGCGGAGCGAGGGACCGACGTCATCGGCCTCGACTTCGTAGACGGTGCGCTTCTCGCCTTCCTTGGTCTCATACGACCGCTGCCGCAACCGCCCGGACACGATCACCCGCATCCCCCGCTGCAGGCTCTCCGCCACGTTCTCCGCCGCCTGCCGCCACACATTGCACGTCAGGAACAGGCTGTCGCCGTCCTTCCACTCCCCCGTGGCGTTATCCCGGAACCGCGGCGTCGACGCCACCCGGAACCGCGCCACCGGCTGACCCGCCGGGGTAAAACGCAACTCGGGGTCATCGACAAGATTCCCCACGATCGTGATCTGAGTGTCGCCTGCAGCCATGCCACTACGCTAACGCCGGGTACTGACATTTCTGCGCGTATCCTCGACCCGATGGCCGAGCTGACTGCCGACGACGAGGACCTGATCGTCCGTCTCACCCCGAGCGAGAAATTCTGGGGTTTGCACGGCGACATCCGGGTCCGCCTGTCCGCCATCGTCTCCGTGGCGTCCGACCCCAAGCCGTGGCTGAGCCTGCGGGGGTGGCGGATGGCGGGAGTCAGCTTCGTCGGGCACGCCGTGCTGGGCACCCGCAAGCATGCTGATGGCTACGACTTCTGCGTCCTGCACCGCGACCGGCCGGCGGTCCAGGTGAACGTGGCGTCCGGGCGCTTCAGCCGCCTCGTCATCTGCGTTCCCGAGGGCGCCGACCCGGAGTCGGAGGCGGCGAGGATCGCGGCCCTGGCGGGGCTCACCCCCTCGGCCCCGGTCAGCTAGCGGCCCAGCGGCTCAGCCGGGGTCGGCTCAGCCGGGGTCGGCCCGGCCCGGGTCGGTGAACCGGGGCGCCCGCCGCTCGAACTCCGCGGCGACCGCTTCGGCCTGGTTGGGGCTGCCGATGAGCTCGGCGACCTCCTGCTGCTCGGCTGCGAAGCCGGCCTCCAGGTCCACCCGGCCCGCCAGGTTCAGGAGCCGCTTCGCCGCCCGGATGGCGTGCGGGTTGCGGGCCGCGATCGATCGGGCCAGGTCGAGCGCGGATCCGCGCGGATCAGGATCGACCCTGGTCGCCAGCCCCAGCGCCACGGCCTCCTCGCCGCGCACGACACGCCCGGAGAAGGTCAGCTCCTTGGCGACGTCCCGGCCGACAAGTTCGGGCAGGAGCTGGGTACCGGTCATGTCGGGCACCAGGCCCCACCGGATCTCCAGCACCGACAGCCGCGCGTCCGGCGCGACGATCCGGATGTCCGCGCCCAGGGCGATCTGCAGCCCTCCGCCCAGCGCGTTCCCGGTCACGGCCGCGATGACCGGGACGGGGATCTCGGCCCAGACGTACGCGGCGCGCTGCCCCGCCGCCCGCGCCGGCCCGTGGCCGGGGGGCAGGTCGACCTGAGTGCTGCGCCGCTCGCCGTCACGCATGGCCTGGAACATGCCGAAGTCCAGGCCCGCGCAGAAGTCCGGTCCCTCACCGGACAGGACGACCGCCCGGACCCCCGGTTCGGACTTGAGGCGCTCGCCCGCCGTGACCAGGCCGGCGAACATCGCCCCGTCCAGGGCGTTCCGCTTTTCCGGCCGGGCCAGGCGAACGTCCGCCACCCCGTCGGTGATGGTCACCACGACTCGCTGCTCGGTCATGAAGCGCTCCCTCGACACGCCTGATCCGGAGTCTCAACCGCATCGCTGGCCGGACCTAAATCGTTACGGACGCGGCACCTGCTCCCGTCCGGGCCTTACGTTACTATCCGCGCTATGAAGGCTCACCCCCACGACGTGGGCAGCCAGCTGGTCCGGCCTGAACTAGCGCGCGGTCCCGTCGCGGGCCATGGAATGACCGCCCGATCCTCGGGTGCGAGCGAACCCGGAACCGCCTGGATTGCGTATTACCCGGCATGAAAGTCAACATGCCTCTCGTCACGCTGCTGAGCGGCGCCGCGCTGGGCGTGGGCGTCCTGATCGCCAGCAGCGTGTCAACCCCCAGCACGGCGTCGGCCAGCAGCGCCAGCGCGACGTCGCCGCCCGCGCCGGCGTTCACCTTCACCGCGCCGCCGCCCGCATCGTCTGCCTCGGGCACCGCACCGGCCACCGCGCCGGCGACAACCCCGACCACCGCGCCGGCCGCGGCAACGACGAGCGCGCCGGCGGCGCCACCAACCACGCAGGCCGCGGTCGCCTCCTCGGGCACGCAAGCCCCGCCCCAGGCGGACTACGTGGCCCAGGTCAACGGCGGCGGCGCCGCGGTCGCGATCTCGGTCCACAAGGGCAAGGCGATCGCCTACGTCTGCAACGGCCACGCGGTCGCGGCCTGGTACCGGGGTACCGCGGCCCACGGGAAGCTGAACCTGACCGGCAAGAACGGCGCCACACTCAGCGTGAACTACGGTTCCGGCCAGGCGACGGGCTCCCTCACGGCCGACGGCGCCCAGTACAGCTTCTCGGCGCCCATGGTGCACGGGGTGGTGCCCACGGGACAACGGCCGCCAGGTCTCTACGAGGCCACCGCGACCGTGGACGGAGTCCAGGTCAAGGCCGGCTGGATCGTGCTCCCGGACGGCAGCCAGGTGGGCTCGGTCGAGTACGACCCGACCTCGGCCATCCCGCCGACGGCGCAGGCTCCGCTGCTCAACCTGACGACGGACACCGCCTCCTACGACGGGGTCACCTTCGTGGCCAGCCTGATCAGCGGCCTTACCGGCAGCGGATTCTGATTAGCCGCAATCCTCCCGACGACTTGGAACGGACATGACCGCACAACCCGATGTGTCCTCGCCGGCGCCCGACCGCTATTCCCTGGGCATAGGCAAGCTGGTCGTGCCCAGCCTGATCGGCGGGCTGGTGGCACTGACCCTCGGCGTCTACGGAGGCCTCCACCACCCGACCGGCGTCGTGGTCAATATCGCGGGCTTCAGTAGCGCGGGATACGTGAAATCGTGGCTCGCCACGATTGCCACCTTCTTCGCGATCGTCCAGGTGACCTCGGCCCTGGTGATGTACGGCAAGATCCCGCGGGTCCGCGCGCCCTCCTGGATCGGCAGACTGCACCAGTGGTCCGGGCGCATCGCCTTCCTGGTGGCGGTGCCGGTCGCGATTGACTGCCTCTACGGGCTCGGCTTCCAGACCTACAGCACCCGGGTCCTGATCCACTCGATCCTCGGCTGCGCGTTCTTCGGCTTCTTCACCGTCAAGATGCTGATCTTGCCCAAGCGCGGGCTACCGAACTGGACGCTCCCGCTGGTGGGCGCCGTGGTGTTCACCGTGCTGGTCGGGATTTGGTTCACCTCTGCCTTCTGGTTCTTCTCGACCTTCGGGATCCACCGCTGAGGAGTAAGTCATGACCCGATCGTCAAGCCGTCGCACCGTCCTGGCCGGCGCCTGCGCCGCGTGCGCCGCCACGCTGGCCGGGTGCGCTCGTTACGGCACGAGCAACGGGCTGGCAGGTTCGCCGGCGGGCGCGCCCGCCTATGGACCACCCTCGACGGGCACGGGATCGGCAGGCCTGGGGTCGGCAGGCGGCAGCGCATCCAGCGTCCTAGCCACCACGGCCGAGATCCCGGTGGGCGGCGGCAAGGTCCTCACCGCCCAGAAGATCGTGATCACGCAGCCGCAAGCGGGCACCTTCCACGCGTTCACGGCCATCTGCACCCACCTGGGCTGCATCGTCAACTCCGTGTCGGGCGGGACCATCAACTGCCCGTGCCACGGCAGCAGGTACAGCATCGTTAACGGGTCGGTAGTGAACGGCCCGGCACCCCTGCCGCTGGCCGCGGTGAGCATCAAGGTGGAGGGTACCTCGATCGTCCAGGTGTGACCCCGGTCAGGTTCAGCCGCGCACGGCCAGGTGCCGCGTGAGGTGATCGATCACCTCACGCGCGTCGTCCTCGATACCGAAGATGAACGAGGACTTGCGCCGCCGCAGCACGGGCAGCCCCAGCGCGTACAGGCCCGGGCTGTCGACCGCGCCGCCCTCGTGGCGCAGCTGGCCCTTCGCGTCGACCACGGGCACGTCGAGCCATCCGTAGTCAGGCCGGAAACCCGTCGCCCACACGATCGCGCGGATCTCCCCGCTGGCCAGGTCGACCTGCAACCGCGCCGCGGGAGGCACCGCCGTGGGCGCGAAGCGCTCGGGAGGGCCGACCTCGGCATCCTGCCCGTCCGCCCGGGCCCACTCGTCGAAGGTGTCCAGCAGGCGCCGCTGCTTGAGGTCCGCGAGCGAGAACACGTTGCGCAGGCCGCCGGAGAACAGCGCGCGGCCGTCGCGTACCGCCGCCCAGCGGCCGACCAGCTCGACGCCCATCGAGGCGAGCGCGTTGAGATCGAGCGTCCTGCGCTCGGGAGTCCCGACGAGCTGGGGCGAGGGCAGCCGGCGGGCCCGGGTGAGATCGTCGATCTCGTCGTACGGCTGGTCCCACACGCCCGACGCGGCCATCCACCACAGCACATCCCGGCCGCGGTACGTACGCGGCATCCGCACGTGCTCGCCCACCGAGAGGGTCACCGGCCGGCCCGACCGCTGCAGTTCGGCCGCCAGCTGCACGCCGGTCGCCGACGCTCCCACGACCAGCACGCCGCCCTCTCCAAGCTTGGCGGGGTCGCGATAGCCGAACGGGGTCAGCTGCTCGACGGACCCCGGCACGGCCGCGGCGAACGACGGCACCGCGGGCTGATTGCAGGCGCCGCTCGCGACGACCACGGCCCGGCAGCCGATCTCGCCGTGGCTGGTGGTGACCTGGTAACCGCCGTCGGTGCGCCGCACCGACTCCACGTTCGTGCCGGTCCGCACGGGAGCGTGCGAGACCGCCGCGAAGCGCTCGATGAACTCGGTCACTTCCCCCATCGTCATGTAGCCGTCGGGATCCGGGCCCTCGTAGCGAAGGCCCGGCAGGCGGCTCTGCCAGTTAGGGGTGAGCAGCCGCAGGGAGTCCCAGCGTTCGCGCCGCCAGGAGTTCGCCACCTCGCCGCGCTCGAGCACGACGTGGTCGATCGACCGGTCGCTGAGGAAGTGACTGGCGGCCAGGCCCGCGTGGCCCGCGCCGATGACGACCGTGGTTACGCGCTCGATGACGTGGGCCCTCAGGCGACTTCGACGGTGACGTTGGTCGGGTTCGTGAGGGCGTCAAACACGGCGGAGCGCTTCTGGGACTGGGCCACCAGCGCCTCGATGTCTTCCTGAGAGGCATCCGCGTCGATCGTGAACGTCACCTTGATGTCGTTGTAACCGTTGCGGACGTCGCTGTCGGCACCGAGGATGCCCCGGATGTCGTGCGCGCCTTCGACGACCGACTCGACCGAGTTCAGCTTGATGCCGCGGTTCTCGGCGACGGACGCCACGCCGGCCGTCAGGCAGCTCGCCAGGCCGACGAGGAGGTACTCGATCGGCGTGATGCCGTTGTCCGTCGCCGCGAAGACCTCAGGGTGGTCGGCTTCGAATACCGACTCCTCGATGTGGTCATGCTCCTCGCCGAGGCCGAAGAAGCTCTGCACCTTGATCTGGCTGTGCACGCCGTGCTGCCACTTCGCGGACGCGCGCCAGGTGAACTGGGCCGCCTCGGGTGCACCCTTCAGCACCTCGCGCGCGTCGAGCAGCGCCTGAACGTTGACGCCGTTGGTGACGGTGGTCATGTCGCGTGGTTCCCCTTCGCTTACTTCTCTAGTATTCCGGTGGAGATGCCTGACAATACACCAGCTGGTACCAGCTAAGATAGCCCGCATGGCGGAGCCAGCCTCAACGCTTGCGGCCGGTTCGGTCGGCACGATCGAAACGCACTACCTCGACCTGCCGGAGCCGGTGCGGCTCGACTGCGGGCGGGACCTGTACCCGGTCCGGGTGGCCTACGAGACCTACGGTGCCCTGTCGCCCCGGCGGGATAACGTCATCCTGGTGTGCCACGCGCTCAGCGGCGATGCCCACGCGGCGGGATTCGCGAAGACGCCGCCGCCCGAGAGCACGCGGGACGGGTTCGCGGCCGAGGACCGCGACGGCACGGCCGGGAAGGGACTCGGCTGGTGGGACGGGATGATCGGCCCCGGCAAGGCGTTCGACACCGACCGTTTCTTCGTCGTCTCCACGAACCTGCTCGGCGGCTGCCGCGGCACGACCGGGCCCTCGTCGGTCAACCCGGCGACGGGCCGGCCGTACGGGGCGGACTTCCCCGTGATCACCGTCGCGGACATGGTGCGGACCGAGCGCGCGTTCCTGGACGCCCTCGGTATCGAGCGGCTCGCGGCCGTGACCGGCGGCTCGCTCGGCGGGATGCAGGCGTTCGAGTGGGCGATCCTGTTTCCCGACCAGGTGGATGCCGTCGCGTCGATCGCCAGCACGCACGCGCTCCAGCCGCAGGGCGTGGCCTGGAACTCGATCGCGCGGGATGCGATCATGCGCGACCCGGCCTGGCAGGGCGGCCACTACTACGGCACGGGCCGCGCGCCCGAGGCCGGCATGGGCGTGGCGCGGATGGTCGGCCACGTCACGTACCTGTCCGCGCAGGCGCTGAGCGAGAAGTTCGGCCGGCGGCTGCAGTTCGCCGACGACATCCGCTATACGATCACCGAGCCGGAGTTCCAGGTCGAGAGCTACCTGCGCCACCAGGCCGGCTCGTTCGTCAAGCGCTTCGACGCCAACACCTACCTGTACACGTCGCGCGCGCTGACGTATTTCGACCTCGCGCGGCAGTACGGCGGCGGATCGCTCGCGAAGGCCCTGGCCGGCGTACGCGCGCGGACGCTGCTGATCGCGTTCAGCTCCGACTGGCTCTACCCGCCGTCCTCGTCGCGGGAGATCGCCGACGCGCTGCGCGGTCTGGGCAAGCCGGCCGAACTCCACGTGATCGAGGCGCCGTACGGCCACGACTGCTTCCTGCTCGAGGAAGCGCGGCAGACGCCCATCATCCGCCAGTTTCTGAGTTCGGGGAAGAGGCCGTGGTGACCGACAAGCTCCCCCGGGCCGAGGAGGCCCGCGCGTTCGGATTCGAGACACGCCAGCTGCATGCCGGGCAGCGGCCCGACCCGAACACGGGCGCGCGCGCGGTGCCGATCTTCCAGACGACCAGCTACGTGTTCGAGGACCCGGAATCGGCGGCGGCGTACTTCAACCTGCAGGAGTACGGGAACACGTACTCGCGCATCATGAACCCGACCGTCGCGGTGTTCGAGGAGCGGGTGGCCAACCTGGAGGGCGGCGCGGGCGGGGTCGCGTTCGCCAGCGGGATCGCCGCGCAGGCCGGCGCGCTGTTCACCCTGCTGCAGCCGGGCGACCACGTCGTCTCGTCCTCGGCGCTGTACGGCGGGACGGTGAACCAGTTCAAGCACTGGCTGCGCAAGATGAACGTCGAGCTGACGTGGGTCGACCCCGACGATCCTGACGCGTGGCGGCAGGCGGTCCGCCCCAACACGAAGGCGTTCTTCGGCGAGACGATCGGCAACCCGGCCGGGAACGTCCTGGACATCGAGGCGGTCGCGGCCATCGCGCACGAGCGCGAGGTGCCGCTGATCGTGGACAACACGTTCGCCACCCCGTACCTGTGCCGCCCGATCGAATGGGGCGCCGACATCGTCATCCACTCCGCGACCAAGTTCATCGGCGGCCACGGCACGAGCATCGGCGGGGTCGTCGTCGAGGCCGGCACGTTCAACTGGTCCAACGGGCGGTTTCCCGTGGTCGCGGATCCGTCGCCCGCCTATCACGGCCTGCAGTTCCACGAGACGTTCGGGACCTACGGCTACCTGATGAAGCTGCGGGCCGAGACCCTGCGCGACCTCGGCGCGGCGCTCTCGCCCTTCAACGCCTTCCTGTTCCTGCAGGGCCTGGAGACGCTGTCGCTGCGGATGGAGCGCCACGTCGAGAACGCCAGGGCGGTCGCGGCGTTCCTCGAGTCCCACCCGCTGGCGTCGAACGTGACCTACCCGGGCCTGCCGTCCAGCAAGTACCGGCCCCTGGTGGAGAAGTACCTGCCGGGCGGGGCCGGCGCGGTGTTCTCGTTCGACTGCGCCGGCGGCCGGGAAGGCGGGCAGGACCTCATCCGGGGCGTGACGCTCTGGTCCCACCTGGCGAACGTCGGCGACGCGAAGAGCCTGATCATCCACCCCGCCAGCACGACGCACCGCCAGCTGGGCGACGACGAGCTGCGGGCGGCGGGCGTCGGGCCGGGCACGGTGCGGCTGTCGGTCGGCACCGAGTCCGTGGCGGACCTGATCTGGGATCTGCAGCAGGGTTTCGCGCTCGTCGCCGCGACGGCGGGAAGGAAGGTGGCAACCCCATGACCGACCTTGCGCGGTATCAGGACCCGCTGACGATCCAGCGCGTGCTCCACACCGCCAGGACGATCGCGATCGTGGGCCTGTCGAACACCGAGCTGCGGGCCAGCTACTTCGTCGGCTACTACCTCAGGCGGCACGGCTACCGCGTGATCCCCGTGAATCCCCGCGAGACGGAGATCCTCGGGCAGAAGTGCTACGCGAGCCTGCCGGACGTACCCGAGCCGGTGGACGTGGTGAACGTCTTCCGCGCGCCGGATGCGCTGCCGGGGATCGCTCGGGACGCCGTGGCGATCCAGGCGGGCGCCCTGTGGTGCCAGTTCGGGGTGATCAACTCCGAAGGCGCGCGGATCGCCGAGGACGGCGGCGTGACCGTGATCATGGACCGCTGCCTCAAGGTCGAGCACGCGCGCTACGTGGGCCGGATGCACTGGCTTGGTTTTAACACCCAGCGCATCACCTCCGTCCGCGCCGGGCTCCAGTAAGCGGCGTTCGGTTCGACAGGAAGGGTCATGGAACTCCACGTCGGCTGCGCGATGTGGAGTTACGCGCCCTGGCAGGGCCGTTACGTGCCGGGATCGCTGTCGCCGCGTGATCGCCTGCGCGCCTACGCGACCTGGTGCAACGCCGTGGAGGGCAATACCACCTTCTACGCGGCGCCCTCCCTCGCCACGGTCACCTCGTGGGCCGAGCAGACCACCCCTGACTTCCGGTTCATCCTCAAGCTGCCGAAGACGATCACCCACGAGCGCCGTCTGATCGACGCCGACGGCCCGCTCCGCGCCTTCCTGGCCGCGATCGAGCCCCTCGGACCGCGCGCCCACGCCCTGTGGATCCAGCTGCCGCCGTCGTTCGGCCCCGCCGACCTCGGTGCCCTGGCCGGTTTCCTGCACCGCCTCCCGCCCGGGTACCGGTACTGCGTCGAGGTACGGCACCGGGCCTTCTTCGATGACCCGCGGTCGGAGCAGCAGCTGGAGCGGGCCCTGCGTGACGCCGGCGCCGAGTGGGTGACGTTCGACACCACCGTCCTGTTCGAGGGCCGCCCGGTGAGCGATGCCGAGCGCGAGGCGTGGGCGAACAAGCCCCGCCTGCCCCGGACGTCACGGGCGCTCACGCCCTATCCCGTCGTCCGCTACCTGGGCCGGGACGACGCGGCACGGACCGTCGCGGGGTGGCAGTACTGGCTCGACGTGGTGGCCGGATGGCTGCGGGAAGGTCGTTCCCCGAACGTCTTTATCCACACTCCCGACAACGTCGACGCGCTCGAGCTGGCCCGCCGGTTCCACGACGACGTGCGGGCCCGGGTGCCCGAGGTCGAGCCGCTCCCGGAGCCGGTCCCCGCCGGACCGGCGACCTTGTTCTGAACCGGCCGGTGCAGCGGCCCGTCGCTCAGGCCCGGGCGAGGCTGACCTGGGCGGCGGTGTCGCGGGCGATCGCGCCCGCGTCGGCCACGGTCGTGATCAGCGTGCAGCCGGCCTCGCGGTACCTGCGGGCGGTGGCGCCGTCCATGGCGTGCACCCCGACCGGCTTTCCCGCGGCGGCGCAGGCCGCCCAGATGCGCTGGAGCGCCTGGCTCAGCACGGGGTCATCCGGGTCGAGCGCACAGCCCAGGGAGAACGACAGGTCCCGGGGGCCGACGTAGATGCCGTCGACGCCGTCGACGGCCAGGGCGGCGTCGAGGTCGGCGACCGCGGCGGCCGATTCGCACATGACCAGGCAGAACGGATCGCCGGCCGCCAGCACGCCGCCCGCGGAACGGTGCCCGGCGGGAGGGTAGCGGACCGCGCTGGCCGCCTGGCGAGCCTGGCCGGCCGAGTCGACGTTCGGCACGATGACTCCCTCGCACCCCAGGTCGAGGGCCCGCCCGATGTCGGCGGTGTGCGCGTGCCGGACCCGGCCGATCGGCGTCGCCCCCGCGAGCCGGATCGCGCTGGTCAGCGCGGGCAGGTCGGTTTCGGTGGCCCCGCCGTGCTGCAGGTCGATCACGACGTAGTCCAGGCCCGCGGCGGCCAGCAGCCGCGCGCTCAGCGGCGACGGGATCACCGACCAGGCACCGTAGAGGGGCTCACGGGCGGCGAGGCGGGAACGGAAGTCAGGGGTCATGGTCATGGGGCCCAGCGAACCATACCCGCCGCCGGGCTAGGAATCCGACGTCAGTACCCGGCGCGGGTGGCGGCCGTCGACGTATCCCACGAACGGCGGGTAGATGTTGTAGCCGAGCAGTTCCTGCAGCCGTTCTGGCAGCTCACGGGCGACGTCACGGGGCACGGCCAGGCAGTGGTTCTCCTGCGGCCGCAGCCAGCCCGCCGCGTACTCCAGGATCACGCCGAGCCGCGGCCGGGCGGTCAGGTTCGCGCCGCCCCCGTGCCAGAGGCTGCCCAGGTAGAACAGGGCCGATCCGGGTGACAGCACGGCCGTCTCCACCGGGTCGTCCGGCCCTGGCCGCCGACCGGGCTCCCACCGGTGGCTGCCGGGGATGAACCTGGTGGCACCGTTGTCCGCGGTGAACTCATCCAGCGGCCACATCGTGTTGACCACCAGCGGCGGATGCGGCTCGGGGACCGGGTAGATGGCGTCGTCCCTGTGCAGGACCTGCGCCTTCTCGCCGGGCCCGATGCAGATGCCGACCGGGGCGCTGAGCTGGTAATGGCCCAGCACGTGATCGAGGACGCCGAGCAGCAGCGCGTCGGTGGCGAGCGCGTCGAACGCGCGGGTCTTGGCGAACAGGGCGTAGACGCGCTGGGTGTCGAACCCCTCGAACGAGTTCCGCCCGGTCCGGGTGGTACGCAGCACCCGGTCCAGGTCAGCTTTGGCCTCCTGCGCGCCCTCCGCGGTCAGCAGGCCGGTCACGACCACGTAGCCGTCGTCCATCAGCCGCTGGGCCACGTCCTGGCTGGGCGACGTGGCGGGCATCGTCGCCATCATCAGCCTGAGAGTAGGCCGGCGGGCGCGCGGCGTCTAGCCGTCGAGAATCGTCAGGTCGAGCCGGGCGAGCCGGTCCGGGTCGGCGAGGAAGTCCATCTCGACGATCTTCCCGTTGCGGACGAGGACCGAGGCGATGGAGAACACGACGCCGTGGCGAGTCGCCACCATGCCCGCGGCGCCGTTGACCAGCGCGGGGCGCATGCCGAGGTCGACCTGCGACCACATGGCCGCCTGCCGCGCCACCTGCACCGCGCCGCGGACCTCGGCCGACGCGGCCGCGAGGGCCGCACCGCCGTCGGCACGCAGCACCACGTCCGGGTCGAGCCTGGCGACCAGGGCGTCGAAGTCTCCCTCGCGCGCCGCCGCCAGGAACGCGTTGATGACCTCCCGCTGGGCGGCCACGTCGACGTCGGGAGTCGTGGGCTGGGCCCGGACGCGGCGCCGGGCCCGGCTGGCCAGCTGGCGGGCCGCCTGCGGCGAGCGGTCGATGAGCGGGGCGATCTCCGCGAACGGGATGCCGAACATGTCGTGCAGCACGAAGGCGAGCCGCTCGGCGGGCGCCAGGGTCTCGAGCACCACGAGCAGCGCGAGCCCGACCGAGTCGGCGAGCAGCGCCTCGTGCTCGGGATCGACGCCGTCCGCGCGATCGATGATCGGGTCGGGCAGGTGCGGGGTCAGCGGCTCCTCCCGCCGTACCGCACGGGAGCGCAGCATGTTCAGCGACACCCGCGCGACCACGGTCGTCAGCCACCCGCCGAGGTTCTCGATCTCGCCCGGTTCGGAGCCGCTGAGCCGCAGCCAGCCCTCCTGTACGGCGTCTTCGGCCTCGCTCATCGAGCCCAGCATCCGGTAGGCGACCGCCAGCAGCCGGCGACGATGCTCCTCGAACCGCTGCGCCAGCCAGTCCTGCTCGCTCATCCGGTCACATCCTCCTTCGGCGACGGGTATCAGGAAGACCCGCCAGGACCGGCCGATGTGACCCCACGGCCAGCCGGTCACAATGTACGCGGGGATCTGGTGGGTGCCTGGACGGGAGGCCGGCGGACCGGGGGTGCGTGACGCGATGACCGCTGACCGGCAACTAGAGACGTGACCGAGAAAACAGTGACAGCCCGTCCGGCGGCCGCGGCCAGGGAAGAAGCCGCGGACGGGGGCGCGATCGCCGAGTTCGAGCGGCTCTACCGGGCGAACGTTGACGCGGTGATGGCGTACTTCGCCCGGCGCAGCCGTGACCCGCACGTGGTCGCCGACCTCACCGCGGACACCTTCGTCGCGGTGATCGCCTCCTTCGGGGCCTTCGATCCGCGGAAGGGCACCGCACGGGCCTGGATGTTCGGGATCGCCCGGCGGGTCTACGCCTCGTACTGCGAGGCGCGCAGCCAGCAGCAGCACCGGCTGCAGCGGCTGGCTGGCCGGCGCGACCTGGACCAGGACGAGGTCGAGGAACTGCTCGGCCGGATCGACGCCGAACGAGCCGGCCGGGACCTGGTCGCCGCACTGGCCTCGCTGCCGGAACGGGACCGCGCGGTGATCGAGCTCGTGGATCTCGCCGGGCTCCGGCCGAAGGAAGCGGCGGCCGCGCTCGGGCTCCCGCCCGGCGTGGTGCGGATGCGGCTGATGCGGACCCGCGCCCGGCTGCGCCAGCACGCCACCACCACGAACCACGATCAGGGGTGATCACGATGACACAATTCGCCGACCAGCTGTTCACCGATCTGATGCGGGAGCACGGACCGACGCTGGCCCAGACCAGGCCGCCGGAGCCCGGGCGGCACCCCGCGCCGCGCCGGGCGCTGCTCGCCGCGGGCACAGGCTTCGTCGCCGTCGCGGCCACCGCCGGCGGCCTCGTGGCCAGCAGCGGCGGCGGGACCCCCGCCTACGCGGTGACCACCCATCCGAACGGTGCGGTGACGCTCGACGTCTACCGGGAATCCGGGTTCGCGGGAATCAACACCAAGCTCCGCCAGATCGGCGACGGCCAGGTGTTCGTGGTACCGGTCGAGCCCGGCTGCCCGCGCCCGGCACCGCCCGCCGTGTCCACGGTCGGCGCGGAGATCAGCGTGGGGGGATCCAGGTCGAGCGACGGCTCCGTCACCGTGAACGCGCACGGCATTCCGGCCGGTGACATCCTCGTGGTGGGCTTCGTGACCACCGGGAACGAAACCTACGGCGGCTCGATCGTGACCTCGCCTCCGGCGCCGAGCTGCATCAGCCTGCCCGCCCCGCCGCCCGGCGGAGGCTCCGGCTCCGGGTCCAGCTCGGGAACGGTAACCGGCTCAGGCGGCGGCCCGGCCTGACCGAACCGGGCCAGGGCCCAGGGGTGCCGGACCCGACGTGGTGATGGCTATTGTTCGCACCATGACCAGGATTCCCTACGTACGGCGCGAGGAGCTGGGCCCCGAGGGGCAGCAGCTGTGGGACGGCCTCACCGACGGCCTCGGCACATCGCTCATCACCGCCGAGGGCGGCCTGGCGGGGCCGTTCAACGCGTTCGTCACGGCGCCCGGCGCCGGGCGCCGGCTGTCCGCGCTCGGCGCGAAGCTCAGGTTCGGCACCTCGATCGAGCGGCGGCTGTCCGAGATCGCCATCATCACGATCGGCGCGCGATGGCAGGCGGAGTTCGAGTGGTGGGCGCACGCGCCGATGGCGCGCGAGCACGGCGTGGCGGGTGCGGTGGTGGACGCGATCGGGCGCGGCGAGGACCCGCCGTTCGAGGCGGACGACGAGCGGGCCGTCTACGCCGTCGCCCGCCAGCTGGGTGACTCCGGTCACCTGGACCAGGAGGCCTACGCCGCCGCGCACCGCTTCCTCGGCGACGCCGGGATGGTGGAGCTGGTCTCGCTGTGCGGCTACTACACGCTGATCTCGTACCTGCTGAACGCGTTCGCCGTGCCGCTGCCGCCGGGGGCCGCGCCGACGTGGGCGCAGTCATGACGCTGCCGTCCGAGGCCACGGGCACCGCGCCCGGGCGCGGCCGGCTGAGCGGGCGGCGCGTGCTGGTCGTGGGGGCGGGCACGCGGCCATCGCCGGAACCTGATCCGCCCATCGGCAACGGCCGCGCCATCTCGGTGCTGGCGGCCAGGGAAGGCGCGGCCGTGGCCTGCGCGGACCGGGACGCGAGCGCCGCGGAGGCGACCGCGGCCCTGGTCCGGGCGGAAGGGCAGCCGGCCCCGGTCGTGCTTGCGGACGTGGCCTCACCGGAGGCTTGCGCGTCGGTGGTCGCCGAGTCGGCGGCGGCGCTGGGCGGGATCGACGGCCTGGTGCTGAACGTCGGCATCGGGCTCGGGCGGGGCATGGCCGGGACGAGCGTCGCCGAGTGGGACCAGACGTTCGCGGTCAACGCCAGGGCGCACTTCCTCGTGGCGGCGGCCGCGCTGGACGTGCTGGATCCCGGTGCGGCGATCGTGTTCATCAGCTCGGCGGCGAGCCTGCGGGCGGCGACCGGGATCCCGGCGTATGACGCGTCGAAGGCCGCCTTGCTCGGCGTCTGCCGGCAGGTCGCGCGGGAGGGGATGGCCAGGGGCATCCGGGCTAACCTCGTGGTGCCGAGCCTGGTGGACACCCCGCTCGGGCGGGACGCGTCGCGGCTCAACCCGGCCCGCACCGCGCGGAGCCTGCCGTTCGGCAGGCAGGCGACGGCCTGGGAGGTGGCCTACGCCACGGTGTGGCTGCTGTCCGGCGAGTCGAGCTACGTCAACGCGCATCCGCTGATCCTGGACGGCGGCGCGACCAGCTTCGGGTGACCGGCCGCGCCCCGCGGCGGCGATGATCGCAGCCGCGCTCTGACCGTCCGCGGCCAGCGGACGGGGGCGATGACCCTAAGCTCGTCGCATGGCCAGGTACTTCGACATCCATCCGGCCAACCCGCAACGGCGCGCGCTGGTCCAGGTCGCCGAGATCGTGCGCGCGGGCGGCGTGATCGCCTACCCGACGGACTCGTGCTACGCGCTGGGGTGCCGGCTCGGCAACCGGGACGGCATGGCCCGGATCAGGTCGATCCGCGGCCTAGATGACCGGCACCACCTCACGCTGGTGTGCCAGGACTTCGCCCAGCTAGGCCAGTTCGTGTACGTGGCCAACCCGGTGTTCCGGGCCATCAAGGCGGCGACCCCGGGCAGCTACACGTTCATCCTGCCCGCGACCAAGGAGGTGCCGCGCATGCTGCAGCACCCGAGGAAGAAGACCGTCGGAGTCCGGATCCCGCGGCATGTGGCGACCCAGGCGCTGCTCGCCGAGCTCGGCGAGCCGCTGGTCTCCAGCACCCTGCTGCTGCCCGGCCAGGACGAGCCCCTGACGCAGGGGTGGGAGATCGCCGAGCAGCTTGACCACGCCGTGGACGCGGTGATCGACTCGGGCGACTGCGGCACCGAGCCGACCACGGTGATCGACTGGTCCGGGGAGGAGCCCGAGATCGTGCGCCGCGGGGCAGGTGACACGTCCGGGTTCGAATGAACCACCGCAGACGCGCGGGAATACGGCACCCCGCTGGGGGCCTTACACTGGCGGCGGCGGTCCTTACCGCCACTCTCGCGGGTGAGCAGCCCGCGCGGTCGCTTGTGTGAGCAGTCCGGTTTCGGTCAGGCAGCCGTTCAGCGCTGTCCTAGACGTCTTCGAACATGACGCGACCCCAACCACGATGGAGCTCAAGCATGCCCCACAGCGCCCGCAGTCGGCGCACGCCATCCCGCAGCGGCATCCGGGAAACCCAGCGGCGCGGACACGCCGCAGGCCAACGGCCGCCGACGCGGCATCCTGGTCCGCCTTCCGGGCTAGACCAGGCCCTGGCCGCCGCCGCCGCGGCGCCGCAGCCGACTGCGGCCACCTTCAGCGCGCTCGGCGTTGATCCCCGCCTGGTCAGCGCGCTGGCGGCGCGCGGCATCCGGGAACCGTTTGCCATTCAGGCTCGGGTGCTTCCCGATGCGCTGGCAGGCCGCAGTGTTCTCGGCCGGGCGCAGACCGGTTCCGGCAAGACGCTCGCCTTCGGCCTCCCGCTGCTTACCCGGCTAGCGGCAACGCCATCCCCGCGGCGGCAGAAGGAACCCCGCGGGCTGGTTCTCGTCCCGACCCGGGAACTGGCCAAGCAGGTGGCCGACGTGCTCGCTCCGCTGGGCCGCTCCGTGGGCGTGACCACCGCGACGGTCTACGGCGGGGTGCCGATCGGGCGGCAGATCGACAGCGTCCGCGACGCTGACATTGTCGTGGCCACGCCAGGCCGGCTCATCGACCTGTTGGAGCGCAGGGCCTGCAGGCTCAGCGGCATCGAGATCACCGTGCTTGACGAGGCCGACCATATGGCCGACCTCGGCTTCTTGCCCGCGGTGACCCGGATCCTCGACGACACTCCGCCCGGCGGTCAGCGAATGTTCTTCTCCGCGACGCTAGATCGCGAAGTAGGCCAGCTGGTGACCTCGTACGTCAGCGATCCCGCGCTGCACGCGGTCCCGGCCACGGTGGACTGCGGCCCGGCCGAGCACAGCGTGCTGGTCCTGAGCGCGCAGGACAAGGTGCCCGTCGCGGCGGAGATCGCCAGCCGCCCGGGGCGGACGCTCTTCTTCGTTCGCACCAAGCACGGCGCCGACCGGCTAGCCAAGCAACTGGTCAGGGCGGGGGTCAGCGCCGACGCCATCCACGGTGACCGCAACCAGAGTCAGCGTCAGCGGGCCCTCGACGCGTTCGCTGCCGGGCACCCGCGCGTCCTGGTCGCTACCGATGTGGCCGCCCGCGGCATCCACGTCGATGACGTCGACCTAGTCGTACAGTACGATCCGCCGAACGACGCCAAGGATTACCTGCACCGCTCAGGGCGCACGGCCCGGGCCGGGGCGTCGGGCATGGTCGTCGCGCTCGCCGAGCGCGGGCAGGTCCGCGACCTGCAGCGGATGCACGACGCGGCGGGTATCACCGCCGCCCACCATGAGGTGGCGGCCGGGCATCACGTGGTCAGGCAGATCGCGGCCTCAGGCACGCCGATCCCGGCGGCCAGAATGCCGGTCAGCCGGACGAGCAGGCCCGACGCCAGGCGGACCGGTAACCCCACCGCGGGCCGGACGCCCAGACGGCGGTCCGGAAGGGGCGGGGCAGGACCAGTCCGGCCTGCACCCCTATCGCGCGAGCACGCAGGCGGCGACCACGCCCCCCATGGCGCCGTCCGCAGCTACGGGAGCGCGGGCGCCAAGCCGCAGCGGATCGCGAGGTCGGGGTCGCGGTAGGACACCAGGTGAGTAACGAGCAGCTCAGCGTCCACCTCACCGAGCTGAAGCACCTGGAGCCCGCTGACGACGAGATGACCTGGGCGGTCCGGCTCATAAGTGGCGAAGGCAGGCTGACCGCCAGCGTGCACGTGTCCAACATCCTCGGCAAGCTCAACGTGGCATCACGAGGCGGAGCCGCCGCCGCAGCGCACCGGCTGCGCCTGTTCGGCTGAGGCCGGGTGCCCGGGGCTGGCGCCGCCGCGCGCGGCGAGCCTGGCGGGCGGCCTCGGCCAGCGCTTCACTTTGGGCCTCGCGGTGCAGGTCGGCGAGCCGGGCCTGACCGACGGCTTCAGCGAGGGAGTGGAACATCGCGGCCTCCTCGGCAACGTAACGGGGCGTCATCTCGAGGGTGCGGCTAAGACCGGGCGGCGCGGATCGGGCGATCGCCTAGGATCCGGGGCGCGAATCCTTAGATTCGCGCGGTCGGTGCTTAGGGCTGTCGCCGACTAGGGCTGGGGCGTGCGGGTCAGGACCTCGCGGGCGGCGCGGGCGCCGGAGCGCAGGGCGCCCTCCATCAGGCCCGCCCAGGGTCCGGCGGTGTGCTCGCCGGCGAAGTGGACGCGGCCCGCGGGGGCGGCCACGATGTCGTCGTCCCCGTCGGCCACCGTGACGGTGAGCGCGGCGTATGACTCACCCGCCCACGGGTCGTCGTTCCAGGTGGTGAGCAGGGCCCGGCTCACGTCGAGCGACAGTTCCGGCCGCAGCGCCGCGGCGCGGGCCGCCCACGCGGCCGGGCCCTCGGCGACAGCCAGGGCGGCCAGCCCGGCCTCGGTGCCCCCGAACGCGTGCAGGACCGGCTGGACCTCGCCCGACCCGTCGGTCGCGGTCCACGTCCAGAACCGGTCCGGCACGCTCTGCACGGCCCCCGCGGCCGCGGGCCGGGTCAGCGGCATGTGCAGCTTGGCGTTGTGCGCCAGGCCGGCACGCTGCCAGGCGGCCCGGTGCCCGGGCGGCACCGGCGGTTCCATCGGCAGGAGCCGGAGGACGGCCATCGGCACGGCGAGGATGGCCGCATCGCCACGCACCTCGCCCTCATCGGTCCGGACCCGCACGCCGTCCTGGTCCTGCCCGACTGCGCGTACCGGGGTGCGCAGCCAGACCGACGCCCCGAGGCGCGCGGCGAGCCCCTCGGCCACGAGCTGGTTACCTCCCGCCACCCGCCAGCACGGCCGCCGCGCGAATCCGGCGGTGGCGTCGGTCGCCGCCGCGGCGGCCAGGACCCCGGCCGCCACGCCGTTGGTGACCTCGACCCGCGACAGGTAGGCGGCGAGCGCGGCCTCCGAACCCGGCCAGCTGCGGCCGGCCACCTCGGCGAGGGACGTGCCGGGCCGGGCCCGGGCGGCCGCGCGGGCGACGACCTCGGCGCACTCCGCCATGTCCCGGTGCGTGGTCGGTGCCCCGCCGCGTGGCTCCCGCTCGTAGTAGGACATGATCATGTCCGCCAGCCGCAGGCCGAGTTCGCCGGCCACCGCGCGCAGGTGGTCGTATCCGTCCAGCACGAACTCGGCGCCGCGCTCGACGATCGTGCGCGGGTCGCCGGGCACTAGTTCCTGCGACCAGACCCGGCCGCCGACCCGGTCCCGCGCCTCCAGGACGACCACCTCGTGACCCGCCCGGGCGATCAGGTCCGCCGCCATCAGCCCGGCGAAGCCGGCGCCCGCCACTACGACCCGCACCCCAGCTCCCTGTCCCAGCG
>Ga0335074_10002371_pt1 | contig 25683 bp, 21 predicted proteins | sample Lox_Sample_23_FD_206715 | JGI IMG/M metagenome (GOLD analysis project Ga0335074, IMG submission 206715) | Soil microbial communities from Loxahatchee National Wildlife Refuge, Florida, United States - Lox_Sample_2.3 | ecosystem: Environmental > Terrestrial > Soil > Wetlands | place: USA... | reverse complement strand
ATGGCGTCCCTCGGGGAGTGGAAGCGGACCGCCTTCCCGTCGAGCAGGATCTCGCCGTCGTCCGGCTGCAGCAACCCGTAGAGCACGTTCATCAGGGTGGTCTTGCCCGCCCCGTTCTCGCCGAGCATGGCGTGGACCTGGCCCGGGGCTACCGCCAGGTCGATGCGGTCGTTGGCCACCAGCGAACCGAACCGCTTGGTGATGCCCTTCAGCTCAAGTTCCACGGCCGCCCTTCAGTCCCGCGTCCGCGCCGTCATGCCCGTGGCGTCCATTTTCGCGCCGCCCCTCCCCTCGCGGAACCCTTCAGCTCGCACGCCGACGTGGCAGCGATGCGTACCACGCCGCACCGCTGCCACGTTCGTTGTGCCGTGCCGCCTGGTGTCTACACCGGGCTCTTGGTCGGCGTCGCGATGGTGCCGTTCTCGATGCCCGCCTCGACCGTCTTCAGCTCTGCCTGCAGCGATGCCGGGACCACGCTGGCGAAGTCGTGGAACGGGGAGAGCACGGCGCCGCCGTTGGCCAGCGTTCCGATGTACGTGCCGCCGGTGAACGTGCCCTTGGCCGCGCTCAGCACCGAGTTCTCCACCGCCGGCACGATGCCCTTGGTGACGCTGGTGATGAAGTACTTGCAGTACTGCGGCGCGTTGACGCAGCCGTCGGTGTCCACCCAGAACATGTTCACCTTGTCGGCGCCGGCCGCGTTGTCGGCGTCCTCGACCGCCTTCGCGGTGCCCAGGCCGACGCCGCCCGCAACCGGGAAGATGATGTCGGCACCCTCGGTGATGAACGTCTGGGTGAGCGTCTCACCGGTCGTCTCATTGGTGAAGTTGCCGGTGAACGAGCCCTTCTGGGTCTGCTCGTTCCATCCGAGCACCTGCACGTGCGTGTGGTGCTGGGAGTTGTAGTACTGCACGCCATCCCAGAAACCGTCCATGTAGATCGTTACGGTCCCGATGTTCTCCCCGCCGTACGTCGCGACCTTGCCGGTCTTGGTCATGCCCGCGGCCAGGTAGCCACCGAGGAAGCCGTCCTGCACGGTATCGAACACCAACTGGTCGATGTTGGGTTCCTTGGCGCCCGTCAGGCACCCCGACGCGTAGGAGCAGTCCACGATCGCGAACTTCTGGGTCGGGTTGGCCTTGGCCGCGGCCTCCGTGGCGGCGGCCATCAGGAAGCCGACGGTGACGATGATGCCGCAGTGCAGCTTGAGGAACGTGGCGATATTCGGCACGTAGTCGGCTTGCGTCGTCGACTGCAGGTACTTGACCGTGATATTGGGGTCGGCCGTGGCGGCCGCCTGCATGCCCGCCCACGACGAGGCGTTGAACGACCTGTCGTCGATGCCGCCGGTGTCGGTGACCATGCAGCCTAGGAACTTGGCCGCCGCCGGCGCCGGCGCCGGCGCGCTGGTTGTGCTGGTCGAGGCCGGGGTGCTGCTGCTGCCGCACCCGGCAATCACCAGCGTGGCCGATACGGCCAGCGCCGCCGTGGCCCATGCGCTGTGTTTCACGCTTACCTCCACTGGGCCAGGCACGGGGAAGCACCTGGCCTCGCATTCGTCCTGGGTTGTCCCGCAGGCTATGCCTGGTTACCCCGCCTGGGAAGGGGACACACGATTATCAGGCCTGCTCGTTGCCGAATCGGAATCCGATCAGGATGGCATTCCTGGCTTGCCGGACATGACGTCACGGTTCCGGCCAGATGTCTTAGTGCTTTCCTACAGCCGGAAAATGACCCCCTACCCGACCCGCCGAACGCCTGGCCGAACAGCGCCTACAAGGCGAGTGCGGCCGCCGCGTTGTCCAGCCCGCCGTGCGCCGGGGCCCCGCCGTTCTGCGCCGGGACACCCGGGAAGTCCAGGCTGACCGTGAGGCCACCGCCCGGCGTTTCGGCCAGTCCTGCGGTGCCGCCGTTGGCCGTGACCAGCCGGTGCACGATGGCCAGGCCCAGGCCGGTCCCGTTCGGGTTCGAGGTGGTGAACCGCAGGAACGCGCGCTCGCGCTCCTCGGCGCTCATCCCGGGGCCGTGGTCGCGGACGGTGATCCGGGCGCCGGTCGGCGTGGCCGCGGTGATGACCGTGACCCGCTGGCCCGGGCTCAGCGCCTCCAGGGCGTTGGCGATCAGGTTGTCCAGGATCTGCTCCAGGTGCCCCTCACCCATCCAGGCCAGCACCGACGCGCCCGTGTATCCTGCCCCGCCGACCGTGGTGGCGGTCAGCGCGATGCTCCGGTCGTCGGCCACCGGGTGCCACGCCACCACGCGCTCCCTGGCCACCTCGGCGACGTCGATGACCACCGGCACCGGCACCACGTTCTCCGCCCGCGCCACCGCGAGCAGGCCGTCGACGAGCCGGGACAGCCTGGCCAGCTCCTCCAGCGCCCCGGCGAGCTCGTGGCCGGTGGCGGGGTCCGACTGCGCGGCGTCCGCGGCGAGCAGGTCGAGCCGCAGCCGCAGCGCCGCGAGCGGGGTGCGCAGCTGGTGCGACACGTCGGCAATGACCGCCCGGTTCCCGTGGACCAGGGCTTCGAGCCGCCCGGCCATCGTGTTGAACGTCGTGCCCAGGCGGCGCAGCTCGGGAGGTCCCGAGCCGACTACGGTCCTGATCGCCAGGTCGCCGTCGGCGAGCCTGCGCGCCGCGGCGTCCAGTCCCTTGAGCGGCCTGCTCACCCACCGCGCCAGCCCGAACGCCAGCAGGGCCGCTGCGATCATGGCCAGGACGCTGATCGTCCCGAGGATGACCCACAGTCCGAGGATGTCGGTGTCGAGCGACTTGGTCGACCTGACCACGAGTGCCGTGCCTATCCACGACAGGTTCTGCCTGACCTGGCCGTAGACGGGCACCGCGGCGATGACCTGGGATCCGACGGTCTCGGTGACCGCCTGGCCCTGCTCCGCCTTGACCTCCGCGTCCGGCGGGAGCGGCTTGGTCTGGGACTGGTCCCGCACCCCCGCGTCCTTGGCGAACTGGTCCCAGAAACCCGCCGGCTTACCTTGCGGCATGCCCTCACTGCCCACCGGCGTCATGGTGCTGCTCAGGATGAGCAGGCCGTCGCCCGGCTGCAGGCCCTCCAGGGCGATGAACAACGCGGGCAGGTTCTCCAGCGCCAGCTGTCCGGCGGCTGATGGGGTCAGCTCCCCGGCCTTCTCCTGGGCGACCGCGAGCAGCCGGGTCTGGGCCAGCTCGGCGTCGCTGCCGGCGACGGCGGCGGTGGCCTGGATATAGGAGGCCCGGTCGTGCCCGGTCGCGTTGAGCGTCAGCGGGACCACGGCGCCGACGAGCACCGCGGCGGTGAACGCCAGCAGGGCCAGCACGATCCGGGTCGTCACGGCGAGCCCGCGATGTCGGCCAGCCTGAAGCCGTGCCCGTAGACGGTCTCGATCAGGCCCGGGTCGCCGAGCTTGCGCCGCAGCGCGGCCATGTGCACGTCAAGCACCTTGGTGGGGCCGTACCAGTGCTCATCCCACGCGCGCTCGAGCATCTCCTGCCGGCTGACCACCCGCCCCGGGTCGCTGGCCAGGCACTCCAGGATGGCGAACTCCTTGGGCGTCACCGCGATGGGGTGCCCGGCGACGCTGACCTTGTGCGTGCGCAGGTCGACGGTCAGCGGGCCGTGCTGGAGCACCTGCCCGGCCGGCTGGCGGCTGCGGCGCAGCACCGCCCTGATCCTGGCCAGCAGCTCGTCCAGCCCGAACGGCTTGACCAGGTAGTCGTCGGCGCCCTGGTCCAGGGCCAGCACCCGGTCAGATTGCTCGCCGCGCGCGGTGACCACGATGATCGCCGCGTCGCAGGCCTGGCGGAGCCTGCGGCACACCTCGACGCCGTCGATGTCCGGAAGCCCGAGGTCGAGCAGCACCACGTCGGGCACGGGCCAGTCGAGCGCCGCCTGGCCGGTGGTGACGCTGCCCGTTTCGTAGCCGGCCCGGGTCAGCCCCTGGACCAGCGGAGTGGCGATGCCGGGGTCGTCTTCTACGACGAGAACCCGGCCAAGACGAGCGTTCACGTCCTCCACGCTAAGCACGAAACCCGCCCGGACCCAAACGGGCGAATATCTTAACCAAACCTGAACTTGTTCCAGTCTGGGACCTTAACAAGTGCCCAGGCATTCTATGTAGCAGAGTTCCTTGCTCTGGCGCGGTTCGCCTCCCTGCCGCGACCGCGCCGATGACATGGGAGGGTCCGCGTGGTTGGGGCAACCCTGCAGCCTTATCCACGCGGACCCCGGAACCCAGGGCATCTCACCGCCAACGCTACCGCCTTCTAAGGCCTCTCGCGTGGGCATCGACTGGCCACACTTGCGCGCGGCTGCGGCCGTCGCGGCCGCCCGCGCCTACGCTCCCTATTCAGGACTGCGGGTCGGCGCGGCGGCCCTGGCCTCCGACGGGCGGATCGTCGTCGGCTCCAACGTCGAGAACGCCTCCTACGGCCTGACCCTGTGCGCCGAATGCGGCCTCGTCAGCGCACTGCACGGCGCGGGAGCCGCCGCCCCCCAAGCCCCCGCCGCGCCCGAGGCCGACGCCCGGCCCGAGGCCCCCGCCGCGCCCGAGGCCGACGCCCGGCCCACGCTGCTGGCGGTCGCCGTGGTGGCAGGCGACGGAGCGCCGCTGCTCCCGTGCGGCCGCTGCCGGCAGCTCCTGCTCGAGGCCGGCGGCGGCACCCTGCTCGTCGACACCGCGCGCGGCCCGGTCGAGCTGACCGCGTTGCTTCCCGCCGCCTTCACCGGCGCCGACCTGGCACAGCGCAGGGAGGACCGGTGACCGACGCGGTCGCGGTGATCACGGCCAAGCGCGACGGCAGGACCCTGGCCGACGACGACATCCGGTGGCTGTTCGACGCGTACGCCAAAGGCGAGGTCGCCGACGAGCAGATGTCCGCGCTGCTGATGGCCATCTTCTTCCGCGGCCTCGATCCCCGCGAGCTCAGGACCTGGACCGCCGCGATGATCGCCTCGGGTGACCGCCTGGACCTCAGCTCGCTGTCCAGGCCGACGGTCGACAAGCACTCGACGGGCGGGGTGGGAGACAAGGTCAGCCTGATCCTGGCGCCCTTGGTCGCGAGCTGCGGCGCGGCCGTGCCCCAGCTGTCCGGGCGCGGCCTGGGCCACACCGGCGGGACCCTGGACAAGCTCGAGTCGATCCCCGGTTTCCGCACCGCGCTGAGCCCGGAAGAGACCCTGGACGTGCTGCATACCGCGGGCTGCGTGATCTGCGCCGCCGGCCGCGGCCTCGCTCCCGCCGACCGCAGGCTGTACGCCCTGCGCGACGTCACGGGGACGGTCGAGTCCATCCCGCTGATCGCCAGCTCGATCATGTCGAAGAAGATCGCCGAGGGGACCGCCGCGCTGGTCCTGGACGTCAAGGTGGGCGCCGGCGCGTTCATGAAGAGCCGCGAGAGGGCCCGCGAGCTCGCCCAGACGATGGTCGCGCTCGGCGAGGAGCACCAGGTGCGGACCAGGGCCCTGCTGACGCCGATGGACACCCCGCTGGGCCGCGCGGTCGGCAACGCGGTCGAGGTAGAGGAGTCCCTCGCCGCCCTGCGCGGCGAAGGACCGCAGGACCTGATGGCGGTCACCCTGGCGCTGGCCGCCGCGATGCTGGCCCTGGCCGGCCTCGACGCGGACCCCGCCGCGGCCATCGCGGACGGCCGGGCCCTCGCCACCTACCGCACGATGGTCCGCGCGCAGGGCGGCGACCCGGACGCGCCGCTCCCGCAGGCGCCGCACGCGATGCAAGCGCTCCCCGCGCCCGCCGACGGCTGGCTGACCCGCCTGGACGCGCTGGCGGTGGGGACGGCGGCGTGGCGGCTGGGCGCGGGCCGGGCCAGGAAGGAAGACCCGGTCAGCGCGACCGCCGGGGTCATCTGCCTGGCCAAGCCCGGTGACCCCGTGACCAAGGGCCAGCCGCTGGTCGAGCTGCGCGCCGACGACCAGGAGCGGTTCGCCGCGGCCCTGGCTGCCCTGGACAGCGCCGCCGAGGTGAGCGCGCAGGGGGCGCCGCCGGCCCCGGCCGTCATCGAGCGGATCGGGGCCTGATCGGCGACGATTCCCCAGCGTGCACAATGGTGAGATGCCGACACTAGAGGAAATCCGCGCCGTCCCGAAGGTCCTGCTGCACGACCACCTGGACGGAGGCCTGCGCCCGCAGACCGTCCTCGAGCTGGCCCGCGAGATTGGCTACCAGGACCTGCCCGGCGACAACGTTGAGGAGCTGACCCGGCGGCTGACCGAAGGCGCGCACCGTGGTCACCTGGAGGTGTACCTCGACGCGTTCCGGCACACGGTGGCGGTCATGCAGACGCCGGACGCGCTGCGCCGGGTGGCGGCCGAGTGCGCCGAGGACCTGGCCGCCGACGGGGTGGTCTACGCCGAGGTCCGCTTCGCCCCCGAACTGCACACCGAACGCGGGTTGAGCCTGGATGAGGTGGTCGATGCGGTCATCGAGGGCTTCCGCATGGGCTCTGCCAGCCAGGCCGGGGCCAGCCAGGCCGGGGCCAGCCAGGCCTCGGCCGGGCGGCCGATCACGGTATACGCGCTGCTGACCGCCATGCGCACGGCCGCGAGGTCGCTGGAGATCGCCGAACTTGCGGTTCGCCACCGGGACCACGGCGTGGTCGGGTTCGACATCGCGGGCGCCGAGGCGGGCTGGCCGCCGAGCAGGCACCTGGACGCGTTCCAGTACATCAAGCGCGAAGACTTCCACATCACGATCCACGCGGGCGAGGGGTTCGGGCTGCCGTCGATCTGGGAGGCGGTGCAGTGGTGCGGCACCGAACGCCTGGGTCACGGCGTCCGCATCGTCGATGACATCGAGATCGGCCCGGAGGGCAGCGTCCACCTGGGCCGGCTCGCCGCCTACATCCGCGACCGCCGGATCCCGCTCGAGATGTGCCCGACCTCGAACGTCCAGACCGGCGCGGCGCCGTCGATCGCGCTGCACCCGCTCCGGCTCCTGCGCCAGCTCCAGTTCCGGGTGACGGTGAACACCGACAACCGCCTGATGAGCCAGGTCACGCTCAGTTCGGAGTTCCACAAGCTGGTGCAGGAGTACGGTTACGGCTGGTCGGACGTGGAGTGGCTGACGATCAACGCGATGAAGAGCGCGTTCGCCGGCTTCGACGAGCGGCTGCACCTGATCAACACGGTGATCAAGCCTGGCTTCGCGACCGCGAGGGCCACGAGTGACGCCGTGGTGCCCGTCGGCCTCCTCAGCGCCCGCCATCCGGGGTGACCCCATTTATCTGCCGAACGAGAAGTGGTGTCACCCCTGGGCGGCCGCTAACCGGCTCAGCGGCTCAGCGGCTCAGCGGCCACTCCAATCCCAGTTGTCACAGGTCGTGGGCGTGCCATGCAATTGCGTGGCAGGATTCGGCATGATAGAGCTCGGACGCCCTCGTGACCAAGGGCCAGGACGGACGGATGATGGTGTCGCAGTCAGGGCGTGAGCCGCTGCGCCGGTGGGACCCGGACCGCATCGGGCCGTACGTGATACTGGGCCGCCTCGGGGCCGGGGCGATGGGCCAGGTTTACCTGGGGCGCTCGCCGGCCGGCCGGCTGGTCGCGGTGAAGACGATCAAGGTGGAGCTGGCCGAGGAGGCCGGCTTCCGGACCCGCTTCGCGCAGGAGGTCGCGGCCGCCCGCCGGGTGAGCGGGGTCTTCACCGCCTCCGTCGTCGAGGCCGACCCCGAGGCCGACCTGCCGTGGCTGGCCACGGCCTACGTTCCGGCGCCTTCGCTGAGCCGGCTCGTCCGGACCTGCGGCCCGCTGCCGATCGAGTCCGTGCGATGGCTGGCGGCCGGCTGCGCGGAGGCGCTGGTGTCGATCCACCGCGCCGGCCTGGTGCACCGCGACCTCAAGCCGTCCAACGTGCTCGTCGCGCCGGATGGCCCGCGGGTCATCGACTTCGGCGTGGCCAGGGCGGCCGAACGGATCGAGCTGACCGGCACGCACGGCGCCGTCGGCACCCCCGCGTACATGGCGCCGGAGCAGGCCAGGGACACTAAGCAGGCGTCGGTGGCCAGCGACGTGTACTCGCTCGGCGCGACGCTGGCCTACGCGGCGACCGGACACCCGCCCTATGAGGGCGAGACGACCATGGACGTGCTGGCCCGGCTGGCCAACGAGCCGCCGGACCTGTCCGGGCTGCCCGACGCGCTAACTGAGCTCGTCAACGACTGTATGGAGCGCGTCCCCCGGATGCGCCCCACCTCGTCCGCGGTGCTGGCCAGGCTCGGGCCGTTCACCGAGGTGGTCGCGTCTGGCCTGGCCGCGGAGCACTCCTACCTGCCCGAAACGGCAATGGACCTGATCAGGGAGTACCAGCGGAGCCCGCTGCCGGCGGGCGGGAACCTGCCCGGCGAGGATCGCGAGGACGCCACCAACGCCTCCCTTACCGACCTGCCCGCATCTCACCTGCCCAGGAGCCGGTCCCGGGCCACGCGCCGCGGCGCGACTGCCCGCGGGCCCCGCTGGATTCCGGCTGGCCTGTGGCGCTGGGGCGGGGCTCACGTGGCCGTCCTCGGCTGGGTCGCCGGCGCGGCGGCGCTGGTCGTGGTGGGGGTCGTCATCGGCGCCTCGCTCAACCGTTCCGCCGTGCCGAACGCTTTGCATAATCCGCAGAACTCGGCGCAGGCCGGCGGACCGCCGGGCGGTGGCGGACCTCCGCCCGCGCCGGCGACGGTGTGCGGGCCGGTCAAGGCCCGCACCGCGCCGGCCCTGTGCATGGTCGGCCAGAGCCAGGGCCAGGTGGACACCGCGTTCGTGGTCAGGGGAACCGGCTTTGACCCGCGTACGACGGTCACGGTGACCGTCCTCGGCGCCAGCCCGCAGGGCCTGCCGATCGCGGATACCACGTCGCGGGTCCACCCGGTGGTCGGCCGGACCGGAGGGTTCAGCTTCGCGATCAGCCGGGTCTATCCGGGCTCGCTCCAGCTCGGGCAGTACACGGTGGCCGTGCGCGAGGCTGGCCGCCGGGCGAGCACGGCATTCATGGTGATACCACCCCCGCCGCCGTCGTCGTAACGCCGGGCCCCAGACCCGCTAAGCCCTGGGTCCACCACAGGTCCTCCTGGCGGGAACGCCAGGCCGGATCGGTCAGCAGGCCGAGGTCGGCCGAGGTGATGATGCCGTGCTCGATCAGGATCCGGACGGCTACCTCGTCAGAGAGCCGTACGTCGCCGCCCTCGACCCCGGAGCCACGGGAACTCCGCGCGGCCAGGCCCCGGTCGGCGATCTTCCTGCGGAGCACCTTGATGTGCTCGGCCACGCGCGCCGATAGCAGGTCGCGGAACTCCGGGTCGGCGTCGAACCGCTCAAGTTCGTGGTACGCGCCGGTCACCTGCAGCGCGCTCCTGGCGATTTCCGGCGTGCGCGGCAGCGGCGTGGTGGCGCCGGAGTCGACCAGCCACGGCCGGCACCAGATCAGCGCGACCAGGAACAGCTTGGTCATCGGGTCGAGGTAGAAGGGCAGCACGGTGCCCTCCCCGTCCGGCTGGGTGGGCGCGGCCCCGTCGGCCTGCTGCTCGCTGGTGACCGTCACCGCCAGCGGCAGGTCGTCGTCGAGCATCGCGCGCGAGCCGACCAGGGCCGTGCCGCTGTGCAGCAGCCAGCCTCCGGCCGGCTCGATGTCGTCCTCCAACCGGGGCAGCCTGATCCGGTAGCCGTCGCCCTCCACGTACAGCGCGTGGGTGCGGCTGATGTTGACGATCCACGCGCCGGCGGCCATCGCGGTCACGATGCCGGCGCGCCGTGAAAGCCCGCGGCCCGCCGCGATGGCCAAGTCCACCTCCGGGCCGCGCCCGAAGATGATCTGGCTTCCCTCCGCAATGAGCACGGTGTGCCCCGCGGCCGTGCTCACCTGCGCGCTTACCGGCATCACGCCCTCCGCCGGACACAGTGGTCTGGTCAGTCTAGGCCCGATTCTGGCCGCCGGGCGCGCGGGGGTGAACCCCGGGTTCGGGGATATCCCCGGCGCGCGGATCGGTGTTTGCTGACAGGTGGCAGGGTGCCGGGCCGTGCCTGCGTGGTGCCGGCCGCTAGGGCGACGGGGGGGTCTCGTCCCGGAACCGGCCGGCGCCGTGGTGTCGTCTGCGGCAGGCCCGGCGCCCCGCCCGTAATCTCTTAGATCTGGCCGAACAGGCGGTCGCCCGCGTCGCCGAGACCCGGCACGATGTACCCCCGCTCGTTGAGGCGCTCGTCGACCGCCGCGGTGACCACCCGCACCGACGGGCCTTCGTCGCCCGCGTAGGACTGCCCGAGGTGGTGCAGGCCCTCCGGCGCGGCCAGCAGGCAGATGGCGGTGACCGAGGCGGCGCCCCGGTCGACGAGCAGGCCGACCACCGTGGCGAGCGTCCCGCCGGTGGCCAGCATGGGATCAAGGACGAAGGTGTCCCGCCCGGTCAGGTCGGCCGGCAGCCGGTTCGCGTAGGTGGACGCGATGAGCGACTCCTCGTCCCTGCGCAGCCCGACGAAGCCGACGTCGGCCATCGGTAGCAGGCGGGTCATGCCCTCCAGCATGCCGATGCCGGCCCGCAGCACCGGCACGATGAGCGGCACCGGCCTGGCCAGCTTGACGCCACGGGCGGTCCCCACCGGCGTTTCCACCAAGACCGGCTGGACCGGCAGCTCGCGGGTGGCCTCGTACGCCAGCAGCGTCACCAGTTCGGCCGTCAGGCTGCGGAAGGTCGCGGTGTCGCTGGCGACGTCCCGCAACGCGGTGAGCTTGTGGGCGACCAGCGGATGTTCGATGACGAGCGTGCGCATAGCAAGCAAGTGTGGCAGTACTTCCCTGGGGGGGCGACCCCCCGGGACCCCCCCGCTCTTGGGGGGAAACCTTTCCCCCCAAACCCCCTCGGCCCCCGCACGCGGGGGGACTCCTCGTCCCCCAAACCCCCTCGGCCCCCCGCACACGGGGGGACTCCCCGTCCCCCAAACCCCCTCGGCCCGCCGACCCGCTCAGGCCTCGGGGCGGGCGCGGGCGGAGGCTCGGGAGCGGGCCAGGTCCACCTCGATGCGGCGGGCGGTGGCGAGCAGCGGCTGGAGCAGGTCCTCTACTACGCTGGTCAGCGTTCGCCGTCCGGCGTGCGTGGAGACGTTGACGGCGGCGATGACCTGGCCGTCGGCGTCGCGGATCGGGGCGGCGATCGAGCGCAGCCCTTCCTCGAGTTCCTGGTCCACCAGCGCCCAGCCCTGGACCCGGATCTTACGCAGCTCGCGGCGCAGCGCCGTCGCGCTAGTGATGGTGTGCCCGGTCAGCCCGCGCAGGCTGACCGACTCCAGGTACTCGTCGAGCCGCTCGGCGGGCTGCGCGGCGAGCATCACCCGGCCCATGGACGTGGCGTAGGCGGGGAACCTGGTGCCGACGCTGATCGTCACCGTCATGATCCGCTTGGTCGGGACGCGCGCGATGTAGATCACGTCGTCCCCGTCAAGCTCGGAGACCGAGGACGAATCGTGCACCTGCTCGACCAGCTGCTCCAGGTGCGGCATCGCGACCTCGGGCAGGGTCAGGCTGGACAGGTACGCGTAACCGAGCTCGAGGATCTTCGGCCGGAGCGCGAACCGGCTGCCGTCGCTGCGCATGTAGCCGAGCTGGACCAGCGTGCGGAGGAACCGCCGGGCGGCGGCCCGGCTCAGACCGGTGCTGGCGGCCACCTCGCTCAGGGTCAGTTTCGGGTGATCCGCGTCGAAGGCGCGGATGACGGACAGGCCGCGCTCCAGTGACTGCACGAAGTCCCCGTCGTGACCCGGTTCGGGGCTGTCCGCCACGGGAACCTCCCTGCTCGGTCGTTGACATAATAGACCGCGTACCCGTTCGTTCGCTTTCTGAACTATCGTGCGTTTTACGCACGTGGCTAACCGTGGGAGCAGTCATGGCGCTTATGGACGAGACGGTCTGGCAGGGCAAGGTCTACTCCGGCGGGTGGGTGGCCGGCGACGGCGGTGACGCCGCGGTCGTTGAGCCCGCCACCGGCGGCCAGCTCGGCCGGATCGGCATCGCCACCCCCGCCGACGTGGCCCGCGCGGCCCAGATCGCGGCCGCCGCGCAGCCGGCCTGGGCCGCCACACCGCACACCGAGCGGTCAGCCCTGCTGCGCCGGGCCGCCGACATCTGGCTGGCCAACGCGGCGGACATCGAGTGGTGGGGGATCAGGGAGACGGGCAAGATCCCGCCCGCGATGGGTTTCGAGACGCACGTCGCGACCCAGGAGATCTACGAGGCCGGCACGTTGCCGTCGCGGGCCTACGGGGAGCTGCTGCCGAGCGAGACGCCGCGGCTCAGCTTCGCCGAGCGCGTACCGGTCGGCGTGGTCGGGGTCATCGCGCCGTTCAACTTCCCGCAGATCCTGGCCATCCGCTCGGTCGCGCCCGCGCTGGCGCTCGGCAACGCGGTCATCTGCAAACCCGACCCGCGCACCGCGGTGAGCGGCGGCGTCGTGCTGGCCAGGGTCTTCGAGGAGGCCGGGCTCCCGGAGGGCTTGCTGCACGTGCTCCCGGGCGGCGTGGAGACCGGCGAGGCGGTGGTCACCGAGCCGGTTGTGCGGCTGGTCTCCTTCACCGGGTCCACGGCGGCGGGCCGGCGGGTCGGCGAGCTGTGCGCCCGGCACCTGAAGCGCGTTCACCTGGAGCTGGGCGGCAACTCGGCCCTCATCGTGCTCGATGACGTGGACCTCGACCGTGCGGTCTCGGCCGGCGCCTGGGGCTCGTTCCTGCACCAGGGGCAGATCTGCATGACCACGGGCCGGCACCTGGTGCACGAGGCCATCTACGACGACTACGTCGCCCGGCTGGCCGACAAGGCAGGCCATCTCCCGGTCGGGAACCCGGCAACCGAGCAGGTGGCGCTCGGCCCGATCATCGACGAACGGCAGCGTGACAAGGTGCACGGCCTGGTCACCGACAGCGTCTCCGCGGGCGCCAGGCTGGCCGCCGGCGGCACCTACGAGGGCCTGTTCTACCGGCCGACCGTGCTGGCCGAGGTGTCGCCGCAGATGCCGGCCTACGCCAGCGAGGTGTTCGGGCCGGTGGCCCCGGTGATCCGCTTCGCCACCGAGCAAGAGGCGGCCAAGCTCGCGGCGGACAGCGACTACGGGCTGTCCCTCGGCATCCTGACCAGGGACGTCATGCGCGGCCTTGACCTGGCGCGGCAGATACCGACCGGCATCGTGCACATCAACGAGCAGACCGTCGATGACGAGCCGAACATCCCGTTCGGCGGCCTTGGGGCCTCGGGCACCGGGGCTAGGTTCGGCGGTTCGGCGAACCTGGAGGCGTTCACCGACACCCGCTGGGTCACGATCCGCGGTGACATCGCGCCGTACCCGTTCTGAGATGACGGTCAGCTCACGTACCCAGGTCGGCATCGTCGGAGCCGGGCCGGCCGGCCTGCTGCTGTCCCACCTGCTGGCCCTGCGCGGTGTCGACTCGATCGTGGTCGAGAACCGCAGCCGGGCCTACTGCGAGGCGCGGCAGCGGGCCGGCCTGCTCGAGGCCGGATCGGTCGAACTGCTCCGCCAGGTGGGCCTCGGGGCCCGCATGGACGCCGAGGGCCTCGAGCACGGCGGCATCTACCTGCAGTTCGCGGGGGAGCGGCACCACCTGGACTTCCGGGACCTGACCGGCGGCCGCTGGGTGACGATCTGGGCCCAGACCGAGATCGTCAAGGACCTGATCCGGACGCGGCTGGCGGACGGCGGGGCGATCGAGTTCGAGGTTTCAGACACCGAGGTGGCCGATCCCGATTCCGATTCACCCGTACTCCGCTACACCGACGCCGCCGGCAACCGGCACGAGGTGACCTGCGACGCGATAGCGGGCTGCGACGGATTCCACGGCATCTGCCGCCATTCCCTCCCGGCCGGCCTGCTGCGCGTGGCCGACCGCGAGTATCCGTACGCCTGGCTCGGCATCCTGGCCACGGTGCCGCCGTCCACCGACGAGCTCATCTACTCCCGTCACGCCGACGGGTTCGCGCTGCACACGATGCGGACGCCGCAGGTCAGCCGGCTGTACCTGCAGGTGCCCGCGGACGATGAGATCGAGCGGTGGTCCGACGACCGGATCTGGGCCGAGCTGCGGCACCGGCTCGGCGTACCGGGCTGGGAGCTTGCGACGGGCCCGATCACGGAGAAGGCCATCTCGCCGATGCGCAGCTTCGTGGCGGCGCCCATGCAGTACGGTCGGCTGTTCCTGGCCGGTGACGCCGCTCACATCGTCCCGCCGACCGGAGCCAAGGGTCTCAACCTGGCCATCGCCGACGTGACCGTGCTGGCCACGGCCCTGGTCAACCTGCTGCGTGACCACGACCCCCGGGCCGCGAAGGAGTACTCGGACACGTGCCTGCGCCGGGTCTGGCGCGCCACGCACTTCTCCTGGTGGATGACGTCCATGCTGCACATCGACCCGTACGCCGATGAGTTCGGCGCCGAGCTGCAGCTGTCCCAGCTGCGGTACGTCATCTCATCCCGCGCGGCCGCCACCACCCTCGCCGAGAACTACACCGGCTACCTCCCGCTCCGCTGGTGACGCGGGACGGGGCGGACCTGCCCGCGGATATCGCCCGGCTGCTCGGACGGCTGCGGGACGCGCTGGTCGAGCGCGGGGGACTGGTGGGCGTGTACCTGTACGGCTCGCTGGTCACCGGTGATTTCAGCCCGGCCCGCAGCGACATCGACGTGCTCGTCATGTGCGGCGATGAGCCGGACGAGGCCGCGATCGGCCAGCTCAGGCGGATGCACGAGGCGCTGGCGAGCTCCGATGACCCCGCCGGGCGGCTGCACTGCCTGTACGTCCCGGCCGGGGACGCCGCCGATCCGGCGCGCCTGCGCACGTACTGGTACGGCGACCGGATGACGCAATGGCAGGTCAAGCTGCTGACCCAGGCGGAGCTGGCCGAAGCCGGCGTGGCGGTGTACGGACCCTGGCCGCCGCCTGGCCTCCAGCCGGTCGCGCTCGCCGACCTCCAGGCGGCGGTGCGCGAGGAGACCATCGGCTACTGGAGCCGGATCGCCCGACGGCGCAAGCTCTGGCTGACGGACACCTGGGTTGATTTCGGGCTCGTCACGCTGCCCAGGGCCGAGGCCGTCCTGACCAGCGGAGACCTGATCACCAAGAGCGAGGCCATCGGCCGCCTGCCCGGCTTCGGCGTCCCGGACACCCTGGCGGATCAGATTCGCCGCCGCCGGGACGGGCAGGACGTCACGCCCGGCAAGCTACAGCGAGTCCGCCGCGCCTACCTCGCCCGGCGGCTCATGAAGCGCGGCCTGCGGCGGCTGAGCCGCCTCGGACCCGCGGGATTAGCCCAGGCCCAGGTGGTGGCGCGGGCGCAGGGCGCGGGCGAGCAAGGCCGACAGGGCCGCGGCGACCCCGGTCGGGCTCAGCGCCAGCGGCGCGGCGAAACCGCGCTCGGCGCCCAGCAGGCCGAGCGCCCACAGCCGGTGCCGCAGCGAGTAGAGCTCGGTGCGCACCGCGCCGGCCAGGCCGGCGCTGCTTCCCGCCGCCCAGCCCTCCATGCCGTGGATGTCGGTCAGGAGCCTGGTCAGCTCGTCGTACTCGGTCGGCCCGACGGTCAAGATGACCAGCAGCGCGGCCTCGCGGACCGCGACGCAGAAGTCTGGCTGCGGCCCGTCGTCCGACCCGATCAGCGCGGCCGTGCCGATGTGCCACCTGGCCGCCGGGTCTGCCGCCATCAGCCTGCCCGTCTTGGTCAGCACGAGGCTGGTCCGGTAGCGGCGGACGGCGCCCATCTCGCCCTGCGCCATGCCGCGTAGCGTGTGCAGCGGGAATACGTCCAGTTCCTGGCGCAGGGTGCCGACGAGCTGATCCCGCCAGCCGAACGCCTCGACCGCCTCGATGACCAGCGCGGGGGCGATGTAGTGCCGGGCGGTCAGCCGCAGCCCGTCGTGGGCGTGGGCGAGCAGCCAGGCCAGCGTGGGCAGCGGGTCGTCGGGCAGCACCAGCGGCTCGAGCAGGCGCGGGATCAGCCCGCGGGCCAGCCGTGACCGCTCGCCGGGGCGGCCGTGCGCCCACGCGTCGATCCGCTCGGCGCTGATCCGGCCCAGCCAGGTCTCATGGCTCAGCACGCCCGCGGGCAGGTGCTCGTACGAGGAGCCATCCGTGGCCTGCGTGTGCCCGGTCAGCCAGCGGTTGACCAGGTCCGCCCGCCTGGTACGCCAGCCGCGGCTGCCCGCGATCAGCTCGCCGGAGGCGAAGGCCAGTTCCAGCGCCGCCGCGCAGGCGTCGTAGGCCGCGCGCTCCTGCGTGCCCATGACCGAGCCCCAGGCGAGCAGGTCCGTGTCCGGCGGCGCGGCGTTGGACGCGTCGATGGCCTCGGTGTACGCGGCGATCCCCTTCTCGTGCCCGGCCGCGTACGCGGTGATGATCTGCTCGGTGCCGCCGGACATGCAGACTCCGGCGTACCGGTCCAGGCCCGCCAGGATGAACAGCCGGCCAAGGGCCCTGGCCACCCCGACCCGGCCGGGCGTGGACATCGGCCACTTGACCGGGAGCGCGTACCACAGGAATTCCTCGAGGCGCAGCAGCGAGATCGTCTCGAGGCCCTCGTCGCCGGTCAGCCAGGCCAGGGCGGCCTTCGCGTCGCCGGCCGCCTCCGGGTCCTCCCGGGTCAGGGTCTCCAGCGCCTGGCTTTCTGTCATCACGAAGGACAGTCTGCCGCAGCCCGATGCGCGAGGCTAGGCAAAGCCGGCACCGGGCCGGGCGGCTCCGGGACCGCACCGTCCGTCGGGCATCATTGGGTGGGTGCCCGGAATCTACGACGAGCCTGAGTTCTACGAGGCCGCGTGCGCCTACCGTAACGTCCCTTCCGAGGTAGACGCCCTGCTCCGCTGGTATGACGCGCACCGGGGCCCGCAGGCCGGCCCGCTACGTTCGGTGCTCGAGCTCGCCGCGGGTCCCGCGGAGCACGCCCGCGAGCTGGCGCGCCGCGGGGTCCAAGCCACGGCGCTCGACCTGTCCGCGGCGATGTGCGCGCGCGCCGGCGATATGGCCGGCGCGGCCGGGGTCGGCCTGGCCGTGGTCCAGGCCGACATGCGGGATTTCGCCATCCCCCGCCGGTTCGACCTGGCCATCACGATGCTCAACTCGCTGTGCCACCTGATGACTCTGGACGACCTGCTCGCCCACCTGGCCTGCGCGGCCCGCCAGCTCAGCCCGGGCAGCCTGTACATCGTTGAGCTTGCCCACCCCGCGGACTTTTTTTCCGCCGAGCGCAGGACCAGCAGCGAGTGGAGCTCCGAGGTCAACGGGGGCACGGTCAGCGTGCGCTGGGGCGGAGGGCAGGACGAGATCGACCCGGTCACGCAGGTCATCAGGGAGCACGTCAGCGTCACCTACCGCAAGCGGGGCGGAGCGGTGCGCACGGTCACCGACGTGGTGCCGAACCGGTTCTGGACCGCGACCGAGCTGACCGCCGCGCTCCGCCTGGCCGGCGGGTTCGCCGTGGTGGCCAGCTACGGGGACTTCGAGGCCGACGCGCCCGTGGACGCAGCGGACGCCTGGCGGATGATCCTGGTGCTGCGCCGGGAGTAGCCGTCCCCGCCGCTGCCCGCGGCCGCCAGTTCACCCTCGGCCGCGACGGTCGCCTGGGCCCGCCCGCCGACGGCGACGAGCACGCCGGTCAGGATCAGCAGCACGCCGGCCAGCTGGAGGGCGGAGGGCCGCTCGCCGAGGACCAGGTAGCTGAGCGCCACCGACCCCGCGGGCTGCACGAGCAGCAGCGCACCGATCAGCCCGGCGGGCAGGCGCGGCATCGACACGGTGATCAGTAGCCAGCCGATGACCTGGGAGGTTAGCGCGAGCAGCGCGAGCCAGCCCAGCGTCGGCCAGGCCGGGCCGAGCCGGAAGTCCTGCAGGACCAGGCCCAGCACCGCGGCGGTGACGGCGGCGCCGAGCGTGGTCTCGAACAGCGGGGCGGCTATCGCGGGGCGCGGACCGCCGTCCGTCTCCCCTGTGACCTGGCCGAACGTCGCCTGGCGCAGCGTCAGGATGTAGATCGCGTACAGGAACGCGACGGCCATGCCGAGCCCCACGCCGAGCGAGGGGTCGGTGCCGTACGCCCGCGCTCCGCCGAAGTCGGCGAGCCCGCCCACCAGGACCAGCCCGGCCAGCATCACCGGTGAGGCCAGCACCAGGGACCGGCGCGGGCGCTCGCCAAGGAACAGCCACGCCAGCAGGGAGATGATGAGCACCTCGAGGTTGGTCACCACGGTGCCGAGCCCGGCGCCGATCGCGTCGATCGTGTGGCTCCACACGATCAGGTCCGCGGCGAGGAACGCGCCCGCCAGCCGGGCCAGCCAGCGGCTGCGTCGCGGCAGCGGCAGCGCGCCGCGCCGCCGCTCGTAGAACACCAGGGCGCCGAGCACCGGCAGGGCGAAGACGCAGCGGCCAAGCGCCGTCAGGCTGGCCGACGTCGCGGCCAGCTTCATCACGACGGCCGAACTCGAAATGCAGACCGCTCCCGCGAGCGCCGCGGCGATCGGCGGCACGGTCCTGGCCGGCATGGCGGCGTCCCCCCCGGTGTCATCACCAAAAATGGGTTATGGTGATGACGCTAGCCTGTGCTGCGCTCAGGAGTCAACATGGTATTTGCTCATGACACCACCGCTGCACTCGTGCTTGCCGCCGATCTGGCCAACGCCGGCGAGCTGACCGACCTGGGCGCGCTCGAGGCGTTCCTCGGCAAGCACCTCGACCCGCGCCCCCGCGCCACGCTCGCCGACCTCGACGCCGTGCGCGCGCTGCGGCCCAGGCTGCGGGCCGTCTGGCAGGCCGCCACCCGTGAGGAGCTCGCGGAGCTGATAAACACGCTGCTCCGTGACTCGGGCGCCCGGCCGTGGCTGGTCGATCACGGCGGTGGCTGGGGCTGGCACCTGCACGTCACCGCCCACGATGCGGCCCTGGAGCACCGGATCGCGGCGCAGGCCGCGTTCGCCCTCGCCGACCTGGTCCGGCTCGGCGAGGCCGAACGCCTGCGCCGGTGCGGCGCGCCAGGATGCGACGCGGTCCTGGTGGACCTGTCCAAGAACCGCTCCCGCCTGTACTGCGATACCGGCAACTGCGGCAACCGGCAGCACGTGGCCGCCTACCGTGAGCGGCGCGCCGGGCGGGACAGCGTACGGACCGGCTGATCGCCCTCCGGCATCCCGTGCCGCAGGTAGCGGTCCAGGATCGTCTCCACCACCAGGCTGAGCGACCGGCCCTCGTGGGCGGCCGTCCGGTGCGCGGCCGTCCGCAGCGCCTGGTCGATCTTGATCGTCAGGTGCGGGCGGAGCCCGGCCGCGCTGGCCATCCGCCGGTGGGGGAACGGCGGGGGAGGTTCGAGGTTGACCACGTGCTCACGCAGGTCGGGCGGCACGCGCCGGCGGACGCGCGCCTGCACCGCCTGCCGGCTGATGCCCAGGGCCTCGCCGAGCGAGCCCAGCGGCCACCCGGCCTCGGCCAGCGTCGCCAGCGTCGCTGATAGCAGCTCGCTGCGCCCCGAGGACCGCAGGTCCCGCAGCCGCGCCGCCAGCCCATCGGGCACCGCCGGGACACCCGCTGCGGCGCCGTTCGCGGGGACCGGGTGCCCGGTGGCATCACCCTCGCGCGCGTGCGTAACGTACTGGCGCAGGCCGTGGGTGACCACCTCGGACATCGTGCGGCCCTCCCGGGCCAGGCGTGCCTTCAGGCGCTGCCGCTGCTCCGCGTCAAGCCGGAAGGTCAGGAGCGGCCGCTTGGCCATCGCCGCTAACCCGCGGTGGCGCTCATGGCCAGCGTCGCGTCGGGTACCCGACCGGAAGCCATGACCTTGTGCTCGGTCGCGACCAGGTCCAGGTACCGGCGCGTTTCGGCGGCACGCCTGCGGCGGTTCCAGCCGAGCAGCCGGCCCATGATCTCGCTCACCTGGGACGCCGCCCCCGCGCCGGAGTCGGCGGACTCGATGAACAGCCGCATCCGCCGCGTCAGCACGTCCTCGACGTGCAGCGCGTTCTCGTGGGTGACCGCGTAGGCGACCTCGGCGCGCAGGTACGGGTAGCCGTTGGCCAGCGGGCGGGCCATCTCCGGGTCGGCGCGGACGAGGTCGAGCACCTCGGCCGCCAGCGTCCCGTACCTGCCGAGCAGATGCTGTACCTGCGCGCGGCTCACCCCGTAGTCCTCCGCCAGGCGTCCCGCCCCGGCCCGGACCGCCGCCAGCCCGTCCGCGCCAAGCAGCGGCACCTGGTCGGTGACCGACGCGGGTACCACCTCACGCCCGAAGTCCGACACGGCGGCGTCCACCACGTCGCGCGCCATCAGCCGGTAGGTGGTGAACTTGCCACCCGCGATGCTGGCCAGGCCCGGCACCGGCACGTCGACAACATGCTCTCTCGACACCTTGGTCGTGGGCTTGTCCCCCTTGGAGCCGTTGCTCTCGCCGGGCACCACCAGCGGGCGCAGCCCCGCGTAGACGGCGATGACATCGCTGCGGTTCAGCGGGCGTACCAGCACCCGGTTCGCGGCGGCGAGGAGGTAGTCGATGTCTTCCTCGGTCGCGGCGGGCTCGGCGCGGTCGCCGGAGTACTCGGTATCGGTCGTGCCGACGATCCAGTGCTCGCCCCAGGGGATGAAGAAGAGCACGCTCTTCTCGGTCCGCAGGATCATCCCGGTGCTGGCGCGCACCGCCCTCCGCGGCACCACGATGTGCACGCCCTTGGACATCCGGACCCGGTAGCCCGCGCGTACCCCGGCCAGCTCGTAGACCAGGTCGGTCCAAACTCCGGCGCAGACCACGACGGCCTCCGCGGTCACGCCGAACTCGCGCCCGGTCTCCTCGTCGCGCACCCGGGCCCCGGTGACCCGTATCCCATCGGCGCCGCGGGTCAGCCCGACGGCGGTGACCTGGGTCGCCACCACCGCGCTGTGCGCGGCCGCCGTCCGGGCCACCGTCAGCGTGTACCGCGCGTCATCGACCTGGGCGTCGTAGTAGAGCATCGCACCCGCCAGCCGGGCGGGGTCCAGGGCCGGGGCGAGCCTCAGCGCGCCGCGGGCGGACAGGTGCCTGTGGTACGGCACGGGCCGCTTGGTGCCCTCCATCGCGTCGTACAGCACCAGGCCAGCGCCGACGTACGGCCGCTGCACTACCTTCTTGTAGAGCGGGAACAGGAAACGGACCGGCTTGACCAGGTGCGGGGCGAGCTTGGAGACCAGCAGGTCGCGTTCCCTCAGCGCCTCGTACACCAGCTTGAAGTCGAACTGCTCCAGGTACCGCAGGCCGCCGTGGATGAGCTTGCTCGACCGGCTTGAGGTGCCCGAGGCCAGGTCGCGCGATTCCACCAGGGCGACCCGCAGGCCGCGCGACGCCGCATCCAGGGCCGCCCCCGCCCCGGTGATCCCGCCGCCGATGACCAGCACGTCGAACCGTTCGGTGGCCAGCCGGCTGAGCATCGCGGCACGATCCCTGGCGTCCAGGGCACCCTTACTCGCCATAGCTCATCCCCCATCCAGCTGCGCAATCTAATTCTAGGGTATGTACATCGTCAACCTAACCGCAAACCACGACACGCCGGTGAACAGCCGTTTATCCTGCGGTGTCGGTATCGAGGCCAATCGATCCGAAGGAGGATTCAGGTGGCGGATTTCGTCGGCGCCGTTGACCAGGGCACCACGAGCACCCGGTTCATGGTCTTCGATCACTCCGGGGCCGAGGTGGCCAGGCACCAGCTGGAGCACACCCAGGTGCTGCCCCGCCCCGGCTGGGTCGAGCACAACCCCATCGAGATCTGGGAGCGCACCTGGGCCGTCATCGCGACCGTGCTGAACCGCTCGGACCTGCACGTCACCGACCTCGCCGCGCTCGGCCTGACCAACCAGCGCGAGACCACCGTGGTATGGAACCGGCACACCGGGCGCCCGTACGGCAATGCGATCGTGTGGCAGGACACCAGGACCGACGTCATCGCCGCCGCGCTGGACCGGGACGGCGGGGGCGACGTGATCAGGCACAAGGCCGGACTGCCGCCCGCCACCTACTTCTCGGGCGGGAAGCTGCGCTGGATGCTCGAGCACATCGACGGCCTGAGGCCCGACGCCGAGCGGGGCGACGCGATCTTCGGCACCGTCGACACCTGGCTGCTGTGGAACCTGACCGGCGGCCCCTCCGGCGGGGTCCACGTCACCGACGTCACCAACGCCAGCCGCACCATGCTGATGAGCCTGGCCACCCTGGACTGGGACGACGAGCTGCTCGAGCTGTTCACCGTCCCCCGCCGGATGCTGCCGAAGATCGCGCCGTCCGCGACCACCGAACCCTACGGCCTGACCGGCAAGCTCGGCCCGTTCGCGGGAGAACTCCCGATCACCGGCGCCCTCGGCGACCAGCAGGCCGCCACGGTCGGGCAGGCCTGCTTCGCTCCCGGCGAGGCCAAGAACACCTACGGCACGGGCAACTTCCTGCTCCTGAACACCGGTACCGACATCGTTCGCTCCCAGGCCGGCCTGCTCACCACGGTGTGCTACCAGCTGGGCGGCGAGCCCGCCGTCTACGCGCTGGAAGGGTCGATCGCGGTGACCGGCGCCGCGGTCCAGTGGCTGCGCGATCAGCTCGGCATCATCAGCCGCGCGGCCGACAGCGAGATGCTCGCCGCGCAGGTCGCCGACACCGGGGGCGCCTACTTCGTGCCTGCCTTCTCCGGGCTGTTCGCGCCGTACTGGCGGGCCGACGCGCGCGGCGCGATCGTCGGCCTGTCCAGGTTCCACACCAGCGCGCACCTGGCCCGGGCCACGCTGGAGGCCATCGCCTACCAGACCAGGGACGTGACCGAGGCCATGGAGCGGGACTCCGGGGTCCGCCTCGGGGTACTCAAGGTAGACGGCGGCGTGACCGCCAACGACCTGTCCATGCAGTTGCAGGCCGACATCCTCGGCGTACCGGTCAGCCGTCCCGTGGTGGCCGAGACCACCGCGCTCGGCGCCGCCTACGCGGCCGGCCTGGCCGTGGGCTTCTGGCGGGACACCGACGAGCTTCGCGCCAACTGGCACGAGTCCAAGCGCTGGTACCCCACCTGGACCGAAGACCGCCGCGAGTCCGGCTACGCCGGCTGGCGCAAGGCCGTCCAGCGCACCCTGGACTGGGTCGACGTCGACTAACGCGTTCAGGGCCGCAAGCCGGCCCAGGGGTCGTAGTCGACTTCCAGGGGTTCCTGCGGTGGGCGCTCCGCCTCCGGGACGTGCTGGAGGTTGAGCCGGATCCGGTACCAGACCGAACTTCGCCCGCGCATCCCGTCGACCAGCACGTCGCGGGCTTCAAGCAGCGGCCATACCGACGGATGCCGCGCCTTCCAGCGCTCCAGGCCCGCCATCGCCTCGTCCTTGGTCTCCGCCCTCGCGACCTCGATCAGCGGCATCGTGCTCCGCCGCCGCCCCGTCGGCCCGGCGGTCTGGCCCGGCGCCGGGGGAGCGACGGTCCCGGCGCGGCGCTTGGACGGCTGCACCCGCGGCGCCTCACCGGCCTGCTTCTCGTAGTGCGGCGGCCACGGCGCGTCGGGCAGGCCGGCCGCCTCGTCCCGCGCCGCCAGCTCGAGCAGTCCCTCCAGCGACCCAGCCGCCTCATCCATCAACGCCCACGGATCACCGATCGCCGCGAAGCGCTCGGGCATCGTTGCGATGGTGTACAAGGAAGGATCGCACGAGGGCACCTCGTCCCAGGTCAGCGGCGCGGAGACGCGGGCGTCCGGAACGGGGCGGATGGAGTACGCGGACGCTACGGTCCGGTCCTTGGCGTTCTGGTTGTAGTCGACGAAGACGCCGTGCCGTTCTTCCTTCCACCACTTGGACGTCGCGATGTCCGGCGCACGACGCTCGATCTCCCGCGCTACCGCCACCGCCGCGCGGCGTACGTCGGGGAACGACCAGCGCGGCTCGATCCGCGCGTACACGTGCAGGCCCCGCGACCCCGAGGTCTTCGGCCACCCAACGAGGCCGAAGTCGCAAAGCACTCCTTGAGCCACCATCGCCACGTCCCTGATCTGCGGCCATTCCACGCCGGGCACCGGGTCCAGGTCGACGCGCAGCTCGTCCGGGTGATCCAGGTCGGACGCGCGCACCGGGTGCGGGTTCAGGTCGATGCAGCCGAGGTTGATCACCCACGCCAGCGCGGCCTCGTCGCTGACCACCACCTCGTCCGCGGTCCGGCCGGACGGGAAGCGCAGTTCGACGGTCTCGATCCAGTCCGGCCGCTTGTCCGGGGCCCGCTTCTGGAAGAACGCCTCGCTCTCCGCCCCGTTCACGAACCGCTTCAGCGCCATCGGCCGGTCGCCCACCCCGGCGAGCGCTCCCGGGGCAACGGCCAGGTAGTAACGCACCATGTCCAGCTTGGTGACCCCGGCCCGCGAGAAGAACACCTTGCCCGGATTGCTGATCGCGACCTCGTGGCCGGAAAGGTCCAGGACCAGCTTCGGCTCAGCCACGGTCCGCACCCCCGGAACCCAGGATCTCGGCCAGGTTGTAGCTGACCGGCTCGTCCAGCTGCGCGTACGTGCACGAGCGCGGCTCGCGGTCCGGCCGCCAGCGGACGAACTGGGCGGTGTGCCTGAATCGCGGGCCCTCCATGTGGTCGTACCGGACCTCGAGCACGCGCTCCGGGCGCAGCGGGATGAACGACAGGTCCTTGTCCGCGTTCCACCGGCTGGCCATGGCCGCGCGCGGGGTGCGCTGGCCGGCCTCGTGCTCGCCCCAGTTCCACGGGTGATCGTCGAACGTGGTGACCAAGGGCGCAAGCTCGTGGAAGAGCTCGATCCGCCGTTCCATCGCCAACGCGCCGACGACCCCGACGCTGGCCAGCTTCCCGTCGTCCTTATACAGCCCAAGCAGCAGGGACCCGATACGGTCCGCGCCGCTCTTGTGGACCCGGTACCCGGCCACCACGCAGTCCGCGGTCCGCTCGTGCTTGACCTTGAACATCACCCGCTTGTCCTGCTCGTACATCCCGCCGGCCGGCTTGGCGATCAGCCCGTCCAGGCCCGCGCCCTCGAACTGGCTGAACCACTCGGCGGCCACCTCCGGGTCGGTGGTCGTCGGGGTCAGGTGGATGGGCGGGCTCACCGTGGCCAGCACCCCCTCCAGAACGGCCCGGCGCTCGGCGAAAGCCACCGACGTATAGTCCAGGTCATCCAGCGCGAGCAGGTCGAACGCGATGAAGTGCGCCGGCGTCGTGGTCGAGAGCAGGCCGACCCGGCTGGCCGCGGGGTGGATCCGCAGCTGCAGGGCCTCGAAGTCCAGCCGCTGGCCCGAAGCGTCAGGAACCACGATCTCCCCGTCGATCACGCACCGCGGCGGCAGCGACGCGAGGACGGCGGCGACGATCTCTGGGAAGTACCGGGTCATCGGGCGCTCGTTACGGCTGCCGATCTCGATCTCGTCGCCGTCGCGGAACACGACCGACCGGAAGCCGTCCCACTTCGGCTCGAACACGTAGTCCCCGCGAGGGATCTTCTCCACCGGCTTGGCCAGCATCGGCGCCACCGGCGGGTTGACGGGAAGGTCCATAGCCCCCAGCTTCCCAACTGATCAAAACCGCCTAGGAGGGTTTACTGCCCGCTCCCGCTGACGATCATGCCGCCCCTGGCTCATCGGCGGCCAGGTAGGGTGCGGTCCACGCCACGCTCCGCTCCCACAGCTCGCGGCCCAGTTCCGGGGTCGCGACCGGGCTGGGCGCGCGTTC
>Ga0335074_10002370_pt1 | contig 25685 bp, 24 predicted proteins | sample Lox_Sample_23_FD_206715 | JGI IMG/M metagenome (GOLD analysis project Ga0335074, IMG submission 206715) | Soil microbial communities from Loxahatchee National Wildlife Refuge, Florida, United States - Lox_Sample_2.3 | ecosystem: Environmental > Terrestrial > Soil > Wetlands | place: USA... | reverse complement strand
GCGGTGACCTGGCGGTCTGCTCCAGCCTCAGCACCGTCTGGCAGGCACTCGAGGACAGCCTCGGGGTGATCCAGCGGCGCGCGGCGCTGCCGGCCGAGTCCGCGCAGGGTGACCCGGACAAGCCGGGCACCGAGACTGCCTAGGGCGGTTGACGTCACGCCAGCCGGCCGGTCATCCGTGATCAGCCGGCTGGCGTGATGTTCTGGTTGATACCGGTAGCGCTGTCCGCCACGGCCGGCGTTCCCGCTCCTCTTCCTTGACCAAAGCGATCCCGCTAATCCCCGGTTCGCGCGTGCAAGTGCATGTCGTGCCAGCCGTCGGGGTGCAGCAGCGCGCTCCTCAGCGTGGCCTCGAGGCGGAACCCGGCCTTGCCGGCGACGCGGCAGGACGCGGTGTTGGCGACGGAGTGACCCAGGCCGAGCCGATGCAGGCCCAGCACGTCCAGGGCCCAGCGGCTGGCCTCCTGAACAGCGCGCACGGCGATGCCGCTCCCGCGGGCGGCAGGCAGTACCCAGTAGCCGACTTCGCCCTGGCCGAGCTCGAGATCAACGTCGCGGATGGCCACCCGGCCCGCCACCTCGGCCCGCTCGCCCGCCAGAACGGCCCAGCAGGCCGTGGTCTCGTTCTCCCAGCCATGGTTCCAGCGCTCGATCAGCTCCCGCGCCTCCTCCTCGGATGCGATGCCCCGCCGGTGCCAGTGCCGGATTCCCGGGTCGGCGTAGGCAGCCAGCACGGTCGCGGCGTCGGACGGGAGCCACGGCCGGAGCGTGAGGCCCCCGGGAGCCACGAGCACCGGCTGCTCACGGCGGTGCATACGGCCAGCGGGAACGACGGGAGGGACGAGGCGGGGCATGGTCCCATCATTTCGCACCGCTTAGAGCTGGCGGCTCCACTGCGGGCCCACGGAGAGCCAGCCAGCCTCCCAGCTCGCGATCCGCTTGCGGTCGAGTACCCACCGGGCGATGACGGCGGCAGCCGTGAGCAGCGCGGTGAGGCCGGCCAGGGCGAAGGCCACCGCGATCAGGATGCGGTTACCGGCCCCGGCGGCGGTCAGCGGCGGAGCCTGCACCTCGCCGGCACGGTTGAGCCACACCTTCACGGTGGTGCCGACACCGGCCCCGGCCGGCGCGGGCACCTCGCCGGTCCGCGTATGGCCGTCAGCGATCCAGCGCGCCGGCGACCAGACCAGCCAGGAGTTGGCGCCGTTGTCAGAGAACAGCGGCCCGGGAACGGGATCCACCAGCACGCCGGTGACCTCGTGCCACGACTTGTCCGCCCGCTGCACGGCCGCGTTGTCCGTGTGGACCCACAGGGCTGCCCCGGTGGCGGCGAGCGGTGCCAGGATCAGGAAGGCGACGATCGCGGCGGGCAGCAGCCAGCCGTCGATCAGGTCCCAGCGTCGGCGCAGCGGGTTGTGGTCAAAACCCAGCCGGCGGGTCGTCCTCGTCCACATCGTCGTGGCCGCCATACCGCTCACCTCAACACGCCAACTCCCCGATGCGCGTAACACAGTCGTAACACATCCGTAACATACCCGGCAAGCCGGTGCGTTACGCGGAGTGTGCCGGGGCTGGCCGCGCGCAATCGCATCCGGTGTGCCCATACAGGGGCATTTGCCGCTGGCCCGTGTTTGCCGGCCTGTCCGCCGGGTAGCCCGCCGATCGACGCTAGGAGGTCGGCACATGGTGTCGGAGACGAAGCCTGCGCAGCCAGCGGGAGGACGCAACGTCCTCGATGATCTCGACTCGCGCATCCCGACGAACTTCTACTGGTACCTCGCCGTCTTGGCGTGCATCGGCGGGTTCCTGTTCGGGTACGACACGTCGAACATCGGGTCGGCGCTCGGCTTCCTCCCTTACCACCTCGGGAGCTTCGAGACCGGATATCTCGTGGCTGGAGCCTCCCTGGGCGCGGCGGCCGGCGCGCTGATAGCCGGCCCGCTGACCGACCACTTCGGGCGAAAGATCCTGCTGATCGCCGACGCCAGCATCTACGCCGTCGGCGCGATCCTGTCCGCGATCACGCCCGACGCTGGGCTGCTGCTGTTCGCGCGCACGCTGATCGGGCTGGCCATCGGCGCCGACTCCGCGATCGCCACCGCCTACATCGCCGAGTTCGCTCCGCGGAGCCGGCGTGGCCAGCTCAGCATCATCCAGCAGTGGATGATCACCGTGGGGATCCTGGTCGCCTACCTCGTAGCCGTGATAATTCTCAAGGCCGACCCGGGCGGTGCCGGCAGCGAAGACTGGCGGCTGATCCTCGGCCTGGGCGGGATCCCCGCGCTGATCGCGGTGGCGTTGCGGTCCCACATGCCCGAGTCGCCGCGATGGCTGATGCTGCACGGGCGCTACGAAGACACCCGCAAGGCCTTCGGCCGCCTGGGAATGGACGTCACCACCGATGAGGTGAAGAGCGCGGCAGACCAGCTGTACCGGCAGCAGCGGCAGCAGAAGGGCCGGGTCAACTGGACCAGGGGCGTGCGCCGGGCGCTGATCATCGTCTGCCTGTTCTTCGTCTTCCAGCAGATCACCGGGATCAACGTGCCGTTCTACTACGGGCCGACGATCCTGTCCGGGTACTTCCTGTCTGGGCACAACGCCGTCAACGCGGCGGTCGCCGGGGTTGAGGTCACCGCGATCCTTGGTGCGGTCAACGTGATCGCCACCTACTTTGCCTTCCGGTGGATTGACAAGCTCGGCCGTCGTCCCCTGGCCATCTGGGGCTACGTGGGCATGACCGTGTTCATCCTGATCGGAGCCATCGGTGTGGCGTTCCTGACCGGCATCCCCCGGGTTGTGATCGTGATGGTCGGGTTCTCGTTCTTCATCTCCTCGTTCGCGATCGGGGTTGGCGGCACCGGCTGGCTGATTCAGGGGGAGGTCTTCCCCACTGCTGTGCGTGGCCAGGCCGCGGCCATCGGCGCGTGCGTCGACTGGCTGGCCAACTACGCACTGATCGAGGCGTTCCCGGTCTGGCACACATCCATCGGACTGGGCTGGGTGATGGTGTGCTTCGCCGTGCTGTGCGTCGTGGCCATCGGGTTTGTGTACAAGTTCCTGCCCGAGACCAAGGGCCTGTCAGTGGAGGATGCCGTCAAGGTGTACGAGCGGGAGGCCGAGGGGGGCACGCTCGGGCGGCTTTCCGGCACGCCCGTCAGCACTCAGACGGCGTGACCCTCGCGGCGGCTTACCGGCGCGTCCAGCCGCTACGCTGACCCCGTGCCGCGCCGGTTCGACAACATCCGCACCGATCGCCTGGTGATGCGCCGATGGCGCGACACGGACCGGGATGCGTATGCCGCCCTGAACGCGGATCCCGAGGTCATGCGGTACTTCCCGGCGACCCTCGACCGGGCCACCAGCAACGCCAGCATCGACCGCATCGAGGAGCTCTTTGACGCCCACGGCTTCGGCCTGTGGGCCCTCGAGGTCGCGGCCACCGGCGAGTTCATCGGCTTCACCGGTCTGAACCCGATGCCCGACGGCGTTCCCGGCGCCGGTGGCATGGAGGTGGGCTGGCGGCTGGCCCGGCAGGCGTGGCACAAAGGCTTTGCCACCGAGGCTGCCCGGGCCGCGGTCGACGTGGCGTTCACCGGGGCCGGTCTCGCCGAGCTCTGGTCGATGACTGCCGTCCTCAACCGGCCATCGCAGGTCGTTATGCTTCGGATTGGGATGACACCGCACGCGTTTTTCGATCACCCGAGGATCGCGGTTGGGCATCCATTGCGCCGCCATATCATCTACCGGCTAGAACAGTCGTCCTAGCTGGGTAGAAACCATACTTGGAAAGCGCAAGAGCGTTTCGGGTAGAGGACGGGAACCCATGCGGCTTCGGCCAGGGGTAGCGATCGACCTGGGCACGGTCAACACGCTCATCTACGTGTCCGGCCGCGGGATCGTGCTCGAGGAGCCGTCGGCGATCGCGATCGACACCGCGACGGGGAAGCTGGCCGCCGTGGGCGAGGCCGCCGACGTCCTCGCCGGCAAGGACCCCGAGGACATCGACGTCGTCCACCCGCTCCGCGACGGGGTGATCGCAGATCTTGATGCGGCAACGGCGATGCTGCAGGCGTTCCTGCGCCGGGTCCGGATTCGCCGCGGCGTGCGGCGGGGGGCGGCGGTGGTCTGCGTGCCGAGCGGCGCGACCTGGGTCGAGCGCCGGTCCCTCGCCGCTGCGATGGAGGCGCAGCGGCCGCGGTGCACCGTGCGGCTCGTTGACGAGCCGGTCGCGGCCGCGGCCGGAGCGGGTTTCGGCCGCCCCGACGGGGCCGGCGCGTTCATGGTGGACATCGGGGGCGGGACCACGGAGGCGGCGGTGCTGGCCGGTGCGCACGTGGTGCGGGTCAGGTCCCTGCGCCTCGGCGGGAACGCCATGGACGAGGCGATCATGCAGGCCGTCAAGGCCGAGCTTGGCCTGCTCATCGGGCGCAACGCGGCCAGAAACCTGAAGACCACGCTCGGGGTGGGCGAAGGCGCCGCGGAGTGGATGGAGGTGGTCGGGGTCGACGCCGCGCGGCGCACACCCCGGGTCGAGTACGTGTCGGCGCGGCTGGTCGCCGACGCGCTCGACCGTCCCGTCGCGTCGATCGCCGAGTCCGCCCAGGAGATGCTGTCGGACATCCCGCCGAACCTGGCCGAGGACGTGGTGCGGGGGAAGATCCGGCTGGCAGGAGGCGGCGCGCTGCTCCCCGGGCTGGCGAGCAAGATCGAAGCGGTCGCCGACATCCCCGCCGTGGTCGTTGACGACCCGCTGAGATGCGTGGTCCGGGGTGCGGCCGAGATCCTTGAGCGCACGGACGGTTCCTGATAACCGGACGAACGGGGGGAGCAACGGGGGTGGACAGCCGATGACCAAGCGCTCCGCGTGGATCGACCTCGGCGGCCCGGTCCACTATCTCGACTTCGGCGGGCGCGCCAGCGGGCCGCTGATCGTGTGTGTGCACGGGCTCGGCGGGTCCGGGCTGAACTGGTCGGCGATCGCGCCCCTGCTGACCCGCCGCTGCCGGCTGATCGCTCCCGACCTGGCCGGGCACGGCCTCACCCAGTCGCTGGGGCGCGGCGCGAACGTGGCCGCGAACCGGATACTGCTGCACCGCTTCATCGAGTCCGTCGCCGGACGCCCCGTGATCCTGATGGGCAACTCGATGGGCGGGATGATCTCGCTGCTCGAGGCCGGCGCCGCGCCCGACGCCGTGGCGGGGCTGATCCTGATCGACCCGGCGCTGCCCTTCGTGCCGACGCGCCTGGATCCCCGGGTGGCCGCCGGGTTCGTCCTGTACGCCACGCCCGGCGTCGGCCGGCTGGTGATGGGACGCCAGCGTCCGGCGGCCGAGGACCTGGTGGCGGGCGTTCTCTCTGCGCTCTGCGCAGACCCGTCCCGGGTGGCGCCCGAGGTCGTCGCCGAGCACGTCGACCAGGTGCGCCAGCGCGCCGAGTTCGACGGCGCAGACCGTGACTTCACCACGGCCATGCGCTCGGTGCTCGCCACCGCCGGCTACCTCAGGGGCACGGCGTACCGGCGGGCGGTCCGCTCGGTCCGGTGCCCGGTGCTGCTGCTGCACGGAGAGCGGGACCGGCTGGTGCCGGTCTCGGCCGCGCGCAGCGCCGCGGCCGCCAACCCCTCCTGGTCGCTGGTTGAGCTGCTCGGGGTTGGCCATGTGCCCCAGCTGGAGGCGCCGCGGGAAAGCGCCGCGGCGATCACGGAATGGCTTGGAGCGGATGGCAAGGCCGCCGCGGAGGCGGCGGCCCCGCCGCACCGGTTATGGCTGGCAAGATGGGCCACGTGACCGATGGTGACCCGCTGAGCGAGGCGGCCGCCGAGCTGTACTCGTCAGACCCGGATGAGTTCGTCGAGCGCCGCGGCGCGCTGGTCGCGCGGGCACGCGAGGCCGGGCAGGCCCCGGTGGCCAAGCAGATCGCCGCGCTGCGCAAGCCCACCCGGTCCGCCTGGGTCGTCAACAGGCTGGTGCGTGCCGACCCCGCCGCTGCGGCCGAGCTGGCCAGCCTCGGCGAGGAGCTGCGCGTGGCGCAGGGCTCGCTCGACGGCGCGGCCATCAGGGAGCTGTCGCAGCGGCGCCGCGAGCTGATCGATTCCCTCGCCCGCCAGGCGTTCACGGTCGCCGGCATTTCTGCGCCGCCCGCGGGCATCAGGGACGAGGTGACCGCCACCTTCGGCGCCGCCCTGGCCGACCCGCAGTTCGCTGAGACCCTCGCGGCCGGTGCCCTGGTGCGGGCGGTGCAGGCGGAAGGCTTCGGCCCGGTGGGGAAGCCGACCTTGACGCTCGTGAAGGGCGGCGGGGGGGCAGCCCGCGCGCCACGGGGCAAGACCGCTCCGGCGCAGCCCGCGCGCCCGTCGGCGCCGTCGGCGGATGAGGTACGGGCCGAGCGCGAGCGCCGCCGCCGCGCGGCGGTTGCCGAGGCCGAGCAGACGGCGGCCGAGGCCAGCCAGGCCGCCGAGGCCGCAACGGCGGCCGAGCACGAGCTGGAAGCCACGGTGGAGCGGCTCGAAGAGGAACTCGCGGATTCCCGGCAGGCCCTGGCGGATTCCCGGGTCCAGGCGAGGCGGGCGAGAGCCAGGCAGCGCTCCGCGCAGCAGGCATTGGAGCGCCTGCGGGGGTGACACGACCGGCTTGGGTGCTCGTACCATGACAGCCGTGACAGATTACGAACTCGCCCACGCGTACGAAACGGTCAACTACTTCCGGCGCGGTGGCGCGGTGAAGATCGAGCTCAACCGCCCGGAGCGGCTGAACGCCTGGAACAATCAGTTCAGCCTCGACCTGCTGGCCGCCGTGCAGGCGGCGGCCGAGGACCAGTCCGTCCGGGCGGTGATGATCACCGGGGCCGGGCGTGCCTTCTCCAGCGGCGCCGATCTCAGAGACGACGTCAACGCGGAGTCGGGGCCGCCGGACGTCTACGGCCGGCTCACCGAGCGATACCACCCGATCCTGGTCACGATCCGGCGCATGCCAAAGCCGGTGGTCAGCGCGGTCCAAGGCGCCGCGGCCGGCATTGGCCTTTCGCTGGCACTGGTCTGCGACCTGGTGGTCGCCGCCGAGTCCGCCTACTTCCTGCTCGCGTTCGTGAACATCGGGCTGGTCCCGGACGGCGGCTCGTCTCTGCTTGTTCCGTCGCGGGTCGGGTTCGCCAGGGCGGCCGAGCTGGCGATGCTCGGCGAGCGGCTCGGCGCCCCGCAGGCGCTCGAGTGGGGGCTGATCAACAGGGTCTGGCCCGACGGCGAGTTCGCCGCGAGGTCTGGCGAGCTACTGGAGCGGCTCGCGAACGGCCCGACCAGGTCGTACGCGGGGACCAAGCGACAGCTCAACCGGTGGCTCTACGAGCAGATGGACTCCCAGCTGGAGTTCGAAGCGGGGATCCAGCAGGAGATGGCCGGGTCGAAGGACTTCGCCGAGGGCGTCGCGGCGTTCACCGAGAAGCGGGCGCCCCGCTTCACCGGGAGCTGACCAGCACCTCGATGCCGTCGAGGATGCGCTCGAGCCCGAAGATGAACTCGTCGTCGGGCTCGTCGGCGCGGTCGAACACTCCTGCGGCGATGAACTTTGACAGCGCCGGGTAACGGCCCGGGTCGGCCAGCTTGGCCAGCATCCGCGGGTAGGCGGCCATCCACTCGTCCGGGGTCACCCCCGCGGCCCTGACGGCCGCCTGCAGGTCCGTTTCGAGCGTCGCCAGCGTCCGCACGTACCCGCTGATCAGCATGATCACCGATGCCTTCTCGGCCTCCGCCAGCCCGCTGTCCTCCAGGTCAGCCAGGGCCTTCTCGAACCAGGCGACCTCGTTCGGCATGACCGGCAGCCCGCTGATCGGGACGCGCGCCGCCCACGGGTGCCGGCGCAGCGCCGTCCGCATTCCCCACGCCCAGCGGGACAGCCCGGCGCGCCACCCCTCGTCCGCCGCCCCCTCGTCCGGCGCGGGCGGCCCCCACGCCGAGTCGATCATGAGCTTGATCAGCTCGTCCTTGGCGTTCACGTACCGGTAGAGCGACATCGTGGACGCGCCGAGCTCCGCGGCGACGCGGCTCATGGACACCGCGTCCAGGCCGTCCCGGGACGCGATCCTGACCGCGGCGGCGACGATACGGTCCAGGCTCAGGCCTGGCTTGGGTCCCTTGCCGGGGTGCGCCCGCACGCCCCACGCGGCCGCGACCGCGGCGGGCAGCTCATCGTCCATGGCTCATTCTCCCAGTCGCGCGGTTTGACAGCGCCGCATCTACTGTGTATATCTTACGCAGTAGTGCGTATGCCATACGCAGAAGGGATGGGTGGCGCTGGCATGTACGAGACAGACCTTGCGGACTCGAGCGGTGCGCTGGCGATCGAGGCGATCGGCCTGGAGAAGTCCTTCGGGGCGGTGCGGGTCCTGGACGGAGTGGACCTGGCCGTACCGCCCGGCACCGTGTTCGCCCTGCTCGGGCCCAACGGCGCGGGCAAGACCACGACCGTTCGCATCCTCGCGACGCTCACCAGGGCGGACGCCGGGCGCGCGCGGGTGGCAGGCCACGACGTCGAGCGCGAGCGGCACAAGGTCCGCCGCAGCATCAGCCTGGCCGGACAGTACGCCGCGGTCGACGGGCTGCAGACCGGCGCCGAGAACCTGCGCATGATGGGCCGCCTGTACGGCCTCTCGTCCCGCGAAGCGCAGCAGCGCGCCGACGGCCTGCTCGCGCGGTTCGGCCTGGCCGACGCCGCGAACCGGCGGGTCGGGACGTATTCCGGGGGCATGCGCCGCCGGCTCGACCTCGCCGCCAGCCTGACGGGCCGCCCTTCGGTGATCTTCCTGGACGAGCCGACCACCGGGCTCGACCTGCCCAGCCGCCAGGCGCTGTGGCGGGTGATCTGCGATCTGGCCGACCGCGGGGTCACGGTGTTCCTCACCACCCAGTACCTCGAGGAGGCGGACCTGCTGGCCAGCCACATCGCGGTGATCGATGGCGGCCGCGTGGTCGCCGACGGGACCCCCGGCGCCCTGAAGAAGCTGATCGCCGGGCAGCGTCTGGACCTGGTGCTGGCCGATAGGGCTGCCTTCGACGCCGTCGCCCGGCTGGCCGGCGGCCGCGCGGTCACGACCGACCCGGGCAGCCTGACGATCGGCCTGGCCACCGAGGGCACCGCCGCCGAGGTCCGCGCTCTGCTCGACGAGTTCGACCCGGATCGCTCGGCGGTCCGCAGCTTCTCGGTGCACACCACGACCCTCGACGACGTGTTCCTCGCTCTCACCTCCCGCCGACCCGAATTGGAGTCCACCCGTGTCTGACGTCCTGACGATGACCGCGCGCTCCTTCCGGCTGACCAGGCGGCAGCTCGACTCGCTGCTGACCGCGCTGGCGCTGCCGGTCCTGCTGATGCTGCTGTTCGTCGGCCTGTTCGGCGGCGCCATCCACACCGGCACCGGCACCAAGTACGTGACGTACGTGCTGCCCGGGGTCCTGCTGCTGTGCGCCGGCTACGGGGCGGCGATCACCGCGGTCAGCGTCAGCCAGGACATGACCGGCGGCATCATCGACAGGTTCCGGTCCATGGACGTCCGGGGCCCGGCGATCCTGGCCGGCCACATCGCGGCGAGCGTCGCGCGCAACATCGCCTCCACCATCCTGGTGCTCGGCGTTGCCTGCCTCATCGGCTTCCGGCCGCACGCCAGCCTGCCAGGCTGGCTGGCCGCGGCCGGCCTGCTGCTCGCGTTCATCCTGGCCATATCGTGGCTCGCCTCCGCCTACGGCCTGGCCGTCAAGACCCCGGAGGCGGCCAACGGGTTCATGTTCATCGTGGCGTTCCTGCCGTACGCGAGCAGCGCCTTCGTCCCGGTCGCCACCATGCCGGGGTGGATCCAGGGTTTCGCGCGCAATCAGCCCATTACCCCGGTCGTCCAGTCGCTGCGCGGGCTGCTGCTCGGCACGCCCGTCGGTACCGCGCCATGGGTAGCGCTGGCCTGGCTCGGCGGCATCCTTGTCGTCTCGCTAGTGCTCTCCGGCGTCCTGTTCTCCCGCCGCACCGCCTAGGTCACGGCCGCCGGGCTCGTCCCGATGCCTGCGCTGAAGCAGCGCGACAGCGGCGGTCTGCCAGCCGACCGTGTGGTATGCGGAAGCGAGGTTCGCCCGGGCCGTAACCGTGCCCGGGTGATCCTCGCCCATCACCCGCTCGTGGTCCTGCAGCGTCCGCTCGTACATCGGGATGGCCTCGGCGAGCCGGCCGGACGCATGGTAGGCCGAGGCAAGATCGGCACGCGTGGCCATGGTGGCGGGGTGGTCGGGGCCGTCCCGGAGTTCGCGGCGGTCAAGCACCTGCTCGTAGAGCGGCAGCGCGTGCTTGAGCCTGCCCACGGCGTGATAGGCGGACGCGAGGTTCGACATCGACGTGAGGGTGTCGGGGTGGTCGGGCCCCAGCGCCCGCTCGCGGTCGGCGAGCGTGCGCTCGTAAACCGGCAGCGCCTGCTTCATCCGGCCCGCGGAGCGGTAGGCGTGGGCCACATTTGCGCGTGCGGCCATGGTGTCGGGGTGGGTCGCCCCGAGCGCCTCTTCCCGGCCGGCCAGGGCGCGCTCGTAGAGCGAGATCGCTTCGGCCAGCCGTCCCCCCGAGTGCAGCGCCGCCGCGAGCTCGGCACAGGCGGTGAGGGTCTCGGGATGGCCCGCGCCCATAACCGCCTCCCGATCGCCGTACATCGGCCGCAGCATGTCGATCGCCTGCTGCGGCTGGCCTGCCTCCAGGTAAGCGGCCGCGAGATCGCCGCGCGCCGCGACGGTGGCTGGATCGCCGGGGCCGAGCGCCTGTTCCCGGCCTGCCAGGGCACGCTGGTATAGCGGGACCGCGTCGGCGGGGCGGCCGGCGGCCAGGCAGGCGCGGGCAAAGTTGCCGCACGAGGTGAGGGTGTCCGGATGATTGGCCCCGAGCACCCGCTCCCGGTCGGCGAGGCTCTGCTCGTTGGCGACGGCGGCCTCGGCGGCACGCCCGGCGCTCAGGTACGCGGCGGCCAGGCCATCCCGGGCGTGCACGGTGCTCAAGTGATCGTCGCCCAGCATCCGGCGGCCGGTCTCGAACAGGCGCTGCCAGTAGGAGACGGCGACATCGTGCAGGCCGGCGCGGTCGAGGCTCTGACCCGCGCGCAGCAGTACCGGGTGAACGTGCGGGGACCAGAGCGGCTCGGCCGCCGCCCGGTGCAGGCTGCCCGTGCAGTCCCGCAAGGCCTGTGCGAGCACCGGGTCGCGATCGGCGGGCGGCCAGGCCTGGAGCAGGGCGTCGGCCGCGGCCACCGCGGCCTGGCCGAGCCCTTTCGGGGTGATCATCTGCAGGATCGCCGCCTGGACCCGGCCGTGCACCCGCACGGTGCGCGGCGGGCACTCGGCGTCGATCGTCACCAGCCCGACCCGGGCCAGGCTGTCGAACACGCTGCGCACCTGGGCCTGGTCAGCGGCCGCAGAAGCGGAACCAGGGCCGCAAATGTAGCCGCACGCAGCACGGCTCGTCAGCACCGCTTCCGGGACCCCGGCGGAGTCGAGCAGCGCCACCATCGCAAGCGCGTATCCCGCCGTTTTCGGAGGGGCGGTCGCGTCCGCCCGGTCCAGTGAGAGCGACCAGGTGGCCTCCACGGTGCCGTCACGGTCGCCGGCCCCGGTGCCCGGCACCTGCCGGATTCGCTCCGCCAGCTGTTCGCGGTAGCGCCGGCAGTCGGTGGCGGTGTCGGCGACCACGGCCGACGCCATGGTCAGGCTCAGCGGCAGGCAGCCAAGGTCGGAGGCGAGGTCGAGCGCCCCTGCCCGCATCCCGGGTTCGCGCAGGCGCGCGGTCAGGTAGCCCAGGGCCTCACGCGGGCTGAACGGGCCGACCTCGGTGATCGCGCGGTTCGCTCCGCCCATCACGCCGGCGGGCAGCCGCGTGGTGACCAGGACGAGACCGGCCGGCCCCGACGGCCAGAGCCCTTCGAGGTCCCGGGCGTCGGCGACGTCGTCGAGCACCAGCAGCCACGGCCGGCCGGTCTCGGCCAGCCAGGAAAGAAAGCTCGCCGCTGCGGCGCGCGGATTGGCACGTGCGCCGGGGATCTCGGCCGCCGCGAGCGCCTCGGAGTAACCGCTTAAGACCGCATCTCTGCTGCCGGCCTGCACCCAGGCGAGCAGGTCTATGTCGCCGGCTCGCCACGCCGAGAGCGCAATCGCCGCGGCGAGCTGGGTCTTGCCGGCGCCGCCCAGCGCGGCCTGCGAGTGGCCTCCCGCGTCCGGTGGAGCGGCCTGAGTCAGCACGACTGTCCCGCCGGGGCGCAGGGCCCGGGCCCCGGACAGTCCCGTCTCTGGCCGTGTGCTGAAGCACGCGGCCAGAGACGGGACCGGTCCCGACCGGACCGGCCAGGGCGCGGGCCGGGACGGCATGCCGTCGACGGCCGGGCGGGTGATGATCACGATCAGGACCTTCCGTAGGCATCCCGTCGGCGTGGTTGCGACGGCCTGCCACAGGATAAGAGATCATTGCCCGTATTCGTAACCGGATGATTACGCAAGTGGTACATGTGTACTTAGCGGGCTAGTGTGCGTTTCTCTCGTGCCGGCGCTCGCCCAGGGTGAGGCTCAGCAGCCAGCTGACGAGCCCGACGATGATCGCGCCCCAGAACGCCGGCCAGAAGCCCGTGATGTGGAACGGCTCGTGCAGCTTGCCTGCCACCCAGCTGGTGAGCAGGAATAGCAGCGCGTTCACCACCAGGCCGATCAGCCCGAGCGTCAGGATGTAGAACACGCAGCCGACGGTCTTGACGATCGGCTTGAGCAGGGCGTTCACCACGCCGAAGATCAGCGCGACCACGACCAGCGTGGTCACCTTGGCAAGGGTGGTGCCGGCCAGCAACTGGATGCCGGGGACCACCGCGGTCGCCACGAACAGCGCCGCCGCGGTGATCAGCAGCCGGAGGATGAGCCACATGGCAGCATCCTGCCACGGCGTCCGACCAAAGGGACATGCCGGATCTGTCGTGACGAGCGCAGAGCGGATTAACGCGTGCGCGCCGTGCTCCCCGGCATGTCGGGCGGGCATTCGGAAAAGCGCGTGAAACGATTTACCCCGGGGAAAGTAAGTGACGTGGCCCCTCGGGAGAATCACCGGGGCATCGGCGGGGAGTCACGGATACGGGGGAGCGGTAATGGGATTTGCTTTGGAGCTTGCTAACGCCGGGAATTCTGGCATGCCGGACGACTGGGAGGCTCCGTCCGCCGCGCCCCGCCATCGCAGACCGCCGCGCAGACACCGTCCTGGGCTCGCCGGGCTGCCGCACTCCGCCGCGGCGGCAGCCGTTGCGGCGGCGCGCCGGGGCAGGATCCTCATCACCACGCGGCCGGCCCTCGCCGACCACCGGCGGGCGTTCTAGCACTCGCTCCCCGGCCGGCTACCACCTGAACGAACTCCCCCGGCAGTTACCAGCGGAAGTGGACGAACACCCGGCCGAAGTTCTTGGAGTCCTTCTCCACCCGGTGATAGAGCGCCTTGATCTCCTTCTGCTGCAGGAACCGGAGCACGTGCTTTTTGAGCTGGCCCGAGCCCTTTCCGGGAATGATCTCGACGAGCGGCGCCTTCTTCCTGACCGCCTCGTCCATGATGTCGCGCAGCGCGCGGTCGATGTCCCGGCCGCGATTGTAGATGTCGTGCAGGTCGAGTGTGAGCTTCACCAGGCTGTCTCCGCTCCGACGATGCTTACACGGTACGCGGGGGCGTCGCCCCCCGCGAGGGAGTCTTTGCGAGGTGCGAGTGGGCGGCGCGCCGACCACGGGCACGATAGGGTGCGCGGTACCTGCGGCAACGCCACGCTCCGCCCTTCGGCCCCCCGGGAGTGACTACATGCGCCTCGTCCGGCCTGCGGCGGTGACTGCTGGAGCCCTCCTGCTCGCCGCCGCCGTCACCGGGGCGAGCGCGGTCATGGGCGCCTCCGGCCGGCCCGCCGGCCCGGTGACGGTGCCGCTCGCCGACGTCGTGACCATACGGCCGGACGCCATCCACACCCCGGGCGGGGTCCTGAACGCTCCCCCCACGGACGCGTTCTGCGAAGAGCACTATCACATCGCGTGCTACCTGCCAGCGCAGATCCAGCAGGCCTACAACCTGCCCCGGCTGTACAAGCAGAAGATCACCGGCCGCGGCCAGACGATCGTCATCGTCGACTCGTTCGGCTCCCCGACCGTCCAGCGCGACCTGGCCAGGTTCGATGAGGCCACCGGCCTTCCCGCGCCGCCCTCGCTGAGGGTCATCCAGCCGGCCGGGAAGGTCCCGCCGTATAAGCCGGATGCCGATCGCGAGGGATGGGCAGGCGAGACCGACCTGGACGTCGAGTACGCCCACACGATCGCCCCGGGCGCGAGCATCCTGCTGGTCGAGACCCCGACCTCCGAGAACGAGGGCACGACCGGCTTCCCGCAGATCGTCGCGGCCGAGAAATACGTGATCAGCCATCGCCTTGGCGGCGTGATCAGCCAGAGCTTCAGCGCGACCGAGCAGACGTTCCCGTCCAAGCAGTCGCTGCTGGATCTGCGCGGCGCCTACCTCGCCGCGGCGCACAGCGGCGTGACCGTGCTCGCCGCCTCGGGCGACAGCGGCGCGGCGGACGTGAAATTCAACGAGGTCACCTACTACCTGCACCCGGTGACCTCGTGGCCGGACAGCGACCCGCTCGTGACCGGTGTCGGCGGGATCCGCCTGCACCTGTCCGCTTCGGGCCACAACGTCAGGCCGCCCACCGTCTGGAACGACACCTACAACGTGGCGACCAACGAGTTCGTCAACGGCAACGCGGGCCCGAACCCGCTGGCCGGGGGCGGCGGAAAGTCCGTGATCTTCACCCGGCCCGGCTACCAGAACGGGGTGCGGGACATCGTCGGCGACAGCCGTGGCGTGCCCGACATCTCGATGAGCGCGGCATGCAACGGTTCGGTGGACATGTACCAGAGCTTCGCTGGCCAGCCGGCCGGGTGGTACCCGACGTGCGGCACCAGCGAGGCGACCCCGGAGTTCGCCGGGATCGTGGCCCTGGCCGACCAGGTGGCCGGGCATCCGCTCGGGGTGATCAACCCGTACCTGTACCAGCTCTCGGCGCGGCACGCGCCCGGCATCGTGGACGTCGTGACCGGCAACAACACCGTCTCGTTCCGGCAGGGCGGCAAGCTGCACACGGTGCAGGGTTTCCCGGCCCGCCCCGGGTACGACCTCGCGTCGGGGGTCGGCACGGTCAACGCACCCGACTTCGTGCGGGAACTCGCCGCGGCGGCCGGCCGGCGCCACACCGGCCGGCCGCGATCGCGCCGTTCTGGCTAGTGAACCCTCAGTGATATGCGTCCTCGGCGACGCCCACCTCGACGTCGTCGTCTCCGCCCGCTGGCCGGTCGCCGAGGAGACGGACACCCCTGCGGCCACCGCGGTCGGGGTCGGCGGGCAGGCGGCAAACGTGGCCGCCTGGGTGGTGGCCCTCGGCGGCAGCGCCCGGCTGATCGCGGCACGCGGGAACGACCTGGCCGCCCGGCTGGTGACGGATGAGCTTGCCCGCCGGGGGGTGGAACTGGTCGGCCCGGTCCTGGACGGCCGGACCGGGGTGGTGGTCTCGCTCACCGACCGCGGCGCCGGCCGCTCGATGCTGACCGATCGCGGGGTCGGGCCCAGTCTCACGGCAGGGTCGCTGCGGCCGGAATGGCTCGATGGGTGCGAGTGGCTGCACCTGCCCGCCTACAGCCTGGTCACCGAGCCGGTCTCGGGCGCGGCGCTCGCCGCCGCCGAGCGCGCGCCGCGGCTGAGCGTGGACCTGTCCTCGACCGCCGCGCTGCAGGCCTACGGCGTCGCCCGGTTCGCCGGCCTGCTCGCGCGGTTGCGCCCGGACGTGATCTTCGGCACCGAAGCCGAGGCGGGCCTGGTCGGCGGCCATACCGGGTCCGAACTGGTGGTTAAGCTTGGCGCGCGCGGCGTCCGGGCCGGCGGTGCGGTGTTCCCCGCGCTGCCCACCCGGCCGGTGGACTCGACCGGGGCGGGCGACGCGTTCGCCGCCGGCTACCTCGTCGGCGGTGTCGAACTCGGCCTGCAGGCTGCGGCGCGCGCGGTGGCGGCGATGGGAGCGATGCCATGACGTTCTCCCCGGTCGTGTCCGACGAGGTGGCCGGGGCGTTGCGGGCCGGCCAGCCGGTCGTAGCGCTGGAGACCACGCTGGTATCGCACGGCTTCTCCGGCGGCCGGGGGCTGCTCGCAGCCCGTTCCGCGGAAGATCGGGTGCGCGCGGCCGGGGCGGTGCCGGCCACGATCGGCATCGTCGACGGCACCGTGCGGGCCGGGCTCGGCGGCTCCGACCTCGAGCGATTCGCCGCGGCCGGCTCTGGCGCGCGCAAGGTGGGTGCCCGGGACATAGCCCCGTGTGTGGTGCAGCGCGCGCTCGGCGCCACGACCGTGGGCGGCACGCTCGCCGTCTGCCGCGCGCTCGGCATCAGGTTCCTCGGCACCGGCGGCATCGGCGGCGTGCACCGGGGGTTCGCCCAAACCGCGGACATATCGGGCGACCTCCTCCAGATCGCCCGCACCCCGGCGGTCGTGGTGTGCTCGGGCGCGAAGTCGATCCTCGACGTCAATGCCACCGGCGAACTCCTGGAGACCCTGGGGATTCCGGTTCTGGGCTGGAACACCCCCACGCTGCCGGTGTTCTACAGCGCCGAGGGAGGCCCGGCGGTGCCCGCGGTGGTGGCCACGAGCGAGGAGGTGGCCCGCATCGCCAGCACTCAGTGGCAGCTCGACGGGTCGTCGGGCCTGCTGCTGGCCAGGCCGCCAGCGTCCAGCCTCGATATCGAGCCGATCGTCGCAGAGGCGGTGCAGCGGGTGCGGCGCGAGGGCGTCACCGGCCAGGCCGTCACCCCGGCCGTGCTCGCGCTCGTGGAGGAGCTCAGCGACGGCCGGAACGTCGAGGTCAACCAGCGGCTGATCGCCGACAACGCCGCCCTGGCCGCGGAGGTGGCCGTGGCCCACGCCCGGCTGGCCGCTTCGTAACACTGAGTAACTTTGCGTAACGCAAAGACCATGTGTAGCCAGAGTGTGTCTAATGAGTAACTGTGGGTACTTACCCCGGGAACACCCGCTAGTCGGGGCCATGAGCCGCCACCGCGGCCTTGGGATCATCGGGGGGACACATGAGCATGCCTCAGGGTGGCGAGTCAGGCCAGTCCCGGGAAACCGGTCCGCAGACCGACACGCCAGGCCAGGAACGGCAGAACGGCAGGCCGGGCCAGAGCGCCGTGCCGGGCCAGAGCGGCACGGCCGGACAGGGCGGGATCCCAAACCAGGCGGGCCCGCCGCCCGGACAGCAGTTGCCGGGCGAGCAGCAGGGCCAGGCCCAGTACGGCGTGCCGCCGCAGGGCGGGCAGGGGGGCATGTCCGGCGGCTATCAAGACAGCCCGATGGCGGGCCGGCCGATCTCTCCGGTCAATGAGATCGAGACCCGCGTCACCGGGCGCCGCTTCGTGCAGTACATCATCGACATCATCATCTACGGCATCGTCGCCGGGCTCATCTCCTGGGCCCTGGGAGACCGGGGCACGGGCGCGGTGCACGCCGTCCTGGTCGTGGTGGACGTCGTCGTGGTGGTCGCCTGGTACCTGATCTACTGGGCGTACATCCCGTTCCGCCGGGACGGGCAGACGCTCGGCATGAGCGTGCTGGGCATCCGGGTCATCAGCGCGAACGGCGGCCCCGCCAGCTTCGTGCAGCTGGCGGTGCGCTCGATCCTGCTCGTTCTGTTCGGCCTGGTGTCGGTCATCGTCGGGTTCATCGTGATGATGTGCTCCCGGTACCGGCAGCGCACCGGCGACCACATGGCCCACACGATGGTGGTGCGGGCCCGGGTCGAGCCGATGCCGGCCCAGCAGATGTACGCGGGCGCCGGGCAGTCCGGACCGATGTAGCTGACCAGGCCTGGGACCCGGGCGGCGGCCAGCCGTCCGGGTCCTCGCGTGCGCGGTGAGATGGTGGTGCATGGACGAGATCGAGACGGCCCGGGATGGCCCCGCGCCCCGCGCCCTGCGTGGCCGCATCGCCGCGCTGGACCGCGCGGCCATGGGCCGGGTGGCACGGGTGAATTCCCCGGTCCTCGACCGCGTCATGCCCGTACTCAGCGAGCTGGCCGACCACGGCAAGCTCTGGTTCGCGGCAGGCGCGTGCCTGCAGGCCACGGGCAGCCCCCGGGCAGGCCGGGCCGCCCGCCGCGGCCTGGCCAGCCTCGCCGCGGCGAGCGCGACGGCCAACGTCATCGGCAAGGGCCTGGCATCGAGAACGCGCCCGGACGCGGAGGTTCCCGCCGCCCGGCGGCTTCCGCATGCCCCGTGGACCTCGTCCTTTCCCTCCGGCCACGCGGCCTCCGCGGCCGCTTTCGCCGTCGGCGCGGCCACGGAGATGCCCGAGCTGGCCCCCGCCGTGTTCGCGCTCGCCCTGGCGGTCGGGGCGTCGCGAGTGGTCACCGGCGTGCACTACCCGTCCGACGTACTCGCCGGGTTCGCGGTCGGCGCCGCGGCGGCGGCCTCCACGCTGCTCTGGTGGCCCCGGCGCCCGGCTAGGTAGACGCGGTCTGCTCGCCGTCGGGGCTGGTTTCGCTTTCCGCCGCCAGCATCGCGCGGAGCAGCTTGCGGTCGGTCTTCATCACGCTGGTCAGCGGTATCGAGTCGACCAGGCGCACCTCGCGCGGGTACTTCACCGCCGACAGCCGGCGCCGGCCGAACTCGACCAGGTCCGCGGGCACAGCCATGGAGCCGTCGCGCAGCTGCACGAACGCCACGACCTCCTCGCCGTACTTCTCGTCGGGCCGTCCGACCACAGCGGCGCCCACCACGTCGGGATGCTTCATCAGCGCGTCCTCGACGTCCCGTGGGTACACGTTGTAGCCGCCCCGGATGATCAGGTCCTTGATCCGGTCCACGATGTACAGGTAGCCGTCCTCGTCCAGCCTGCCCACGTCGCCGGTGTGCAACCAGCCGTCCCGCAGCGCCTGCGCGGTTTCCTCCGGCGAGTTCCAGTAGCCGCTCATCAGCACCCACCCGCGCACGCAGACCTCACCGGCCTCGCCCGTCTTGGCCACCGAGCCATCCGGCCGCTCGATGCGGACCTCGGCGCACGGCGCCGGCTTGCCCACGCTGCCCTGGCGAGCCCGGCCCAGCGGCGACGTCGAGATGATCGCCGCGGTCTCGGTGCAGCCGTAGCCCTCGGCGATCTCAACGTGCGGCAGCCGCTTGCGGAAGTCCTCGACCACCTGCGCGGGCAGCGGGGCGCTGCCGCTGGTCAGCCGGGACAGCGCGGACAGGTCGTAGTCCTCGAGCGGCTGCTGCAGCAGCATCTGCAGCATCGACGGGACCATCGGGCTGACGTTGACCCGGTGCTGCTGGGCGAGTTCCAGCCATCCGGCCGGGTCGAACCAGCGCATGAGCACGGAGGTGCCGGGCCCGGGCGAGTGCAAGCTCATCACGCTCACCATCAGCCCGTAGACGTGCGACAGCGGCAGCGGCAGCAGAGCGCTGCTCAGCTGCTCGTCATAGGACGTGGCCGTGGCCGACCAGGCCGCCGCCGACAGGGCGTTGTGGCTGATCATGACGCCCTTGGACCGGCCCGTCGTCCCCCCGGTGTAGAGCAGCGCAGCAAGCCCGGCCGGGTCCGAGTCGGTCAGCCGCGCCTGCGGCGCCACCTCGAGTTCGGCGTACGGCAGCAGCGGCACGCCCGCTGCCTTCGCCGGCTCGGGGATCGGCTCGCCGACCACCACGATCGCGCGGACATTGGTCAGGCCAGCCGCGGCGGTCACCTTCGCCAGGAACTCCGGCGTCGTGACGACGAAGGCGGCGCCGCTGTCGCTGAGCACGTGCCGCAGCTCGTGGTCGCTGAGCAGGAACAGCACCGGCGCCGCGACCGCTCCGGCACGCCAGATCGCGGCGTACGTGATGCTGACCTCGGGGCAGTTGGCCATGCAGACCACGACGCGCTCACCGGGGAGCAGCCCGGCCTCGAGCAGGCCGCCGGCCACCCGGCGGATGCGCTCGGCGAGCTGCTCTCCGGTCCACCGCTCGTCCTCGTAGTAGAGCAGGGACCCGGCGGCGACCCTGTCCCATGACTGCTCAGCCAGGCGTTGCAGGCTGGCGCCAATGGGCGGAGTAACCATCGGTGCGGCCACGTGCGACCTCCAATCGGGCGATCCCGGGGCTGACTATACGTATAGGGCACGCTCGTGGATATCACCGGACGCGCGGAGGGTCAGATGGCGGTCAGGGCCTGGCTGAAGTCGGCGATCAGTTCCCGCTGGCCTTCGATGCCGCAGCTCACCCGGACCAGGTCGGCGGTGATGCCCAGGCGGTCCCGGTCCTCGGGCCGCATGCCGGCGTGCGTGGTGATGGCGGGCCGGGTGATCAGCGTTTCCACGCCACCGAGGCTCACCGCCGGATACGCCAGGTGCACCTTTTCGAGCAGCGCCTGCGCTGCCGCTTCGCCGCCCTTCGGCCGCAGGCTCAGCACCCCGCCGAAGCCCGAAAGCAGCGCGGCGGCGTGGGCGTGGTCGGGATGGGCGGCAAGCCCCGGATAGTGGACCTCGGCGACGCCAGGGTGCTGCTCAAGGAACTGCGCCAGCGCCATCGCGTTCTCGTTCTGTGCGCGCACCCGCAGCGCCAGGGTCTTGATGCCGCGGGCGAGGAGGAAACCGGCGTGCGGATCCAGGCTGCCGCCGTAGTGGTTCAGCGTCCTGCGTACCCCGCCGATCAGCTCCGCACTGCCCATGACGGCACCGGCGGTCAGGTCAGAGTGCCCGTTCAGGTACTTCGTCGCGCTGTGGAAGCACAGGTCGAACCCCGCGGCGAGCGGGCGGAAGTTGACCGGGGTCGCGAACGTGTTGTCGATGACCGTGACCAGGCCCTCCCGCCGGGCGAAGGCGGCGACGTCGGCGAGCAGGCCGACCCGCACCAGCGGGTTGGTGATCGTCTCCACGAGGAACACCTTCGTCCGGGGCGTGCGCGCGGCCGCCCAGGTATCCGGGCGGAGGGTGTCGACGAAGCTGTAGGTCCAGCCGAGTTCCTCGGCGTGCTTGGTGAGGAAGTCGTGAGTCCCGCCGTACAGGCAGTCCCCGGCGAGGACGTGATCTCCCGCGTGCACGAGGCTGAGCAGGGTCGCCGAGAGCGCCGCCATGCCGGACGCGGTGGCGACGGCAGCCTCGGCGCCCTCCAGCACCGCCAGCTTATCGTGCAGGTAGCGCTGTGAGGGCGTCGAGCTGAGCCGGAGGTAGGGGATGTCGTGGTAGCTGGTTCCGGGGTCGATCGAGAACACCGTGCTCTGGTAGATCGGGAAGACCACCGAGCCCTCGGGCCCCGGCCACCGCTCCCCGCCGTGAACGGCCAGCGTCTCCATCGACCGCGAGTCATCCTGCACACAAGCCTCCAACCACGATCACGCGGCCCCGGCGGCTCACCAGTAGGGGATCGGGCCCAGGCGGGCGAACGGGATCAGCGGGCCGAGTTCCTGGGCCTCGACGCTCGTGCCCGGCGGTGCTTCCCGCTTGATGGCCTCGGCCAGCGCGTTCGCGTCGTCGGAGTCGTTGGCCCCGAGGACCAGCAGCGTCCAGCGCCGGATCACCGGACGGCCCTCGGCCGTCAGCCGGTCGGCGAGCCGGACCGCCTCGCGATGCGACGGCAGCTCCACCCGCACCTCGAACTCGGCCTTCCCCGTGGCCTTGGATTCCGCCGTCTCGTCCGACTCGAGCCGCGCGTGCTCGGCGGCGCGCTCGTCCTCGGTCTGCGGCATTGCGACGTCGGCGTTCTCCCACTCCTCTTCGTCCGGATGCCACCGGTCGAGCGCGAAGTCGGCGGACAGGCCGTGCTTCGCGGTCAGGTCCCGGGCCACCCGGCTCGCCTCCCGGGCGGCGTTCTCGCTTCCCGCGTACAGGAAGATGCTCGGGCCGTCCACGCTGACCGCCACCCGGCCGCCGAGCCGGTGGCGCGCGTCCTCTTCCGCCTCGTGCTCGCGCACGGACTCGACGACCCGCCCGACGTGGGCCTCGTCGTGAAGCGTTACCGTCACCCGCCAGTCGTTTGCCACGACCCGAACTTACCGCGATCACGTCAGCCGGTGTTCTGCAGGCCGGCCGCGATGCCGCCCGCGGTCAGCAGCAGCAGCCGCTCGAGCCGCTCGCGCTCATCGGCCCCGCCCCGCAGCGCGGTGAGCGCCCGGAGCTGCAGCAGCGAGAGCGCGTCCACGTACGGGTCGCGCAGCGCGACGGCGCGGGACAGCACCCTCCGGTCGGCGAGCAGCCGGTCGTGCCCGGTCACCCGCAGCACGAGCCGCCTGGTCAGGTCGTACTCGTCCAGGACCATCGTGGTGAGGTCCTCCCGGCCGCCCAGTGCCAGGTACCGCGCCGCGATCCTGCGGTCGGTCTTGGCGAGGCTCATCTCGGCGTTATCCAGCAGCACCGACAGCAGCGGCCAGTTGCGATAGGCGTCCTGCAGGCCCGGCAGCCCCCCGTCGCTTTCCGCCCCGCCCTCCCCGGCCCCGGCCGCCGCGAGCCCGCTGCCCAGCCCGAACCAGCCTGGCAGGTTCACCCGCGTCTGCGCCCAGGCGAACACCCACGGAATCGCGCGCAGGTCATCGAGCCCGGTGACGGCGGCCACGCCCCTGCGGGCCGGCCGTGACCCGATCCGCATCGCGCCGATCTCACCCAGCGGGCTGATCCTCGCGAACCACTCGGCGAATCCGTCGGTCTCGACGAGGGCCCGGAACGCGCCGAGCGCGGCGGTGTCGAGCCGGCCGGCCACCCGGCGGAACCGCTGCTCGGCTGCTGGCTCACCGGCCGCGTCGCGAGGCGTGGACGACGTGAGCAGCACCGCCGACGCGACCTGCTCCAGGTGCCGCTGGGCGATCACCGGGTGGCCGTACCTGGCGAAGATCACTTCGCCTTGCTCGGTCACCTTGAACCGGCCGCCGACCGAGCCGGGCGGCTGCGCGAGCACCGCGCGCCCGGCCGGCCCGCCGCCGCGGCCGAGCGCGCCGCCACGGCCGTGGAACATGGTCAGCCGGACGTCGTTGACCTCGGCCCAGCGGGTCAGCCGCTGCTGCGCGGAGAACAGCCGCAGGGTGGCGCTGACCGGGCCGAGTTCCTTTGCCGAGTCGGAGTAGCCGAGCATGACCTCGAGCTGGCGCCCGGTGGCCACGAGCCGCGCCGCGACCGGCTCCAGTGCCAGCATGTCGTCGAGGACCCGGGTCGAGTTCTCCAGGTCGGCCCCGCTCTCGAACAGCGGGACGACGTCGAGCACGGGCGGGGTGCCGTCACCGGCCGCGACCCTGGCCAGCTCGTAGACTGCCGCGATATCCGCCGCGGACCTGGTGAAGCTGACCACGTAGCGGCGGCATGCCTCGGTGCCGAATCTGTCCTGGATCCAGGCGATGGCCTGGAACGTCGCGATGACCTCCCGCGTCCGCTCGGACACCGGGCCGCCGTCCGCGAGCTCGCCGAGCGCCTCGGCGTGCACGGCGCTGTGCTGGCGGACCTCCAGCCCGGCGAGGTGGAACCCGAACGTCTGCGCCTGCCAGATCAGGTGCTGCAGCTCGCCGTAGGCCTGCCGGACGGCGCCGGCACCCGCCAGCTCCCGCTGCACCAGGCGCAGGTCCGCGATGAACTCGGCGGGACCCCGGTACGCGAGGCCGAAGGTACCGGCCTCGTCCGCCCTGTCCGCCCCGCCGGTAACACCCGGCCCGCCCTCCACATCCTTATCACCCGTCACGCCGACTCGGGTGGCGCGCAGCCGCCGCGCGGCGTACAGCAGGTACGCGCGGAACGGCTCCTCCGGCGAGCGGCCCGAGATCTCGGCGATGAGGCCCGGGTGACGCGCCCGCGCGGCCTCGATCGTGTCCGCCAGCTCCCCCTCGGCCGACGCCGCCATGGCGTGCACGGTGAGCGCCCGGCCGATCCGCTCGGTCGCGTTCTCCAGCGCGCGCAGCACGTGCTCGGCCTGGATCGCCGCCGCCTGCTTCGTTACGCCCGCGGTCACGAACGGGTTGCCGTCCCGGTCCGCGCCGATCCAGCTGCCATACCGGATGAACGGCGGCGCCGCCGAGGGCACGCGGCCGGACGCGGGCCCGCTCAGCGCGCGGTCCAGCGACCGGTACAAAGCCGGGACCACGCGGAACAGCGTCTCGTCGAACGCGGTCATGGCGGCCCGCACCTCGTCGAGCGGCTGCATGGCCACGGCACGCAGCGCCGACGTCCGCCATAGCAGGTCGATCTCCTCCCTCAGCCTGCGCCGGATCTCCGCGCGGTCGCTGGCGCCGAGCCGCGCGTCGTCCAGGCTGGTCAGCAGCGCGCCGATGCGCCGCAGCGCCTCGGTGACCGCGCGGCGCCTGGCCTCGGTCGGGTGGGCGGTGAGGACCGGGTGCACCCGTAGTTCCGCGAGCAGGCTGGCAACGCGCGAGGCCCCGTCCTGGGCCCGTATGGTCGCCACCGCCTCGGCGAGCGATTCGCGGACCGGGCGCTCCCCGGTGTCCCGCTCGCGCAGTGTGCGAACCCGCTGATGCTCCTCGGCCAGGTTGGCAAGGTGGAAGTAGACGGTGAACGCGTGCGCGACCGCCTCGGCGCGCTCCAGCGGCCAGGCGGAGATCATGTCGCTGATCTGCTGCAGCGCGTCATCGGCCGACCGGCGCGCGGCGATGACGGCGTGCCGCAGCCGCTCCACGTCATCGAGCAGGTCCTGGCCGCCGGACTCCCGGAGCACCTCGCCGAGCAGGTCGCCGAGCAGGCGGACATCCCGGCGCATCGGCGCCGGCACGTACTGGCGGTCGGCGTCCCTGCCCACCAGGCAAGCGTAACGAGGGCCTGTTACGTTCCGGCATGAGCCACACCCGGTGTCACCCGTTCAGCGTGTCGCGGTCAAGCGGCGTTGCCGGCGGGCCCGCCGGGCGTCAAGGGCCTCCAGGATGGCCAGCTCCACCAGGCCGACGCCGCTGCGCCGTCCCATCCGTCACCGCTTCCTGCACCGGGCCCGCAGCGCCCACGCGTCCGCTGCGCTCGCGACCAGCACCGGAACGTCGGCCACCGGCACATACCCGGCCCCGCGGCGCAGCCATTCCCAGTCGCGGCGGCCGCGTTCCAGCATGCAGTCCACCCGGCCGTAGGAGGAGAAAACCGTGGCAATCGAGATCTCCCGCAGCCGGTGCAGCGCCGGCACGGTCCCGGGCCGGACCGCCAGCCCGGCCAGCGCCTCGCGCAACCGGCTCACGATCAGCTGGTGCCCTCGCGCTCACAGCTGGCACTCTAGCCGCCGCCGTCTGCCCGTCATCGCCGCCGCCGTGGCCCTGTAGGTTCTCCGCAGGAGGCGGGGCACCGGCGTGCCGACGAGGAGGTATAAGTGCGTTTCGCAATCAAGACCAGGCCCGAGCACACGACGTGGGCGCAGATGCGCGATGTATGGGTGGCGGCCGACGAGATCGACCTGTTCGAGTCCGCGTGGAACTGGGACCACTTCTACCCGCTGACCGGCGACCTGACCGGGCCCAATCTCGAAGGCTGGACGATGCTGGCCGCGATGGGCCAGGCCACTCGCAGGATCGGGCTCGGCTGCCAGGTCACCGGCATGGTCTACCGTCATCCCGCGGTGCTCGCCAACATGGCAGCGACCGTGGACATCGTCTCCGCCGGACGGCTGGAGATCGGCCTGGGTGCCGGCTGGAACCAGAT
>Ga0335074_10002369_pt1 | contig 25686 bp, 19 predicted proteins | sample Lox_Sample_23_FD_206715 | JGI IMG/M metagenome (GOLD analysis project Ga0335074, IMG submission 206715) | Soil microbial communities from Loxahatchee National Wildlife Refuge, Florida, United States - Lox_Sample_2.3 | ecosystem: Environmental > Terrestrial > Soil > Wetlands | place: USA... | reverse complement strand
GGAACGGTCATCGATATGGAGCAGGTTTTTGGCTTCGAAGTAAAGAATGTGCGTATCGATGGCGCAGGAACCGCAGGCATTGGCGTTGTTGTTGACCAAAGCGTAGCGGGGGCCATTGCAACATACGACGGCATCTTCGATGGAGTCGTTTTTAATGCCAATGCCAGTAATTCCAGTGGTGGTCCGCACCAAGGTTGGGTCGGATTGTCCGTTTCACCGACGAGCCGGAGTAATGTGGCGGATATTCGTGTCCTAAACTCTGCGTTCGAGTGTATGAGCAGCGGCAAGGGAAGCGGAACCATCGGCTATGCATTGGGCCTGCTGAGCGGCTCCCAGAACGCCGTGCTGGAAGTCATACGGCACAACTACTTTGAACATTGTGCCTACGGTATCTACCAAAGGAAGGGTGGAGCGATCATCGAAGAGAACACGTTTGGCGGGGACGCTTCCACCATTGATGACATTTACCTGGGCGGCACTGCATCGCATGAGCGGATTGTCGCTAACTGGTCGGAGTCACAGCAGGGCAATTCCAACCAATTCCTGAAGGCGGCATTTTCGGACGTAACAGGGCCGGGAATTGAGATTTCCGGAAACCAAATCCCCATCAACGGCGTTTGTGCGCTCGACATCGGCGGCAATCGGATTACCAGCCGTGAACCCAATGTGTGGTACAAGGGTGAAGCTTACGGCAGGAGCGGAACCAAAGCATGCGCCACCACCAACGGATATTCGTTTACCTGGGAGGGGCCGAGCGGGCTCGCCTGGCCGGCTGATGTTACCGCAACACTGCTGGAAGGTATTTTTCTGCCGGGATCACTCAACAACGGCCCCAGCGCGGGAATGATCGCCATTTCCAGCCAGGCCATTGCCCAGGGTATGCCGGTGAAATGGACAGGCGCTGCGACCGTCGTGGGAACTACCCCGCTCGATACCAGCGCGGGGGTTGTAGTTGGGGTTGTGACCAACGCTCCCGGAACTGCTGCAAGACCGACCTATGTGATGACTGCTGGGTACATTATTATGGCAGCCGATGGCGACTGCTCCGTCGGACAATTCGTGGTTGTAAGCAAGCGTGATGCGGGGCACGTCGAGTGCGAAAGCATCTTCGCAGCGGGCAAGCAGATAGGTGTAGTGCTGCTCGGAGAAAAGGGTGGTGGGCCCGTGTACGTTCAAGTTGGTCTGCGGTGATAAACAGCGAGCGGATTGGCTGATGTCGACCCTCCTTGGTCGCAGACAGCTGATCCGCCCACTAAGCTTGTCAGAGCAATCCAATCAGGGATCGAGCTGTTGAAACGAGTCTTGGTCATTGGCGCTGATTTTGCCCCCAGCAGCTACCCTCCGGCATTGCGCCTCCGCTTTTTTGCCCAGCACTTAAAGGAGTTTGGCTGGGAGCCGGTTATTGTTAGCACCGATCCGCGCTACTACGAGAACGAAGTCGACGAAGAGAACCGGAACCTGATTCCCGCTGGTTTGGAGATTATTCGCACGCGTGCAATTCCTGCATCGCTGACTCGGAAGTTCAACTTCGGAGATCTCGGATTGCGCAGTCTGTGGCATCACTGGAGAGCATTGAAGAGTGTGATTCGGGAAAAGAATATTGATCTGGTATTTATCAGTGTGCCGCCCAATCCCACTATGATTCTCGGGCGCTTGGCGTACTCGCGTTTCGGAATTCCGTACGTGCTGGACTACCTGGATCCGGTGATCACGGACTATTATTGGACGCTACCACGTTCACAACGACCACCGAAGTTTGTAATGGCGTACACCTATTTGCGTCTACTGGAGAATCTGGCCGTGCGTAAGGTGGCTGGGTTGGTGGCCGTATCAAAAGGGACATTCGACGAACTTGCAATGCGGCACCGGCGGCTGCCTGAAGTGACCGAAATCCCTTTCGGTGTCGAGCCATGCGACTTCGAATATCTGCGGAAACATCCCCGAAAGAATCCTGTATTTGATCCTAGCGATGGATTGCTGCACCTGAGCTATGTCGGGCGAGGCGGTGTCGATATGCTTCCCGCCCTGCGCGCCGTTTTTCAGGGCGTCATTACCGGCTTGGAACGCTGGCCTGATTTGTTCCGTCGGCTGCGGTTACATTTTGTGGGGACCACATATGCATACAAGGCCGAAGGGCAGTACCAGGTACTTGCGCTAGCCCGCGAGTTGCACCTTGGGCAATATGTGCACGAGCATCCCGGCCGAGTTCCGTACCTTACGGCGATGCAAATCATGCTGGACTCTCATGCGCTGCTGATCGTCGGCTCCGAGCTACCACATTACACGGCATCGAAAGTATTCCCTTACATTGTGTCAGCCCGGCCGTTGCTCGCCGTTTTCCACGAAAGAAGTAGTGCGGTGCAGATTTTGCGGGAGACCAATGCGGGAACGGTAGTGACGTTCGGAGGCAGCCGGCCCGTTCTAACGTTAACCGACGATATTGCCCATCACTTACGGAATCTCCTGGCCTTGCCGCCGGCCTCTCACGCACAGACCAGGTGGGAAGCTTTCGAACGCTATACCGCAAGAGCAATGACAGCGCGTCTGGCAGCGGTGTTCGATAAGAGCATCAGTCAGGCAGCGGTACGTGAATGAAAAACGTCGCTTGATCATTCACAAATCGTTATATTGTTCCTGACCCGCGGGCATGATCTACCTCGGACCTTGCAATGCGATTGGCTATTCTCAGCACGCACCCCATCCAATACCATGCCCAGTGGTATCGCGCCTTGGCGGAGCATCCTGCTTGGGACGTTCATGTCTATTACTGCCACCGGGCTAGCCCGCAGGAGCAAGCGAACGCCGGATTTGGCGTGGAGTTCGATTGGGATGTGCCGCTGCTTTCTGGTTATCCGCACACGTTCTTGCAGAATGTAGCCGATCCTCCCTACGGCGGAAGATTCGGCGGGATGGATACACCGCAGATCAAGGAAATTATCCGGCAGCGTGCATACGATGCCGTAATGATCAACGGTTGGAATTACAAAAGCGCCTGGCAGGCGATTCGCAGCTGTTGGGAATCCGGCGTCAAAGTTCTGGTGCGTAGCGATTCCCATTTATATTCACCACGACCACTGCTGACCCGGTTGGCTAAGTCACTTGTTTATCGGCAATTCATTCCACGGTTCGACGCGTGCCTCGCAGTCGGAAGATGGTCGAGGGACTATTTTCTCCACTATGGCGCACAGCCGGAGAACGTATTTATTGTTCCGCACGCCGTGGACAATAGGTTTTTTCAATCGCAAGCGGAAGCCCTCATCCCAGGTCGCGCCGAGTTGAGAAAGCAGTGGGATTTGGACCCGCAGGCTGTCATCTACGCCTTTGTGGGCAAGTTCATCCCCAAGAAACGCCCTATGGATTTTGTTCGAGCTATCGAACGCGCGACAAGGGAAACAGAATCAATTCAAGGATTGATGGTTGGAGATGGACCGCTCAGGAGTGAATGTGAGCAGTTCGTTCGCACTCACGATATTCCAATACGCTTTGTGGGCTTCCTGAATCAATCACAAATTGCGTCTGCTTACGCGGTTTGTGATGCACTTGTGCTCCCGTCCGACGGCGGAGAAACCTGGGGTCTGGTTGTAAATGAAGCAATGGCTTGTGCGAGGCCGTGTATCGTGAGTGACAAAGTAGGTTGCGGCCCAGACCTCGTTATTCCAGAGCGAACTGGAGCAATCTTTCCCTTAGGCGATGTAGAGCCGCTAGCTAAGACTATGGTCAGGATGGCAGCTGCTTCACAGCTGGTCGCAATGGGCATTGAATCTCGGCGAAGAATCGAAGCCTATTCGGTACCGGTTGCGGTTGATGCATTGGTGAACTGTCTGGAGACGGTGCTTGCCTCGCGGAGCCTTTATGCAAGAGCAAATTAGCATCCTGCGTGACCGATCATGGCCGGTCTTCTTGTATGCGGGTGTTCCCATACTGGCTACTGCATTTCTTTATGCAACAAGCGCATATGAGTTGTCGTTTCTGGAAATGTTTGCCGCATTCTGCTTATGCTGGATCGCATGGGTTTCATATCAGCATTGGCGCCATCAGGGAAGAGCCGGCATTCCACTCTTTGCGTTGATCGCCGGTGTCTATTGGCTGGTATATGCGCTGCCTCTGTTCTGGGGCGATCATGCCATTGGTTTAGTGACGGGATACCACCCATTATCGGAAGCGTCTATCACTGCATCACTCTATCTGGCGCTAGCAGGAGTAGTAAGTCTTTGGGTCGGCATGACGCTAGTCAAGAAGCTTCACTGGACTCCCGGGAGTCGCGTTGACGTTCCAGAGAATCCATGGCGCTGGTACTACCTGAGAGTAGTGTTGGTCGTATCCACGCTGATGAAGGTTCTGCTTCCTATCGATGCTCTGGGAGCCGGCAATCGTCAGATCCTGGTTAACGTCGAATATATACTCCCCAGTGTCGCGCTGGTCATTTTCTTTCGATACTATCTTCGCGGACAGGCAATTCTAATCGACAGATTGTTGCTAGCTGGGTACCTGGCGGTTGCGCTAGTCACAGGTTTGTCTTCTGGCTGGTTGGGGAGCTTTATTGGGGTCGGGGTTATCTGCCTCGCAGCCTATGTACTGGAGAGAAGGCGATTTCCTGTGGTAGCAATGCTTGTCGTGATTCCAATCGTACTGTTTCTCCAGCCCGGTAAAGCCAAATTCCGCGAACGATACTGGAAGGGGGATTCAGCAAAAAGCTATGTAGAAACCTATGCGGAGCGCGTCGAGTTCTGGATTGATGCATCGTTTCAATCCTGGGATCAGGCCTTGAGTGATCCCAGCGGGGAGCGAATCAGAAGCTTGAGTGGCGCTACCTTGACCCGACTTTCTCTCCTGCAGCCCACGGCCAATGTCATGGAGTCCACACCTGCGCGTGTGCCATACCAAGGCGGCCGTCTATATTCCTATCTGACAGTCACGTTCATTCCGCGATTTCTGTGGCCTGATAAGCCATCGGTGAGCAACGCCAACAAGTGGTATCAGATCGCGTATCGTCTTACTCTTCCTGCAAACATACAAAGTACAGGAATGGCAGTTGGTACCGTGGCAGAAAGCTATATTAGTTTCGGCTGGCTCGGTCCCTTCATAGTCATGCCTTGTCTTGGCATCTTTCTTGGGTTGTTTCAAGCGACTTTTCTTGGCGCCAGATCAGGGTTGCTGCTAAGCGGAATCGGGATTGCATTGCTGCCTGGCCTGCTTTCGGTCGAGTCACAAATGGCGGTGTACATCGCAGGCATAGTTCAACAGGCTGTCTTCGCGATGGTCGTTCTTGCTCCGATCATACAGGTTCACAAGGACGCAAAGGCTTATTCCGAAAGGCCAATTGTTTCCTGCGTAAGGGTCGGGGAGCATCCAGCATAGCCGGACAAATCTCTCGCTCCCGCCTTGGCGAGACAACTGCAGGGCTCATGAAAGCGACTCGCCGGAGCGGGAAACCGAGCGTTGGACAGCCTGGGCAGTAAGCGCAAAGGATAGCGCCAGCAGCGGACCCAGAACATTAAAGATGGGCCGGGCAGTATCGCTTCCGCTCGCGTTGTTCCACATCCCCAAAGCTAAAGCTGTTCCTGCACCTGCCGCTGCAGCGTAGTACCATGCTTTCGAGATGCGTTTCGCAGCAAAGAACAAGAACGGCAGCCAGGCCAGTGTCAACCAGAGGGACCAGCTCACAAAGATCGCGCCCAGATTATGAAGAAAGCCAGCCGGCACTACCTTTTCCTGAGCTGCGATCTGCCAAGGCGTCACGAGAGTATGATCGATGGTCGATCGAACAACCATGACGGTTGCCAACCCGACTATCGTCATGCCGACAATAGCAGCACTAGCCTTGGTCCACTCATCCTTTGGCTCCGAAACTAACCAAACCGTCGCGAACACAAAAGCGACGGGCACAAAGGTTTCCTTGGAAAGTCCGGCAAACAAGCCAATGAGCGGCAGAATTACCCACCTGCGCGTCATCAAAGACCAAGTCAGTGCCAGGAACCAGAACGCCTCCGCTGAATCGACAAGCCCGCTTAAATCAAGATTAGCTACCGTGAAATTTAGCAGGTAAGCAAGAGAAGCTATTACTGCCAGCATGGCGTTCTGATAGGTCTTGAAGGCCAGCAAGCTCAGCAGAGACGCGCCTGCCGCACAGAAGATGGAATTGACCACTAAAAGAGCGAATGAAACGGGATTCCAGCTTCCCACGTGTCCGCGCACCATCCAGTAAATCGGCTTCGCCAGGAATGGCACCAGAATTCGGTACTTCCAGTGCCCCGAGGCGGCATGCGGTGCGTGTTCAACCAGATGAAAATACTGCAGCGAATCGGATAGACCATGAGTCGCCGGAGGAGAGTAGCGGTTGAGAGTTGGGTATCCCAAGCCGAAGCAAACGAGAAACAGAAGCAAGAACCACGCCAGCCAAAGGGTGAGCTTTATCACTAGGTTCCCTTTTAGCGACGGCCCAGGGAAGACCGGCGCCGCGCTGCAAAATATCGGCCATTCTACACTCCCGTTCCTAACCTACTGGCACGGGATCATCGTGGTGCAAAGCCTGCTGTCTGCAGAAGTGGCGAAAGCGCTTTCCGAAGGCGTTCCGAAAAATGTTCCTCAAGAAAAACTGATTCGACTTTTGCGCGTGCTGCTTTGCCGAGTTCAGCAGCATAACTGGCACTGGCCAGGACAGGGATCGCTCCCTCGGCGATGCTTGCCGCGTCCGGATTCTTGGCTAATACCGCGCCGGTGCCGCTGGGAAACAGCTCCTCGGTAACCGTTCCTGCCAATCCCAGGACGGGCACGCCGAAACTCGCAGCTTCGATGGCTGCCAGTCCGAAGCCCTCCCCCTTGGACGGCAGCAGGAGAAGCCGGCATTGAAGGTACATCTCATCGCGCTGCTGATCGGTCAAGCGACCGGCGAATTCAACGCCTTGAAGGTTCTCTCGCACAATTCGCTGGTGTAGCCGCGCGGCATCGTTTCCCCATCCAATGATCACCAGCCTCGCCGAAGGGACAGCAGCCTGAATCATAGGCCATGCCTCCAGGACTGCGTCATGTCCCTTGTAGCGCTCCTCGTCGACCATGCGCCCCACCATTAGGGCCATAGGCGGTGAGGCGGCGACGTTTGCAGCTTGCGAGTGTTTGCCGACGCCGAGCCAGACAACCTCAATGTTAGGTAACCACGCATTAACCTTGCGAGCTTCCGCTTCCGTGGTAGATGAATTGGTCAGCAGGAGATTTGCGTGCAGCAGGGCCTGGCGGCGTCTTCCGGCAAGCGGCGCCCAGACCTCGACGCCATGCAGAAATACCACATAGGGTACCTTCTTCAGAGTGGGGATCAAGGTATGTAGAGCTGCGAGGTGAACGTGATCGTAAATAACCAGGTCGGTGTGCTTGAAACTCCCGCGTGTTACTCGCCAAAATGCCGTAGGGATTCGCGCCACACGCGGCCAAAACGGCGGGTGTTGCCAGACCACTACATCCGCAGCCGCCTCGAGAGCCGAGCGCATCATCTCGGCAACGACACCGATACCTCCATACCGCGTGCCGAGACCGGATGTAACGAGAGCAACTCTGGGCCGCAATCAATCACCTGAAAAGCGAATACTTTACCATTAGACTACCGACAGGACGAAGCAGTTTATGTAAGATACCGCGCAGCGACTCATGAGGATTCTCCAGATTACTCCGTCGTTCTATCCCGCTTTCACTTACGGCGGCCCAACTATTCTCTCCTATGAGCTGTGCCGAAAGTTGCCCACCTTGGGTTGCGAGGTCCGTGTCCTAACCACTGACGCCAATGGTTTGGGACGGACTTTGCAGGTGGATACCGCAAAGGATGTGCAGTTCGATGCAGGATTCTCCGTCCGCTATTGTCATCGGATGCTGCGCCATGCCGTGGCTCCCGCTCTGATTCAGCTGCTGCCAGGTTACATAGACTGGGCGGATGTTGTGCATCTGCACTACGTCTACAGCTTTCCAACGCTGCCGACCCATGTGCAGTGTCGTTTGTTGCGGAAGCCGCTGTTGTGGTCCGCCCACGGCGCGATGTCACGATGGGCCAATTCATCACGGAGGACGGCCAAAGCCTTCTGGGATTTTCTTTGGTATCACGGCACCGCAAAGAATCGCTTGCTTGTGCATTTCGCGTCGGAGCAAGAAGAAAAAGACGCACGCGCCAGATTTCCTAAATTGCACACGGCAGTTGTCCCGAACGGAGTGGATGTTCCGGTGGAACTCGACCGTACCCAATCGAGAGCTGGCCTTCGCATGCTGTTTCTTGGGCGGTTGCATCCGATCAAAGGCCTGGAAAATTTGCTCGAAGCTTGCAGTTTGCTGGGTGGTCAACATTTTGGAGATTGGCATTTAGCTGTAGCAGGCAGTGGCAAGCCTTCTTACGTGGCCGGTATCAGGCAGCAGATCGCCAGCCTGGAGATGGTTGATCGGGTGGAGATGCTGGGAGAGGTTACCGGTCCGGCCAAGAAGAGGCTTTTTGAGAACTCGGATCTGGTAATTGTCCCTTCCTACAGCGAAAACTTTGGGATCGTTGTGGCTGAGGCGCTGGCGCATGCAGTACCAGTGATTGCCAGCAGGGGTACTCCATGGAGCGGGCTGGAACAAAACGGGTGTGGCCTGTGGGTTGAAAATGGGGCGCAGCATCTGGCGGAGGCGATTCGTGAAATCGCCGGGATGCCGCTCGAAGAAATGGGAGTGCGGGGCCGCGACTGGATGCAAAGAGAGTTTAACTGGACCTTGGTCGGACAGAAAATCGTTGCGCTGTACGGGTCGCTAGCTTAAAACCAGGGATGAGCGCTCACGGTATTCGGTAGATTGCAGCCTGGCTGGAGAGCGTGATAATTGATCCCATGTTGAGTACCTCTTTCATGCGGCTGCTGGGCACGAATAGAATGTCCTCAGCTTGCACGGTGATATCGGCCTTCTTGCCCTGTAGCATCTTCGACAGCGGAACAGGGATCTCCTGCATTCCATCCGGCCCTCTGCGTAGGATGGTGGTCTTGCTCTCCGAGGCCAGATGAGTCGGCCCGCCAGCCGCAGCCATGACCTGCAAGACCGTGTATTGGGCATCAGTATTGGTGACGTAGCCACCCGGCCGGTTTACCTCTCCGAGGACATACACGATTCCGCCCTTGGGTACGATCACGGTATCGCCAGGTTGAAGCTCTATATTGTTGTGCGCCAGTGCGACAGGGTCTTTTGGCAGTTCCACCGTAGTCACATCCGATGTGCCCCGATGCGAGACCACAACCGTGTTCCCGGCTTTTTCGGTGAGACCGCCGGCAGTTTGCAGCATGTCCAACAATCGGTGTGGCCCGAGAGCCGAGTAGACGCCGGGCTTGTTCACTTCCCCTACCACAGAGATCTCACCCTGCGAGAATTCCTTTACGAATACAGCCACTTGCGGGTGAGTCATGACACCAGTCTGCTTCAGTTTTTCGGCGATGGCCTGACCCGCTTGTCCGCTCGTCATTCCGGCGACATGCACGCTGCCCACGAGCGGAATGAAGATGTTGCCGTCGGGATCCACACGGCCGTGGATTGAAAGATCGGAGGCGCCTAACACGGTGATCTCGACTTCATCCTCTGGCGCAATGCGAAAACTTTCCGCGGTGGCATCGCTGGTTGGGTTCCGGGCGTCAGTGGCGCCGCTTTGTGCCCAGCACACCAGGCTTGCGGCAAAGAGAAATGCCGACAGACTGAGAGAAAACGACTTCCACAGATGTGTCATGGGTGGGCTAAATTCTACGCGGATAAGCTCTTGAGCCACAACCACAATCTGGCAAAGGCATCACCGGTCGTTGAGTCGGCAAATTTGCGGCCCACCGTAGAGTGACCTTGTCCCAGCCGCTGTCGAAAAATGTGTTGACGTTTTCGATGGCAGCTAATTAGGCTACGTTCTCTAAACAAAACTGCGAGAACTCGGTGTTGATCTTAGGGATTAATGCGTACCATGGTGATGCGGCTGCCGCCATCGTGCAGGATGGGCGACTGCTTGCTGCTGCCGAGGAAGAGCGCTTCAATCGCCAGAAGCATTGTGCGGGGTTTCCTGCCGCGGCGATCCGATGGTGTCTAGACGCAGCCCACGCTTCGGTCGACGATATTGATCACATTGCGATCTCTCGCCAGCCTTCCGCACATCTTCACAAGAAGATTCTTTATTCGCTGAAGCGGATTGGGAAATTGTCCAGCTTGATTGGCGACCGCCTAGCCAATGCCGCGAGAGTGCGGGACATTCCTCAAGCTGTCTCACAGGCTTTGGGTGTGCCCTTGCCGATTCGGGCACAACTCCACCACGTGGAACACCACAAAGCGCACATGGCCAGTTGTTTCTATGTGTCGCCCTTTGAACGCGCGGCCATCTTGTCGATCGATGGTTTTGGCGATTTCATCAGCACGATGTGGGGCGTCGGCGAAGGTAACCGGATGACAGTGCTGGGCCAGGTGGAGTATCCCCATTCCGTGGGTATCGTTTATACCGCAACCAGCCAGTATCTGGGATTCCCAAAGTATGGTGATGAAGGCAAGGTTATGGGTCTTGCACCCTATGGGCGACCTCGCCATTTGGAGCAGTTTCGGGAGATCATTCGCACCGATCACAAGGCAGGTTTTTCGCTAAATCTCGACTACTTCCTCCACCACACGGAGGGAGTAGCTATGACCTGGGACGAAGGATCGCCCGTGATTGGCCGAATCTTTTCCCCGAAGTTTGTGGCGACCTTTGGCCCCGCCCGTTCGTCGCCAGAGCTCCTGACCTCGAAGCATGAAGATATCGCCGCATCGTTGCAGGCACGGCTCGAGGAAGTCAGCGTCCATATCTTGCAGGAACTGCATGCGCAGGTGCGGTTGGACAAACTCTGTCTGGCTGGCGGAGTGGCTTTCAATTCGGTGATGAACGGCAAAATCCCGCTGAACACGCCGTTTCGCGAACTCTATATCCAACCTGCGGCCGGAGATGCGGGTACGGCGATCGGCGCCTGCTACTACATCTACAATGCGATTCTGCAACAGCCGCGTTCCTACACGATGGCCAGTGCTTATACTGGTCCCGAGTTTTCCCATGAGCAAATAGCAGAAGCGCTGAAAGCCGCCGGGTTGGCATGGAGAGAATGGAACGACGCGCAGGTGACCCAGGCCGCAGCGCAAGCCATCGCCGACGGCAAGATCGTCGGTTGGTTCCAGGGGCGCATGGAATTCGGCCCGCGCGCGCTTGGCAATCGCAGCATCCTCGTTGATCCGCGGCGAGCCCAGATGAAGGACATTCTGAATGCTCGCATCAAGAAGCGCGAGCCTTTTCGTCCCTTTGCGCCTTCGGTGCTCGAGGAATCGGTCGGCGAATATTTCGAACAGACGCACCTCTCGCCCGATATGCTGATGGTCTACCAGATCAAGAAGGACAAGCAGAGTCTTATCCCCGCGGTTACTCACGTCGACGGTTCGGGGCGTTTGCAGACAGTTTCCCGATGCACCAATCCGCGTTATCACCAGTTGATCACTGATTTCCAATATCTGACTGGCATTCCGGTCGTGCTCAACACCTCATTCAACGAAGATGAGCCGATTGTGTGCAATCCGCGCGATGCCATCGACTGTTTTCTGCGCACGCGAATGGATGTGCTGTTCCTGGGTAATTGCATGGTAGAAAATCGATCCTCCGGTGGCGGGTGCGAACCATGAAGATACTGATTCTGAATCAGGCATTTCATCCGGACGTGGTCTCCACCGCGCAACACGCAAGCGACCTGGCGATAGGACTGAGCGAAGCGGGCCACCAGGTGACGGTCATTTGCAGCCGACGAGGGTATGACAATCCGAAAATGGCTTTTCCTGCTCGCGAGACATGGCGCAATATTAAGATCCTGCGCATCTCCTCGACCACTCTGGGAAAAGGTGCGAAATGGCGGCGTGCCACCGATTTCGCTAGTTTCATCCTTGGCTGTAGCCTGCGGTTGCTGTTCCTGCCGCGAGTGGATGCGATGATTTCATTAACTTCTCCTCCGTTGATCTCCTTCGTAGCTGCGTTGGCTGTCCCGTTGAAGGCTCGGCATTTGGTCCTGTGGTTGATGGACATCAACCCGGATGAGGCCATCGCGGCAGGTTGGCTGCGGGAGAAGTCCGTGCCTGCTCGCTGTCTATCGCGAATGCTTTCCTACAGCCTGCATCGTGCCAGGCGGATTGTCGTGCTGGATCGTTTCATGAAAGACCGCGTGCTAGCTAAAGAGGTCAGCGAGGAGAAGATCAGCGTGATTCCACCGTGGTCACATGATGATCAGGTGCGCTTTAACGCTGCGGGCCGGGACGAGTTTCGCGCTGCGTGTGGATTGACGGGCAAGTTCGTGGTTATGTATTCGGGGAATCACAGTCCCTGTCACCCGCTGGATACGCTAATGGGCGCCGCCGAACGCCTCTCTCAGAGGACGGCCCTGAACGACATTGTCTTTTGCTTTGTCGGTGGCGGTGGTGAGTTCCGGAAAGTCAGAGAGTGGGCTCACTCCCGGCAATTGCATAACGTCCAATGCTTTCCTTACCAGCCGCTGGAGAAGCTATCGGCCTCTTTATCCGCCGCTGACCTCCATGTTGCCGTTATCGGTGCGCCGTTTGTTGGAATCGTGCACGTCTGCAAGATCTATAACATCCTCGCCGTCGGCAAGCGCTTTCTTTATATCGGTCCCAAAGAAAGTCACATCACCGACATTATGAGCGCGACATCAAGCCGAGCCTTGGGAGATTCGTGTCGGCATGGTGACGTGGACGGAACAACCGCCAGCATCGTGGCGGCATACGCTGAAAACTCCGGTATTGACTCACGCGACCTTGCAGAGCAATTTTCCAAGAGTGCGCTGCTTCCGAGAATGATTCGCCTGATCGAAGGACTCTCCGCAGAGCCTGGCAATGCCGTACGCAGCCAGCTTGCGGCAGAGTGATCGTGCCCAGCAAGCTCTGTTCATGCATGCCGCCAGCAGGAAACTAAAGAAGAGGAAGGCGACCCACGCCTGATTCGCAAGCATCCGGATATCTCTTTCAAATTCTTATCTTCTGCCAACGCTTCCACCTGGACCTCAAGCTTCTGCTTCTATCTGGCGCGTTAGCTGCCCGCTGGAAATCATGAGTTCGCGAGGATTTCCGACTGGCTGGACTGCGTGTTACGCGCTTGCGATAGTCACCGCAGCATTCAAAATATCCTAGAACGGCTGGCGATAGAGATACTGCAAACGGAGCCGATGCTGACGTATGGCTTCGTGCAGCTACTACAGAAAGATGAAAAAAGGATTGATGTTACCGCGTTACGAGCCACGCAATGCGCCGGGTCACCAGCGACCGTGTTGAAGATCACAGCAACTGCTGGAAGGCACTGTAAAACTATCATGGTAGTAGGAGGGCAGCAATCATGCTCAACAAAGTTGCAATTCCATCCCTATGGATTGTTCTTCTTACATTCGTGATCATGACGGCAACGTCGTTGCCTGCCGCGGTGCAAACCGCAGGCGAGGGCTCGCAGACAGTAACTGGCTGTTTGCAAAAGGGCTTTGAGTCGGGAGGATTCTTCCTAACTACCTCGGACAATTACCATTGGGAACTGTATTCCACCGGTGCAGTCTCCCTGGCCGAGCACGCGGGCCAGATGGTGACTCTGACCGGCACCTCACCGCGCAGAACGCAAGCACAAGAACAGGTGAGCCAGCCTTTCGAAAAGAAGGAGGCTGGCGCCAGAAAGCACGGCGACTTAGAAGTCTCCGGTCTGAAAGTAATCAGCGAAACTTGCAGCAAATAGGGCGCATCTGGAGCTAGGTTCGCCCTAGTGCCTCTCGCCGCATTCCACAACAAGCGCGCTGGTAATTGAAGATCGCTGAAAAGCTTTGCCGGCGCCGAGGTTGATTGCACCGATAGCTAAACGGTTCTGTCTGTTCCGTTCTGAGGGCGGTAACTACTCCGGAATCTGAACGAACTGATTTCCTGATACTGTTCAGCCCGGCTTTTGCGTTCGCTCCAGGCTTCGGGGTGACAAGAAAGGACGCGTTATACGACGTCTGCACGTAGCTGAGCAAACTGAAACCAACGGTACAATTCCGGTCAGGGACGGCAGCGAACCATTCTGAAACTTGCTTTTTGAAGTTAGCGTGGGTTTCACTGGTACTCGTTTCATCATTCATCTAACATTCGTCGCATAGAAGCAAAAACAGCGCGATCCTGATCTCTGCTCGCTCCTCCAGAGAAGCTCCCTTGATTGCCGCTTTCAAGGAGTGGCCGTATGTATAAGTCTGTGCGTGCTTTTTCTGGACAGGATCCGCTGCCACCAAGCCCTGGCGACGGGTTTGAATGCAAGGGCGAAAAATATGTGGTCTGCGGAACAGGGAAGTGTTCCCTGGGTCACGACGACAAAGAGATTTGGTGCATTAACCAGAAGGATTGTCCACGCCCGAATCGCCCGGACGATCCTTGCCATTGTGCGCTGATTCGAGCGAAGAAGTCGCTCAGCCGGCGCAAGACGGACCGGCCGAAGTGGGAGGGCGATCCTGACGAGCCCAAATGGGACGCGGACGGACAGCGCTGGAAATATCCTTACGATCCCGAGCAGTATTGGTACGCGGGCGTGTGTGCCCGCAAGCTCTAGAGGCGAAGCGCCAGCCGTATGAATGCGCTTAGCGATTCACCATCGCCGGCTGCTTGATTTGTCCCGCGACTGCGCGGTTCCTGGAGGGTATCTCGATTGCGAACGACCAGGCGCAGATCCACGAAGCTCCGCATATCGCCAGGGCGATGAATGCGCTTGACCACTCGTTGGGATCGCGCGGCGCGATCTTGCCCGGCACGGGCAAGATTCCCAACACTCTCGGCGCGTGCAGCAGCACGAACCAAAGCGCAAACATCACTCCAAGCATGAAGCCCGCTAATTTGGCCAACCATCGGAATACCGGGCTGAATCCGGCGACAATAAAAGCCAATCCGGTTGCGATGAAGCCCGCTCCGGTAAACGCCGTCCAAAAACGATGCCCTGGAATGTAGAAGGGAATAATGTTGGCGACGAAACTAAGAAATTGGAAGTGGTCGATGCCGAAAACGATGGACGCAACCGCAAACAAATAACGGCCGGACTTGGTCAGCACATCGATAGCGCTAGCCCATGGTTGAAGATAATGTTCCTCGCTGGTCAAGGTTCCTGCCAGGGTGAATGCCGCCCCGGCGATCGCCACCTGTTCAAAAGCCACGGTGCGCTCGACAAAAATCGACCCTACCCGAAACAACATGCGAATCAGAAAAATGCCACCGAGTAACAACGCCATGGTCCGCGCGTGGTAGCTGGTAATGAAGCTTAGCGCAGCCGCGATCAGAAACAGCCCCATCAGATATCCCAGCCACGAGTACGCGGGAACCCATGGAATCACGGACAAGGTCAGATGGCCTGCGTATTCCTGGCTTTGCCAGAGGCCGAGCCAAGTGTTCACCAGGTTCTCAACGCCCAGGGCCAGGGTCGCAATCGCAAAGACGAATCGGCCATACCGGATGATGCCGTCCACAACCGCTCCCTCAATTTGCCGGCTTCCACAAGGCTGCGCCCAGCACACGGCCCGGTCCGGGCTCCTGCACAAAGGCGACGAGGCGAATATTGTTGGGGTTCGTCCCGGGCTTAAGTTTGAGCTGAAAATCCTGGCTGAACTGGCCGTTCTTGTCTAGCTTGCCGACTTTCTTGATCTCCTGAACGACATCGACATAACTGAGGTGCTTGCCGGAGTTTTCACCACTCGCGACCTGCGACTCGGCATGAGCCAGCGCTACGGCGACGTAGACATCGGCGGTGTGCTTCGCAGAACCGGGTTGGATGTCGATGCGACCTTTGAGATCGGGAGGGGTCTTGCCGTCGGCAGTCACCGAATCCAGGCGGAGCGAGATCTTGGGAGCATCGGCGTCTTTCTCGAGCGTCTGCAGCATCTGCTGCTCGTCGCCGCGCAGTTCGGTCGTGCCATCAACAATGATCTGTGGCGTGTACGGCTCCTTCAGCTTCATGGCGCGCACATAGTCGATCTGGCGATCGGTGATGGCAGAAGACGAGTAGGGATCCTTCCAGCCATCGTGATCCCAGTAATCGACATGCTCACTCAGCACGATGAGGTGGGCGCCGGAGATGGGCTGCGATTGGTCCAACTGCTGCACCAGAGCGTCAGCCGGGGGACAGCTGGAACAGCCTTCGGATGTGAACAACTCAAGGAGAACAGGCCTGGCGGAGCTGGTTTGAGCGCTTGCTCCCTGCGCCCATGCGCTGCCGACCAGCATTGCCGCGACGCAGACCATGCCCAACACAGTCAAGCCAAACCTCGATTCGATGTGTTTCATCTTTTTCCCCTGCAAGCGATCTATAAGAGCGAGCGAAAACATGACTGAGTCCTTTGTGCAACCATTTCCTTAGAGCATCGGCGGTCGATTAAGTAACAGCGGAACGCACCTTAATTTGATACGCCGGTCACAACGCAAGCAGGGAATTGGTGGCGCAGTGCCGTCCTCCGATCCTGGCAGGACCCTGGTGGCGATACTCTTTGGTTATGATTCTGCGCTACAAAGTGGTAAGCGACAATAGCCACTTGCTGCAAATATGATATGACCACTATGCTGGACGAATGAAGAAAGCGTCCAGTGCACTACTGCCGGTCATCGCTCCCGATCGCACATCCGCGATCCCCCTCCACCGGCAGGTCTATGACTCTTTTCGCGACCACATTAGCCGTGGCAATCTGCGCCCGGGCCAGCAGATGCCCTCGACGCGAGCGCTGGCGCTGGAGTTGAAGCTATCGCGCATTCCGGTCCTGACGGCTTATTCGCAATTACTGGCGGAAGGATACTGTGAGACGCGCGCCGGCGCGGGCACCTTCGTAAGCCGCTCGTTGCCGCAGCAGGAACCGGTTCACGGACGACAGACAAACCGCGACCAGCCTGCGGCTTCCAGGCCGCGGTCGGTCTCGCGGCGAGCGCAATGGCTGGCGCCTTACAAGCCGCAGCCGTGGCTGGGAGGTTTGGGAGCCTTCTGTCTGGGGCAGCCGGCGTACGACGAATTTCCGTTTCATCTCTGGGCGAAGCTGGTGGCGCAACACTGCCGCCGTCCGCAGATCAATACCCTGCACTACGGAGGACCTTTCGGCCTGGAATCACTGCGCTGCGCAGTCTGCACCTATTTGCGGACCTCGCGGGCGGTGCGCTGCGATCCTGACCAGATCATGATCGTCACCGGATCGCAACAGGCGCTGGAACTCACGACGCGAGTTTTACTCGATGCGGGCGACGCCACGTGGATCGAGGAGCCGGGTTACTGGTTGACGAAACAAGTGCTCACCGCACTGGGCTGTAAGCTCGTGCCGGTCCCGGTAGACAGCGACGGTCTTGATGTGGCGCAGGGCATCAGACGATGCAGCAAGGCGCGGGCAGCATACATCACGCCGTCGCACCAATTTCCGCTAGGCGTGACCATGACGGCTGCGCGACGCCTGCAGTTGCTGGATTGGGCGGAGCGCGCTGGATCGTGGATTGTGGAAGACGACTATGACAGCGAATACCGGTACGACAGCATGCCGATCGCTTCACTACAGGGTTTGGATCGTAATGACCGCGTGATCTACATCGGCACCTTCAGCAAGACGCTCTTTCCCGGGCTGCGGCTCGGTTACATCGTTATTCCCGAGGATCTGATCGGACGATTTGCGGCGCTTCGCAATGCCATGGATTTGGGCTCGCCGCATCTTTGTCAGGCCGTGCTGGCTGACTTCATTGTGCAAGGACACTTCGCTCGCCACATTCGGCGCATGCGGCAGCTTTACAACGAACGCCGGCTCGCGCTGGTCGCCAGTCTGCAAGAACAGTTTGGCCTATCGGCAGAGATTCTCGGGGCGGAAGCCGGTATGCATCTCGCTGTCACCTTGCCGGCTAGGATTCGGGATACCGAAGTCTCGCTGTGCGCCGCACGGGAGAAGTTGTGGATCGCACCGCTGTCGTCGGCGTATGCCGAACGGCCCGGCAAACCAGGCTTCATCCTGGGTTTTGGAGGAACGCCGGCGGCACAAGCGCCGGCAGCGGTTGCGCGCCTTAAGCGGAAGCTGGGCTAGGGAAGCGTTACAGCGGTTTAGGTTCTGGCGCGATCGGCCAGAGCGGGCCTTTCAGGCCGCATCGATGGGAACTTGCGATCTGCCGCGGAGCAGGGGATCACAAACCTAGGTAATTAAAAACATTTTGGACGCCGCGCTAAGGCGCCGCTCTACTCAAGCCGTGAGAACAAAAGCTAAGTCCGCTACCGGTCGGATTACGCCGGCTCCAACTCGATCGTCTTGGTTTCAGGATCGAGCCTGGTGATGCGGAAGCTGCGAATCTGGCCGGCGTGAATCGCTTCTGGCTTGGGCGCGGCTGTACCGGATGAGCCACTCTTCCAGCGCGCCTGCAGCATAGAAGTCAGCGACGATAGATCTGCTTTTGCCGCGCTCGCGCTGTCTTCTTTCGCCGGCCCCGACGCTGTTAGCTGGCAGGTCGCTTGAATGCCTTCGCCCAGCTGTACGCGCGCGCTTTCCCCGGACCGTTCCATCACGCGGCCGGTGATGACGTCGCCGCGCTTGTGTTCGGCCATGTACTCGTCGAGGCTGGTGGGAACGAGTTGTTTCATGCTCAGCCGAAGATTGCGGCGCTCGGGATCGATGCCGGTGACCTGCGCTTTCACGACTTGTCCCAGCTTCAAGACGTCTTGCGGATGGTTGATGCGCTTCTCGGCGCTAATCTCACTCACATGGATCATGCCTTCCACGCCCTCAGCGACCTGAACGAATGCGCCGAACTTGGTGATGCTGGTGACCGGTCCTTCGATTGCCGAGCCGACGGGGAATTTCTGTGGCACGTCGGCCCAAGGATCGCCCAAGGCCTGCTTGAGGCCAAGCGAGAGACGCTGCTCGCCGACATTAACACCGAGGATCACGACTTCCACCGTGTCGTCGGCCTTGAGCATGTCGCTCGGCTTGCGAACTTTTTTCGCCCATGACATTTCCGAGATGTGAACCAGCCCTTCAACACCGGGCTCCAGTTCTACGAATGCCCCGAAGTCGGCGAGACGGCTGACCGTTCCGCGCACTCGATCACCGGTCTTGTACTTGTCGGGGACGGAATCCCACGGATGTGGCTGAAGTTGCTTGAGGCCAAGCGAAATGCGCTGCCTGTCGGAGTCGACCTTCAGAACTTTGGCTTCGATCTCCTGGCCGACGGAGAGCATGTCGGCAGGCTTGTCGACGCGTGCCCAGGAGATATCGGTCACATGCAGCAAACCGTCGACACCGCCGATGTCGACGAACGCGCCGTAGTCCATGATGTTGCGCACCGTGCCGTTGACGATGTCGCCTGGTTTAATGTCAGAGTAGCGACGCTCCTTGGCGGAGCGCTCTTCTTCTTCCAGAATGACGCGGCGATCGACCACCAGATCCTCTTCTGTGACATCGAGCTTGGTGATGCGGCAGCGAATCTCTTGCCCGACCAGCTTCTCCATCTCGACGGCCTCGCGCACGCCGCTGCGCGATGCCGGCATGAAGGCGCGAACGCCGACGTCGACACTGAATCCCCCTTTCACCATCGCCGTCACGGTGCCGATGATCGCGGATTTATCGGCAAACGCGCGCTCCAGCGCATTCCAATCTTTCGGGCGCGCGACACGCGAGCGCGTGAGCTCGTAGTAGCCTTCGGGATCACGGCCTTTCACGGTAACAGCGAATTTGTCGCCCGGCTTCACCTCTTCGTTCTGAAACGCCGACAGCGGCAGGATGCCTTCGGTCTTGTAGCCGATATCAAGTAGCACGGCGTCAGCGGTGACGGCTACGATCGTGCCCTCCAGTTGTCGCGGGCCATCATCGGAGCGACGCGTGTGTTCGCGCTCATACTGCGAGAGAAGCTCGCCAAACGATTCGTCCAGCTGGTTATCGGCTTGAGTATCGGGAGGATTTTGGTCGGGCATGAAAGGATGACAGCCTCATCAGGGAAGGTTCTGATCAGAATATCATCCGGCGACGTACAGAGAACTTCGAGATCCCAAGAAAAATCCCCACCCAAGCACAACCGGCTTCCACCTCAACCAGCGCAACAGCGGCGCTGGCTGGGGACCTGGATTGGGCGGGGCACTCAATTTTGTTCTCACTGTCCCGGATAGCTCTCCAACTGATAGTTGCAAGTACCGTTCGTCGGTTGCGTAGGCAGCGGCGGTACGGTCAGCATCTCCGGCGTGTTGAAATCGAAGGGGCCGTTGGTTGGGTCGGTTAAATCTGCGGCCGCCTGATCGCGGAGAGTCAAGTTCCTCAGGCTGTAGCGCGTCTCGATCAGCTTCAAAATGCTGGTGTAATCGCTTTGCATATGAAAGACGAAGTGAGCCTTAGACCATGGCGATACAACGGTGAACGGCACACGGAAGCCGGTAACGTTGAACAGTCCGCGAACATAGGGCTCCTGCTGGTATGGCATTGGCACCTTATCATCCGGCGGAGTCGCCAGAATTGGCGGCTGCTGATCGTAGGTGCCGCCGCCTTCGTCATAGGTGAGGAGGAACGCCGAGTCGGGCCAGGCCTGGCTGACGAGCAGGGCATTCAGAATCTGCTGCACGCGCGCCGCTCCCAGTTGGACGTTGTTGCCAGGATGTTCGTCGTAACCGGTGGCGCTGGCGCGTTCGATGAAGACTACCTGCGGTAACTGTGAATCGGCGCCCGAGCTGGACAGGATGTTGTACCACTCCTGGATATTGCGCACGTTGTTCTGAATCTGCGGGTTGTTCCAGTCCGCCCATTGCGACAAGAAAATACTGTTGTCCTGATAGTAATAACGCCACGAAATGCCGGCATTCTGCAGCACGCGGAACAAGGTTGGCCGCTGCCACAACCAGTTATTGGACTGCGGATCAAAGATGTTGCCATAGGAAGTTGCCGCAAACAGATAGGAGCGGTTGATGATGGTGGCATCCGGAACCGGCGAGTAGAAGGTGTCGCTGGTGTCGAACTGCGTGGCCAGCTCGTAGTAGAACGGCAGATCGGTCCAGTCGTACCATCCCAAAGGCCGCGACTCCGATGGATCGTACTGGCCGGTGCCGGCAGTAAACAGGAACTTGTCCATCAGGAACTGCGAGCTGCTGCTCAAGTTCATCCAATCGTTGCCGACCAGATCCATGTCTTCGTGGCTCTCATTCCACTGGGGATTCAAGCCTTCAATGCATTCGGTGCGCTGATGAAAGGGAGGAATGTTCTGGCCTTGCGGATTCTGCAGGGTGTAGCCCGCAGGCAAGTTGTGCAGATCGTTGACGTCGCTCATTTGCGCGCCGGGGATCTGGTCGATGTAGACGCGGTAATAGGCCAGATTACCGAAGTAGTTATCGAAGGCGCGATTCTCCTGCATCATGTAAACAATGTGATTGAGATTGTTAACATCGCCGGTGCTCAGGATGGCCTTGGTTGAAGCGGAGAGCGTGTCGCCAAAACGATCGGTCGCGGTGCAGGTATAGTCCGTAGTTCGCGTGGGATGAACCACGACGCTGCCGCTGGTGGCCGGCGACACGTTGCCGATACCTTGATCGATGCGAACCGATGCGGCATTTGTCGAGGCCCACGTTAAGCTGACAGCTTCGCCGGACGCTGGGATGATTGGCGTCGCCTTGCAGGTCAGGCTCATTCCGCCCGACACACTGACGGCCACCGCCGGCGAATAAGCCTGCCCGTAGTACGGGCCATTCGCGCCCACCATGAAGATGCGATTGCTGCCCAGCGGCCCGGTGACATAGGTGCCGCGGCAGACGTTTCCACTGCAGGAATCTGGAGTCAGCGGTGTGGAGGAGTTTTCCGGCAGAGTCGTCAGGAAGAAGGAGCTGCCGTTGTTCGGTCCGGCGAAGCTGAGTTTCACTTGCTGGCCAGCGTTGACCTGGCTCGCCGACGCGGTCACCGTGATTGGCACAATCGTCAGCGCCGCCGTCAAGGGTCTGGCTTGGGATCCGCCAACCGCCGTGCCTACGAACCTCGTGCTGACGGCAGGCGCCACGCGCATGTAGTGGGACGCATTGGATGGAAGTTGAGTCTGTTCCTCGCCTAGCATACTGGGAGTGACAGCAAAGCCGTCGGCATCGCTGACCTTCCAACTGAACTCTACAAATTGCCCTGGCGCCGAAATTGTCGGAGCGACGGTGAAGTAGTTCGAGCTGCCGGCAGCGGACTTTACATTGGCGGCGGTTGAAGCTGCTTCTAGAGCTGTGTTGGTAACGAAAGTTGAAGCGCAGAGAAAAACGAAGCAGGTAAGGGCCCGTGGGACCATCTTACGGTACTGCATGCGGCCTCCAGCCCGGGGAACAAAGTGGCGATCTTGCCGCAAAATACGATTCAACATAGCGGCCTCTGGTTTGCCGGGCTCCTAAAAAATAAAGAGCGTTTCCCTGCACCTCGCAGGTCTTTTTCGCCACGGAAACAGGAGCGCACGGAGTTTTGGGCTTTCATTTCTTCCTGAGCTGCCTTGCCTAAGAGCCGGCGCGCGGCTTGAAAGAGAAACTGGTATTTCTGACAGCGATAAAGCGGATATTTTGGCAGTAGGAAGATAACGGAGTCGCTGTTAGCCTAGAACCGTCATTCGCTCTGATCAGGAGACACGCCGATGCCCGAAATTGGAGGTCATCAAGTCGAGGTAGCTCACCATCTCAGCGAGGCCAAGCACGAAGAGCACTCGATGGCCCACGAGATTCTTGAGATTATCGAAGCCATTGTGTTGGCGGTTGTAGCCATCACTACGGCTTGGAGCGGATACCAGGCGGCTTTGTGGGATGGACATCAGGATGAGCTCTATGGGCAGTCCAGCCATCTGAAGATTAAAGCTGAGGGGCTGGCCAACCACGCTAATCAGGAACGCCTCTACAATGCCTCGACGGTAGTGGAGTGGTTGAAGGCAACGGCGCAGGGGAATAAAAAGCTCGCCGATATGTTTGAGCGCCGGTTTCTGCCCGACATCGTGCCCGCCTTCCAGGCGTGGAAGGCTACCGATCCGCTCAACAATCCCAATTCTCCCCCGGGACCGCAGCTGATGCCGCAGTACCACAACGCCGAGCTGGAAGAGGCGCAAAAACTGAATGAGCAGGCCGCGGAGATCTTCGAGCGGGGAACGCAGGCGCGCCAGCGCTCGGATCAATACGTGCGGCTGACGGTGGTACTGGCGACGGTGCTGTTGCTGATGGCCGTCAGCCAGCGCTTCAAGACCCACGGCGTGCGCGTGGCGCTAGCCGTGGTTGCGGTGCTGTTGCTGGCGTTTCCGGTAATCAGGATCTTCCTGCTGCCGAGAGCGTGAGAAGCAGTCAGCACTCAGCAATCGGCTGGCGCGAACAACAATCTGTCACTTGCTAGCGAGGGCGAGATGTCTTTGTTCCACTCCAGATAGGGTGTTGGCGTCAGCATCCAGGCATTCGCTGCAGGCTTCTGCGTGTCTTGGGACGCGGTTTGTGCAGAGGCCACGAGTCCCAACGCCGAGACTGCCATCAATCCGACCGCTGCAAGAAATCTGATCCGCTTCGTGATGTCACCTCTCACATAATCACCTTAGCTGAGGTTTTCTGGGATTTTATGGACATCTGGCTGCAATGTCGATGGCTCGGAGGTGGATGAGGACGAACAGCCTGCCCGCTTGACGAGTTGCGTCATCGCTGTCCGAACAGCTCATTGCGCTAGCGCAAACTCAGAGCTACGGCCTCCACGGTTTACACTACTCTGTGCGTGTTGCCATCGACATTCGCCGCATCACGGAGTTCGGCGTCGGGACCTACACCCGCAATGCCATTCGCACGCTGGCGCGGCTGGATCACGAGAACGAATACCTGCTCATCGGCATTCCCGACAAGATTGGCCCGCGTGGCCGCATCGGCGATATCGGGCCGCTGCCGCCCAATTTCACCACCGTTCCCGGCCAGCCCAACGAGTTCTCCGTCGCCAGCTATCTCGAGCTGCATCGCATCCTGAAGCAGCATGGCTGCGACCTGTTGCACGTGCCGCATCTGTTCTGGAAGCCACAAGGCATTCCGTGCCCGTACGTCGTCACGGTGCACGATCTGCTGGACCACATGTATCGCGTGAACAGCCAGTCGACGCTGACGCGCCAACTGCACTTCCGGTTCACCAAACGCGTGTTGCGCCGGGCGGCGCGCATCTTCGCGGTCTCGAATTTCTCCAAGGCCGACACGGTGCGGCTGTTTAATGTGCCGCCGCAAAAGATCGAGGTCATCTACAACGCCATCGACGACAGCTTCCGGCTGGGGCATGCCAGCACCGCCGAGCAGCAAGTCGTTGCCGAGCGCTATCAGGTGAACACACCGTTTCTGCTGTATGCCGGGCGCATCAGCCCGCATAAGAATGTGGTGCGCATCATCGAAGCCTTTGCCGCGTTGAAGGGAGAGCTGAGTAAGGAAGCGAGGTTCGAAGACCTGAAGCTGATCATCATCGGCGACGAGGTGTCGAAGCATCCCGACCTGCGCCGCGCCTGCGTGAAAGGCGGGGTGCAGAACGATGTGCGCTTCCTCGGCTTCGTGCCCATCGATGTGCTGCGCATCTTCTACGATCAGGCGAAGATTTTTGTCTTCCCGTCGCTGTATGAAGGTTTCGGGCTGCCGCCGCTGGAGGCGATGGCGCACGCGACACCGGTGGTGACCAGCAACACCTCGTCGATTCCTGAGGTGGTGGGCAACGCCGCTGTCATGGTCAATCCGGAGAACGTCTTCGAGATCATGCGCGCGCTGCACCGCGTGTTGCTCGATCAGCCGCTGCGCGACAGGCTGAAGGCGCGCGGCCTGGAGCAGGCGGCCAAGTTCTCCTGGGAAGCCAGCGTGCGGCGGATGATGGAGGTGTATCGCGAGGTCGCGGATGGAAGCTAAGCAAAAGCTGTTCGACGCACCCTGGAACCCGTTCCTGCTCAGTACCGGCAAGACTTTCCCACCTTAGGTCAAATTGACGATGTGACCCCCATGACCTGCATCGCCGGCAAGCCTCTTTAAGTTGAAGGTTAGGTTCGCAGACATCAGTTGGCCCAAGACGTGCTTCTAAGAAGGCATGCGCACATAAATCTCCTGGGGCGAGTCAATGCGGGGTAGATCGCTGGCACATATCGGGCTTGTTTTTTGTGGTTTTCTTATGATGCTCTCATTGTTGGCGTGGGGGCAGTCGACGAGCCTGACGCTGGATCAGATACTGACGCGAATGCAGCGGACAGAGACTGATGCCCGTGCGCAGAGCATTGCCTACACGGTTACCCGCGAATACCAACTTTCGGCAGTTGGAGCGCAGCAGCCCAGCTCCGACGTCGTAGCCCAGGTCAATTTCATTCCTCCGGCGGCCAAGGATTACAGCATCGTCAAATCGGTAGGCAGCGACCGCGGCGCCGGTATTGTCCGCAAAGTGCTCGATCATGAAGCAGAAATGGCCGGCCACTACGATCAGCACGAGATCAGTCGCAGAAATTACGACTTCGTGCTATTGGGCCGCGAGACCGTCGATGGTCATGATTGCTACGTGCTGCAGCTCACACCGAAAAGGCAGGCGGTGGAATTACTCAACGGCAAGGCGTGGGTTGACGCACAGAGTTTTGCGCTGCGGCAGATCAAAGGCACGACGGCAAAGAATCCTTCCATGTGGATTAAGGGATTGACCGTCACCATCAACTACGGACAGGTCAATGGGGTTTGGGTTCAGACCT
>Ga0335074_10002368_pt1 | contig 25694 bp, 17 predicted proteins | sample Lox_Sample_23_FD_206715 | JGI IMG/M metagenome (GOLD analysis project Ga0335074, IMG submission 206715) | Soil microbial communities from Loxahatchee National Wildlife Refuge, Florida, United States - Lox_Sample_2.3 | ecosystem: Environmental > Terrestrial > Soil > Wetlands | place: USA... | reverse complement strand
GCCGCGGAGATGATGGCCCGAATGAACAGTCGAAAGACCTCCATGGCCGCAGCCTTCGCCTGTTCGAAATCCTGGCGCACCTCGTCATTAGCTTCGAGCACGCTCAAAAAGCGCGGCCATAAGCCCTTGCCCTGGCCGTGGCGGAGAAAACGCGTGGCCGTGGACAGCCGGAGCGTGTGCAAAAGCAATGATGCATCCAGACGGGACCCCTCCAGCGCATAGGCTGCGCCGAGAAGCTGTGCCGGCGCACGGTAGCCCGGAACGTCGAGAAATTCGCATCGCTGTGTGATCTGGCGCAAATCCGCCTTCAGGTCGAAGCGGCGTGCCCGCAGGTCCCAATCCGGCAATACATTTCCGATTCCGGATATTTCGAGCCGCTTCTCGAGCGGGATAATGACCGCCGCCTGACCGGCGAGGAAGCGGGCATAGCCCTCAAAGCCTCGCGCAAGCATGGCCTCCCCGATTTCATCGAACTCGGCATGCAGGTTCGCCGTCGCTTCGCGCAACTTCTCGCGAATGCTGTCGCATCCATTCTTGATCGTCATGATGAACTCCCCGCATCAGTCACACCGGACCGGATAGGCGAACGTCCAGGCTGCGACGGTCGTTCCGACGCAGACCAGCGATCTTGCGGATTGCTTAAGTCATTGTTTCACCGGCTTTCATCATTTTCCGTATCACCCATGCCCGCAATTTTCTCTTCCGGTACAATCCAGTCGAACGTCACAAGATATCTGGCAACGCGCCGGGCAGCGCTTGTGAGTCCGGCGCTCCCAGCTCCCGTTGAAATGAGGCCAGGCGGTCTTTCCGGAAATTGGCAAGCAGGGCAGGTTGCGGCCGCGAAAAGCGTCGCTGAGGTTATGTCAGCTATGGTCCTACACGCAGCTTCTGTGTATCGTGGCTCGCCCAATTGGCGTTGGGCAATCTGGATGGGGTACCCCCACAGATTACAGGGGCGGCCCGGCCGGTTTTCAAGGGGTACCGGCGGGCTGCTTCATTTTAGGGGGATGCCAAAGCCGGCGGGATTTGCGCCGACATACCGCGGCTATGCGCCTGTTGAGCGCAGTGCCGGCGGAACGATTGAATCGGATTGGACATGGAAGCCGCTAATGAGCCATCGCCCGTTTTGCTTGAGAAGCGCAACGCGGAAGGTCACCGCACCATTCTGGAAGCGGGCTTTGGCAATGTACGATGCGGAAACAGTCTCCCCCACGCCGGTCCTGTAGGAAATCAGCGATCCGCCGACCGAACCCTTATACGCAACAAGAGTTCCAAGTTGACGAAAGCCGTTGAAGAGCCAATCGAGCTGTTCGGGCGTTGTGCTGTTGCGCAATTCGGGAGTTGCTTGGTGCAAAAGTTCGGCTTCGCTCCAATCTTGCGCAATGCGGGGAATTTCGGCGTCCACGAACGCCTTGCTTTCGGCATCCAGCGCCCGGCCCTTATAGGCGGCGACACCAATGGATGTGCCGCCGATTATGAGAATGCCGAGGAACAGTGCGCCTAGAATGTAAAAAAATCGCCGCATTTGAACACCCAGAGTGGTGAAACTGATGCCTGGTCACCGCCTCAGATGAGGCCGATGCCAAGGCATTGCTACCATGCGGGATATTTCATGGAAGTTACCAGCTGCCGGTAAGCGTTGCGGAATCGAGCTTCGCGCCGCGGCATTGGTAGAGGATGGGAAGCATGGAGCGGCGAAAATTTGGTCCCGAATGCCGCGAGGTCGCTGTGATCGGGCAGGGGAGTTGGAATCTGGAACAATCGGATCGCGCGTCCGCTATTGCTGCTTTGCAGCGTGGCCTTGAGCTGGGGATGAATCATGTCGACACGGCCGAGATGTATGGGTCGGGAGAAGCCGAGGAGCTGATCGCCGAAGCGATCGCAGGCCGGCGCGACGAAGTGTTCCTGGTCTCCAAGGTACTTCCCGAAAATGCCTCGCTCAGCGGAACCGTTGCCGCCTGCGAACGCTCGCTCGCGCGTCTGAAGACCGATCGGCTGGATTGTTACCTGTTGCATTGGCGCGGCCGGCACCGGCTGGCGGACACGATTGCCGCCTTCGACTCGTTGCTGCGTGCCGGAAAGATTCTAAGCTGGGGCGTCAGCAATTTCGATATTGCAGATCTCGGCGACGCTTTGGCCATTGCCGGAGAAGGCCGCATCGCCTGCAACCAGGTACTCTATCACCTGCAGCAGCGCGCGATCGAACACGACGTCATTCCATTGTGCGAGCTGCACCGGATCGCCGTCACGGCCTACAGTCCGTTTGGCAGCGGGCGCTTTCCCGCGGGCGGCAGCAGAGGTGGCCGCGTCCTCGCCGAAATCGCGCATGAACATGACGCGACATCGCGCCAGGTGGCGCTCGCGTTTTTGACGCGGCGCAAATCGGTATTTGCTATTCCAAAGGCGTCCGCCACGCAGCATGTCGAGGAGAACGCTGGGGCCGGCGATTTGAACCTGTCGCAATCCGATATTGCCCGCATCGACGCGGCATTCCCGCGTAGCCCTCGCAGGCGTGAACTGCCGACATTGTAGCTGTCGCGCATTTGCGACGGGAATGCGCACCGCGGCCGAATCGCAATCCTTCGTGGCCATGCCTATATCTGCGCGGTTGTGGCCAAGGCTTTGAGCGCGAGGGAGATTGTGATGTCCAAAATGCGTGCGATGGTCGCGGCCGGGCCCGGGAAAGGGTTTCGCCTGGAAGAGCGTGAATTGCCGGCACCGGGCCGTCACGAGGTTCGCGTCCGCGTGCAGGCCTGCGGTGTTTGCCACAGCGATTCGGTGACTGTCGAAGGGCTTATGCCCGGGCTTGTCTATCCGCGCATCCCCGGTCACGAGGTCATCGGCGTGGTCGAGGCGCTTGGGCCGGATGTGGATGGCTGGGAAGTCGGCACGCGGGTCGGCGTTGGCTGGTTTCCCGGCGCCTGCGGCTGGTGCGGCCATTGCCGGCGTGGCGACAGTTTCGCCTGCGAAAACATCAAGGGGGCAACCGGCGTGACGCGGGATGGCGGTTACGCCACGCACATGCTGGCGCTCGCGTCGGCCTTGGCGCATGTTCCGTCGGATCTTGACTCCGTCGAATCCGCGCCGCTTCTTTGCGCGGGCATCACGACGTTTAACGCGCTCCGCCATTGCGGCGCTGCTCCGGGCGATCTCGTTGCGATCCACGGCGTGGGCGGGCTTGGCCATCTTGGCATCCAGTTCGCCGCGCGGGCGGGATATCGCACGGTCGCCGTCAATCGCGGACGCGACAAGGAGAAGCTCGCGCGTGAACTCGGCGCACATGATTACATCGACAGCGAGGCTGCCGATCCGGCCGCAGCGCTTCAGTCAATGGGCGGTGCCAAGGCGATCCTTGCCACCGTCACCAACGCGCAGGCCATGCAGGCGATTTCGGGCGGCCTCGGCACAAACGGCACCATGCTGGTGATTGGTGCAGTCGGCGCGCTGACGGTGGATTCGCTTGACCTGCTGATGAAACGCGCGGCGGTGAAGGGCTGGTATTCGGGTGTGGCAAGGGATTCAGAGGATACGCTAAGCTTCAGCCGGCTGCACGGCATCAAATCGATGAACGAAATCTATCCGCTGGAAGAAGCGCCGGCCGCTTATGAGCGCATGATGAGCGGCAAGGCACGTTTCCGCGTCGTGCTGCGGATCGGCGATTGAAATTACGTGTTCGCGTTTGACAATTCCTATGCGCGGCTGCCGGAGCGGTTCTACGCGAAGCTGGCACCGGCAAAGGTTGCCGGGCCGCGGCTGATCCGCGCCAACGCGCCGCTCGCGCGCGAGCTTGGCGTCGATCCCGATTGGCTCGCTTCACCCGATGGCGTGTCAGCGCTGGCCGGCAATTCCGTGCCCGACGGCGCTGATCCGCTCGCGATGGCCTATGCCGGTCATCAGTTCGGCCATTTCGTGCCGCAGCTAGGCGACGGTCGAGCCATACTGCTTGGTGAAGTGTGCGCCGGCGACGGCACGCGTTATGACATTCATCTCAAGGGTTCCGGCCGCACGCCCTATTCGCGAAATGGCGACGGCCGCGCCGCGCTCGGCCCGGTGCTGCGGGAGTACATCGTCAGCGAAGCGATGCACGCGCTCGGCATACCGACGACGCGTACGCTCGCCGCGGTGACGACGGGCGAGAACATATTGCGCGAGGACGGTTTGCTGCCCGGCGCGGTCCTGGCGCGCGTTGCAAGAAGCCATGTGCGCGTGGGAACGTTTGAGTTCTTCTCTGCCCGTGGCGACAGCGAGGGCATTCGCGTTCTCGCCGATTACGTGATCGCGAGGCTTTATCCGGATGCGGCGCAGGCCAAGAATCCCTATCTCGCGCTGCTTGAATCCGTCATCGCGCGCACCGCGGAGCTGATTGCGCGCTGGCAGGGCGTGGGCTTCATCCATGGCGTGATGAACACCGACAATACCTCCATCGCCGGTGAAACCATCGACTACGGGCCTTGTGCCTTCATGGATGGCTATCATCCAGCGACGGTGTTCAGTTCGATCGATCATTATGGACGCTATGCCTATGATCAGCAGCCGCGTATTGCCTGGTGGAACCTGACGCGATTTGCCGAGACGCTTCTGCCGCTGCTCGGTGAAGGCGAGGAGGGCCTCGCCGCGGCACGGAACGTGCTCGACTCCTATCCGGCGCAGTTTGCAGCGGCGCATGCAAAAGGCCTGCGCGCCAAATTCGGATTTTCGGAAGCGCGCGACGGTGATCTCGACTTGATGGAGGAGTTTTTCAGATTGATGGCAGAGATCCGTGCCGACTTCACTCTGGCCTTCCGACATCTCTGTGACAGCGCGGAAGGCAACGACACGCAGCTGCGCAATCATTTCGAAAACCGGGCGTCGTTCGAATCGTGGCTCGACAAATGGCGTCAACGGCTCGCGCTGGAGAACGACATTTCCCTGCCCGGGCGCGCCGCTGCAATGCGCGCCGTCAACCCGGCCTATATTCCGCGCAATCATCGCGTCGAAGCCGTGATCGTCGCGGCACAGGAGCACGGCGATTTCGCACCGTTCGCAGAACTGCTCGAGGTGCTCACAACACCTTACCACGAGCGCCCGGAATTTGCGCGCTATGCCGAGCCACCGGGCCCCGATGAAATTGTTCGCCAGACGTTCTGCGGCACCTGAGCAGCGGCGCCCCCCATTGAACGCATCAAATTATCACCTGGTCGTCATCAGTTTGCGCCGGGCTGATTCTTTTCCTGATCGGCAATCCAACTGTTGAGTTCGGGAAGCACGCGGACGGCGATGCGCTGGTTGTCGCGGATCGTGGCGATGGTGCCTGTGAACGGCCGGCGCGCATCGGGCTGCACGTTCCGGTCGACGTAATCCTGTAGCTCGGCGATGCGGGCGGGATCGGACAGCCGCCCAGCGATTTCCTCCACGGTTGCCCATTGCTCGTCCCTGGTTAAGGCCGCTGCGGAATCGGCAAGATGCGGAACCGCCTCCGTCCAGACAAGATCCGGATTGTTGCTCGCCAGCTGGGCCAAAACTTTCGCATTGCTACCCGCGGGAACTTCATTTGACAAAGCTATTGCAATCATGCGTTTCGCAAGCGCGGGATCTTCGACGCCACCCAGCGCTTCGTAAACTTGGTCCTTGTCGAGTGGATCCTCGGCCTTGCGGGCACGGTCCAGCAACATATCGAATTCGGAAGCATCCGCCTGTTCCGCCGCGACCTTGAGTGCTGCGCGCTGCTGCTCCGCCGTGCCGCTGCCATTGGCGAGAGTCCGGCGCGCGCTGGCAATCAGGTCCTTGTCGCCGAGATGGCCGAGCGTATTGATGAGGTCGCTGCGCAATATGGATGCGTTCGCGTCTTCTCCCGCCTGCGCTGTGACGCCGATATGCGCCAGAACCGGCGCAAGCAAACCGCGCGCGAAGGCGCGGAATGCAGCGCGTGCCGGCGTATCAGCGTAGTGCTGGTCGAGGGTCATGACGATTGCGGCCACGCGCCGCCAGACGATCGGATCGGCATCCGGGGGAAGCTTCTGCGCCACGGAGAACACGTTCTCGGGCGGCGCATAACCGGCAAGCCCGAGTGCCAGTCCGTCATCCATCAGGCCGAGCTGATCCACGGCGGCAAAGTTCGGCACCTCGGGCAAGAGCGCGACAAACGCCGGTTGCTGGTAGAGAACGCGTGCATAAGCCGTCTGCCCTGCATTGACGAGCAGCGGAGGTGCAACGGAAGCGTTGCCGTGTCCTTGAGGAGTATCTGCTCGACCGGCTCACCATGTGCCGCCAGCGAAAGCGGAATCGTCCACTGCTGGGCCGCACCTTGTGGACCCGATCGCGCATCGGCAAAGAAACGCATCTCTGCAAGATGCACGCCCGCAGAAGGGAGGCTCAGGCAGACAAGGGGCAGTCCCTCCTGGCGGGTGAAATCGTGCTCGATCTCGAGAATCGGCTTCTTCGCCACCGTCTGCATGATGCTCCACAGGTCGGTATCGATCGCGTTGCCAAATGCGTGCGCCTTCATGTAACGCCGCACGCCTTCGCGGAAGTTGTCCGCTCCGATATAGGCGTTCAGCATGGTGATGACGGCCGCGCCCTTGTCATAGGTGATACTATCGAAGGCCTGGAGGGCCTGCGCCGCCGTCGTTATCTCCTGCAGGACCGGGTGCGTGGACGGTTCCGCATCGGCCTGTTTGCCGCGGTCGAAGATGTATTGTGCGCGGAGGCCGGTTTTCCATTCCGGATGCAGCGCATCAGCAGCGTAGGTCTGCATCCATCGGGCGAAGCCTTCATTGAGCCAGAGATTGTCCCACCACGCCATGGTGACGAGATCGCCGAACCATTGATGCGACATCTCGTGACTTACGACGACGAACACCCCCCTCCGGTCGCCTTCGGTCGACTTCGCCGGGTCATAAAGAAGATCGTCCTGCGAACAGAAGATCGCGCCCCAGTTTTCCATCGAACTGCCCTCGATTTCGCCCGGGGCGGCAATCAGGTCGAGCTTGGGAAGCGGGTAATGATAGCCGAAATAATCATCATAATAGTGAAGCAGCCGGCTTGCCTCGTCGAGGGCATCGGCGCCTTTCGCGGTGTCGCCGCGCTTGACCACCACACCGACATCGACGCCATCCACCACGCGATGGATGCGCTCGAAATCGCCGATACCGAGAAACAGGAGATAGGTGGACATCCGGGGCGTCGTCGCGAAATGTACGCGCTTCGTGCCCGGGGAAACCTGGTCCACGTTCAGCACCGGCATGTTGGAAACGGCGGTGCGGTCGCTGGGCACATCGACCGCCAGCGTGAACGTCGCCTTGCGTGCTGGTTCGTCCCAGCAGGGCAGGAATTTTCGTGCGCTCGCCGGCTCGAAATTGGTGGCAAGCGTCCGCTGCGCGCCGGCAGCGGTCTGATAGTCCATGGCGAAGAAGCCGAGAGTTTCGCGACCGATATCTCCATGATAGGCGATCGACAGGATGTGGAGACCCGGCACCACCGGCGCCGCAAAATGGAACGTAGCCCGCCCGAGATTGGTATCGAGGCTCGTGGTTGCGTTGCGCATTCCATCGAGTGCGACACGGTCGAACACCAGTTTCTCGGCATTCAGCACTACATCGGTTGTAGGGCGCCGCACCATGATCGCGATGACGACTTTGCCCTGCCAGGTCATGGCCGCCGCATCCGGCACGATGGACAGGTTGTAATGCAAAGGAATGACGTCGTCGGGCAGCATCTCCGGCGCAGCCAGGGCCGGCGATAGCGCCGCTCCTGCCAGCAAGCCAGCAACAAAGAGCGCCGACATGGCATGTTTCGACATGGAACATTCCTTTCTGGCTGCGATCCCTGCCGGAATATATCTCCATCGGGAGGCCGCGCAGAACGGCGAAGTACCAGGATTTCGGCGATGTCGGGATGTTTGTCGCAAATTGTCGCAAACCGGACAAGGAAATTCCTGTCCGTCCGGCACAAAATAGATGATCCGCGTGCACGAACTGCCGTCCGCGCACGCAAAATCACCTAACTTGCAGGATTCTGCTGCTTTGTTTTCGGCGGGCACTCACCCCAATTCGCGCCGGCCGTGATCTCGCCAGCCGGTTATCAGCGGCCGCGTGAGTTCAGGGAAATGCCGAGATGAAGCGCTTTCTGCCGGATTGCGCCTTCGGTCCTCTTGAACCGGCGGGCGATCTTGGCGGCCGGTGTCTTCGCCTTGGCAAGCGATTTGAACTCTTTGACATCTTCCGGGGTCCATGCACGACGCTTGATTGTCTTCTTTTTCGCGGCCATTTCGAATCTCCGATGGGGGTTGAACCAAATTTGTTTAGCACGAAGAAGCCAAATGTCCATACCCCCCTGTCGGCCAAATTGCGCCATAATTGCAACTTTTTGCTATCAAAATACACGACTGCGCGGGTTGCAAACGTCCGAATCGGGAACAGGGCAAAGAAAATCACGTCGTCAACGGCCCAGAAAACTCGAAGTAAGAGGCGCTTTGTCCCCTGTTTGGGGCGAGGCGAACCCTGGAATTAGTCTTCGGGGACGTATCGGGCGCAAGGACGTCATTGGAAAACTGGTCTCGGCGCCGCTCTCCAAACCACAAACACCGCTGTCGCGGCGCGCCCGGAAATCTGTCGACTCCTACCTTCGATCTGCTCGCCGGGCAGCACAGTGTCGGGTGTGGCGTAACCTCGTCATAACCGCTTCCGGATAATTCTTCCGGTCTTCAGGACTGCGGTAAATGGAGTCTGACATCACATCGCTCAATTGTGATCATGCCAATGCGGCCGGCCCAAACAGAAATTGGCGGAAACTCCTGCAACGATCGGTTGCCGTCGAGGGCGGGTGACCGGCCACAGAGTGGAATGGATCGAATTCACTGCCGCGTCCCCGCCAAGGTTTCGACCGGGTGATTAGCCCGGCTTGGATCGACCGGGCGGATTTGCTATCCGGCTTGTACCGGCGCCGATCCGGACCGGGCAAACGATTTGTTTGCGGTCATGGCGTGCGCGCACGGTATAAGGCGTACCCCCCTCTGGAGCAATTGGTATTGGGTTCGATTACAGGGAAGATCGGTGATGCCTGGACCGCAAGTGCCGAGTTCAGGCGAATCGGACCGCGCGGCACGAACAATAATCTGGAGCCGGTTCGGTCTATTTCCTCGAGCCAGGCGAAGCAATTGCTTGCGTCCGGTGGTAATCGCGCCGAGATTCGCGCTCGCGAGATATTGAAGACCGTTCCTCATGATCCGATAGCCCGGTTCGTGCTGGGGGCCGTCTTGCGCGGCCGGAAAGAATTGCCGGCCGCACGCGCCATTCTGGAGCCGTTGGCAGCGTCGCAGCCACAAATGGGAACAGCCTGGCGCGAACTGGGTCTGGTCCTTGCGGAACTGGGTGACAATGAGGCCGCCATTTCCGCTTTATTGCGATGTGTTGATCTGGGACGCAGAGAATTCGACGCCTGGTATGCGTTGGGCGACTTGCTGACATTTCCCGGAGGAGCAGAGTACAATTCCCAACACCGCCGTCATGATGTTGCCGAAGCCGCAAGAGCGCTTCGCGAGGGCAGATCGACCGAGGCCGAAGCAGTCCTTCGCGATCTGCTCAGAGCCGCGCCGGATGAACCTGTCGCGTTGAAACTGCTGGGCGATACGCTGATTCGAAGCAATCGCTGGTCCGAAGCCCGGCCGCTGATCGAGGCGGCGGTAGAAGCGGCGCCGGGATATGTCGCAGCCCGTTTCCGGTTGGCGACGATGCTTTTTGCACATGGAGAATTTCTGGCTTGCCTGCCGCAGCTTGAAAGATTGCCGAGCGACGATCCGGGCAGGCCTTTTTACCGGGCACTCAAGGCCAAGGCACTGGCCTGGAGCTGGCAATTCGAGCCGGCTATTGCCGAGTTCAAATCGCTCCTGGCCGATAATCCGTCACAGCCCGGGCTGTGGCACGAATATGGCCGGGTTCTGAGGGCGGCACGGCGCGATGGCAGCGCCGACGCATTTGTCAGGACGATCGATCTTCTTCCAACCTCAGTGGAGGCCTATCTCGATCTGGCAGGAATGAAATCATTCCACTTCGATGAATCCTGGATCGAGCGGATTCGCAGCCTGCTTGCCCGACCGGATCTCGCCGCGGAAGACCACGCCCGGCTTCATTTTGTACTTGGGAAACTCTTCGAAGATGCACGGCGCTACGAGGAATCATTTGAGAACTACGCAGCGAGCAATAAAATTCTGCTCCAGGGACGCCCCTACGGCGCCGAGGCGAGCACAACGTTCAAGCGCCAGGTGAAGCACTGTTTTACATCGGCTTTCTTTCGTGCCCGAAAGGGCGTCGGCAGTCCAGAGCGCGGCGCAATCTTCATCGTCGGCCTTCCGCGGTCGGGGTCGACGCTGGTCGAGCAGATTCTGTCCAGTCACCCGGAAATCGAAGGTCTGGGCGAACTGGAAGATATGAACACGATTATCTCCGAACTGGATGGCCCTGAAAGAAATGGGCCGACCTATCCGTTTTCGGTAAATGCGGTCAGGCCAGACCGCCTGCGCGCCATGGGTGAGCGGTACATGAAACTGGCCCGGGCACGCCGCAGGACGACCCGAAGCCAGTTTACCGACAAAGCGCTGTCCAATTTCGCGCAGATCGGGCTCATCCACCTCATTCTGCCGAATGCCAGGATCATCGATGTGCGGCGGCATCCGCTCGATTGCGGATTGTCCTGCTACAAGCATTACTTCCCGTTCGGCCAGCCGCTCACCTACAGGCTCGAGGACATCGGCCGTGCCTATGTCGACTACGTCGAGCTGATGGCGCATTTTGATGAAGTCCTGCCCGGCAAGGTGTACCGCATCTTATATGAACAGCTCATTCAGAATCCCGAGACCGAGGTCCGTCGCCTGCTCGCCCATCTCGGCCTGCAATTCGAAGAACAGTGCCTTCGCTTCCATGAGAACGACCGTTTCGTACGGACCCTGAGTTACGACCAGGTCCGCACCCCGCTTTACACGCGCGGAATGGAACAGTGGCGCCATTACGAGCCCTGGCTGGGGCCACTCAAAAACGAACTGGGATATGTGCTGGACGCCTATCCCGAAGTCCCGAAATTCTATCCGCAATTGAATGCGAGGCTGCGAACGAAACTTGTTCCCGGATCGTGGGGCAATCCTTTCAATGTGGTCAAAGGGACGCGGCAGGTTCCGTTCGAGAATGCCGCCGCGATGAATTAACCACGGCGACAATTTTGAAAAGCATTCTACCAGCGCGGCCGTCACGCATTCTCCCCAAAGGCGAGTCCGGATTATCGATGACCGCGGAAAAGGCTGGCAATCATGCCCCTGATTCGCCTATCTCTAACAATCCACACGGAGGTGCAGCGGTGAAAGGTGTGTCGGTCCGCAGGTTCGAGGATTTCTGGACGGCGAGTGCCGAGTCCAGGAAGATCGGGCTCCGGCGCGAATCCGGGTCTGAAGCATCGGACCAACTCTTTTCGCGCGAGGCCGGGATGCTCCTGGACGACGATCTCGTCCGCGCCGAACAGCGCGCGCGGCAGGTGCTGAAAACGCGCCCGCTGGACCCGGAAGCGCGATACCTTCTCGGCGCTTCGTTGCAGAGGCAAGGGCATTACGGCGAGGCTCGTGATGTCCTGACCGAGCTCACCCGTTCACACCCGCATCTGGGGTTTGCGTGGCGCGAACTTGGATTGGCTCTGCAAAAACTCGGCGAGCGGGACAGCGCTATCGATGCCTATCTTCATGCCGTCGACGGAAATCCGGTCGACTGGGCGACGTGGCGCGGCCTGGGCACGCTTATGTTTGAAGACAGCGATGATAATACACCGGACGACGCGCGTCCGCTGATCGAAGCCCGCAACGCATATCGGGAGGGACGCTTCGAGGATGCGGCCGCCATCCTGCGTCCATTCATTGATTCCGAGCCGGAGAATGTTCGCGCGCTCAAACTGCTCGCCGACATCCTGATCGGCGCGCGCCGCTGGAAGGAAGCCGATACGATCCTCCAGCGCTGCCTCTCACTCGCCCCCGATTTCCTTTCGGCGCAGTTCCGTTACGCGAGCATGCTGCTTGCGCACAACCAATATGGACGCGCTCTTCGCGAAATCGAGAGGTTGCTCAAGCTCGACCCGGGGAATGCCCTTTACCGGCACATGAAGGCGATCGTGCTCGGCGGCGGACTGCAGCTCGACCGGGCGCTTCCGGTCTACGAACAGCTTCTTGCCGATTTTCCGGACCGCGGCGGATTGTGGAACCAATACGCCCAGCTCGTCAGGTTTGTGCGGCCGGACGATTCGGTCGGAATCTACCAGGAAATGGTGCGCAGGTTTCCTTACCAGCCGGAGCTTTACTACAATATTGCGTCGGTAAAATCATTCCGCTTCGACGCATCGTGGCCCGATCGCATACTCGCCGTGCTGGAGCGTCCGGACATCTCGGCGGAAGCGCGCGTTCAACTGAATTTCGTCCTGGGAAAGGCATACGAGGATCTCAAGGATTACGCGAATTCGTTCAAGCATTACAAGGCAAGCAACGATCTCCTGTTTGATAGCAGGAATCCCGACGGGCAGGAGCGGACGAATTCCAAATGGCGGGCCAAGGCGGTTTACACCCAGCCCTTCTTTCGCGCGCGTCCCGGAACCGGTTGCCAGGAACCCGGACCGATATTCATCGTCGGCATGCCGCGCTCGGGCTCCACGCTCGTGGACCAGATCCTCTCCAGCCATTCGATGATCGAAGGACTTGAAGAGCTCGAGGACCTTCCCTCGATCATCAACAGGGAATTGGAGAAGGGGGAGGAGAACGCCAGGCTCGGCGGCTATCCGCAAGTCGTGGAGACGCTCGACGCCGAACGCCTTCGTTCGCTCGGCGAGCAGTACATGGCGAGGACGCGCCGTCGCCGCAAGCTTTCGAAGCCATTTTTCACCGACAAGGCGCCGATCAATTTTCTGCATGTCGGGCTTATCCACTTGATACTTCCGAATGCGAAGATCATCGATGCGCGCCGCCACCCGCTCGACTGCTGCTTCTCCTGTTACAAGCATTATTTCCCGGGTGGACAGCCCCTGACCTGGAATCTGCGCGTGGTTGGCCGTGCCTATGCCGATTACGTCGAACTGATGGCCCATTACGACAAGGTCCTTCCGGGCCGCGTGCATCGCGTCATCTACGAACAGGTGGTGGAAAACCCGGAAGAGGAGGTTCGCCGGCTGCTCGATTATGTCGGCGTGCCGTTCGAGGAGCAGTGCCTCAGGTTTCACGAGACCAAACGCTTCGTGCGCACCATCAGCGCCGAACAGGTCCGGATGCCCCTCTACAAGAGCGGCGTCGCGCAATGGAAACATTACGAAACCTGGCTTGGTCCGCTCAAGGAAACGCTGGGCTGCGTTCTGGACTCTTACCCGCGTGTTCCGGAGTTCTTTCCGCGCCTCAGGTCACAATCCAGTCCCTACGAGCTGGGTGCGATCAACGAATTCGACCTGGTCAAGGGCGTTCGGCAGCGGCCGTTCGAGATTGCTTCGCTTCCCGCCTGATCTGCCGCGACATCGCATAGGGTTGCCGCGGACGGGTCAGCGCGCCTCCAGGGCTTCGAAATCGGGAACGTCCGGCCAGGCGTCGAGAACGGGACCGAGGGCCGCCTTCATCTGTCCGAGCCACGGCTCGTAATTCTTCCACCGGTCGAGCCCTTCGCGGAAAATGGGGCTGCGCACCTGTTCGCTGCTGAAGGAGCTGAGCACGCGCTCCGTCTTATAGTATTCCAGACAGGCGGGCTCGAACGGCAGGCCCAGAAAATCGAGCATGGCGCGCACTTCCCCTTCGAGATTCTCGACCAGATGTTCATAGATGACGCGGTGGACCACGCCCGGCTGCACGCGCTCGAAATGCGCCATCAGGCGCACGTAATCCGCATAGAAGCGCGCTATGTCAGACTGGCTGTAGGACAGCGGCGGCGCATACTGGAAACTGACGGTGAAGTTGGCATAACAGCAGCCGAGCGGATGCCGGCGCATGTCGAGGATTTTTGCGTTGGGAAGCGCAAGGCGCAGCACGCCAATATGCAGAAAGTTGTAGCCGCATTTGTCGACAAAATAGGGCCGGTCCGTCTTGCGTTGCTTTTCTACAAGTTCGAGATACCGTTCCCCGATTGCCTTGTAATCGGCCGCATCGAGCTTTTCCATGCCAAGGGGGTAAAGATCCTTCGTTTTCGGGATGACGTTCTCTCCGACGATCTGGAGAATCGTTTGCAACTCGCCGACAGGTTCGATCTGCGGGTGACTTCCCAGGATCTGCTCGAGCAGCGTCGAGCCTGCCCGCTGCATGCCGAGCATGAAGATGGGTGCATTCGAATCGCAGCCCAGTCCTTCCCTCTCGCGGAAGAACTCCGGCGTGAACATGGTCCTGGCGCGCGATACCAGCTTCGTGATTTCGTCTGCGTCATAATTCATCCCGATGCGCCGGACGGCATTGCCGCGCGCGAAATGCGAGTAGGATTTTTCGTATTCCTTCCGCAAATCATATGCGGTGCCCAACGCATAGTGCAGATTGACGCGATCCACATGGGGCAGGTCGGAGCGGGCGGAAAGCTCTTCCATCTGCTTCACCTCATCGTCCGTGAAACGGAAGGTCTTGAGGCTGGCGAGGCTCCACCAGATCGCGCCCCGCGTCGGCAGGAGCTCGACAGCCCTTCGCAGCGCGGCGACGCATTCGTCCCCGCGGCCGAGCGAGCGCAGAACGCCAGCATAGCCGGTATGGACGTCTGCCACGTCCGGGAAATCTTCTGCCAGCTTCTGGAAGCACTCCGCGGCTTCTGCGTGTTTTTCCTCCCTGACCAGAAGCTCCGCCTTCTTGGCGCGGTAAAGAAGATTGCCGGGATCCTTTTCGAGCAATTCATCGAACAGTGCGAGCGCCCGTTGGGCCGTCTTGGGCCTCGAAAGCATGACTGCATAGTTGAAGCGGTACAGCGCGCAGTTCGGCTCGATTTCCACGCATTTCGCGAACAACTTTTCCGCCTCCTCCGGCTTGCCCGCGCGTTTGGCGAGCTCCGCCTTTACGTGGAGCGCTGAAGCATTGCGCGGGTGCCTGGCAAGAACCTTGGAAACGAGTCGCGCCGCGATGGCGGGCTTGTTGCCGATGAATGCAGCCACGGCCTCCTGCACACGCGGATCGCGTGGCGTGCCCGTTGCGCGCAGCTGATCCCAATATCGCGCAAACGCGCCACCCTCATCTTCCGCCTGCATGGCCAGTTCGGGTGCCAGCATGCCCATTCCGCGAGGCGCGAGATCCTCGGCGAAATTCGGGGAAAGGTTCATGCGGCGGTCCTCGATGGGTCGCGCAGAGACTATTCGCCGGTTCGGTGCCGATCAAGCAAACCCCAGCCGGCCATCAATCCGATCGCGCAAAAAAAAGCGGCCGCTTACGCGGCCGCTCGAAGTGTTTCACGAAGTGAGCGGCGGGAAAATCCCTCCGCTTTCTTGCGCGGTGTTACTGATTGATCTGGAATGCGCCAGGCTGTTCCTCGTAGGTGAACGAACTGGTGTGAATCCATCCGCCCGTACCGCTGTGGTATGTCGTATGGATCGTCTCATGATAATTCGACCTGTAGGTCAGGTAGGTCAGGTTGACCACGGTCGAACCGGTTTCATTGTATTCTTCACCGGCCGGGTATGTGGTCCAGTTAAGGGCTTGACCGTTCCACGCAACACGGCCGCTGCCCGCGCTGGGATTGCCGCTGACGACGACCCAGTAGGTATTTTTCTTGTTGAGCGTGATAGGCTTCTTGAACGTCACGGTTTCCAAGCCCGAGCAGCAGAGCCCGGTAAACGCAGGCGCTGTGCTGAAGCTGCCGGATGCCAGCTTGGTAGTTGGCGTGCTGCCGGAGTAGATGCCAACCGTGGCGCCGCCGGAGCCGCTATACTGCTCCGCACCGATCGAAACGCCGGTCGCCTTCTTCGCGCCCGTGAACGGCTGAGCAGCGCTCTGCTTGATGTTGACCTTTTCAGAGTACTTCTCGTAGTAGCCGCTGACGCATTTGCCGCCCGACGAATACGAATAGCAGTAGCTATACGTGGACGGGCCGTACTGAATGTCGGCCGCACCACCGAACCAGCCGAACCATGACAGGAACAGCGCGTTCGGGCTCAAGCTGAAGTTGCCGACTGCAGCGTGCTTGGGGAGGTGCATGGGTTGTTTGCCCACCGCTCCCTTTTCGACAACGCCTTCGAACTTGACGCCGATGGGCGCATTGGTCTTCGTGCCGAACACAGCGCCCGGCATCTTCTTGAGCATAGGCTGGCGAATCAATTGCTGCATGGTCTGACCGTGCGGCAGTTTGACATGCTGCTGGCTCGCATACGCCATCGACGTCGCGGCCACCAACGCACTGGTCGCAATAAGTGACTTTCTAAACATAGAGAGATACCCCCTTCATGAAGAAGGCGCCAGGAACACCCTTGGCGCTGGTTACACTTTGATCATATTTTTTCAGCCGCTGTCAATCTTCCTTAACAAGATGGTTAACGGCCGTCAGGTCCGCGCCAAGTGCGATCCTAATTCACGCCGGTTGCTGCTGCATCGCGGCAAATGCCGCCTTCAGACCGTCAATGGGAATATACACCGCGACGGCTTGCTTCGGCTCGGCGGGGTTGAGCTCAATGACCAGCGTCTGCGCAGACAGAACGGAATTCAAATCGGGAAGGCTGAGCCTGGATTTCGCAATACACGACCCACGGAAGCAGATTTGGGTCCATGCCTTGAAGGTGCGACCGTCAGGCTTGATGTCGACTTCATCGCCCCGCGCGCTCGGCGCGACCAGGAAAGTCTGCATGCCGTGCCCGTGCTTATAGACGATCGTTATGATCGCGCCCGGGCCCGATGCAGCGGGTTGCAATCGAATATCGAGCCACTCCCTGTCGGCACGGATATTGCGCATCACCAGCACGAGCCCGCAACGGCCCTTGGCTGCCAGCGACTCCCCCTTGACCCCAGGAATATTTTGGATCCCGGCAGTATTTGGCAGGGCCGCTCTGCGGGGCTCGGCATTGCTGCAGATAACGCGCCACGCGTCGTAAACGCCGGCCACCCGCGAGTTGGGACCGTGCTGCATCACGGTCGCCACGGCGGGCACCCAGCCGTTCCGCGGCGTGTATGCGGCCTGCTCCTGGCGGGAGGACGAATGGGAGGAGTAATACACGACCGCGAGAACCGCTCCCGCCAGCACGATCGCTGCGCCAATCCCGATTAACACCCGCTGCATGACACCTGCTCATCCTATCTTCGGCGGGCGTCTGTAGTTGGCGGAGGCGGCAGTTTCAAGCGGTATGCGCCGCGTGGCTTAATGCGGACCGCGGCAGCGGCGAGGGCACTTTCGCCCGCATGACAATCTGGTCTACTGGTGGAACCAGGTTTCCACAACGTCGCGAGTATTCTTGATGTCGACGCACAGTGACTGGTCCTGGGAGGACATGATCGCCGCATGCCGCGCGCTCGGCGGCACAATCGAGAATGTCCGGCTGGGAACGGGCCCACGTGGCCGCGGCCTGTTCTCCATCGACAACACAAAGCCTGTCGTCTTGCGGCTTCCCGAAAATCTGCTGTTTTCCACTGAAGATATCGAGCTTGTGGGCGATCGCGTCCGGCTGAAGGACAGTGCGTCTGCCAGCCAGCCGGAACGCGAGTTCTTCGAGAAATATCAGAAGAATTTTTCCTGGGGCTCCCATGGTCGCGCCGAATGGACAGCGTTCGAGAACGCGCTTGACTCCCTTCCCGCAGAAATCCGCACGCTTCTCGCCACCGAATTTGCCATGGCGAAACGACTTCAGGGCGATGCGCTTGCAAGGGCGTGGCGAGGATTTCTGGGTAGCCGGCAGGTCGGCTGGGAAGACGGGGCCGTGATCGCTCCGGTGATCGAACTTGCCAACAGTGGCGACGAGGCGCTTGGCTACGAGGTGCAGGACGGTCTCCGGCTCGAAGGAATGGTCGCAGATGAAGTCCTTGCCCCCTATGGCCCACGGGACCCTTGGAGCCTGTTTTTCGATTATGGCGATGCCGGCCCGTCGTTAGCAGCCTTCAGCCTGCGCATGGTGTTTTCCGTGGGATCGAACGAACTCCAGATCGATCGTGACACGGTCCGAATGACGACACGCGGCAATTATATGGTCCCCGAAATCGTGCGCGAGGGGTCCAGGATATCGCTCTCGCATCTCATGCTCGGGCATGCCCCCTATCCTGCCGCGCCGAGAGGAATATTTCGCGCGCTGACGAAGGAAATTTTCGGCGAGAATGTCGACGAGGTTTTCGATGGGATTCGGCATTTCAACCGCAGCAAGCTGCTTCAGCTCCTTGCAGCGCTCGAATCGCACGACGGGCCGACGATTGCCGAAATGAAGAAAATGGCGCGGTTCCAACTCGGAGGGATTTCCTGGTCGATCGGCAGCGCAGACCTCAACGCTCCGGTGCCTCCGCCATGGAAAGATGCAGAGACGCTCCGCGCGCGCCGCGCTTCGGCATCTTCCGGCTGGATGTGGGATGCAATGCTCGAAGCGTTCCGCAATCTTGGAGGCGTCGCCGAAAACATCCGGCTCGCCTATGGGCCTTCCGGCCGCGGGCTTTTTCCTGTCGATCGCGAGAAGCCATTCCGCCTGCGCGTGCCGCCGAACCTGCTTTTCCCCGTCTCCGACATCCTGTTCACGGAAGGCCGGATCGAAATCAGGCCCGAGGCCGCAATCGGTGCGCCTGAGCGGGAATTCTTTGCCCGATACCAGGAGGATTTTTCCTGGGGTGGGACCGGGCGGTCGGCCGCCGCCGCGTTCGCCACCGGGCTTGAAGATCTGCCGTCCGAGACACGCGATCTTCTTGCCGGGCAGTTCGGCATGGGTGATTTGTTTGAAGGCGATGCGGAGGAGCGTGCACAGAAACGTTTTCTGAAAGGCACAACAGTCCACTGGAACGGCCAGACGTTTCTGGCGCCGGTTGCCGAACTGATCAATCACCGGGCGGACGCCGTCCCTTTTGGCGGCGCCGATTCTCTCGAAATCGACGGCGAAAGCGGCGGCGAAATCTTTGTCTCCCGCCGCGCCATGGACGCGCTGGATTTTTTTCGGTGGTTCGGTTTCGCAAGCCCCGAGGCCGGCGCGTTCGCCCTTCCGATGAAGACGAAGGTCGGAGACTTCGAACTGATTATCAAACGCGATGTCGAACGTCGCGCGACGCGTGGCGCCTTCACGATACCGCTGCTGGAGCGCGACGGAGATCAGGTTGCGCTCTCCTTCCTGTTGCTCGGGCATGCGGGCTTTCCGAGGCTGCCGCGCGGAATTTTCCGTGCCCTGATGCGGAGCGCCGACTGGAGCGACATCGAGACCGACGAAGCCTTCGATCGTATCCTCCAGTTCAACAGAATGAGCTTCGTGAAACTCCTTGAAGCGCTCGCGCCGCACGACAGCGAGGCGATTGTGATGCTGAGAAAAATGGCCCGCTTTCAGCTCGAAGCCATGAGCTGGTGCATCGGCAGCCGCGAAATCTGATTGAAATTACACCCGCCGAATTCAAATTTTGCGGGTGCCGATCGACCACGACGCGGCTTCGAGCTGGTGGCGCGCCATTGTCCGCAACGAGTCAGTCGCCTGGTCTTTGTTTTCTTCCAGCATGTCGAGCAGACCGAGAAGGCGCGCCGTATTCTCCAGTACGATCCGGTCGAATTGCGCGTCGGCATCGCTCAATCCCGCCTCGCTCATCCGCGCGCGAAATATTCCGCGCGCGAGTCGCGGGTAGGCCGAATGGCCGAGCATCAGGTGCGACAGCACAAGCCTGTCGCGCGCCACGACGTTAAGCTGCGGCACGATGACTTCGCCGCGCCTGTCCCCCAAATGCAGATCCCGCGCGATCGAAATCTCAATGCCGCCGGACCAGAAGGTCATCGGCAAACTGAACGCGACGGGTTGCGGGGCAGCAGATCCGAACCGCTGGAATATCGCCAGCGGATCCTGGAAAGGGTAAATTGCGCGTACCCCGTCGGGTGCAGCACCCGCGATCCTGAGGCCGTTGCCCATATCGATCGCGAGCCCTCTCGCGTCCGGCTCGGCCAGTTCCAACACGGGCGCGACCACCCATCCTCCGCCCCTGCGAATGGCCCGCCTCTCGATGAACTGGCGTTCGATCCGCCATGCAGGATCGCCCTCGAACGAGGTGCGCAGGCCGAAATCCCCGGCCAGCACATCTTTGACGGCCGTCTCCAGGGAATCGAACGCGGCTACGGTGGCTTCGGCGCGCGCGAAGAGCGGGCGCCCGACGACGATTTCGTAGTGGCCGAGAAAATCGCGCGCGTCGCGCAATCCGTGTTCCGGATCCTTCAGGCGAAGAAAGCCGTTGGCGAATTCGAACCCCTCGAGCGGAAACAGCAGATTTTCCGGCACACGCAACACCACCGGGCGTTCCGGATCGCACGCGAACAGCGCCCCTTTGCTTTCATCGACGCGGATGTTCTCGGCTGTCCCTCCGAGGGCACGGAGGGCTTCCAGCATCTCCTCCGATGACCATTGTGTCTGCATCGCGCGGGATTCCTCTAGACTTCCCGCGCGCCTACGCAGAACGTCATGGCTTCGAGTTGATACAGAGCCATTTTCCGCATGACGATGATCAACTCGCCGCGGTGTGGATCGAGAGCAGCCAACAGTTTGAGGAATTTCGTCGCGTTGGCGTGCACGACGGCGTCGAACTCTTCGTCCACATTCGCCACGCTCAGGGGTTTCATCAGTTCGACGAACATTTTCCTGGGCAATCTGGGGACAATAGATTGGCCGAGCATCAGGAACGACAATGCGAGTCCTTCGTTCGTGTAGATCACTTGCGGTGTCACACGCTCCCCACGCTTCTCCAATTCGAAGGTTCGCGCGATCGAGACGGGGATGGCGCCGACCTGCACTTTCATGGGCATGCTGAACGCGATCGGTTCCCGGCTCGCAATTGCATAGCGATGGAACATCGAGAACGGATCATGCAGCAGTCCGTACGTCACGCATATTTCGCCGCTTGCCTCTCCGGTGACCTCGAGCCCCCCTTCGGCGCTCCATTCCGACCCGCGGGCGTTATGGTTGGTAAGTTCGAAAAGCGGAATGAGGACATCCCTTCCACGAATGCTAACGGCGCGGCTCTGCAGGTACTGCGCCTGCATCCTCGCCGTCGCATCGCCTTCGAGCCACGGTGCCATGCCGAAATCCGAGGCAAGGAGGGCACGGACTTCATTCGGCAATGCGTCGAACGCGGAGATCAGCGCCGCCATTTCCTGACGCCCGCCGCCGCCCCAGGAGACTGCATTCGCATAGCGCTCGAAAAATGCGCATTCGGGAGTCCGAATCGTTGATCGCTCGCGCACGCCGATGCGGTCGCCATAGAAACTGATATCCTCGATCGGGCACATCAGGTTTTCCGGGACACGCAGGTGGAACGGCTGGCCTGGATCGATGGGAAACAGCCCCCGGCCGTTTTGGCCGAACCCCAGGCGAATATTGTCGGCGACACCGCCCAGCGCGCGGAAGGCGGCGACGATCTCCTCCCATTCTTCGCCCGGTTCAATGAGCGAATAGCCGGCGATGACATTATGGGAAACGCTCAAGGAACAGGTATCCGGGTTGCGGGCAGGAACGTAAAGCATCTGGCATCGTCACCAGTCAACGCGCACCGCTTGACCCCATCGGTTCGGCGCGGCAGGTACCCGGTGGCCACATCGGGTGACGCATGGCTGAGGTTGCCGCCGCTGTTCTCACGCTGGATGAGTCCCGCCGTCTGCTGGCAACCGACCCCGCCGCCGCGGAGTCGCGCGCCAGGAAAATTCTCGACAGCGCCCCTGCGGATCCCGGCGCGCTGCAGCTGCTCGGCGCGGCCCTGAAGCGGCAGCGAAGGTACCAGGAAGCCAGGGACGTGCTCGAGTTTCTGGCGGCTTCGCAACCCGACTTGGTAACGGCGAATTTCGAGTTGGGCCTCTTGCTCGCCGAAATGGGCGAGCGCCAGCGGGCGATTCTGCATTTTGGAGCGGCCGTCGCGTTCAACGTCCGTTTCTGGGAGGCATGGTTCGCATTGGCTGACCAGCTTTCGCTCCTGGATTCTCCGGCGACGAACCCGTTGCGCGAGGTGAGGGGCGCCCTCAGATTGGGACGGCGCGCCGATGCCGCGGACATGGCAGCCCAGGTCGTCCTGCGCGAACCCGACCATGCCGCCGCGCGATTCCTGCATGCGTCGCTTCTTCTTTCTCTGGAGCGGCCAGGCGCGGCGGTGATCGAAACCGGCCGGCTTGTCGAAAGCGATCCGGACAATGAGTCCTATCGCGCGTTGCACGCATCGGCGCTTCACGCGAACGAGGACTTCGCGCGCGAGGCGGTCGAGTACGAGGCATTGCTCAAACTCGCGCCTGACCGGGCCGGCAACTGGATGTCTTATGGGCGCGTACTGCGGGCGCTTGGGCGCAGCGACGAGGCAGTAGCGGCATTCCGGAGGGTGATCGCGATTCTCCCGGTGTTCGGAGATCCATGGCGCGTGCTCGCGGGCGTGAGCGGGTTCCGGTTCGAAGCCGCGGAAGTGGAGAGAATGCGCGAATTGCTCGCGCGCAACGACCTGCGGCCGACAAACCGGACACAATTGCTATACGCGCTCGCGAAAGCCGAGGAAGGAGCCGGGAACTACGCCGAAGCCTTCGCGCATTACCAGGCCAGCAATTCCCTCCAGAAGGCAAACAACCCTTTCAACGCAGACTGGCCCACGGCATTCGTCCGCCGGTCGAAAGCGATATACAGCCCGCAGTTCCTCGGCTCGCGCGCCGGCGCTGGATCACAGGCGCGCGAACCGATCTTCGTCCTCGGACTGCCGCGTTCCGGTACCACACTGGTTGAGCAGATAATCTCTAGTCATCCCCTCGTCGAAGGGATGGAGGAGCTTGCGTTCCTGGGCATGACCGCCGGCCGCATCGCCGAAGCAAGAGAGGGCGAAACCATCGACGCCTATCTCGGGCGCGTGCCGATGATCCCGCGGGAACGCTTCCGGGAACTGGGAGAGCATTATCTGGGTCTTGTACGTTCGCGCCGGAAAACGACACTGCCGTTCTTCACCGACAAATTGCCGAGCAACTTCCTGCATGTCGGACTCGCCCAGCTGATCCTTCCGAACGCGCGAATCGTCGATGTGCGCCGGAACCCGCTCGATTGCTGCATGGCCTGTTTCACCAGCTACTTTGTTTTTCCGCAACCCTGGGCGCACGACCTTTCCGATGTCGGGCGCTATTATGCGGACTATGTGGAGCTGATGAACCATTACGACCGCGTGCTCCCCGGCCGGATTCATCGTGTGATTTATGACGATCTCGTCCGGAGTCCGGAGATTGAAATCCGCCGTCTGCTCGATGCTCTCGGGCTGCCTTTCGATGAACGCTGCCTGCGATCTCATGAAAACGAACGCTCGGTCAGGACACTGAGCGCGGAGCAGGTCCGCCGCCCGATCACCGCTGAGGGGCTTGGTCGATCGCGCCGCTACGATCCCTGGCTCGGGCCGCTCAAGGCTGCACTGGGCGAGGCGCTTGAATCCTGGCGCGGCGGCCGGGGAAGCTGACAAATACGAACCTCCGGCGCCGGTGGTCCATGCGCCATATAAGACCAGCCGACCCGCAACTTTATTCCCGCATGGAGATGATTTTGCCTGCGACGAGGGCGCAGGACGGAATTCCGGGGAAATCGAGCCAGATCAGCCTATTCGGCACCATTTCTGACGTGGGAACGCCGTCAGCCTGATCGGAGAGCATCGCGGGCTTCAGTCGGGCTTTGAAATGTGCAATCATCTGTTCCAATCGAGGGGTCGCCGGCAAGTGCGAGCCGATTGCATTTGGCTGCAGGATTGCACCCGGTGCCCTCTTTCGCCAAAGGGGGTTACACCATGTTCAGAACGACACTTTTGACAACCAGTGCGCTGGTAGTTGCGACTTCGCTCGCACTTGCTACGGGCCAGCTTGGAAGAATGTCCCACCCGACGCGGATGGAAATCGCGAAAGAAGCGATGCGCCGCGCTTTCGAGAGGAAGATGCCGGGGGTGATTTTCGACCGCAAGAACGGAACGCCGATAGCGATCCGGCTGCCGCTCGATCCCGGCAATCAGGGCAAGGGCGGCGAGGCCAAATCCGTTCCACGCGGGAAATGGAGCAATTTCAGCAAGAGCAAGACAGCGCTTTACATACCGTGGTTCGGCTGGTTCGCGGGCAATGTCGACATACAATACGGCCCGTCCACCTACAGCTACTGCTATTCGTATTCTTCGGGCGGCAAGTGCGTCAGCGGATACTACGAGAAATTCTCCGAGAAGGTCAACATCGCCCAGAGTGCTGCCCAGCCGTTTGCGGGCTTGGATAGCGCCAGATCGGTTACGATCGCCGCCGCGGCATACAGCGGTGCCGGCGACGGGAAAATCGCGATCTACAGTTCGGCCCAATGCGCCGCGTCTGCCGCTTCGTGTCCGGGGACGCCGATACCTGGCGCGAGCGGCACATTCTCGGCGACCACGCATTACGGACCCTGCTGCTCGGAATTGATCACGGTGAACTTCCCGCCCGTGAAACTCGACAAGAAAAAGACGTACTGGGTTGCGGTGAGCGGCAATGGCGCCGACAGCGGCCGTGTCGTCTGGTTCGGTCAAAGCAGCAATTGGACCCAATACCCGAACGGGGAGGATTACAGCGAAGCCGGCTCGACCGTGATCAACCTGACCTACAAGACCTTCCGGTCGGGTTACCACGAGACGATCCATACGACGTACCACAGCGGCACGAACGGCTGGATACATACGGCCTCCTTCTCCTACGAGGAGCAGCCAGGGGCATTCAGCGTCAACTGAGATCGCCGGCCGGGGTGTACCCGGCGCTTTCTTTCATCAAAGGGGGGTCACACCATGTTCAGAACGACACTTTTGACAACGAGTGCGCTGGTAGTTGCGACTTCGCTCGCACTTGCTACAGGCCAGCTCGGAAGAATGTCCCACCCGACACGGGCGGAAATCGCGAAAGAAGCGATGCGCCGCGCTTTCGAGAGGAAGATGCCGGGGGTGATTTTCGACCGCAGGAACGGAACGCCGATAGCGATCCGGCTGCCGCTCGATCCCGGCAAACATGGCAACGGCGGCGAGGCCAAGTCCGTTCCACGCGGGAAATGGAGCGACTTCAGCAAAAGCAAGAAAGCGCTTTACATGCCGTGGTTCGGCTGGTTCGCAGGCAATGCAGACATACAATACGGCCCGTCCACGTACAGCTACTGCTATTCGTATTCTGCAGGCGGCAAGTGCGTCAGCGGGTACTACGAGAAATACTCGGAGAAGGTCAACCTCCAACAGAGTGCTGCCCAACCCTTTGAGGGCTTGGATAGCGCCAGATCGGTTACGATCGCCGCCGCGGCATACAGCGGTGCCGGCGACGGGAAAATCGCGATCTACAGTTCGGCCCAATGCGCCGCGTCTGCCGCTTCGTGTCCGGGGACATCGATACCAGGCGCAAGCGGTACATTTTCGACGCACTCACAATTCGTGTTCTGCTGCTCGGCTTTGGTCACGGTCAAGTTCCCGCCCGTGAAACTCGACAAGAAAAACACGTATTGGGTTGTGGTGAGCGGCAATGGTGCCCATAGCGGTCGTGTCGGCTGGTTCGGTCAAAGCGGCAATTGGACCCAATTCCCGAACGGCGAGGGCTACAACGAAACCGGCTCGACTGTGGTCAATCTGACCT
>Ga0335074_10002367_pt1 | contig 25697 bp, 20 predicted proteins | sample Lox_Sample_23_FD_206715 | JGI IMG/M metagenome (GOLD analysis project Ga0335074, IMG submission 206715) | Soil microbial communities from Loxahatchee National Wildlife Refuge, Florida, United States - Lox_Sample_2.3 | ecosystem: Environmental > Terrestrial > Soil > Wetlands | place: USA... | reverse complement strand
AGGTTTGCCAGGGCAACAGCGCACGCAACCGGGTGCCCGCCAAAAGTTATCCCGTGAGCGAACGAAGCAGTCCCATGGAGGAAGGGCTCGATGAGGCGGTCGCTTGCAAGGAGCGCACCCATAGGCGCGTACCCCGAAGTAATGCCTTTCGCCACCGTGATCATGTCCGGCAGGTACCCATAGCGCTCGGCCCCAAAGTAATAACCGAGACGGCCAAATGCGCATATCACCTCGTCCGATACCAACAGGACGCCGTACTGGTCGCAGATCTCGCGCACTCGCTGAAAATACCCCGGCGGCGGTGTCAGGCACCCACCGCTATTTTGTACAGGCTCGAGAAAAACTGCGGCGACAGTTTCCGGCCCCTCGGCCTCGATGCGCTCAGCGATCTGCTCGGCGGCCCACATGCCAAAGGCCTCGACGTCGTCGGCGTGGACGGGGGCGCGGTAAAAATCCGTGTTCGCTACCTGCGATGTGCCGGGGACGAGAGGCTCAAAGGGTCTTTTGATCACTTCGTACCCAGTTATGGACAGGGCACCCATAGTGATACCGTGATATGAAATGTGGCGCGCAATTGCCTTAGTGCGCCGCGGTTGACCTATCGCTTTGAAATACTGGCGAGCCAATTTCCACGCACTCTCGACCGCCTCACTGCCACCTGTTGTGAAGAAAACGCGGTTCAGATCCCCTGGCGCGATATCCGCCAAACGCTCCGCGAGCTCGATAGCGCTCGGGTGTGCATAGCTCCAAATTGGGAAATATGCGAGCTGCTCGGCTTGGCGCGCCCCCGCCTGCGCCAAGCGTTTGCGCCCGTGACCCGCCTGCACCACAAATAGCCCGGAAAGGCCGTCCAGGTAACGTTTGCCAGTGGAGTCCCAGACCCAAGGGCCATCCCCCTTCGCGATAACCGGCACGTCGTGCTCGGCGTAGGTGCTCATCCGCGTGAAATGCATCCACAGGTGCCTTTTTGCAGCTTGCTGCAAGTGTTCTTGCGAGAGCGTCATGGCGACCAGCCTACCAATGGGCAAGTTGGCCCAATCCGAGCACTTTTGCTGCCATCCTCTCGGGCGACCTAATAAATTCGCGGCCGTGCTGGTCGTGGGATTGACAGGTTCGCTCGGCGCCGGGAAGTCAACGGTCGGCCGTGCCCTAGAGTTGCGGGGCGCAGTTGTCATCGACGCTGACCAGGTCGCGCGAGACGTTCTCGCACCGGGTACCCAGGGCGAACGAGCGGTGCTGGCGAGATGGGGCGAGCCGGTGTCGACGCCCGATGGCCACCTGGACCGGCGCGCTCTCGGCCGCCTGGTGTTTGCGAGCGCGCCGGACCGCCTGGAGCTCGAAGCCCTGACGCACCCGCTCATCTGGGAGGAGGTCGCAAAGCGCATGGCCGCAGCCCAAGACGCCGGGGCCCTCCTCGTCGTGGTCGAGTTGCCCCTGCTCGACGAGTCACGGCGGCGACAGTACGGGATGGACCTGGTTGTCCTCGTCGACGTGCCGCTCGAGGTGGCAGTGGCCCGGGCCGCCACGAGAGGGATCCCCGAAGCCGAGGTGCGGGCGAGGATCGCCGTTCAGCCGAGCGCAGAGGCGCGGCGAGCCCTCGCAGACCGGGTAATAGTCAATGCCTCCACCAAGGAGGACCTCGACTTGCGGGTGAACGAGCTTTGGGAGTGGCTCGGGCAGCGTGCACGCTCGGGCGAGCAGCGCTAGCAGCCGGGAGGCGGTCAGAGGAGGCCGGTACCATGGGCGTCCATGCCCCCGTTCAGAATCGTCGCGGAGTGGTCGCCTGCGGGCGACCAGCCCAGCGCGATAGAAGCTCTTTCGCATGGTGTGGAGCGGGGCGACCGCTTCCAAACGCTCCTTGGCATCACAGGGAGTGGCAAGAGCGCGTCCGTCGCTTGGACGATCGAGCAGGTGCAGCGCCCCACGCTCGTCATTGAGCCCAACAAGTCGCTCGCAGCTCAGTTCGCAAACGAGATGCGGGAGGTTTTCCCAGACAACCGCGTCGAGTACTTCGTCAGCTACTACGACTATTACCAACCCGAGGCGTACATCCCTTCCAGCGACACCTACATCGAAAAAGACAGCTCGATCAACGACGAGATCGACCGGTTGCGCCACTCGGCTACGTCAGCCCTGTTGACTCGGCGAGACGTGATCGTCGTGGCCTCCGTCTCCTGCATCTATGGCTTAGGGTCCCCCGAGGAGTATTCCCAGAGGATCCTCTCGCTCCGGGTCGGGACCGAGCACGACCAGCGCGCGATCCTCAGCCGGCTCGTAGATATGCAGTACCAGCGCAACGATTCCAACCTCGTCCGCGGCAAGTTCCGCGTCCGGGGCGACACCATCGAGCTGCACCCTGCCTATGAGGAGCACATGCTCCGTCTCGAATTGTTCGGGGACGAGGTCGAGCGCATCAGCCGTGTCGACCCACTGACAGGTGAGCTCCTCGGAGAGCTTTCCGAAGTCGTCGTCTTCCCGGCGACTCACTACGTTGCCGGGGACGAGCGTATTCGCCGCGCGATCGAAGGAATTGAGGCCGAGCTGGCCGAGCGGCTCGCTTGGTTCGAAAAGCAAGGCAAGTTGCTCGAAGCACAGCGGCTCCGGATGCGCACGACCTACGACCTCGAGATGCTCGCCGAAGTCGGCAGCTGCTCAGGCATCGAGAATTACAGCCGCCACATCGATGGGCGGGCGCCCGGGCAGGCGCCGCACACGCTGCTTGATTTCTTCCCGAAGGACTACTTGCTCGTCATCGACGAGTCCCATGTCACGGTCCCCCAGCTACATGGCCAGTACCACGGGGACCGTTCCCGCAAGGAGACCTTGATCGAGCACGGTTTCCGGCTCCCATCGGCGGCGGACAACCGGCCCCTGCGCTACGAGGAGCTCATGGAGCGCATCAACCAGTGCATCTTCATGTCGGCAACCCCTGCCGCCTACGAGATCTCAGCCTCTAGCCAGGTGGTCGAGCAGATCGTGCGCCCTACTGGCTTGGTCGACCCCGAAGTCGTCGTCCGGCCAACCAAGGGCCAGATCGACGACCTGATGACAGAGATCGCCAAGCGCACGGCCGCCGGCGGGCGGGTGCTCGTGACAACCCTTACCAAAAAAATGGCCGAGGACCTCACGGACTACCTGTTGGAGCAGGGGCTCAAAGTTCGCTACCTGCACTCCAACGTGGAGACCCTGCAGCGGATCGAGATCCTCCGCGACCTCCGCCTCGGCGAGTTCGATGTGCTCGTCGGCATCAACCTCCTGCGGGAAGGGATCGACTTGCCCGAAGTTTCGCTGGTCGCGATCCTCGATGCCGACAAGGAGGGCTTCCTCCGCTCGGAAACCTCGCTCATCCAGACGATCGGCCGGGCAGCACGCAACGTCGAAGGCGCGGTCATCATGTACGCCGACGAAATGACAGAATCGATGCAGCGCGCGATCTCGGAGACTCGCCGCCGGCGCCAGCTCCAGCAGGAGTACAACGCTGAGCACGGGATAAACCCCCAGACAGTGCGGCGCGCAATAAGCGACATTTTGGTGTTGCTTGGCCGGGGCGGCGAGGGCCGAGATGGCGCTCCCACTGCGCCGCTACCTGGAGGCGACCGGCGTGGGCGGCGTCACGACCGTGCCCGCTCTGAGCTCGCCAATATGCCCAAGGCCGACCTCAGCCGCTTGATCTCGGCGCTCGAGGAGGAGATGCGCGATGCAGCTGCCGACCTACGCTTCGAGTACGCGGCGCGGCTGCGAGACGAGATAGCCGATCTCAAAAAAGAACTCAAGGGCCTGGCCGAGATCGGCGTCGCCGTCAAATAGCGCCGGACAGCACCGCTCTGGGGACGTCTGGCGGTAAGCTGGCAAAAGTTGCCTCTCGCCGCAATAATTGTTCGATCCTTCCGTCATGGGCGGCGCGCGCAGGTGTACATTGCCCTGTGCGCCCGCCGCGCTTCGCATTCGTCGCTGCTTCGGGCGTAGCGACGCTCGCAGTTACATTCCCCCTCACGTCATCAGGGGCCGTGCCCCCCGGCGTGCCCCCCTTGCGCACCGCTCCGACGGACGCTTCAGCCGGGGCCGCCGCCGTTTGCTCAGCACCTCAAGCCAAGCCGACGTTCGAGGGCCACCCCCACCTGAGCTCCATCCCCTCGCTCAAGACGGTCTCCGTCGCGCCTCAGCGACGCGGCCTCAGGGTTTCCTATAGCTTCCGCACGCCGCTCGTCCTCGCTCCCGAGGGAGTCTACATCTCGTGGACGATCTACCTCTATCGCACTCGAGCCGACGCAAACGGGGTCAAAAACCTCCTGGAACTCGAACTCGAGGACCGGGGCGCGGGTTGGGAGCCGACCGGTTGGGCCATGGTAGTGTCGGCCTACTCAAGCGACAGCCCGGTCATGGGGCCGGTCCTCACTGACAAGGCACGGGACGAGCTGACAGCTTATTTCCCGCCTGGGTTTGCCAATTTGAGCCCACCTTTTTTCTGGTTCGCGAGCCAGGAGGAATACCGCGCTTACCTGCCAGGCAAGAATGGGGCACCGGAGTGGAGCGTTTATGGCGGTGCTTTCAATGACTGCCCGGTAGGCGTCCGCCACGACCCCAACAGCTTTCCCTACGCGAGCAAGCTGCTCGCTGGCCCTTCGTGAGCCTTAGCCGCTAGGGGGCCCGTCCTAAAGGGAGTTCTCCCGAACGAACTCGACCAGCTCGCTCACGTACCCGAAGGCCAACGCGGTAACCGTATCGGCCGCCCCGTAATAGATCGCAAGCCTGCCCGTAGCTGCGTCGCAGAGCGCTGCGCACGGGAAGACGACGTTCGGCACGTCTCCTACGCACTCGTAGAGGGCTTGGGGTGAAAGCGCGTAGGGAGCCGACCGGGCGATCACTGTCCACGGTCTTTCGCGGTCGAGCAATGCCACTCCAATGCTGTAGACGAACCCGTTGCAAGACGTGAGGACACCGTGGTAAATGAGCAGCCACCCCTCTGACGTCTCGATCGGCACCGGCCCCCCACCGACCTTGGTCGCCTGCCAGCTGTTGGTGACAGGGCTCATCACGTGGCGGTGCCGCCCCCAAAAGCACAGGTCGGGGCTCTCACTGTAGAAGATGTCCCCAAACGGGGTATGCCCATTGTCCGACGGTCGGGAGAGCATCGCGAAGCGGCCACCGATCCTGCGGGGGAAAAGCACACCGTTGCGGTTGAAAGGCAGGTAAGCGTTTTCGAGCTGGTGAAAAGTCCTGAAGTCATCTGTCCACCCGACGCCGATGGTTGGCCCGTGGTACCAGTTGCACCAAGTGAGGTAATACCGGTCCTCGACCCGGGTCACCCGAGGGTCGTAGCTGTAGACAAACTCGGCGATCTCAGGCTCAGCAACGTTGAAACGTACCCGCTCGGGTTCGATCTTCCAGTCAAAGCCGTTGTCTGAAAAGCCAACGTGAAGTTGCATGCGCCTAGTCTGGTCGTCGCAGCGGAACACCCCCGCGAAGCGGCCCTCAAAAGGGATGACAGCGCTGTTGAAGATGCTGTTCGAGGTCGGCAACGAGTCTCGCGGTATGACCGGGTTGCGAGAATACCGCCAGAGAGGCCCATTTGAGCCTTGCGGCCGGTCCTCCCACGGCATGCTGGGGAGGTCAAGCTGGCCAAGCACACTTAGAGTAGGCAATTCAATTCCTTTGTAGTTCTTCGTCCGGACGGTCCAACCCCGCAGGCATTGCTAGTTGCTGGCCCTGCAAGGGGCTCCCGCTAATAGCCAACCGCCACAAAATGGTCCGGTTCGTACTCGACAAGCTCAGGCGCGGGGGCCGCAGCCAGTACTTCGGCAACGGTCCGGCCCCCTGGCGAAAAACGGCGGTTCCAACGCGGCCCACCTCCTTCCATCAAGCTAGGGCGGGCTCCACCCGCACGAGGTCCCTGGGCACCTGATGCCTCGCTCGCCGCGGCGTTTTGTGGGTGGAGCGGGCTTTTCGAATATCGTCTGCTTTCTCCCAAAGCAACGGAGCCACCGACCGGCCCTTCCAGGTCCGTTGGCCGCTCGCCTTCAACGACGGAGTGGGCGCGCGCCCCAGACCCGTTGCTTTGCCACTTCTGGTGCAGGTGTGGTACGGCGGTCAGGAGGCTCTTTGTGTAGGGGTGCTGAGCATTGCCGAACACCTTGCGGGTATCTCCCATCTCCACGATCACGCCTTTGCGCAATATCACCGTGCGGTCGCTGATGTAGTTGCCGAGCGAAAGGTCATGGGTGATAAAGAGGACGCCAAGCCCTTTTCGCTTCAAATCGACCAACAAATTGAGCACGTCCACGCGGGTCGACGCGTCGAGCATGCTGATGATCTCGTCCGCGATGAGCAGCCTGACCTCGAGTAGCAGAGCGCGGGCAATGAGCAGGCGCTGCTGCTGTCCACCCGAGAGCTGGTGTGGGAACTTGTTGAGCACATCCGCAGGGTTGAGCGAGACAGCTTCGAGAGCCGAACGGAGCTTGCTCTCCCACTCGCGGGCGCGGACGTCGGGGAAATAGACGCTGCGCACCATTTCGAGGACGCGATCGGCCTTGTAGAGCGGGTTGTAGGAGCTGAACGGGTCTTGGAAAACTCCCTGGACGTGCCGGTAATAATCGCGGAGTTGCGACTTGGACCAGGTTCCAACGTCTTTACCCTCGAAGACCACCGCGCCGGCGGAAGGGCTCGTGAGACGCAAAATTATCTTGCCTAGAGTGGACTTCCCGCTCCCGCTTTGCCCGATCAGCGAGACGACTTGGCCTTGGTCGATGTCGAAGCTCACGTGCCGGAGGGCCGGGAGGAGGTCGCCTCCAAAAGTCCCGGTCTTGTAAACCTTGGAAACCTCCCTGACCTCGAGCATGCTCATGGCTGAGCCGCCCCACCAGGAGGCGAAACCGTTGTCGCCGGTGCAGCCGGGGCAGCCGCTCCTCCGGTGGCGCTGCCCCCCGCAGCCGGGGGCCGCGCAAGTGCCGCACTGGCCGCATCGAGTACTCGCTCCTGCCCCGATGCGAGGTCGTCGTGCACCTTCCAGCAGGCAACGTGATGGCCGGGGCGCACTTCGACAAATGGCGGCTCCTGCGTGCACTGTTGCATAGCAAAGGGGCAGCGCTCCCTGAAGCGGCAACCTGCCGGCGGGTTGAAGAGCGAGGGAGGACGTCCCGCGATGCCGACCAGGGGGGCGTCGTCGTAGCGGAGGCCAACTTCGGGCAGGGAGGCGAGCAACAACTGCGTATAGGGATGGAGGCTCTTATTGACGATCGTGTCAGCGTCGGCCTTTTCCGCGAGTTTACCGGCGTACATCACGAGAATGCTGTCCGCGATCTGCGCGAGGATTGACAAGTCGTGCGTGATCACGATCATGCTCTTGACAAAGCCGCGGTCCCTGAACTCCGTCAGCATCTCCCCGACAGCTCGCTGAGTAGAAACGTCTAGAGCGGAAGTCACTTCGTCGCCGATCAACAAGGACGGGTCGAGCAGCGTCGAGATCACCATCGTGGCCCGCTGCCGCATGCCACCGGACAGCTCGAACGGGTAGCGCTCAGTCACGTCCTCCGGGAGGTCGACCAGCGCTATCCGGCGGCGGAACTCCTCCTCGATGTCCTTGTACGCCACTCCGCGGGACCTCAAAAGGTCCGCAGCCATGCGGCCGATCTTGCGTGTCGGGTTGAGCGCGCTCATGGCAAACTGGGGGATTATCGAAACCTGCCGCATCCGGTACTGGTCCATCGCTCGATTGTCGCTTATCGGGAGGCGCTGACCGTCCAGCTCGACGGTCCCGTCGAGGTGCTTCATGCGGCCCTCCATGTAGACCAAGCTGTTACCGAGAGTGGACTTCCCGCAGCCCGATTCTCCCGCAAGGCCCATGATCTCGCCGTCCTGGATGGAGAAGCTCACACCGTCGACCGCCGTCACGTCCCCACGGAGCGTGCGGTACGCGACCTTCAAGTTTTCGACTCTCAGGCTCACGTTTCTCTCAACTTGGGGTTGAAGATCTCGTCGAGGCCCACGTTGGCCACCAGGAGAGCCGCCACGATGATGGTTATAACGACGCCCGGAGGGATGAACCACCACCAGACGCGTAGGTTGAGGGCGCTCCACAGCATGGCTTGGTTCATCATTGTCCCGAGCGAGATCGTGTTCGTCGGCCCGAGCCCCAGGAAGTCGAAGTTTGCCGCCAACAGGATCGAGCTGCCGAAGAGCAGTATGAGCACCAGGAACAGGTACGACGCCATGTTCGGTGCGATGTCCTTGACGACGATGCTGGTTGCTCTCTTCCCCGAAAGCCGGGCAAGGTCGACGAAGTCACGTTCGCGCAGTGTGAAGGTTTGCGCCCGCACCGCCCTCGCCACCCATGGCCAGGTCGTGACCCCGATAAAGACTCCTTCGAACAGGACGCCCCTGGTTTTGAGGTACGAGGCGATCACGATGAGCAGCACCAAGGAGGGGATCATCACGACAATGTTGGTCACCAACTGGAGCGCCTCGTCGAGAAGCCCTCCTCTGTAGCCGGCGGTGAACCCGATCGTCATACCGACAAGAGAGGCGAAGAGGGCGCCCAAGAACCCGACCAGGTAGCTGTCGCGCAGCCCGTAGAGCAACTGCGAGGCGACGTCCTGTCCGAAATAGGTCGTACCCATGAGGTGATGAAGCGATGGGTGCAGGTTGGCAGCTGCCACGAACTTGTTGGGGTCATAGGGCGCGATCAGCGGCCCGAAGATCGCCAGGACCACGAACAGAAACTCGATGGCGGTGGCAACCATCAACTTCTTGTTACGTACTGCGAAATAGAGGAACTCCCAACGTCGGCGCCCTGCCAGCCCACCCGCCGCCTGCTCGGTGCCGGTCCCCGCCGACACCGCTTGATAAGGCCCGCCCCGGGTCGCGCCGGTACCGGTCGTGGCGGTGGTTTGCCCGGTGGCCTGCTCGCCCGGGCGGTCCTGGGCAATGCTCATGCCGCGCCCCCCTGCATGCTCAGGCGGGTCCGGGGGTCGATGATCACGTACACGATGTCGATCAAGAAGTTGGCCAGCAGCACACCGATGACTATGAACAGGAAGATCCCTTGAAGGAGGAAATAGTCCTCGTTGATGATTGCCTTGTATATCAGGTCGCCCAACCCTGGGTAATTGAACACGACCTCGGTAACGATGTTCCCCCCGATAACGACGCCGAGGGCCAGGGCGAGACCGGACAACTGGGGCAGTACCGCGTTGCGGTAGGCGTACCTGCGCACCAGGCGCTGCGAGGCTCCCAGCGACCGCAAGTAGCGGGCATAATCGGCCTCGAGCTCGTAGATCACCAAGTTGCGCATGCCGATGGCCCAGCCCCCGAAGCTCACGAGGAAGACTGTGAGGAAGGGGAGGAACCAGTGGAAGAGAAGGCTCGCAATAAACGACCAGCTGAGGTTCGGGAGCATACCTTCCGCGTACCCCCCGCCGATAGGGAACCAGTGGGCGTACGCGCCCAGATAATACGCCATGGCCAGGGCCAACCAGGCATAAGGCATGGCTTGGAAGACGTAACCAACCGGCAGCACCGTGTTGTCGAGCGCCTTTCGCCGAGCCGCGAGCGCGCCGACGCGGTTGCCTAGGAAATAACTGAGAAGTATGGCTGGTATGAGGAGAGCCAAGGTGTAAGGCACGGCGGAGAGGATCACGTGGGAAACGGGCTCGGGGAAGTCCGTGTAGCTCACACCGAAGTTGCCGTGCAGCACCCCGTACCAAAAGTGCCAGTACTGGTCCCAGACCGGCACGTTCAACCCGAACGCCTGTGTGAACACCTTGTTGAGGCTCTGCCAGGCCCCGTTGGACTCGAGGGAGAACTTCGACAGGTAGATCTCGACCGGGTTACCAGGCATCAGGCGTGGCACGCCCCAGTCGACGGTCGTCCCGACGAAGAACGCCAACACATAAGTGACGATCTTCCTTGTGAAGTAGCGCCTCACGTCCTAACAGTCCTCTTGCCTTCATTTCTACTTCGAATGGATCCTATTAAGCCAGCGGGCCCACCACCCCCGACAGAGGCGGCGGGCCCTGCAGGCCTCAAAGCGATGACCCGGCAGCTAGCTCTTCTGTGCTGCCGGCTTGAGGTTGGCCAGACCATAGATGGTGGTCATGGCGCCCAACCAGCCGTGCCACATGACGGGCGTGTACTCGTCGTTGGGGTTGGTGCTCGAGGGGTAGTTGGTCCACTGGGTGTTGTTGCCCTGGAACCAAGCGCCGTTGTACCACAGCGGGACCTCAGGCAGAGTCTGCAAGAAGTTGGTCTCGATCTGAGCGTAGAGGCTGTCGAGCTTGGCTGTATTGGTCGGGACGGTCGAGCCAGCTTCCTGGACAAGTGCCCAGGTCTTGGGATCCGAATAGCGCTCCCAGTTGAGCTGGGCTTCCTGCTTCGACTGGATCGGCAAGGAGTACACCCGGTTGAAGTAGGTAAATGGCGTCGAGTCGATCGAGGCGTTGTTGTCGAGAGCCATGTCGTAGGTGCCATCGATCAGGTCGCTCTCTCGGGACGCGTACTGCGGGTATGTGGGCGTCACATTGATGCCGATGGCATTGAGGTCCTGGGCGATGACGTCGATGCCGGCCATCCAGTCGGTCCAGCCGGTCGGCACCTCGATGGTCAGCTTCTGGCCCTTGTAACCCGACTCCGCTAGGTACTTCTTGGCCAACGCCGGGTTGTAGCTAAACCCGTACTTGCTGACCACGCTCTGGCTGACGTAGGGGTCGAGGCTCGGGAGCAACCCCGTGGGGTTCGCCGCTTGGACCATGCCCGTATAGACGCTGCTTACGATCTGCTGGGTGTTGACGCCGTAGGCAACCGCCTTGCGGAAGTCCACGTTGCTCATCGGCGCCTTTGTGGTGTTCATCTCCAGCCAGACCGTGTTTGCGGACAGCATGTACGGCTTGGACGGGTAGTAGGTGGTGATGTTGTAGCCGCTATTGCCGCCCAGTGCCCCGTTCACCAGTGTCGAGACGCCGGGGAGGAAGTTGTTGTCCCAGTCGATCTGGTCGGCCAATACCGAGGAGAGTTCCTGGTTGTTAGAGGTGTTCTCCTCGTCGCAGAGGTACTTGAACTTGAACGACAAGCCCAGTTGCGCCGTGCCCCACCAATGGGAGTTGATGCTGTAGCAGGCCTCGGTCGCGGTCGTCGCAACCAAGAGCATGGGCCCCGTGGCTATCGGCTTCAGGTTGGCGGTCACCATCTGATTGGTAGCCGAGAGGCTGCCCCAGACCGATTGCGGGACAATGGGGGCGTTCCAGAGGAAGTACTGCCAAGAGTTGTAAGCAGGAGCGCTGCTGAACGTGACCGTCACCGTGTTACCGCTGGCGGAAACGCTCTGGACTGTGGACACGAAGCTGTTGTACGCGCTGGCTGAGTTTTTCATGGCCATCTGGATGTTGAAGGCCACATCGGCACCGGTCAGGGCCCCCTCGACTGCGCCTGAGGGGCTGGAAACCCAGTCAACCCCACTGCGCACTTGGATGGTGTAAGTGTCACCGCTCCAAGAGCCGCTCTTGGCCAACCATGGGATGTACTTGTTGTGGATGGGGTCATAGAGGAACAGCGGCTCGTAAAGCAGGCCGACCGTGCCGGTATAGAGGCTCCCCAGGTCCTGAGGGTTGAAGTTGTTGGGAGCGTTGCCGGCAGTGCCTTGGGTATAGAGGGTCTCATTACGCGGGAAGCTCGTTAGGCTTGGCACCCTCGCTGCTCCGGCAGTGCCGTCGGCAGCGCTGAGAAGCGGGACCACGAGGGCCGCCGACACTGCCAGGGCACCCAAGCGAGTAACCGCCTTTTTCTTATTAGTCACCATAGTTGATGCTCCTTGTCTTGGGGCACTGTGCAGGTTCCTGCACAGCTGCCCCTGCCATCAGGCCGTTCGGCGGGCCGTTACGGGTTTCAAATTGGCGCCGCGAAGATACTAGGTGCCCTTGCGGCTCAGGGCTCTTCACCTCGACCGCCGCGGCGGTTGTCGGTGCCTAGCGGAGAGTTGGACAAATTAGGACACGATCAAGCCAGTTTTTGCCACGTTTGGCCCCCGTTTCTAACCGAGCCCAGTCGTGCGAAGCTCCACGTCGCGGTTCACCGGCCGAAATACACTGACTTATCGGTACTTTTGCGCTATTGCCCCTTTCGCTCCAGCCTGGTCTCCTGGTTGACGGCTGGGCCACAGCCGGTCAGCAAAGCGTTGCCAAAGAAACATGACTGAGGTAGCGCCAGAGGTCCCACATACTCCTGCGGGCCCTTTTGTACCCCTCACCCCTTCCCTTGCGGCTATCTCTACTGAACCGGTTAAGGACCAGCACTGAGTAGATTAAGCACAGGCGCCCAAAGAGTCAAGTCACCTCTTCTTGGTGCGAGTGCTATGGCCTCTTACCAGGTAATTTGCACCCCGACCGCTGAGCGTTGGCCCAGTCAACGCGCGCTCGCGGGGCTGCTCGCCCTCTGCACGAGGGAGGAAGGCTGCGGGCCGTGGGGCGCCACCTCGCGGCCCTCGATGACTTCGACAAGGGCCCGCGCAGCTGCGGCGCCGTAGGCGACGACGTCCCTCACGGATGCCGTAATGGAAGGCCGTACCACTTCGCACAGGATCGAGTCCTCGAAAGAGACGATGGAGAGGTCGTCTGGCACAGAAATGCCCATTTCTTGGGCCACGCCAAGGCCCGCGACGGCCATGATGTCGTTGTCGTAGACAATCGCAGTCGGCCTCGAACTGAGCTCGAGGAGCTTCCTTGTTGCCGCCTCTCCTGCCAAGCTCGTAAAATCTGTCGCAATCACGTTGCCCTGAGCGCCCGCCTTTGCCACCAGGCGTCGGAACACCCTTGTCCGCACCTGCGTCGCGGCGAAGGCCGGCGAGCCACCCACACGATCTATGCGCCGGTGGCCGAGGGCAGTCAAGTGGTCGACTATGAGCTGCATGCTCTCAGCGTCATTGCCGGGGAAAAACGGCAATGAGCCGGTCTGCCCAGGGCCCCCAATTATGACCGCAGGGAGCTCGAGCTCTTCCACTGTCGCCACCCTCGGGTCGCGCGCCCTGAGGTCGACTAGCAGGACGCCGTCCACTCGGTGCTCGGCCCACCAGCGGCGCAGCATGATGACCTCGGCGTCGACGTCCTCGACGATCTGGATCATCAGTGCGAGTTCCCGGGCAGAAAGCTCCGCTTCTATCCCCGAGAGCAGCTTGTTGAAAAAAGGCTCGTAGGCAAGTGTGCGAGCGGGCCTGGCAAAGGCGAGCCCACACGAACCGGAGCGGGCGGCAGACAGCGCGCGAGCCGCCCGGTTGGGTTGCCACCCGATCTCCTTGGCAATCTGTAGTATCCGCAGGCGCGTGCTCTCAGAAAGCCCCGGGTTGCCATTTAGGGCGTACGAAACAGAGACCTTGGAAACCCCAGCGCGTTGTGCGATGTCGGCGATCGTTGGCCTGCGGGGCCCTGGCCTCTGCCTGCGCGGCACTACGTGCTCTTCTCTTTCCCTCGTCTCAGTGCGCCCGAGAAGGGTTCTTCGGCGGCCGCTGAGGCGCTCACTCTACAGAGCAAAGAATGCAGCTTCAAATCATTGTCGTCTTGCCGCGCCCAGCGCGCCCGCGAAAGTCGCCTCCACGAAGGAGTTTCGCGACTTAGTGCCTGCCCTAGCGGTGGGCCTCGCTGCGAGCGCTGCTCTTCAGGCCGGCCAGGCAGCGCTGCGCGCTCTGGCGGGTGGCCGAGCCCCCGACCTCTTGCACGGACCCGCCCGCGTTGACGAGGAGCACCAGCCGCTCAGGCGGCTCAATGCCGGAGCTGCTGTCCAGGCTCGCCTGCACGAGCCAGGACTCGTCCAGCTTCAGGACCGAAACATCAAGGCAGTCGGCTCGCTGGTAGCGCTCCCCGATGTAACCAAGAACTGCGTCCTCAACCGACTGCGTGGTCATCGTGCCGGCCATGTCCCATCCATTTCGTCTCGAGGGCCCCGTCATTCGTTGGACGGTCGTTTCCGTTGCCACGTCCCCAGTAAAGCGGGCCCTCTGCAACTGCACGACTGCCCGAGCCAGACCCGAAACGGGTTAGCCGCACCGGCGTCGCCGTGACCACAGATCGTGGTATTGGGGAGCTCGAGCCGGCAGAAAGCGTGACCGCGACCAGGCGGGCCGACCGGCGTCGCTGTGGCCTCCGAGCTAGTCCCGCTAACGGACCTCGCCAGTCCCGCTGGTGCCTCCGCTCGAGCTATCTCCGAAGACACCACTCCGCGCGGTCTCAGGATAAAGAGGCGGCTCTTCCGTTACGGCGGCCATCAGCGGCTCGGGGACCGAGGGGAGGATCTTCTTGAAGTAGTCCCGGGCTGCTGCCGTCGTCCCCACGTCCCGACCTGCCTGCTCCGAGAGGAACCACCTGTGCTCGAGAACTTCGTGAAAGACCTCGGCCGGCGGCAGCCGGTTGGACAGCTCGGCGGGCATCAGGCCTATCACCTTGTCATAGACGTCTCGCAGCCATCGGCTCGCAGCGACGGTCATAGGCACCTTTGAGCCGGCGTCCTTCTCGAGATGGCCCCGGAAGCTGGCTATGTCGTTCAGGAGGCGGCCTGCCTGGTTCTCCTGAGCGTCCAGGCCCGTCAGAGTACGCAGCCTCAGCCGGTGATGCCCGGGCTCCGCGACCCTGGTCCTAATACGCAGGCGATAGCCGTCGCCCGCGCTCACGAGCTCGACCTCATCGGCGTCAAAGCCGAGGGCGTTGAGCCGGCGGAGCCGCTCTGTGATCTTGTAGCGCTGCTCTTGGGGGCGGATCACGACGTCCTCGGTGAGGGTCGACCACAGCTTGGAGTACCGGTTCAGGATCTCCTCTGCGAGGTCCACGGGCTCGACATCTGGTGGCAGTTCGCCGGCGGCGGCCAAATCGAGGAACTCACCCGCCACGCGCTCATAGGCGAGCTCGACGTCGTACTCACGCTGGCCTTCGCTCAAGGACGTATGCAACTCGCTTGTTTCAGCGTCGACGAATATTGCCTGCAGGGCGCCGGCGTCGAGGCGGAACAGCGTGTTGGACAGCGAGCAGTCCCCCCAATAGAAGCCGGCGAGGTGGAGGCGGACGAGCAGCTCGACAAGAGCGTCTAGGAGCCGGTCTGTCGGACGTGGCCGGTGCGGGTCAGAATAGAGAGCCCGGTACGTGGTCGAGTACTCCAAGAAGCAGGTACAAAGGACCGCGTCCAGAGGTACACCTTCATAGACGTCGCGGTCAAAGACGATCCCGAGAGGCTCGACGGCAGGGATCCCGAGCTCTTCCAGGCGACGGAGGAGACGGTACTCGCGGCGGGCGAGCTTTTCGTGCATCTCTTTCAAAGCGAACAGGCCGCCGTGCTCGGTGACGAAGCGGACAGGGTGGCGCGAGGTCCCCCGGTGGCGGATCTCTACCAGCCGGTCGTCCTGCCACTCCTCCAAGGGCAGGTGCCACGGGAGGCTGAGCAGGCCGGCCGCGACATCAGCCGGAGGGCGGAAGACATAGCGCACACTGCCCTGGTCTAGTGCAGCGAGAGCCTGCGCCGGCGAGACCCAGGCTAAGCCTCGGGCCCTTGCTCGCCCGAGCTTGCCAAGGTCCCACCGCCCTGGGACCTTCGGCACATAGGACCGCCCTGAAAGATCGCGACAATCGATGGTGTGGAGAGAGGGGCGCTAGAGGGGGACCTTCGTGCCGTGAGGCGCCAGCTCGAGTCCCTCACCTTCGAACGCCTGCGTGCGCCGCTCGGCCCTCGCCGCCAGCTCCTCTACGACCTTCTTTGCCTGAGGGAGCAAGAGCTGCTCGCCCTCGGCACCGACGAACAGCGCGGCCTGCTCGTGATCCGGGCGAGCTAGGAGCTCAGCGCAGCCGCCACCTTGCCGTTGGTCATCGCGACAATCTCCTCAGGGGTTATCGGCCTGGCGAGCAAGAAACCTTGGCCTTCGTCGCAGCCAAGCGCCGTCAGCTCGCCGAGCTGGAGCGGAGTCTCGATGCCTTCCCCTACCACAGACATCCCGAGCGCGTGCGCCATTGCGGTGATCGCGCCAATGATCTCGCGGTCCCGGTCGCTGCCACCGATCTGCTCTACGAAGCTGCGGTCAATCTTCAAAATGTCAACATTCAGTTGTTGGACATGGGCAAGGGTCGAGTAACCGGTGCCAAAGTCGTCCAAGGCAAGCTTGATACCGATCTCGGCGAGCTCCGCCAAGGTCGAAGCAACTGTCCCGAGCTCGCCGAGAACCGCGGTCTCGGTGATCTCCAGGCACAACTGGCTCGGCCTGACACCGTGCTTTTCGATCGTGCTCTTTACGTTTTGCGCGAGCATCGGGTCGGCCAACTGGCGGCCAGATATGTTCACCGCCACCGTAAAATCGTCAGACCATGAAGCGTCGCGCACCCAGTCCGCGAGCTGGCGGCAGGCTTCGTCGAGCACGAAGCTATCGATCAAGCCGATCAAACCTCTTTTCTCGGCGAGCGGGATAAAGTCAACGGGCGCGATGACCCCTCGCTGGGGGTGGCCCCAACGTACAAGCGCTTCGGCTCCGCGTAACACTCTGTCCTCGAGCGAGAAGAGTGGTTGGTAGAGGAGGAAAAGTTGCCGCTCTTCGATTGCCTTGCGAAGCGCTGTGTCAAAATCGTGGTTCCCCATGGCGCTCGAGTAAAGGTTCGGGTCGAAGATCCTGAAACCGTCCTTGCCGTCGCCTTTTGCTTCGTACATCGCTATGTCAGCCTGCTGGAGGAGCTCGTTCGGGTCCGCCAACGGGTCCGAGGTGAAGACGACGCCAATACTCCCCGTGATCGTGAGATCCTCCCCGCCCTCGACGTACTTTTTGCCAATTACCCTGACAACACGGCTTGCGATGTAGCGTACGTCGTCCTCTAAGCGCAGCCCGTTGCAGAGCAGGACGAACTCGTCTCCTCCAAGGCGCGCCACCGTGTCGCCGCGGCGCGAGATCTTCGTCAAGCGCCTGGCCACTTCCATCAAAACGCGGTCTCCGGCATCGTGGCCGCGCGAATCGTTTATACGCTTGAAATTGTCGAGGTCGATGAAGAGCAAGGCAAGCCGGCCACGGGTGCGGTCCAAGGCGAGGAGCGCCTGGGAAAGCCTGTCCATAAGGGCGACACGGTTTGGGAGCCCGGTCACCGAGTCGTGGAGCGCCTGGTACGCCAGCGCCTGCTCGGCAACTACTTGTGCCGTCACGTCACGACTGATACCGAATGTGCCCATGATCCGCCCATTTTCGTCGCGTAGCGGCAGCTTTGTCGTGGAGACCCAGGCGTCCGGCCGGTCGTGAAAGGTCTCCCGCTCCACCTTGGCCAGGACCGGCTGGCCAGTGCGGATTATCTGCTGTTCGTCCTCATAGGCTTGGGTTGCGTGCTCACTGCTGAAAAAATCGAAGTCCGACTTCCCGAGCACCTGTTCAGCGCTCGACATCCCGTGCATCTCGCAGAAGCTCCTGCTGACCAAAAGGAACCGGCTGTCGAGGTCCTTGAAAAAGACGCGCTCGCCTGGGGTGTCGAGGAGGTTACGCATGCACAGCCGCTCGAGGTCGGATATGTGCGCGCTCACAATTTGTTCGCTGCGTGCCTCCGGCGCTGGAGTCGGGGTCGCCATGGATGTTTTATCGGCGGTCGCTGCGCGCACTTGAGCGCTCAAAGGGCCCCGGTGCGGGGCTTTGAACTGCTCCTATTAGGGTGACCTTAATATAAGCGTTCGGCTGGTGGTTTTCTCGTTCTTCATGTTCGTGCCGAGGACCGGGGCTCTAAGCGGCGTCATGGCGAACCCCCAGCTCTTCGATGTGCGCCAACATGTCCGCGGGGTCCTGGTAAACCCGGTAGGCGCCCGCCGCTTGCAGCTCTTCGGGCCCGTACCCTCCTGAAAGCAGGCCCGCGCCGAGCGCGCCGGCTCGCTGCGCGGCAAGGAGGTCCCAGACGCTGTCACCGACGACAAAGGAGCGAGCCGGGTCGACGCCAAGCCTTTCAGCCGCGGACAAGAAGAGGTCGGGGTCTGGCTTTGCCCTGGCCACCAAGTCCCGGGTCACCACCGGTGTCCCATGCGGCAGGTCGAGAAGCGCGAGACCAGCTGCTGCCACTTCTTGGGCGCCGCTGGTGGCGATCGCGAAGGGCGTGCCTGACTCGTGCAGTAGGTCTAGCAGCTCCCGGGCGCCCGGGAGCGCCACGACCGCTCCCACCCGTCTCAGGTAACCCTCCCGGTGCAGGTAGGACAACCTCGCGAGCGTTGCCTCGTCGAGGGTGAGCCCGGTCTCACGTTGGAGAGCGTTCAGGAACAGGCCCCCGCTCATCCCGATGCGCCGATGGATACGCCAAACCGACAGCGGTAGCCCGCATTCAGTGAGGGCCTCGTGCCAAGCCGCGACATGCTGGTAAACCGAGTCGACGAGCGTCCCGTCGAGGTCAAATAAGAACGCCGGCGTCGGGGAGCTAAAGCGGGGCGCACTCGCCAGGCCTGTCACAGCCACGACCCTAGCCCTCCCGCGAGAGCGACCTTTTGAGGACGCTGGGGCTCTATTTGCGAAGGTCCGGTGCTCGGCCATCGACACCGTGTCTCTTGCGGAGGAGCGCGGCACGAGTCAGTATATCATGCAATATAGTGATGACCCATAGCTTCGTATTCCGTAAACGGCGGCGAACTGAGTGCTTTTCATGCAACTGCGAGACCGAACGCGCCTTCAACGACCGGCCGGTAACGCTGATGCAGAAACGTAACTCGAAACGTGCAGTCGTTGGGGTGGCGTTGGCGTTCGCTTTCGAGCCGCCGTTGGTTGCCCTCATCGTCCACGAGATCGTGCGCGGGACCGTGCGCGAGACGCCACACGACCCCGCTCCAACCCACCCTGTCAGAGCGGTCAGGGCACCTCCTCAGCGTTCGGCGACGTTCGGGGACGTTCGGGCGAGCAGCACGTCTCCGCCCGCTGCAGCTGAGGACCTTCCCATTTGACGCCCCAAGCCAGTACATTCACATGGTGCCCATTGCTGCCATAGGACCAGACGACAAGGAGGACCAGGAGACATGAGCCTGCTGATCGGGGATACAGCCCCAGATTTCGAGGCCCAAACGACTGAGGGCCCTGTTCATTTCCACGAGTGGATCGGTGACTCTTGGACCGTGCTGTTCTCGCACCCCAAAGACTTCACGCCTATCTGCACAACCGAGCTCGGTTATATGGCCAAGCTCAAGCCAGAGTTCGACCGCCGCGGCGTAAAGTTGATGGGGTTGTCCGTCGATGCCACAGCCGACCACGAAGCCTGGGCCCGTGACATCGAAGAGACCCAGGGCTCCCGCCCAAATTTCCCCATCATCGGGGATGCCGATTTCAAGGTGTCAAAGCTCTACGGCATGCTCCCGGCCGAGGTCTCAGGGGACGCCAAGTCCCGCACGCCAGCCCAAAACCAGACCGTGCGCAATGTTTTTGTCATTGGGCCGGACAAGAAGATCAAGCTTATCCTCGTCTACCCGATGACCACGGGGCGCAATTTTGACGAGGTACTGAGGGTTATCGACTCGCTCCAGCTGACCGCAAAGCACCGCGTTGCGACACCCGTCAACTGGAAGCAAGGCGAGGACGTGATCATCTCCGGCTCGGTCAGCAACGAGGAAGCGAGGGAGATCTTCGGCGAATGGAAGGAGCCCAAGCCCTATATACGCATCGTCAAGCAGCCTCGCTAGGCACACCGCTTTCCCTGCTCGGGCCGCCCGCGGATCTACCAGGTGATACTTAGCCAGCACTACCTCTCTTGCTTGTCGCAGGCCTCGTACCTGATCGGCGACGAGAGCACCGGTCGCGCAGTGGTCGTGGACCCGCGCCGTGATGTAGGGGTCTACCTGGACGAGGCGGCGCAGCATGGCCTGCTGATAGAGCGCGTCATCGAAACTCACATCCATGCCGACTTCCTCAGCGGCCACTTGGAGCTCGCTGCCCGCACGGGCGCCGTAATTTCGTATGGTGAAGGCGCCCAGGTGCGTTACCCGGTCGACCTCCTGAAAGACGGGCAGAGGATCTCCTTGGGCGAGGTCATCATCGAGGTCCTGGCTACTCCCGGGCACACGCCCGAATCGATCTGCCTCGTCGTCTGGGAACGTGAGGGCAACGAGGCCCCTTACGGCGTCCTCACGGGCGACACGCTCTTTGTGGGCGACGTCGGGCGGCCCGACCTGCTCGCTTCGGCCGTGCCGGGCTCGGCCGGACCGGTCGCTGACGAGCTCACGGCCGAGAGGCTCGCGCGGCAGCTCTACCGGTCCCTCCACGAAAAGCTCTTGGTGCTGCCGCCCTCGACCCGGGTCTTCCCAGCGCACGGCGCTGGTTCCTCATGCGGGAGGCAGATCTCAACAGAGACGACTTCGACCATTGGGGACCAGCGCCGCCAGAACTACGCCCTGCAGTACATAAATGAACGCGATTTTGTGGCTGCGGTCACAGAAGGCCAGCCACCACGCCCGGCTTACTTCGCCTACGACGCAAGCGCCAACCGGGAACTCCACGGCCTTCTCGATGAGTCCGGCCCGTTGCCGCTCGGGCTGGACGAGGTCCTCGCACGCCAACAAGCAGGCGCAGTCCTGCTGGATGCCCGCGAGCCAGCAAACTTCGCTGCCGGGCACCTGAAGGGGGCCTTGAACATCGGCCTCCAGGGCCGGTTTGCCGAGTGGGCTGGAGACGTCTTGCCCCGCGACCGCGACATCGTCCTTACCGGAGACGCCGAGCTCGGCAAGGAGGCAAGGATCCGCCTAGGACGAGTTGGCCTCGACAGAGTTGTCGGGCAATTGACGGACCTGGCAACGGTTTTTTCGGACAACCCTGGGCTCGTCGTGCCGAGCTCGCGACTTGCGCCTGCGCAGCTCGCAAAGCTGTTGGAGGGCCAGGATGACGCCCCGCAAATAGTCGACGTCCGCTCCCCTAGCGAAACAGCTGCCGGTACGGTGCCAGGTGCGCTGCCTCTACCTCTTGCCGTGTTGGCCGAGCATTTGGGCGACCTGGACCAGGAGCGCCCGGTGGTTGTCTACTGCGCGAGCGGGTACCGAAGCCAAATCGCCGCCAGCCTGATCGCGAGTGTTGGATTTGCTGACGTCTCAGACTTGCTCGGCGGCTACAGCGCCTGGACGAGCGCCGTGCCTGCGGCACCCTGACGACGACTAGCGGGTTAGCGCGCTAGCGGCCTGGGCGGGCTAGGGGGCTAGGGGGCTTGCGGGCGAAGCCCGTCTAGCACCATCCGCAGCAGGCGCCGGGCCTGAGGCTCCGTGAGCGTTGCGCTCATGCACATCGTGCCGGCGAGCTGCATGACATCGTTAGCGTCCACGTCATCGCGTGCGGCTTTTGCGCGTTGAGCCCGGACGAGCACGTTCGAGAGGGCCTGCTCGATGCGCTCGCGCGACCCGAGCTTTAGCTGCGGGTCCTTCGCAAACGCCTCGTGCAGCTCGTTGAGCAACGTTTTCTTGCTCATGGAGTAGCGGACATAGGCCTCGAGCCAACCCGCGAGGCCCTCCCAGGGGCTCGGGTCATCGAGCGCCTTGCCTGCTGCTGCCACCAAGACGTCGACGTCGCTCCGATAGAGGGCCTCGACAACGTCGACCCGCTTTGGGAAATGCCGGTAGAGGGTGCCTACCCCCACCCCGGCCTCCCTGGCTATCGCCTCCATCGAGGCTTCGCCGCCGTACTTTGCGAAGACCTGTCGGGCCGCCTCGACCAGTTTCTCCTGGTTGCGGCGGGCATCCGCGCGAATCGGCTTGCAGGTGGCGTCCCCGGCCGCGGCTTGTACGAGCTCGGGGGTGGGCTCTGTCCTCGACTGAGCTGTCGTGCTCATGGTCCTTAGGTCTCCCAAAAAAAGTTTGCCTATCCGGAGGCAGCCTCCGTATACTAACCGGAGGAAGCTTCCACTTACCAGTCAGCATACCAGTTGGAAAGGCAAGAAGATGCAGCAAGCAACCCTCAACACGGTACCTCGAGAAGGCTTGTCAGCGGGCGCGGAGGGCGAGGACGGCGGCATGCGGAGGCGGTCGCTGCGGCTCCTGCCCAAGGCGCTCCAAACCCAATCGATGTTCCTATTTGTCATCCTGGCAGCCCAGATGATGGTGGTCCTCGACGCCACCATCGTCAACGTGGCGCTGCCCCATATCCGCTCGGGCCTCGGGTTCTCGCCGGCGGGGCTGTCTTGGGTTCTCAATGCCTACATCCTCACTTTCGGCGGCTTGATGCTCCTCGGGGCTCGCTCTGGGGACCTGGCCGGGCGGAGGAGGACTTTCCTGTTAGGCGTCGCCCTCTTCTCGCTTGGGTCGCTCCTCGGTGGCTTCGCCGGCTCCCCAGCGCAGCTCCTGGCGGCACGTGCGTTCCAAGGGATCGGTGCAGCTTTTGCAGCGCCTTCCTCACTCGGGCTCCTCACCGCCACGTTCCCCGAGGGACAGCAGCGCTTGAGGGCCATCGCCCTGTTCACTACCGTCTCGGCAGGTGGTGGCGCGGTCGGCCTCGTGGCAGGAGGCTTGATCACCCAATGGTTGTCGTGGCGCTGGGTGATGTTCGTAAACGTGCCGATCGGCCTCGCCGTGCTAGCGGCAGGTCGGGAGGTGATCGCTGAGACGCCGCGCCGGACTGGACATTTCGACTTCATGGGCGCGATCTCGTCAACCGCAGCGATGACAGGGATCGTCCTCGGGCTCGTGGAAGCGGGCACGGTCGGCTGGTCAAAGCCTGTGACGATAGCCGCCCTGGCGGGGGGCGCTGTCTTACTTGCCTACTTCACACGTACTGAGCTTCGCGCCTCTGAACCAGTCCTCCCCCTTCGTCTGTTCTCGAACGTGACACGGACTTCTGCCAATGTGGCTCGCGGTCTTCTCTACGCCGGGATGTACGGGGTCTTCTTTTTCCTGTCGCAGTTCCTGCAGGAGGTTCAGGGCGACTCGCCCCTGCAGAGCGGGCTCATGTTCCTCGCCATCCCGGTCACGATCTTCGCCACTTCGCAGCTGGCGAGCCGCGCTCTCGGTCGTGGCGTGCCCGCCAAAGCGCTCATGCTCGCTGGCTCGGCCCTCGCGTTTGCCAGTCTGCTGCTCGCATCTGACCTGAATGCAGGCTCCTCGACCTGGCGAGTGGTGCTCAACCTTGTCATGCTGGGCATCGGCATGGGACTGGCGTTTGTCAGCCTTACCACAGCCTCCTTGGCGGGTATACAGCCTCGGGACGCGGGAGCCGCCTCAGGGCTGGTAAATGTCGTGCAACAATTGGGGGCCGCCCTTGGCCTGGCCGTCCTGGTGACGGTGTACAGCAGCGCCGTAGGGCACCGCTCGTCTGCTGCAGGTGCCATCGGCGCCGCCGCCATGGTGCATGGGCTCCGCCTGAGCTTCCTGGCCGGGTCGGTCTTTGCACTCGCAGCGATAGGGCTTGTGTTCCGGGGGGTACGGGTACAGCCGGTAGCCTCGCCCGCTCCTCGTACCAATCCGGACATCGAGGTGGACAATGTCGTTGACCTCGCTGGCGCCACTGAGCTCGAGCTCCTCAGCAGCAGCGCCGAACTCGCGCTAGAGGGGGAACTCGTGCTCGTACCCGCCCGCAAGCGCGAAGAGAGAGGGTAATGAGCGTGTATTGGGCCGCCGAGGACGGATGGACGCTCCCTCGGCGGCCGCTCCTTACCAGCGCCAGGACGAGGTGGGCCCCTAACCTTCAGGTGATGGGAGCGCCCAGCCCTAGGAGGCTTTCCCGGCTCGCAGAGGAACTGGAGGAAGCTGGGCTGGCCCTGCCCGAGGGCCTCGAGCGAGAGCTGCTCCTCAAGGAGGTCGACAGGGCATTACGGCCCCAAGTCCACGAAGGCCGCGTGCCAAACAGCGGCACCATCGTCAACCCGCAGGCGCCTCCAGCCACCTGGTCAGCGGGCACCGGCCTCGAGATCACCGAGATGCCGACCGGGCCGGTCCCGGCGACCGCCGACCTCCGCCGCTTCATCGACGGGCTCTCGAGCTGGCTTTGCCGGACGCCTGATGAGAGCGCGGACCGGGTCCTCCTCTTCGACCGGCCAGTCAGCTCCGAGCGAGATCTGGTAGTCCTTGCAAGGACGTTCCAGGCTACGGTAGTGCAAAGGCACCCCTCGGGCGTCGTGCGGGTGGTGGGGCCCTTTGGCGTCCTGCGCTGGGAAGGGCTCGAATGGCGCCTCGAGCGCCACGTCGGGAGTTGGCTGCAAGCAGTTCGGGGCGACGACATTGCAACGTCGCCGGTCGTCGAGCCGATGTTGGTCTTTGCTGTCCACGACCTCGCCGCCGCCGGCATAGGCGCAGTACTGATCGCGCGGAAGGACGCTACCCCTGGGCCCGGCTTTCAAGACCGCCTCTCCCTGCCGCCCCGGCTCCACGTCGGCACTCCTGAGCATTTGGGACCGCTCCGCCATGCTCTTGCTCACGTCGATGGAGCGGCCATTTTTGACGAGGGTGGGTGGTTGCGCCGCTTCGGCGTGATCCTGGCGCCGAGCACCGAGTCCAGGTACTTCGTGCCGCCGATTGGCGGCGCCCGTCACACCTCCGCTGCCCGTTACAGTTACGACGACCCTTCTGCGACAGTAATAGTTGTCAGCGAAGACGGCCCGGTGACTGTCCTGCGAGCCGGGGGTGTGCTCGCCCAAAGCCGCTCGCCATTGCTCGGGGGCCCAGACCTCACGGCCTAGTCCAACGGCCTCCCCGGGCCGAAATGCCCAAGCGCGATCGCGCCTTGTGCCATAGGATGGCCCCGATGCGTTGAGCAAGTGCCCCAGTTTCGTCAGCAGACGTATTTGGGAGGTCAGATTGCCAGCGCACGTACCAGTAAATCTCATTGCCACCGGTCTCCGCCACGAGCTCGCAGGGTGCACGGTCCTCGACGACATTTCACTCGTCATTACCGCCACGTCGCGCCTCGGCGTCGTCGGGCCCAACGGTGTGGGGAAGTCCACCTTGCTGAGAGTGCTCGCTGGCGTCGAATTACCGGTGGCGGGCCATGTCAAGGTCGCGCCGCCGAGCGCAACTATCGGGTACCTCGCTCAAGAACCGGAGAGGAGCGACGAAGAAAGCGTACGCGCTTTCCTCGGCCGCGCCACGGGCGTCACTCAAGCCGAGAGGCACCTGGAGAGGATGGCGGAGCGCCTTTCCACAGGTCAGCCCGGGGCAGACGAGGCTTACGCCAACGCCCTTGAACGGTGGCAGGCTCTTGGCGCAGCCGACTTTGAGGCGAGAGCAGAGGCGACCTTCGGAGAGGCGGGCTTGCCACTAGGGCTGATGGAGCTGCCGACGGCGGTGCTTTCGGGCGGCCAAGCGGTCAATGTCGCGTTCGCTGTGATAATCCTCTCGCGCTACGACATAACCCTGCTCGACGAGCCGACAAACAACCTCGACTTTGCAGCTCTGGACCGCTTGGAGCGCTTTATCCAGGGACGCGACGGCGGCATAGTAGTCGTGTCGCACGACCGCGCCTTCCTCGATAACACGGTTACTTCGGTGTTTGAGCTCGACGAGCGTACACGGACGGGCCGGCTTTACAACGGCGGTTGGTCCTCATATTTGGAGGAAAAGGCGCTTGCCCGCCTCCATGCCGAAGAGGCGTACATGGCCTACGAGCACGCGCGCGAGGACCTTTCGGAGCGTGCCAGGCGGGAAAAGCAGTGGGCTGTCAAGGGGGTAGCGCGTGAGCGCAAACGACCGAAAGACAACGACAAAACGGCGCGGGACTTCCGGATAAACCGCACCGAGCAACTGGCGGCTCGCGCGAAGCGGACCGAGCGTGCGCTTGCTCGCTTGGC
>Ga0335074_10002366_pt1 | contig 25698 bp, 15 predicted proteins | sample Lox_Sample_23_FD_206715 | JGI IMG/M metagenome (GOLD analysis project Ga0335074, IMG submission 206715) | Soil microbial communities from Loxahatchee National Wildlife Refuge, Florida, United States - Lox_Sample_2.3 | ecosystem: Environmental > Terrestrial > Soil > Wetlands | place: USA... | reverse complement strand
TTGGTTAATTTCATCCGTTTTTGTAGTCCGGTGCTTCATATCTTTTCCTCCATTTGTTTGGTCTTACCTTTGTTTTGGGAAAGGGAAAGCGGAATCAGGAAAGGCAACGCAGAGCTAGGACACTACCGAGATTTGTTTATGGAAATGGCGCACGCGGTGGGGCCGGAAGCGGGACTGCGGCAGATGCGGGCGCTGCTCTCGATTGCGGAGCCGTTCGGCGGACTCGACCGCATTTCCTGTCCGACGGTGATTCTTGGAGGCGGCGAAGACCAACGCACGCCGCCAGCGGCGCATGAGGCGCTGGCAGCGGAGATTCCGGGAGCGCGGCTGGTGATGGTTGAGGGTGCTGCGCATTTCACTCCGCTGGAGCAGCCGGAGAAAGTGTCGGAGGCATTGCGGGAGTGGATGATGGGGTGAGTTTTTTGGGCTGGGGTCGAAGCCCTACTCCTTGGGGTGCTTTGTTCACCGGGCCTCGCTTGCGCGAAGCGGGAGTGATGGAGGTGTAAGCCCATATCTCTTCGAGATATGGGGCACCCGGCCTCGCTGGCGCGAGGCGGGAGGTGGGAGAGGCGTACAGCCCACATCTCTTCGAGATGTGGGGCACCTGGCTCAGAATGACATCAGTGGGGGATGGGGTGATGTAGTTATTCTGCCTCCGCAGTTGCTGCGCCGTACTTTGATTCTCCGGCTAAGGCGCGGAGGTGGGCGGGCAGGTAGGGGCGGATGAGGTATTGGTAGGCGGCGCCGCCGAGGACTCCGCCGATGAGCGGGCCGGCGATGGGGACCCACCAGTAGTTTTGGGGTGAGGGGAAGGCGGATGGGCCCCATCCGGCGAGGAAGCAGAAGGTGCGCGGGCCGAGGTCGCGGGCGGGGTTGATGGCCCAGGCTTCGAGATATCCCATGGATGCACCGATGAGGGCCACGAGCAGGCCGATGATGATGGCTCCCGAGTTCGCGCCGGGGGCCATTTCGTTGTACTGCTCGGTGATGGCGAAGATTCCGAAGATGAGGAAGGCGGTAAGGATGATCTGGTCGCTGAAGGCGTGGAGGGGCGTGACGGCGAGGCCGGGATGGGTGAAGAAGACTCCGGCGGCTCCTCCGGCGGAGCGAGTGAGGTGCGCGGTGGCGTTGAAGTGGTTGATGACGGGCGAGTAGAGGACGTAGACGACCAGGGCGCCGAGGAAGCCTCCGACGACCTGGGCGATGCAGTAGGGGATGACCTTGACCCAGTCGAATTTGCGGTAGAGCGCGAGAGCGAGGGTGACGGCGGGGTTGGCGTGGGTTCCGGAGACGGAGCCGGTGGCATAGATGGCCATGGTGACGGCGAGTCCCCATGCGATGCAGACGCCCCAGTAGGAGCCGGCGTAAGGGTTGGGCGAGTAGAGGGAGTACATGGCGGCGACGGAGTCTCCGAAGGCGATGATGATGAAGACGGCAATGCACTCGGAGATGAGCTCGCCGGTGAGTTGTTTCTTCATGCGTTGATTTCCTCCACAAAAAGTGGGCGGTGCGGGGTTGGGCTGTCTTGCGAGAACAGCTTTTGCCCGGTTTTTATATTCTGAGTGACGGCAAATGCGGATCGAGTTTCGGCACAAGGAATCTTATCTGGTTGCCGTAGGGAAAAACAGAAGGGTGAGGGATGAAATATATTCTTGCGCTGGACCAGGGGACGACGAGCTCACGGGCGATTTTGTTTGACGAGGCGGGACGGATTGCGGGCATGGCGCAGCATGAGTTTCCGCAGCTGTATCCGGAGACGGGCTGGGTGGAGCATGAGCCGTATGCGATTTTGACGTCGCAACTGAGCTCGGCGGTGGAGGTGCTGGGCAAAGCGGGCGCGCGGCCGCGGGATGTAGCGGCGCTGGGAATTACGAACCAGCGGGAGACGACGCTGGTGTGGGACCGCGAGACGGGCAAGCCGGTTTACAACGCGATTGTGTGGCAGGACCGAAGGACGGCTCCGTTGTGCCGGAGGCTGCTGGATGAGGGCGCGGAGGAGATGGTCCGGCAGAAGACGGGGCTGGTGATCGATCCGTACTTTTCGGGCACGAAGGTGGCGTGGATTCTGGAGAATGTTCCAGGCGCGCGGGCGCAGGCAGAGCAGGGCAAGCTGGCGTTTGGGACGGTGGACAGCTGGCTGATCTGGAACCTGACGAGCGGGAAGCGGCATGTGACGGACCGGACGAATGCGTCGCGGACGCTGCTCTACAACATCGTTGAAGACAAGTGGGATGAGGAGCTGCTGCGGTTGATGGGGGTTCCGGCGAGCATGATGCCGGAGGTGGCGTGGTCGAGCGAGCGGATTGGGCCAGTGACGACGACGCTGGGGCTGGGCGAGGTGGAGATTGCGGGAATTGCGGGGGACCAGCAGTCGGCGCTGTTTGGGCAACTGTGCACGCGGCCGGGCGATGCGAAGAATACCTACGGGACGGGATGCTTTCTGCTGGAGAACATTGGCGGGGAGTTCATGGTGTCAAAGGAGCGGCTGATTACGACGCTGATTTGCAGCACGGCGCGCAGGCCGGAGTATGCGCTGGAGGGCAGCGTGTTTATTGGCGGCGCGGTGGTGCAGTGGCTGCGCGACAACATGAAGTTTATCGGGGCGGCTCCGGAAGTGGAGGCGCTGGCGGCGGGGGTGAGCGGGTCAAGCGGGGTGGTGTTTGTGCCGGCGTTTACGGGACTGGGCGCGCCGCACTGGGACCCGTACGCGAGCGGGATGATTATCGGGATTCAGCGGAGCACGGAGATTGGGCACATTGCGCGGGCAGCGGTGGAGAGCATTGCGTTCCAGGTGGCGGACGTGCTGTGGGCAATGGATGAGGACACAGGGAAGCCGTCGCGCGTGCTGCGGGTGGATGGCGGCGCGTCGGCGAATGACCTGCTGATGCAGTTTCAGGCGGATTTGCTGGGGATTCCGGTGGAGCGGCCTGCGGTAGTGGAGACGACGGCGCTGGGAGCGGCGTATCTGGCGGGACTGGCGGTTGGGTTCTGGCCGGATGAGGATGCGATACGGAAGCATCGCGAGCCGGGGCGGGTGTTTGAACCGAAGGCGGAGCGCGGGGCGATGAAGAAGATGCACGCGAAGTGGCGCGATGCAGTGGAGCGCGCGAAGGGGTGGAACCGCATCGGGGAGGCGGGAGCATGAAGCGGGAAGCGATGCTCAGGCAGGCTGGCGCGAGAAAAGAGCCGTGGGACGTGGTGGTGATCGGCGGGGGCGCGACGGGAGCGGGCGTGGCAGTGGATGCGGCGAGCCGCGGCTATGCGGTGCTGTTGCTGGAGCGCGAAGATTTCGGGAAGGGGACGTCGAGCCGGAGCACGAAGCTGGTGCACGGCGGAGTGCGCTATCTGGAGCAGGGAAATGTGAGCCTGGTGATGGAGGCGCTGAAGGAGCGGGGGATTCTGCTCAAGAATGCGCCGCACCTGGTGCATGATCTGCCGTTTGTGGTTCCGAATTATTCGTGGTGGGAGACGCCATTCTATGGGATAGGGATGAAGGTCTACGATCTGCTGGCGGGGAAGTATGGGTTTGGGAAGTCGCGGATATTGACGCTGGAGGAGACGGTGGAGCGGCTGCCGACGATTCAGCAGGAGGGGCTGTGCGGCGGTGTGATTTACCACGATGGGCAGTTTGACGATGCGCGGCTGCTGATGGCGCTGCTGATGACAGCGGCGGAGCAGGGCGCGACGTTGCTGAATTATGCGGCAGCGGTCGAGCTGACGAAGGACTCCGAGGGATTTGTGAACGGGGTAGTCGCGGAAGACCGCGAGAGCGGCGAGCGGTTTACGGCGGCGGCGAAGGTGGTGGTGAACGCGACGGGAATCTTTGCCGATGAGGTGCGACGGATGGCGGAGCCGGGCGCGGCGGCGATGATTGCGCCGAGCCAGGGAATTCATCTGGTGTTCGAGAAGTCGTTTCTGCGCGGGAATTCGGCGATTATGGTTCCTCACACGAGCGACGGGCGCGTGCTGTTTGCGATTCCATGGCATGAGCATACGGTGGTGGGAACGACGGACACGCCGATTGACGAGCCGGAGTATGAGCCGAAGCCATTTGAGGAAGAGATTGCGTTTGTGCTGGAGACGGCACAGCAGTACCTGAGCCGACCTCCGAAGCGCGAAGACGTGCTGAGCGTGTATGTGGGGATTCGTCCGCTGGTGAAGGCGGCGGGATCGGACACAGGGAAGACGTCGGCGCTGTCACGCGACCACACAATTGAGATTGACGGCGCGGGTTTGCTGACGATTGCGGGTGGGAAGTGGACAACGTACCGGCACATGGCCGAGGACGCGGTAGACCACGCAATCATGCTGGGGAAGCTCGACGAGAAGCCGTGCGTGACGCAGAATTTGCACATTCATGGTTACAAATTGCCGGAGGGCGATGGGACAGGGGACGTGCTGGACGTGTATGGGACGGATGCGGAGGAGATTTTAGCGCTGGTGAAGCGTGAGCCGGAGCTGGGAATGAGGCTGGACGAGGCGCTCCCGTATATAGGTGCGCAGGTGGTGTGGGCGGCGCGCGAGGAGATGGCGCGAACGTTGGACGATGTACTGGCGCGACGCATGCGGGCGCTGCTGCTGAATGCGCGGGCAGCGGAGCGGATGGCTCCGATGGCGGCAAGATTGCTGGCGCGGGAGCTGGATAAGGACACGGCGTGGGAGCAGAGGCAAGTGCAGGAATTCAGAGAGCTAACGGCGCAGTATCAACCGGATTGGGCGATGAGAGTTAAGTGACGCCGCGACTGGTTTTTTATTTTTTTGCCGGTCGATTGCGAAGCTAACCGAAGAGACGGTGCATCCATACAGTATGGCTACTCTTTCTTTAGAAACCTCCTTTGCAACGCGTCAGCTTGGCAACTCAGATTTGAAGATAACGCCCATCGGGTACGGGGCTTGGGCGATAGGTGGCGGGAACTGGGAGTTTGCCTGGGGCGCACAGGACGATGACGAGTCAGTAAAAGCGATTGAGCGCGCGCTGGATGCGGGCATCAACTGGATTGATACGGCGGCGGTGTATGGACTTGGCCACTCGGAAGAGGTGGTGGCAAAGGCGCTGAAGCGATCGGGCAAGAAGCCGTATGTGTTTACGAAAAGCTCAATGCGGTGGGACAAGGGCCGCAAGATTTACCGGAGCCTGAAGGCGAAATCGCTCGAAGAGGAGCTGGAGAACTCGCTGCGGCGGCTGCAGGTAGAGACGATTGATCTGTATCAGGTCCACTGGCCGAATCCGGAGGACGAGATTGAAGAGGGATGGGAGACGCTGGCGCGCTTCCAGAAGCAGGGCAAGGTGCGGTACATCAGCGTTTCAAACTTCAACGTGGAGCAGATGAAGCGGGCGCAGAAGATTGCTCCGATTACGTCGCTCCAGCCACCCTACTCGCTGCTGAACCGCGGGATTGAAGCTGAGATTCTGCCTTTCTGCGAAGCGAACAACATCGGCGTGATCAATTATTCACCGATGGTGTCCGGGCTGCTGACGGGGAAGATGACGGCGGAGCGCATTGCGAAGATGCCGGCGGATGACTGGCGCAAACGCAGCGCGAACTTCAAAGAGCCGAAGCTGACGAAGAACCTGGAGCTGGTGGAGTTGCTGCGCAAAATCGGCAAGCCGCACGGCGTGGAGCCGGGTGTGGTGGCGATTGCCTGGACGCTGCGAAATTCGGTGGTGACGGCGGCGATTGTAGGAGCGCGCAGGCCGGACCAGGTGGACGGAGTACTGCCGGCAGCGACGTTCCGGCTGAGCGCGGCTGAGTTGAAACAGATTGAGGATTTTGCGCAGGCGAATTTATAACGCCGATTTGACGCGCAAGGCCCACGCATTTGCGTGGGCCTTTTTGCGCCTGGGCGCAACGCCGCGGCGTATGGAGACAACATGGTAAGTCCGAAGATGCGTTATGCGGCTGGAGAAGCTGGTCTGGCCACGAAGTGCTCGGAGATTTTGAGCAGGGAGCGGACTTCGCCGTCGGACATAGGAGGAAATTTTTCGTAGAACTTGCCCACTCTGTAAAAGGTGTCCGCGGAGTGCAATACAACCACGCGATCCACCAGAGAGTTGAGCTCTTCACATGCGGATCGAGTGGCAATCGGAGCGGCGACGACCAGACGCCGGGGGTTCATTTTGCGGACGGCAAGAAGGGCGGCGCGCATGCTTGCGCCGGTTGCAATGCCGTCGTCGACGAGGATTACGGTCTGGTTCTGAAGATGCAGTGCCGGACCGCCCTCGCGGTAGAGACGGGCACGGTTCTCGACCTGCGGGGCAGTCGTGCGGGTAACAAGCTCGGTTTCGCCGATGGATACGCGGGCCGCATAAATGACGTCCGAGATGATGAAGCGAGAATTGCCCTCTGCGATGGCTCCGAAGGTAAACTCTTCCTGGCCAGGGACGCCGAGCTTCTGGGAAACCAGGACATCGAGCGGCGCGTTGAGCGCGCGGGCGATTTCAAAGGCGACGGGAATGCCGCCGCGCGGAATACCAAGGACAACTGGATTGTCAGCAGAATATCTAACGAGATCCAGGCTCAACTGACGGCCAGCCTGTTCCCGATTCCTGAAATACAGCATCTACTTCTGTCTCCAAATTGCGGCATGGCCGTGGCAGAACATGCCACAGGCGTGATTCTCGTCACAAAAAAGAAGGGGATTAGCGCAATGTATGAAGGCCCAGGAAATGAGATGCATCCTGAAGGCGTTGCGTTAAGGCTGCGCGAAAAATATTTTTGCCCCGGCATGGCAAGAGTACAGGGACGGCCAAGACAGTGGATGCGAACCTCCGGGGTGGGGGAGTTGGCGAATCGCTTTGGCGTTGAGCACATCCAATCAATAGACCAATTTACGACTGGAGTTGTACTGTATGCCTGGCTTGCTGGACCCGATACGTGTGGGTGATCTTGAGTTGCCAAATCGCATTTTTATGTCTCCGCTAACCCGACTGCGCGGGACGGCAGACCATGTTCCGACGCCGTTGATGGTGGAGTATTACCGGCAGCGGGCCGGGGCAGGGCTGATTATCAGTGAAGGCGTGCCGGTGGACCCGATGGGGGTGGGGTATGCGCAGGTTCCGGGGATTTGGAGCCAACAGCAGGTGGAGGCGTGGAAGCCGATTACCCAAGCCGTACATGAGGCGGGCGGGCGCATCTTTATGCAGATATGGCACGTAGGGCGGATTTCGCATCCGCTGTTTCTGGGCGGGAAGCCGCCGGTGGCCCCGAGCGCGGTGAAGCCGAAGGGGAATGTGAGCCATGTGCGGCCGCTGACGGAGTTTGTGACGCCGCGGGCGCTGGAAACGGTCGAGGTGAAGGAGATCGTGGAGCAGTTCCGGCGGGGGGCGCAGAATGCAAAGGCGGCGGGCTTTGACGGCGTGGAGTTGCATGGCGCAAACGGGTATCTGCTGGACCAGTTTTTACAGGATGGGACGAACCAGAGGACAGACGAATATGGTGGTTCGGTGGAGAACAGGGCGCGGCTGATGCTGGAATGCGCGGATGCCGCGGTTTCAGTGTTTGGGCCGGGGCGCGTGGGAATGCATCTGGCGCCGCATTCGCCTTCGCATGACATCCATGATTTGCGCCCATGGGAGACGTTTGGCTATGTGATCAGGGAACTCGGGAAGCGCAAGCTGGCGTTTATTTGTGTGCGCGATCCGCTGGGGCCGGAGCATCTGGGACGGAAGATAAAGGACGCGTTTGGCGGGGTGGTGGTGACGAACGAGGGCTACACGCGGGAGACGGCGGAGCAAGTAATCGAGAGCGGCGAAGCGGATGCCGTGGCGTTCGGGAAGCTGTTCATTGCGAATCCGGACCTGCCGCGGCGATTTGCGGAGGGGGCGGAGTTGAATGCTCCGGTGCCGGAGACGTTTTATACGCATGGGCCAGAGGGGTATGTGGATTATCCGGAGCTGCCGGAGAGCGATGGGGAGAGCGCACAGATTGCCGCGGCTGAATCCCAGGCTTGTGTTTGACCCTCGTGCGCACTGAAGCGAGTTTTTCAGGCTGCGCTTAGGTATGAATCGTCCAGCGGACAGGATGGGGCGGTACATCTGTCTCGCATAACAAGAAAGCGGATTGTGATGAGCAATCCGCTTTCTGTGTTTTTGGCAGGGAGGCAACAGCCGAGATCGTTGCAGCTAAAACGTAAACCTCGCACCGAACTGAAACTGACGCGGAGTGTTGACGGTGTTGGTGATTTGGCCGAAGGTTGCCGCGATGGACGGCTGGGTTTCCACGTTGGTGATGCTGGGAACGTTCGGCGTTCCGAGCTGCGGACGATTGGCGATGTTGTAGGAGGAGACCTCAAGGCGCAGGTTGCGGGCTTCGCCGCCCATCGGGAAATTTTTGTAAAGCGAGATGTCCAGGTCATTTGCGCCCTGGGTGCGAACGTGATCCAGATAAGCCGGAGCGGTTCCGGGCACAAACGGGGTTGATGGAATGGCGAAGCAAGCTGGGTTGAACCAGTCATTTACAGTGTGTGGGGCGCCGTGGCTGGGATCGCAGGTGAGATTGGGGCGCTGGTTAAAGTAGGAGACCGGGGCCCCGACGGTCGGAGAGGCGATGGGGATTCCAGTGCTGAGATAAAGGATGCCGTTTGCGGTCCATCCGCCGAGGAAGGCGTCGCCAACCTTGTTGAGTTGCACGGCCCGGCCCGGGCCCACTGGCAGGTCGTATGAAACCGCGCCGGAAAATTGATACTTCACATCCTGAGGACTGACAGAGTGCTCGTACTGCAGGTCCTTCGTGTCCTGAGCGGCACCGAGGTGTTGTCCGACGAAGCCCAGAGGTGGGTTGCCGTCGTCGGTGATGAGCTTGGCCCAAGTGAAGCTGGCGAGGGTGGTGAAGTGGCTGGTGAGCCGCTTTTGCAGCTTGGTCTGCAAGGAGCTGTAGTCGGAGTCGCCACCGGGATAGCCGTTGAGCAGCACGCCATTGCCGGAACCGTAGTTGCCGCTGCCGAACTGCGGGAACTCCTGCAGCGAAACCCACAGGGGAACGGTGGTGGAGCCGTAATTTGCGTTGGTGGCTGGCTGGGTAGGAGCCCAGGTGTTGTTGACCATTTGACAGGCTGGGTTGGAGGTATCAACGCAAAGCGCGGCGCCGTACTTCCCAATGGTCGCGAGGCTGAGCGTGTTCTGGTCGATTGCCGCCATGGGCAGGAAGAGCCCGCGGCTGCCGACATAGGCCACGCTGAGAACGACCTGCTGCGGAAACTGGTACTCGGCATCGAAGTTGAAGTCGTAGGTTGTGGGCGTGCGCTCATTGTGCAGGACGGTATTGATGGTTTGGCCGAGGTTATTGGCCAGTCCGGAAGGTGGAGTAGTGAAGACAGGCACAACACCGTTCGGGAAAGGATTGGTGAGGGAGTAGATGCCCGTTACACTGGGCGCGGGGCTTCCGGGCGCCGCGCCGGCGCAGCCCGATGTGCCGTTGTAGGTAGTGTTTCCGTCATTGTTGTAGCAGGTGGCATCCCAGTTTGTGATGGAGGAGAAGCCGTCGCTGTCGAGCGATCCGTTGGCAGGCATCTCCGGGCTGGGGCCATAATAGATGCCCGCACCGCCGCGGACGACGAGGTTGGTTACGGGCTGGTAGGTGAATCCAAGGCGGGGGCCGAAGTCACCCAGATTTGTGGCGAAGGGCGAACGGTTGCTACCGTTGACATAGACCTCAGCACCTGTAAAGGCAACACCATCGGATGTGCCTGCGGCGGTTGGATTGAAGTATTCGAGGCGGTTGTGACGTTCGTTGCGTCCAACGAAGACATCCCAGCGCAGGCCCGCGGTGATGGTGAGGTTGCTGAGCGCATGATAGGTGTCCTGAACGAAGGCGCCGTAGTAGGGGCTGGACTCAGCAACGAAGAGATCCTTTGTGAAGCTGGGCGCGTCATTGCCCTCAGATCCGGGCGTCTCGCCCATACCGATCAGGAAAGAGGCGAAGTCGCTGCCGCCGCCCCCGTTGGCGACGCTCTGATCCGTAGCCGACACGTCGAACGCATAAGCACCGGAGGGAGAGGGCGGCTGGCCCACGTTCAGGAAACGCTTCATGTACTCGAAGCCGGCACTGATTTCGTGCTTGCCCTGAACCCTGGTGATGCTGGCGTTGACGTCGTTGTTTTCGCTGGCATAAACGAAGGTGTCGTAGTTCGCGGTGCCGCCGACGCCGCCACCGACATCGTCGAATAAGACGTAGGGAAGCGTTTTGTACACTTCATCGGCCGCGGTAGGGGTGACAAATCCAAGCGAGGCGAGATTGTCTTCAGAATTCTGGGCTGGGTCGCCGGTCTGGTTCTCATAATGGCGGGTGAAGGAGTAGCGCAACTGGAGGACGGTGTTGGAGTTGAAGGTGTAGTCGTCAGCCAGCAGCACGTTGCGGGCGTTGGTGATGTTCTGCGCGTAGAAGGGGTCCCACGCATTGTTGAAGGCGTTCACCAGCGAGCTGGAAAGCCGGGCGAAGGAGAAGCGGCCGAAGATGTGCTGACTCTCGCTCTGATCAAGGTCGAGGCGGACATCGAATTTCTGTGCGGATGAGGGGTCGACGCCGGGCACATAGAGGTTGTTTACCGCACCGTCGGTTGCCGAGTCGCAGGTAGAGGGGTTCGGCACATTGCACTTGGGCATTTCGGAGAGGAACTTGACCGCGATGGGGTTGGGATTGGGAATGATGTTACTGGGGAAGGGCTGGCGGGTGCCGTCGGGGTTGTCGGGAAGCAGCGGGTCGTAGATGGTGAAGTTGTCGGCTGAGAAGTTGCCGGTGCGCTCAGCGCTGGTGGGAACGGTGAAGATATTTGATCCGTCGAACAGCGCCTGCTGGGTGGCTTCGTAATCGGCAAAGAAGAAGAGCTTCTTATGCACGATGGGGCCGCCGATGGAGCCGCCTTCCTGATAGCGGTGGAAGGACGGCGGCGTGTTGGCCAATCCGCTGGAAATCTGGTTTTGCTTATTGAAGTACTCGTTTGCGGCTAGGACATCGGGGCGGAAGACGCCGAAGACATCGCCGTGGAAGTGATCTCCGCCAGATTTGGTGACGAGGCTGATAACGCCGGCTGCGCCGCTCTGGTAGGTCGCGGGTGTGTTCTGGGTTTCGACGCGAGTTTCTTCGACTGCGTCCTCGGGGATAATCATCGCGGGCAAAATGGCGGCTGCGTTATTCTCGGCGACCCCGATCGGGCTGCCGTCGACCATATAGTAGACGGAACCTTGAATGGCACCGTTGATGGTGTAGGAGGAGACATCGATGCCCGGCCGTCCGCTGGAGATGCTGGCGATGGCCTGCGAGTTGGAAGAGTTGGGCGTACCGTCGGCAGGAGTGACGCCGGGGCTAAGCTGCACCAGATCGTTGACGTCGCGGTTGAGAAGGGGAACGCGGTCGATGGTTGCCGCGGTGATCAACTGGCCGACGGTGGAGTTGGTGGACGCGGTAAGACCGGCCGATCCGGTGACGGTTACGACCTGGGTGGCGCTCCCGACACGCAGCGCGAGCTTGAGGGAAGTGGTTTGATCGACAGTCACCACCACTTGATTGTGTACGACGGTGACAAAGCCCTTCTGACTGGCGGTGATGTGATAGTCGCCAGGGTTAAGGGAAATGAAGGCGAAGTCGCCTGCGGAATTGGTGGTGGTATGCAGAGAGATCCCGGTGGCGGTATTGAACAGTGTGACTGAAGCGCCGGGGATGACGGCACCGGTCTGATCGGTGACGGAACCACTGACTGCGCCTCTGCCAGCCTGGGCGAAGGCGGCAATGCCGGAGAAGAGGAACAGGAAACAGATGCTGAGGAAGAGACGGGCGCCGCTGGCTGAATGTATCCGAAATTTCATGACCACCTCTATTTTTTGAACTTGATTTCAAACGTTTGAATAGATTATGACTGTAGGAACACATGGCTATGACTGTCAAGAGAAAAAATGACCGGCGGGCGGAATGGAGCACAGGGTCATTGCGTTTTTTTATAGCGACGGCCTGAGCGTAATGCCAGGGTGCTCAAGCCGGGCAAGATGCTGAGGGGACATGACGGAGGAGGGAAGAGTGGGACAGCGCGAATCGGGTCACGTGACATTGTCACACATAGCGCGCGCGTGCCACCTATCTGTTTCGACGGTATCAATTGTGCTGAGCGAAGCACCGCTGTCGCGGCACGTTGCCGAATCGACAAGGAAACGAATCCAGGCCACGGCGAGGCGGCTCGGGTATCATCCAGATGCTTATGCCCGCTCTCTGCGCCGCCGCCGTACACAGACGATCGGAGTGCTGGCCTACGACATGTCCGACCCGTTCTGTGTTCCCGTGGTCAGCGGGATCGATGAGGGCCTGCAGCCGGCGCAGTATTTCTCACTGCTGGTGAATGCGCAGATGCAGCGCAGGCTGTTCGACAAATATTTCCGGATGATTCTGGAGCGGCGCGCGGAAGGCGTGATTGTGATTGCGAGCTGGGTATTCGAAGAGACGGACCTGCTGGCGGACATCGAGAAGAACCACGTTCCGATTGTGATTGTGGGGCGCGATTTGACGCAGCGGCGCATCACCTCAGTGCTGGTGGACAACCGCGCAGGCGGCGCGCTGGTGATGCGGCATCTCGATTCGCTGGGGCACCGGCACATTGCGGTGATCCGCGGACCGGACGAGATGTTTGACAGCGCGCCGCGCTGGGAGGGGATTCGACAGGCGGCCGCGGATGCGGGCATACGATTTGATTCGCGGCTGGTGTTCCAGCTTCCGAACCTGTCGGATTCGAAGTCGAGCTTTGAGGGCGGACGGCAATTTGCGAAAGAGATGCTGGCCTCCGGCGCAGAATTCACCGCGGTGCTGGCATTCGACGATCTCACCGCGCTTGGCGTGGTGCGCGGGTTGACTGAGGCGGGCCTGCGGATCCCTAAGGATTGTTCGGTGGTGGGCTTCGATGACGTTCTGCCAGCGGATGTGGCGACTCCGGGAATTACGACGATTCGGCAGCCGTTGCGAGAGATGGGTATGCTGGCGACGGAGTTGATGTTGCAGGCACTGCAACAGAGCCAGGCAAACGAAACGCAGGAAGCGGGACTGTACGTTGTGCAACCCGAGCTGGTGGTGCGCACCTCGTCAGCCACGCCGGGCGGAGGCGGCGAGTGAGAGCGGGAGGGTCCGGGACCGCGATGTTTGACAAGCAGGCCTGGAGTGAAGTATTTAATTCAAACGATTGAAATAAACATTCTAATGAACTTTGAAGAGCGGGCGTTCAGTAGCAGTGGTGATGATTGTGGCGTGAAAATGGAGGGCCTCTGAGCCGATGAATCGATCTTTTTTTGCCTGTCTTGTGGGGTCTGCGATGCTGGCTCCATTGCTGTACGCGGGAACTGTGACCCCTCTGCATGAGGGCTGGCGGCTGCAATCGGCCTGCAAGCTGAGCGCGGCCGGAGATGCGATCTCAACGCCGGGGTTTTCGACCGAAGGCTGGATCAAAGTGACGGTGCCGAGCACGGTGCTGGCGGCGCAGGTGGCGGCGGGGATCTTACCCGATCCGTATTTCGGCGACAATCTGCGCAAGATTCCGGGGACGGATTATCCGATCGGCAAGAACTATGAAAACCTTCCCATGCCCGCGGACAGTCCGTACCACTGCGGCTGGTGGTATCGGGATGAGATTACCGTGCCCGCGGTGGCGAAGGGCGGGCATTACTGGCTGCACTTCGGCGGGATCAACTATCGCGCAGACATCTGGGTGAACGGACACAAGGTTGCGGACTCCTCGCAGATTGCAGGCGCATACCGTAGATACGATCTGGATGTGACGAGCGCGATCAAGCCCGGCGGACAGAACGTGGTGGCGGTGGAGACGTTTGCTCCGACCGACAAGGACCTGGGCGTCAACTGGGTGGACTGGAACCCTGATCCGCCGGACAGGGACATGGGGCTGTGGGGAAAGGTTGAGCTTGTGACGACGGGGCCGGTGGCTCTGCGATCGCCGATGGCAACCACGCACTTCACGAATGACGATCTGAGCGTTGCCGAGCTGACCGTCTATGCGGAGTTGCAGAATGCGACGGGCCATCCGGTGCAGGGAACGGTTTCCGGAATGGCGGCTGGAGCACGTTTTGAGAAGAGCGTGACGCTGGCCGCACACGAAACGCAGACGGTGGTATTTACGCCGGAGGATTTTCCGCAGCTCAACATTCACAACCCGAAGCTGTGGTGGCCGCGGCAGATGGGCGATCCGCACCTGGAGAAACTGACCATGAGCTTTCGGACGGACGGGCATGTGTCCGATGAGAAAACGGTCAATTTCGGGATTCGCGAGATTACGTCAGAAATGACGGCGCAAGGGGCGAAGCTATTTCGTGTGAACGGCAAGCCGATTCTGATTCGTGGCGGAGGATGGTCGCAGGACATGATGCTGCGCACGGACCCGAAGCGGCTGCGCGAGCAGTTTGCGCTAGTGCGCGATTTGAACCTGAATACGATCCGGCTGGAAGGCAAGCTAGATACTGACGACTTTTTCAACCTGGCCGACGAGAACGGAATTCTGGTAATGGCCGGGTGGTGCTGCTGCGACCACTGGGAGCGGTGGAAGACGTGGACGCCCGAGGACATGACGATTGCCACGGCGTCGCTGCGCTCGCAGATGCTGCGGTTGCGGCATCATCCGAGCCTGCTGGTCTGGCTGAACGGGAGCGACAATCCTCCGCCGGCGAATGTGGAGAGCGCGTACCTTGCAGTGGAAGCTGAGACGCACTGGCCGAATCCGGTGCTGTCGTCGGCGTCGGAGACTCCAACGACGGTGACAGGTGAGAGCGGCGTGAAGATGACGGGACCGTACGACTACGTGGAGCCGAGCTACTGGTCCATCGACGAGCACCACGGCGGCGACTGGGGCTTCAACACGGAGACGAGTCCGGGCCCGGCGATTCCATCGCTGGCGAGCCGGAAATTGTTTTTGCCCGATCCTGAGGCGTGGCCGCCATCTGCTGACTGGAAGCTGCACTACGGCGGCGGAGGCTTTACCAACCTGAATGTTCTGGACAGCGCGATGGATGCGATTTACGAGAAGCCCACTTCGCTGGCACAGTACACGCAACTGGCGGCAACGATGGAGTACAACTCGGAGCGCGCCCAGTTCGAGGCGTACAGCGGGAACAAGTATGTGTCCACAGGCGTGATCCAGTGGATGCTGAACAATGCGTGGCCGTCGATGATCTGGCATTTGTACGACTATTACCTTGATCCGGACGCGGGCTACTACGCGGTGAAGAAGGCCTGCGAGCCGCTGCACATCCAGTATTCGTACAAGAGGCAGTCGATCCTGGTGGTGAACAGCACATATCGCCGGGCGAACGGGCTGCACGCCAGCATTGAGGTGCACGGCATCAAGTGGAACGAGCTGTACAGTGCGACGACGGAGGTGAATGCCCCGGCGGACAGCTCGCAGCAGGTGTTCTCCCTGCCTGACAAACTCTTTAACGGCATGGAGCGGATTTTCCTGATCGATCTGAAGCTGACGGATGCGGCGGGTCATGTCGTGAGCCGGAACTTCTACTGGGTGCCCTACACGCTGACCACGTTTGACTGGCCGGACACGACCTACACGCATACGCCGGCGGAGCGGTATCCGGACATGACTGCGCTTGCGCATTTGCCGCCGGCCAGCGTGACAGCGCACGCCGAGATTGCCAACACGGCAAACGGACGGGAGATCAGGCTGCATCTTGAGAACAACTCGGATATGCTGGCCTTTCAGGTCCGCTTCGTGGTCCGGACACCATCGGGAGGGCTGATTGCGCCTGTGATGTGGTCGGATGACTGGATCGAGCTGACGCCTGGAGAGTCACGAACGCTGACCGCGATGCTGCCGCAGGATGCACCGAACGATGCGGTGGTGAAGCTGAGCGGCTGGAACATTGCGCCGGCTACGCTGACACCGGTTCCGGCAACGGGCGGCGGGGCGGCGCAGCAGTGAGGACGGCAAGGACATAGCGAAGAGACCGCAGCGAGATGCCAGAGACCTCTCAACAGGGTTCAGAAATCCGGCTAATCAAGGTCCTGACGCTCTGGGACCTGATCTTCTACGGAATGGTGCTGATCCAGCCGACAGCGCCGATTCCGCTGTTCGGCGTGGCCCAGAAGCTGTCCGACGGACATACGGTCACGACGATTCTGGTGGCCATGTTCGCCATGATGATCACGGCGGTGAGCTATGGCCGCATGGCGGCGGTGTATCCAGCGGCGGGTTCGGCCTACACGTATGTAGGCCGGACGATCAATCCACACCTGGGATTTTTGATCGGCTGGGCGATGCTGCTGGACTACATCCTGCAGCCGCTGATTAATGTGGTGTGGATCTCGGTGGCGCTGCACAGCCGGTATATCTCGGAGATTCCGTTTCCGATTATCGCGCTGGGCGTGACGATCTTCATCACGGCGCTGAACCTGATCGGCATTCGATCGTCGGCACGCGCAAACAAGCTGCTGCTGTTCGCGATGTGTATTGTGATCGCGGTGTTCTTTGTGCTGGGAGTGCATTTCCTGTTCCATCGCGGGAGGTGGTCGGCGCTGTTCTCGGTCGCGCCGTTCTATGATGCGGCGACGTTCAACGTACGGCGCATCTGGGGAGCGACGTCGTTTGCAGCACTGACGTACATCGGGTTCGACGGCATTACGACATTGTCAGAGGACGTGGAGAATCCGCGGCGCAATGTGCTGCTGGCCACGGTGCTGGTGTGCTTTCTTACCGGGCTGCTGAGCGGCGCGGAGGTGTATCTGGGCCAGCGGATCTGGCCGAACTGGCACACGTTCCCGAACCTGGAGACGGCGTTCATGGACATATGCCACAGAGTGGGCGGCCCGATATTGTTTGAGGCGATGGGGGTCATCCTGATTCTGGCGGCGCTGGGCAGCGCGCTGACGGGCGGGCTGGGCGCGGCGCGGTTGCTGTTCGGCATGGGGCGCGACGGGGTCCTGCCGCGCGGGTTTTTCGCGCACCTGCACTCTGAGACGAACACGCCAACGTATAACATTCTGCTGATCGGCGCGGTTGCGTGGGTGGGTGCGGTAGGGCTGAACTATGTGGGCAGCGCATACGAGCATGCCGGCGAGCTGCTGAACTTCGGCGCGTTTTTGGCATTCATGGGCGTGAATCTTTCCTCATTCTGGCACTTTGCGCTGCTGCGCAAGGCAGGCAGGCGGAGGGTGATGGCTGATATTGTGCTGCCGCTTACCGGCTTCGTGTTCTGCGCATCCATCTGGTGGAACCTGAATATTCTGGCGAAGACGGTGGGAGGAATCTGGTTTGTGATCGGGCTAGTGTGGCTGGCGACGACGACGAAGGGATTCCGCAAGGCGCCGAAGATGATTGACTTCAGCGAATCCTGAGCCGGGTGTGTCTTATATCAAAAATTCAGGCGCCATTTATAGGAACAAGGGCAGCAGGCCCACGAGCGCCAGCGCTGCAAGCAGCGCCAGGCCCTGAATACCGGTGCGACGGTCTCCGATGCTGAAGGCATAGATGCCTTTAATGAGGTTATTGCTGGCGGCGGCGATGGCGATTGCGCCTCCGGCGACGGCAATAGGCGTGGCTGCAGCGGAGGACGCGGCGAGGCTGAGGATGAAGGGATCCACGTCAGTGACGCCCATGACTCCGGCGAGCACGAAGAGTCCGGACTTGCCGAGATAAATGAGCGCGTAATGCGTGATGAAGAGCATGGCCACGAAGAGAGCGGCGAAAAGGAAGGCTGCGCTCAGCTCCAGGGGATTTTTAGGCTCCAGTGCGGGCTGGACGCTGGCGCCGTTGTGCTCGGGCAGGCGCGTCCAGAGCAAACCGCCGAGGATGGCGACGGCGGCGAGGATGAGGAACGCGAGTCCGAGGCGGTGCAGCAATGGGTGGTTGAAGATAGCGAGCAGCGCGAGCAGGCGCAGATACATGACTCCGGAGGCGACCAGCATGCAGCCGGAGTAGAGATGGGGGCGGTCCTGTTCACGGCCGCGGCGGGCGAGCACGACGGTGGCGAGTGTTGAGGAGTAAGCTCCGCCAAGTATGGCGGCGAGCAGGATGCCGCCGCGGCCCTTGGTCAGGACTTGCAGAAGATAGCTGCCGTAGGAGATGGCGCTGACGGCGACGACCACGAGCCAGGTTTTGAAGGGATTGAAGGCCATCGGGCCGAAGGTCCGGTTGGGCACAACGGGGAGGATGACGGCGGTGAGCAGCAGGAACTTGGTGATGGTCAAGATTTCCTGGCCGGGGACGCGTTTGGCCATGCTTTCAAGAGCTGTTTTGAGCTCGAGCAGCGCGAGACCGAGCACGGTGAGCGTGGTGGCGACCCAGTACTGCTCGCGCCAGACGAGCGCTCCGATGACGTAGATGAGCAGGGCAGAGAGCTCGGTGGTCATGCCGGCGGGCAATGAGCCTTCAAGCTTGTGGCGGTAGGACTGCCAAAGGAAGACGCCAACGACGGCGAGGCCGATGCCGGGCAGAACGAGATTGCCGCCGGAGACCAGGCAGAGCGCGTATCCGAGGAGGCCGAGCAACGGAAAGCTGCGGACGCCACCGAAGCGGTAGGGTTCGTTGGGGGCCTTCTGCTCCTCGCGCTGGAGGCCGACCAAAAAAGAAAGGAAGAGTACGAGGACGATCTGCGCGCCCTGCTTCGGGATGTACTGGATAAGGGTGTTGCCCATCGTGCTCAGGTACTGCTGGCGATTCTATCGCGTCTTTGAGGTTAAGGCGGAGAGAAGAATTCTTTATTATCAGATGTTCAGGGACTTCCCGCACGGAGCTGCGATTGCGTACGATGCAAGCACAGCGCAGCTGCGGGAGGAGCACATGGCCGGGGATGATCTGAAGGAAGATGCGCAAGAGGAACGGCGAGCCGACGCACGCGTTCCTCTGCCCGCGGGATATCGCCAGGGAATCATTACGGCGATTACGGTGCTGCTGGGCTTCTCTCTGGTGTTTCTGCGCTACTGGGGCTTTGAGCTGCCGGGGACGTGGACGCTTTCAGCGGAGCTTGCCGCGGGTCTTGCCGTGGTGTCCGTCCTGCTGCAGATGTTTGCCCTATGGAGGGCCCTGCAGGTCAAGGATGATGATGAAGGCGAGTATAAGGTCACGCTGCGCTGGTTTCTATCGTCCGTGCTGCTGCTGCTTGCGAGCCTGGCTGTGTCCGGGCTGTCGTATTTCCACATGACAAAGTTTTAGGGCTGTCCGTCCATGCAGACGCAACTGCTGCTGTTGAATTGCGCCATGGGTCGGCTCCTGTGCTGCCGGCAAATGGTGATTCTTGCAATGCCGAGCGGGCAAGGCACGACGAGGGTTCGGATTGTGTTTCAATGGGCGTGGTCATTGGAAGGAGTTGAACCATGTCGAAAGATGAGTATCCGATCATATTGCCCCGCCTGACGCGGCGCGAAATGCTGCAGGGAACGGCGGGGCTTGGAATTGCATTGATGCTGGACAAGTCCGGCTTTGCCATGACTGCCGGAGGGGCCGGCCCGGTTTCGCTGGATTTAGGCGGAAATATGTGGACGATGCGCCAGGAGGGCAAGGGCGGCACGGTCCCGGCGCTGATTCCCGGCAGCACGTACACGAATCTGCTCGCGGCCAAGGCGATTCCCGATCCGTTCTATGGCGAGAACAACGGCAAGGTGCAGTGGGTCGCGGACAAGACATGGTACTTTGAGCGCGACTTCCAGGTACCGGACGACCTGCATGACAAGCGACATGTGGAGCTGGTGTGCCATGGACTCGACACGCTGGCCACGGTTGAGCTGAATGGGCACAGCCTGGGCAACACGAACAACATGTTCCGGGAGTGGAGCTTCGACATTAAGCCTCAGCTGCGGAGGGGAACGAATCATCTGCGGATCCGGTTTGATCCGCTCAATGCGTATGTGAAGCAGCAGCGGGAGGCCTACAAGCAGAAGTACGGGATTGATCTGCCGAACGAACGGTCGTGGGTCCGCAAAGGCCCTTATATGTGGGGATGGGACTGGTGCCGTCCGATTTTGACGCAGGGAATATGGAAGAAGATTGAGATTCTCGGCTACGACGCGCGGATTGCGGAGATTGGGGTATTGCAGAGCCATCAACCGGACGGAAGCGTGCAGCTGGAGATTCATTCGACGCTGGATGGGCGGACTTCCGGAGATCATTTAGAGGCGCAGGTTTCGCTGGGCGGCGAGGTGGTTGCGACGGCGAAGGGTGCGGCAACGGCAGGTGAGACGGTTCTGCGTGCGGCCGTGCAGAAGCCGGAGTTGTGGTGGCCGAACGGGCTGGGTAATCAGCCTCTTTATGCGGTGACCGTGCGGTTGATGGATGCAGGCGGAAAGACTTTGGATACGGCGACGCGCCGCATCGGGTTGCGAACGATTGAGGTGGTGCCGCCTAGCGGGGACAAGGCCCTGTATGTGCGGGTAAATGGCGTGCCGGTGTTCGCGAAGGGCGCGGACTGGATTCCTGCAGATAACATGCCGACGCGGGTAACGCCGGAGATTTTGCGCTGGTACATGCAAAAAGCAGCGGAGTGCAACTTCAACTTCATGAGGCTGTGGGGTGGAGGGTATTACGAAGAGGACGTTTTATTCGATTTGTGCGATGAGCTGGGGATCATGCTGCAGTTCGAGTTCAAGTTTGCGAATGCGAGTTATCCGGTTCAGGACGCAGAGTGGATGGACAACCTTCGCGGGGAGATCGAGCAGCAGACGCGGAGATGCAGGAACCATCCGTCGATTGTGATCTGGAGCGGGAATAATGAGATCGAATACTTCAAGGGGTACAACCAGCTATTCAATGACTTCATAGGCGGGATTGTGCATCGGCTGGTGCCGGGCGCGTTCTATGAAGTGGGCAGCGGCGCGAGCGGCAGCGGCGACATTCACTCGTGGGCTGTGTGGCACGGGAACGCGCCGGTGGAGAGCTACCGCAAGGTTCATGGGTTTGTGACGGAGTTCGGCATGCAGTCAACGCCGGTGCCGATGACGGTGCGCGCGTTCACGGATGCAGCCGACCGCGAGAGTGTGTATTCGCCAGTGATGCAGTACCACGAACTGGACGGCAGCGGGCAAGGCATCAAGATCATCATGGATTACACGGAGGCGAACTTCGGCGCGGCGCCGAAGAGCTTTGACGACACGCTGTGGCTGACGGATGTGAACCAGGCGTGGATGATTCGTTATGGCGTTGAACACTGGCGACGTGACATGCCGCGATCGATGGCAGCTGTGATCTGGCAATACAACGACTGCTGGCCGTGCTCCACCTGGTCGATGGTGGATTATTACCGGCGGGCGAAGGCACTGCTGTACCAGTCGAAGCATTTTTTTGCTCCGGTTCTGGTGAGCGGCTTGCCTGACGCGCAGAGCGGGATAGCGGATATTCACGTAACGAGCGATGGTCCGAACGATGTGTCCGGTGATTTGCGCTGGAGCGTGACCGACCTTGCCGGTGAGGTGCTGCGGCAGGGCACAAAGCAGATCGACATTCCGGCGCGGACCAGCTGGCAGGCGGAAGAGCTGGACCTCTCGGACCTGGTAAAGGCGCATGGCGCCGGGAATCTGCTGGTGTGGCCGGAAGTAATTGTGGATGGACGAACGGTGGCGCGGAACACGCTGCTGTTCGGGCGGCCGAAAGATCTGAGGCTGAAGCAGCCGAACCTGACGGTGAGCACAAGCGGCGGCGAGACGCAGTATCGCGTGGTGATCGAGACGGATGTGCCTGCACTGTGGGTGTGGGCGGATGTGCAGGACACGGATGCAACCTACTCGGACAACTTTGTGGACTTGAGCCGGGAGCGTGCGGCGGAGATTGAGATTTCGCTGGACACGCCGATGACGCCGTTTGAATTCCGCAGCAAGCTGCAGGTTCGCAGCATCTACGATATAGCGCCTGCAATGCGGGGCTGAACGAGACGGTATGATTTTTATCAGGAGTTGTTGATGTCTTTTGATTCTTTCATGATGAAGCGACGTGAATTTTTGAAGGCGTGTGCCGCGACAGCAGTTGCGTCTGCCCTTCCTGCTTATGGTTTTCGAGCGGCTGGTGCTTCGGGCCGGGCCGCCGAAAGGCTCTCGGGTAAGTCGTCCGCTTGGCCGATGATCGGCACCGGGTGGCACGGTCATATGTTTCCGGGAGCGGTGGCGCCTTTCGGGATGGTGCAACTGAGTCCGGACACAAGCGGCGTGAGCGAGCCGCTATGGAATGGCAAATCGGACAGCACGGGCTGGGACCATTGCTCGGGCTACCACTATGGAGACAACATTGTCATCGGCTTCAGCCATACGCATCTGCAGGGCACGGGCGCGAGCGACCTGGGCGATGTGTTGATGATGCCGCTGGTGGAGGGCCGCAACTGGCGCTGGAACTCCGGCGTTCCGGCGGGGCAGGCCGAAGCGCAGATCGAAGCGCTGGGGACGCACTCGGGCTGGGTGATGAATCCCGAAGAGGAGGGGTATTGGTCGTTTTTCTCGAATGATGAGGAAGAGGCGAAGCCGGGCTACTATCGCGTGCACCTTAAGACTCCCGATGTGATGGCGGAGCTGACGGCGACGACGCGCTGCGGGATGCACCGGTATCAGTATCCGCAGGGCGGCAAGCACGGGGTAATGCTGGACCTGGTGCATGGCATTGGCTGCGAAGTGTATGCCGCCGAACTGCATGTGGAGAGCCCGACGCGGGTGAGCGGTGTGCGCTCCACGCATGGATGGGCGGCGGACAAGCAGGTGTATTTCGTGATTGAGTTCTCGCGTTCGTTTGCGCAAGTCGAGGCGAAGGTGGACGGCAAGGTGCAGACCTTATCTGTTGGGGACAAGGTGAGCGGCAAGGAACTGCAGGCCATCTTTACGCAGTCGGAGAGCGCGGAGCCGCTGGTGGCGCGAGTGGGCATCTCGGGAACGACGATCGATGGGGCGAGCAAGAACCTGTCGACGGAGATCACGGGCTGGGACTTCGATGCGGTGCGCGCCGGGACCGGGCGGGATTGGGACAAGGCGCTGGATGCGCTGATCGCCGAATGCGCGACTCCGGCGATGCAGCAGACGTTCGATACGGCGGTGTATCACGGGCTGGTTGCTCCGGCGACGTTCAACGATGTGGACGGGACGTATCGCGGGCAGGACCACAAGAACTATCCGAACCCGGGATTTACGAAGTACACGACGCTTTCGATCTGGGACATTTACCGCGGCGAGTTTCCGTTCATCATGCTGATGCAGCCGAGACGCGTTCGCGACATTATTGAGACGCTGCTGGCGGATTATCGCCAGCTCAACCAGAACTCGCTACCGGTGTGGCCGCTGTGGGGCAACGAAACGTGGTGCATGACCGGCTTTCATGTTGTTGGGATGATTGTGGGCGCGTATGCGCGCGGCTTCCACGACTTTGATGTGGATGCGGCGTATGCGGCCATGCGCGATACGGCGCTGGTGGGGGCGAAGGCGAACGATAATTTCGACCTGCAAAAGCAGTTCCGCTCGCTGGGGTATGTGGCTTCCGGCGGGCAGAACCAGTCGGTGTCGCGTACGTTGGACTTCTCCTATGACTACTGGTGCGTGGGCGCGATGGCGGACCTGCTGGGCAAGCATGACGATGCGGAGGTGTTCTACAAGCTGGGGCAGAACTACCGGAACATCTTCGATGCGAAGACGGGCTTTATGCGCGGCAAGACGGAAGCGGGATCGTGGCGCGAGCCGTTCCGCCCGGACGAGGAGTACTGGGAGGATTACACCGAGTCCGATGCGTGGCAGGCGACGTTCAACGTGATGCAGGACGTGCAGGGGCTGATCGATCTGTACGGCGGAGACGATACGTTCATCGCCAAGCTGGACGCACTGTTTGCGGCGCCGTCGAACGTGTTGAACTCGCCGCCGGACATCAGCGGCATGGTGGGGCAGGATGCGCAGGGCGACGAGCCGAGCAACCATATCCCTTACCTGTACACGTTTGCGGGCGCGCCGTGGAAGACGCAGGAACGCGTGCGGCAGGTGGCGGCGCTGTACAACAATACTCCGTCGGGCGTGCCGGGCAACGACGACTGCGGGCAGACTTCGTCATGGTTCGCGTTTGCCGCGATGGGGTTCTATCCGGTAAACGCGGTCACGGGCGTGTATGTGATCGGGAGCCCGATGGTGGAGCGAGCGACGCTGCATAACGAAAAGGCCGGCACGACGTTTACCGTGGTGACGGAAGGCAATGCGGCGGAGAACAAGTACATCCAAAGCGCGACGCTGAACGGCAAGCCACTGACGCGGAGCTGGTTTACGCACGCGGATATTGTGGCGGGCGGGGAACTGCGCTTCAGGATGGGCAGCGAGCCGAACAAGCAGTGGGGCGCGGCGAAAGAAGACCGTCCGCCGTCGGGCCTGGTGAAGAAGTAAGCGTAGAAACAGAGCCGCCCCGAGGTCGCGGAGGATTGCGATGCCGGGGCGGATTTTTCTATCTCTCTAAAGGGAGCCGGGCGCGCGGCGCAATTCACAGGCTGCTACGATGGCATCGGCCGCAGAGCTTTGCGTGCTGGCATTGACTGTTCCGTAAGGGGCGGACCAGATGAGGCCGAGACGATAGGCGGGAGGCCGGGCGCCGGCCCAGATGCTTTGAGCATTGGCGAGGATGAACTTCCGGTATTCGGGACGAAGGGCGACCTGATCGAGCTCGCTGAGGTTGCGGACGAAGATTCCTTTGAACTGCGTGCCGTCTCCGCCGCAGTTCGGCTCGCAGGGCTCGTGCAGGATTCCGTGTTCATCGACAAGAACAGGATCGGACAGGGCGGCGGAGGCGATGCTGCCGGCTTCGACGAGAAGGGACGGATCGTGATTGGCGCGATACAGCTCGGCGAGGCCGCCGAGAATGACTCCCTGATTGTAGGTCCAGGTGGTCTGGCCGTTGTTGCGGCAACGATCGTCGAGTCCGTCATTGACCAGATGGCGGGCGTTGATCATGCCGGAGTGGGAGAACCATTGCCACTCGCGCGTTGCCCACGCAAGGTAGGCTGACCGCTGCTGCGGGGTAGCGGCGCGGTTGGCCAGATGGGCCGCGACGGAGAGGAAGAGCTCGTTGGCGATGGCGTTCTTGTACTTTCGCTTTTTACTCCACCAGATGCCGCCGGAGCAGGTGTCGCTCCAGCCGCCGGACATATTGGCGAAGATGGACTCGGCCATATTGAGATATGGCGTGCGGTGGGTCTGGTCGTAGGCGGCGATCCATGCGAGGGCCCACCAGCCTTCATCGTCATAGTACTGATTGATGAAGCCGGGAGCGGACTTTTGCGCGGCTTTGAATGTGTTTTTGAAGACGGAATTGAATTGATTAGTGCTCGCGGCGTGTGAATAGCCGGCCAGAGTGGTGATGGCGTTGGCGGAGTTCCACCAGCCGGTGGTGCGGTAGAGGCCGGTGCGCTTGTCGTACCAGGATTGCAGGCTGTTGATTGCGAGGCGGGCGCGCTGACGGCTTGAGAATTTGGCCGGGTGATGCGGCTGTGCCGCGTTTGCAGGAGTCGCAGAGAGCAGAAAGAGAATTGATATGCATGGCGCCGCGACCGAGAGAAGACAACACCGGCGAAGGCGAGGGGGCATGGGAGGGTTCCTGGATTGGCCGGGGCTAAAGCCCCGTTTCTTGAGCTTATCTGTTCACCGGGCTAAAGATTGACCTGCCCCCTTTTTCTCAACCATTCATAACTGGAGATTCTCCGTTGTGTTGATGGTTGTGATTTGCGAAGGGAGAAGGGCCATGGCCCTTCTCCCTTCGAGGGTTTTGCGGAACTCGTCTGGG
>Ga0335074_10002365_pt1 | contig 25698 bp, 29 predicted proteins | sample Lox_Sample_23_FD_206715 | JGI IMG/M metagenome (GOLD analysis project Ga0335074, IMG submission 206715) | Soil microbial communities from Loxahatchee National Wildlife Refuge, Florida, United States - Lox_Sample_2.3 | ecosystem: Environmental > Terrestrial > Soil > Wetlands | place: USA... | reverse complement strand
GACTGCCCCCGCCTCTGGCGGGGGCTTGAATGCCAAGCGCCTCTGCCAATCAGCTGGCGTTTATTTCATCAGCGTCCTAGAAGGCTCCTGGCAGGTACTTGACCCCCCAGAGGCAGAGACCATGCGGGGGTGCCACGGGCCCAGCGGCGGCCCGGTCACGAGCCCTGAGGACGTCGAGCACCTCGCCGGCGTGCCGGCGCCCTTGACCCACCTCCACCAACATCCCGACAAGGGAGCGGACCATCTGGTGGCAAAAGGAGACGGCCTCGATCTCGAAGATGAGCAGGCCTCCGGCGTCCCAGGCCCAATCTGCCCGGAGCACTTTGCGGACAACGGGACCGGGCCGTCCTTTGACTGCGTGGCAGAAGGATGAAAAGTCGTGCTCACCTAAGAGAGCGTCCGCCGCCGCCTGCATGCTCCGCACATCGAGGGGCAAGCCGACGTGCCAGCTTGTCTGGGCCGCAAAAGGGCTCGGCCAGCGCGCGCACTCGACGCTGTACCGGTAGACGCGCGACTGCGCCGAGCGCCGGGCGTCAAAGCCCGCTGGGGCCCATGCTGCTTCCCGCACCACCACCGACGGGCTGAGCATTTTGTTGACAGACCGCTGCGCCCGCTCGAGGTCGGCACCAGCCGGCACGGCGAGGCTGACGACTTGGCCCCATGCGTGGGCCCCGGCGTCAGTGCGGCCCGCGCAGGTCAGCGTCACGGGCTCGCCGAGCACGCGCTCGAGGGCGCCGCCGAGCTCTCCCGCGACAGTCCGGAGCCCTCGCTGCAGGGCGAAACCGTGGAACTCGGTACCGAGGTAGGCGACTAGGAGCCGCGCACGACCTTGCGCGACCTCTCGCTCCGGCGCGGCACCGTCTGGCGCCTCTGGCGTCGGGGCGTCGCTCGCTGGAGCGGGCTCAGACGAGCTCGATACGGGCCATAGGGGCGTTGTCACCGTGCCTCGGCCCGAGCTTCAGTATGCGCGTGTAACCCCCGTTGCGGTCCGCGTAGCGAGGAGCGATGTCGTTGAACAACTTGTGCGCCATGTCCTTGTCGCGGATGAAAGCGACGACCTCCCGCTGGTGCTCGACACCGCCCTTTTTCGCCTTGGTGAGGCACTTTTCGAACACGGGCCGGAGCGCCTTGGCCTTGGCCTCAGTCGTCACGAGGCCCTCCCCGGCGATCAGGGAGGCTACGAGGTTGCCCATCATGGCTTTTTGGTGAGCGGCGTCACCGCCAAAGCGCCTGCCCTTCTTGGGACGGCCTGGTACGCCTGACATCGGCTATGCCCCCTGCTTGCCGCGCAGCGAAAGGCCTCGCTCATCGAGCTTCTGGAGCACCTCGTCGAGAGACTTCTGGCCGAAGTTCGTGATCGCGAGGAGATCGTCTTCGGTCTTTGAGACGAGCTCGCCCACCGTGTTTATCTGCGCGCGCTTCAGGCAATTGCGAGGTCGCTCACTGAGGTCGAGCTCTTCGATCGGGAGGTCGAGGTCGGGTGAACCGCTGCCAGTCCCCGCGATTTCGCCGAGGACCAGGCCCTGCGGCGCCTCGCTCATTTCGGCCACCAAGGCGAACAGGGAACGCAACGTGCTCCCTGCCGAGGCGAGGGACTCTTTGGGTGTTATCGAACCGTCGGTCGTGATGTCGAGCACCAGGCGGTCATAGTTGGTCGACTGCTCGACCCGTGCGGGCTCGACTGAGAAAGAAACGAGCCGGATCGGCGAGAAGATCGAGTCCACCGGGATGATGCCGATGGTCGAGGACCGCTTGTTGCGCTCGGCCGGCACGTAGCCGCGGCCGCGCTCGACGGTGATGTCGCACGCCAAGCGACCCTTTGCGTTGAGCGTCGCGAGCGGGAGCCCGGGGTTGAGGATCTCGACGTCCGCGGTCGTCTGGATGTCCCCCGCAGTGACGGTCCCCGGCCCGCGCGCATCGAGGCGCAGCGTCACCGGCTCGTCGGTATCAAGCGAAAGGACGATGTCTTTGAAGTTCAAGATGATGTCAGTGACGTCTTCCTTGACGCCTGGGAGGGTCGTGAACTCGTGGAGCGCATCGTCAAAACGGACCTGCGTGACAGCTGCGCCCGGGATCGACGACAGTAGGGTCCTGCGCAAAGAGACGCCGAGGGTGTGGCCGAAACCCGGCTCGAGCGGGCCGATGGCAAAACGTTGACGGTGCCCTTCTTCTTCGCCGAGCGGCTCGACTGATGGGCGTTGGATGATGAGCATTTGCGGTGCCTCCTGGCGGAGCTACGTAGAAAGAGCTACTTCGAGAAGAGCTCGACGATCAGGGACTCGCGCACAGGCACGTCGATCTGCTCACGAAGCGGGACATCGCGCACTATGACCTCGTAGCCCTCCCCACCCAGGTCGAGCCACTGGGGGACTTGGCGTCCCAGTGTATCGACGTTGTGCCGGACGATGATCATGGCGCGAGCCCTGTCCTTGAGGGAGACTACGTCCCCTCGACGGGCCCGGTAGGAGGGGATGGTCACGCGGCGGCCGTTGACGAGCACGTGGCCGTGCCTCACGAGCTGGCGTGCCTGGGCCCTGCTGGCACCCCAGTTGGCCCGGAAAACGATGTTGTCGAGGCGCAGCTCGAGCATCCGCAAGAGGTTTTCGCCGGTGATCCCTTGTTGGCGGTTGGCCTCTTCGTAGTAGTTGCGGAACTGCTTTTCGAGGACGCCGTAAATGCGGCGCGCCTTTTGCTTTTCGCGGAGCTGGTTCAGGTACTCAGAGCCCTGGCGGATCCTGTCGCGCCCGTGCTCTCCGGGCGGGTAGGGCCGCCGTTCGATAGGGCATTTGACCGAATCGCACTTCGGCCCCTTCAAGAAGAGCTTCATCTTCTCCCGCCGGCAAAGCCGGCAGACCGGCCCGATATAACGCGCCATCTCAGACCCTCCGCCGCTTCTTCGGCCTGCAGCCGTTGTGTGGGATGGGCGTCACGTCCTTGATACCGGCGACCTCGATGCCGGTGTTCATGATGGAACGGACCGCTGTCTCCCGGCCCGAGCCCGGGCCCTTCACGAGCACGTCCACCTTGCGGACACCGTGCTCGATGGCCCGCTTCGCGCAGGCCTCCGCGGCCAGTTGGGCGGCAAAGGGCGTCGACTTGCGGGAGCCCTTGAAACCGACGTTGCCGGCCGAGGCCCATGCCAGGACGTTGCCGTCCAAGTCGCTGATGGAAACGATCGTGTTGTTGAACGAGCTCTTGATGTGGGCGACCCCGTAGGCCACGTTTTTGCGCTCGCGGCGCCTTGGCCTCCGCCCGCCTGGCTTGGGCTTGGGCATTAGGGGCCCCTCCGCGAACCTTGCTCCGGTGTCAGCATTTAATGCTTCCTCAGCTTCTTCTTGCCGGCGACTGTCTTCTTCGGGCCTTTGCGGGTCCTGGCATTGGTGTGCGTCCGCTGGCCCCGCACCGGGAGGCCTCGGCGGTGACGAAGGCCCTGGTAGGAGCCGATCTCGATCTTGCGCTTGATGTCCTGGGCCACGTCCCGGCGAAGGTCGCCCTCGACCTTCAAGTTGGCGTCGATCCAGGCGCGCAGCTTCGCGACCTCTTCGTCGGTCAAGTCGCGCACGCGTGTGTCCGGGTTGACCCCGGTCGCCGTGCAGACTTGGTTGGAGGTGGTCCGCCCGATCCCGTAGATGTAAGTGAGCGAGATCTCGAGGCGCTTTTCGCGCGGGATGTCAACGCCGGCGATACGTGCCATGCCTTGCCTAGCCCTGGCGCTGCTTATGGCGCGGGTTGGTGCAGATCACGATCACGCGGCCGTGCCTGCGGATCACTTTGCAGTTGTCACAGATCGGTTTCACGCTTGGGCGTACTTTCACACGGACTACCTCGGCTAGTTGCCCGTCGGGGGCTGTTTGGGACTTCGACCGCCTCCAGCCGAGCGGTAGGAGGCGCCGGTGGCGCGACATGCCGGGCCCCGCTGGGGACGGGGGAACATGTTAGCCGACGCCAGGCTGCCCGCGCGCAGCGCCAGGCGGGGCCCGAGGAGCCCTAGATTGAGTGGCTCAGATGAACGCACAAGCCGCCCGCCGCCTGGCGGCCCAAAGCCGTCCGGCCACGCTCGGCCGAGGGCCCACCGAGCTCTCCGAGCTGGCCGCTTCGGAGTTGTCCCTCCGGCGCTTCCTCCATGGGCTCCCCGGAGTGGACCAGGTTGGCGCCGAAGCCCGGGCCGCGAGCCTTGCCACGCGCTCGATCAAGGCGGGGGCCAAGCTCTGGGCGATCGACACGGCTATCTCGATGATCGACCTCACGACGCTGGAGGGCTCCGACACACCGGGCAAGGTGGCCTCGCTCTGCGGCAAGGCACGCCACCCTGACCCCGCCGACCCGGCGGTGCCCGCCGTTGCCGCGGTCTGCGTCTACTCCGACCTCGTCCCGGTTGCCAAATCCGGCCTCGAGGGCAGCACGGTCAAAGTGGCGGCAGTCGCGACTGCCTTTCCCTCCGGGCGGGCGTCCCTGTCCGTGAAGCTCGCCGACGTCGCTGACGCCGTCGCTGCGGGAGCCGACGAAGTGGACATGGTGATCGACCGCGGCGCTTTCCTTGCCGGCCGGTACGGGCTCGTCCTTGATGAAGTGCGCGCGGTGAAAGAGGCCTGCGGGAGCGCCCGTCTGAAGGTCATCCTCGAGACCGGCGAACTGGCCACCTACGACAACGTCCGGCGGGCGTCATGGATAGCCATGATCGGGGGGGCCGATTTCATAAAGACCTCGACGGGCAAGGTCGCGCCCGCCGCCACCCTCCCGGTCGCGCTCGTCATGCTCGAGGCCGTCCGGGACTTCGCAGATCTTTCGGGCAGCGTGATCGGGGTCAAGGTGGCGGGCGGCATCCGCACCTCCAAGGACGCCATCCGCTACCTCGTGCTCGTCAACGAGGTCGCCGGCGAGGAATGGCTCGGCCCCTCCCTTTTCCGCATTGGCGCCTCGAGCCTGCTGAACGACCTCCTCATGCAGCGGTCCAAGCAGCGCCGGGGGGCCTACGCGGGCAGCCAGGACTTCAGCATCGAGTAGCCAAGGACTGAGCCATGGACGTTCCCCGCTTCGATTACTCGCCGGCGCCGGAGTCGCGCTCGGTCGTCAATTTGAAGCCCTCCTATGGACTTTTTATAGACGGCGATTTTGTTGACCCGATGGACGGTGGGCATTTCAAAACTGAGAGCCCTTCTTCCCAAGAAGTCCTCGCGGAAGTGAGCTCCGGCGGCCCGGGCGACATCGCCAGGGCAGTCACCTCAGCGCGGCGGGCGTTCGAGGAGGTATGGGGCCCGATGCCCGGCAAGGAGCGGGCGAAGTACCTCTTCCGCGTCGCACGCATTGTCCAAGAGCGGTCCCGTGAGCTCGCTGTGCTCGAAAGCCTCGACAACGGCAAACCGATCAAGGAATCCCGCGACGTCGATGTGCCCTTGACGGCTGCGCATTTCTTTTATCACGCAGGTTGGGCCGACAAGCTTGCCTACGCCGGCTTTGGCCCAGACCCTAAACCGATCGGCGTCACCGGTCAGGTGATCCCCTGGAACTTCCCGCTCCTCATGGCCGCATGGAAGCTCGCTCCTGCACTGGCGGCCGGCAACACCTGCGTGCTCAAACCTGCCGAGACAACTCCGCTTTCAGCACTCTTGCTGGCCGAGATCCTCCAGCAAGCAGACCTCCCGCCGGGCGTCGTGAACATCGTGACGGGTGCCGGGGAGACGGGGGCGGCGCTCGTCGCGCACCCCGGCGTCGACAAGGTGGCCTTCACCGGCTCGACCGAAGTTGGCAAGCAGATCCAGCGCAGCCTTGCCGGCACTCGCAAGCACCTCACCCTCGAGCTCGGCGGCAAGGCAGCGAACATCGTTTTTGACGACGCCCCCCTCTCGCAGGCCGTGGAGGGAATTGTCAATGGGATCTTCTTCAACCAAGGTCACGTTTGTTGCGCCGGCTCGCGGTTGCTTGTCCAAGAACCGGTCGCCGAAGGTGTCGTCGAGGCACTCAAACGGCGCCTCGGGTCTCTCCGTTTGGGCGACCCGCTCGATAAGAACACCGATATCGGCGCGATCAATTCGCCCCAACAACTGGACAAGATCCGGGAGCTCTCCGATTCGGGGGAAGCTGAAGGGGCCGAGCGCTGGTCGCCAGCGTGCGCGCTGCCGGAACGAGGGTACTGGTTCCCCCCCACCCTTTTTACAGGGGTCGTGCCCGCGCAAAGGATCGCTCGGGAAGAAATCTTCGGCCCTGTCTTGTCTGTCCTCACTTTCCGGGCCCCAGAGGAAGCGGTCGAGAAAGCAAACAACACCACGTACGGGTTGTCCGCTGGAGTATGGACCGAAAAGGGTAGCCGCATCCTCCACATGGCCTCCCGGTTGAGGGCCGGCGTCGTATGGGCCAACACTTTCAACCGTTTCGACCCATCGAGCCCCTTCGGCGGTTATCGCGAGTCTGGCTTCGGCCGGGAAGGCGGCCGCCACGGGCTCGCAGCGTACCTGCAAAGCGCCCTCGATGGCTGAAGCCCGCCTCGCCGTCCGCAAGACCTACAAGCTCTACATTGGGGGCGCGTTCGGGCGCTCGGAGTCGGGCCGGTCTTACTTGGTGAGCGGCCGGGAAGGACGGGCGCTCGCCAACGCCGCTCTGGCCTCCAGAAAAGACGTCCGCGACGCCGTCGTCGCCGCCCGCAAGGCTCATCCGGGCTGGGCCGCAGCGACGGCCTATAACCGCGGGCAGGTCCTTTACCGCGTCGCAGAGATGCTCGAGGGGCGCCGTGCCCAGTTTGCAGAGGCTCTCGAGGTGGGAGAGGGGCTCGCGCATGGCGAGGCGTCCGCCGCCGTTGACGCAGCTGTCGACCGGCTCGTCTGGTATGCAGGGTGGGCGGACAAGTTCGCGCAAGTTGCTGGTTCGTCCAACCCAGTCGCCGGGCCCTACTTCGACTTCTCCGTGCCTGAGCCCACGGGCGTAGTCGGGTTGCTGGCGCCCCAGAGCTCCTCTTTAGTTGGGCTCGTCAGTGTCGTTGCCCCAGTGATAACGACCGGCAACGCTGCAGTCGTGATAGCAAGCGAGGCCTACCCCCTGCCGGCGCTCGACCTGGCAGAGGTGTTGGCGACCTCTGACCTGCCGGGTGGAGTCGTCAACATTTTGACTGGGCGCACGGCCGAACTTGCGCCGGTGCTCGCGGCGCATCGCGATGTCGACGCCCTCGACCTCGCGGGCGCACCGGCGGACCTCGAGGTTTCTCTCGAGCAGGCGGCGGCGGACAACGTCAAGCGAGTCCTGCGACGGGCGCGGAGCGCGGATTGGGCAGAGGAGCCAGGGCCCGAGAGGATGCTCTTTTTTGTCGAGACCAAGACTGTCTGGCACCCTATTGGCACCTGAAGTGGGGACTGGAGCCCATGACTGATAGCACGGCCCGGGCCGAAGTGGTACAGCTGGTTGAACACCCCCTGGCTCAAGCGATGCTCGCGGCGTTGCGTGACAAGCGCACGCCGCCGCCTCTTTTCCGCCTTTTGGCAAAGCGCCTTGCGCTCGTGCTCTGCTTGGAAGCCACCCGGACAGTGCCCACTGCGCCGCTCGAGGTCGAAACGCCGCTCGCGCAGACGTCGGGCTCGCGCATTTCCAAACCATTGGTCGCGGTCCCTGTCCTGCGGGCCGGGCTTGGGATGCTCGAAGCCGTGACCGAGCTTTTCCCGGAGGTAACCGTGGGCTATGTGGGCCTCGAACGGGACCACGCGACCTTCGAGCCGTCTCTTTACTATTCAAAACTGCCCCCCCTCGAAGGGACCCTGACGCTATTGCTCGACCCGATGCTTGCTACGGGCGCGTCGGCATGCGCCGCGTGCGAATCCCTCGAAAAGGGAGGCGCTGAGGAAATAACCCTCCTCTCTGTAGTCTCTGCGCCTGAGGGCATCGCTCGGCTCCACAAGAAGCACCCGAATGTGCAGATCGTCACGGCTTCTATCGATGAGGGCCTCAACCAGCACGCTTATATCGTCCCAGGGCTCGGGGACTTTGGCGACCGCCTTTTCGGGACGCTATAGCGAGCAACGAGGGCCGCGGCCGCCGACGGGCCACAACCGGTACCGAGCCCTCGCGGCCCTAGCCGAGCGCAAAAGCCGCCGCGATACGGGCGCCGAGACGGACATTGCCCCTCACGGCGGCGAGGTTCGCTTCGAGCGAGGCCCCACCGGTCTCGTTCACCAGCTCGGCAAGCAAAAAAGGCGTTATCCCCTGGCCGCTTACCCCGTGGGCGCGCGCCTTGTCAAGCGCTTCAGCCAAAGCCCGGTCGTGCAGCTCCGGGTCGAGCTGCTCATCCTCCGGGACGGGGTTGGCGACCAGGAGGGCGGAACCCATGTTGAGGTCGTCCTGGCGCCGCATGATAGCGGCAACTTCCTCTGGCGTGCCGACCTGCCAGTCGATGCGGTAGCCCGAACTATGCAGGTAGAAGCCGGGGAAATCGCTCGTCCTGAACCCGATCACGCATACGCTGAGGGTTTCCAAGCGTTCAAGTGTGGCAGCTACGTCGAGCACGGACTTGACGCCTGCGGAGACCACGGTCACGCGCGTGTTGCTGAGAATGCCGAGGTCGGCTGACTCATCGAAGGACTCCCTAAACCCGCGGTGGACCCCGCCAAGCCCTCCGGTGGAAAAAACCCTTATCCCAGCTGCCGAAGCCAACCACGCGGTAGCCGAAACAGTGGTCGCGCCACTGGCACCGAGCGCGAGCGCGGGAGCGAGGTCACGCTGTCCCAGCTTGCGGAGCGAGGCATCTCCCGCGACACGCGCCAGCTCCTCGGGGCCGAGGCCGACGTGGGCGACGCCGTCGAGCACGGCGACCGTGGCAGGGCAGGCACCCTCTTCCCTGACGATCGACTCAAGTTGTTCGGCCACTTCGAGGTTGCGCGGACGAGGGAGGCCGTGGGCGATGATCGTCGATTCCAGCGCGACCACCGGCTGTCGCCGCTCGAGTGCTTCGCGGACCTCGGCGCTCAGGGACACGAACGTTGGGGGAGGAGCCACCCAGCGACGTTACCGCTCAGGGTCTCTGCAGCCTTCGGGCAGGGCCCTTACGGGACCTTCACGCCTGTAGCAGGCCGGCCATCTCCCGGCGCAGCTCCTCGATGCGAGCTCGTGCATGCTGGCGCACCTCGGCAACCTCGGAGAGCTCGCAGGGAGCCGTCTTCACCTCGAAATAGACCTTGAGCTTTGGCTCAGTACCGCTCGGGCGGAGCACGACACGCGCCTCGCCGCCCGAGTAGCCGTCCATGTAGAACAGCAGCAGGTCCGAGGACGGCAGCTCGGCTTCGCCATGGAGGAGGTCGCGCGCTCTCGTCACCGGGGCCACCCCAAGGCTTGATGGCGGGGCGGAGCGCAAAGTGGCCATGATCCCGGCCATTTTGGCGACCGCGTCGGCGCCTGGGACGCGCAAGGACCACTGGAGGGTGGCGTGTACCCCGAGCGCGGCATCGAGCTCGTCGAGGCGGGCGAGCAAGGACCGCCCGTCGAGCTTCGCCCTCGCCGCCATGTCCGCCACGACCAAAGCGGCGGACATGCCGTCCTTGTCAGCCACCGCGTCGGTGACGGCGTAGCCAAGCGCCTCCTCATAGCCGAACAAAAGCCGGTGCCCGGGCTGGAGGCCTGCCGCTCGGGCAACCCACTTGAACCCGGTCAGAGTCTCCACGTAGGCCACGCCGGCGCTCCGCGCGAGGTCGGAGAGCATCGTGGAAGAGACGATCGTCGTTGCGACGAGCCGGTTGGCGCCGGTAGTCGCCCTGATCAGGTGATCGGCGAGCAGGATCCCAAGCTCGTCACCTGACAGGGCGCGGTAGGCGCCCCCTGCACGGCCGGCGGCCCCCTCCGATGGCACTGCCACCGCGAGCCGGTCCGCATCGGGGTCGTTCGCGAGCACGAGGTCAGCCCCGAGGCGCGTGGCGTCCGCGAGCGCAAGGTCAAGGACCCCTGGCTCTTCGGGGTTCGGGAAAGCCGCCGTCGGGAAGTCCGGGTCTGGCTCCGCCTGCGCCGCCACGACAAAGGGCGGCCGGAAACCCGCCTCTTCCAGTAGCCGAGGCATAACGGCCCCGCCGACACCGTGCACGGGGGTGTAGACAGTCCTCAGTTCGGCACGAGCCCTGGCGACCTCGACAGTTGCCCGTCCCCCTCTCTCAGTTTCGACCACCGCGAGCACTGCTTTGCGATAAGAGGCTAAGAGCTCGTCCTCGTCCACTTCGACGAGCAGCTCCCCGAAAGGACCGCTGAGCTCGGCATCGGTCGGCATGCTGGTCTCGGCGGCAGCCGCGGCTATTTCGGCGTCGTGCGGCGGGATGACCTGTGCCCCATCCGAGAGGTAGACCTTGTAGCCGTTGTCGGGTGCGGGGTTGTGGCTGGCCGTGACCTGGACCCCGGCCGCCGCCCCGAAGTGGCGGACCGCAAAAGCAGCGATGGGAGTTGGGAGCGCCCTTTTTAGCCACCAAGCCCGCAGGCCCCTGGACCCAACTGTCCTTGCCACGTCCTCGGCCATCTCGGCTGATAGGTGGCGCGCGTCGTGGCCAACCACAATTCCGAGCTGAACCTCGCCCGGTCGGCGAGGCCCGGGAGCTCCCTCAAACCCGCTAGTTCCGTGAAGGACGTGCTGCACGAGCCCGGCAGTTGCCCGGCGCGCCACGGCTCGGTTCATGCGCGCGGGACCAGCGCCGAGAGGTCCCCGCAACCCCGCCGTCCCAAAGCTCAGTGGGTTGTCGAAGCGGTCCCGCAACGCCGCCTCATCACCTTGGGCCAGTAAGCCCTCGAGCTCGGCCCGTGTGGCCGGATCTGGGTCTTGGGCCACCCAAGCCTTGACGTTCGTGACCAGCTCGGAAGGCAGACCTGCCTCAATTGGCCCCCCCGCGGCAGCGTTCATAGCCAGCCAAGAACCTAAAGCTTGGGCAACAGTTCAGCAAAGAACTGGCCGATCCGGGGGACGGCAGCGGCCCCAGCCGCGAGAACCTCGGCGTGGTCGAGCGGGCGATCGGAAACGCCAGCCGCCAAGTTGGTGACAAGGGAGAGCCCGAGGACGGCCGCCCCGAGGTGGCGTGCGGCGATCGCTTCTAGGACGGTGGACATCCCGACGAGGTCTGCCCCGAGCGCTCGCAGCATCGCGACTTCCGCCGGCGTCTCGTAGTTGGGCCCGGGCAAGCCCGCGTACACGCCTTCGGCGAGCCCATGGTCCCAGCTGGCAGTGCCGTTGCGGGCTTGGGCGACGACCGAGCCAGCCACTTGGCGCAGCCGGATCGCGTAAAGGTCGGTCAGGTCCACAAAGCGCGCCCCGTACCCGGGAGGAGGTTCAGCGCCCGTAAGCGGCGATACCCCCGTGAGGTTGATGTGGTCCCGGACCAGCACGAGCTCGCCGGGGCGGAGCGCGGGGTGCAAGCTACCGGCCGCATTGGTGAGGACGACGACTCGGGCTCCCGCGATGACGGCCGTCCGCACCGCATGGACTACCTGCGACGGCGTCCGTCCTTCGTAAAGGTGGGAACGGCCCGCCATTACCAGCACGCGATGGCTCCCAAGCGGCAGGAACAACAGGCTCCCTCCATGGCCCTGCACAGTTGGTTTCATGAACCCCGGTAGCTCAGTCATTGGGAAATCGAGCGCCGGTGCCCCCAATGCGCCCGCGGCCGCGCGCCAGCCCGACCCAAGCACCACGGCCACGTCCGGGCGCTCACCGACTCGCCGCACGAGCTCCTTGGCGGCCGCCTCGGCGAGAGCGAAAGGTGCTGTTGCGTCGCTCACGCCGTCCACAGGGCCCCGCCTTCCATCACGACCCGTCGCCACCCGTCCTCCGTTACGGGCGTCCCGAGTAAGCGGGAAGGATCTCGGAAGCGTACGCCTGCAAAGTCGCTTCCTTCTGGTCGTGCATGAGATAGATCGCGAACTGGTCGACGCCGAGCTCGTCGAGGTCGTTCATGCGGTCGCGGTGAGCAGCGATCGGCCCAAGGACGCAAAACCGGTCCACTACTTCGTCTGGCACGAACTCTGTGGTTGGGTTCCCGGGCTTGCCGTGGTGGCTGTAGTCGTAGCCTTTGCGCCCCGCGATGTAGGAGGTGAGAGCTTCGGGCACTGCGCCGGAGCTGGCCCCGTACCGCTCGACGATGTCGGCGACATGGTTGCCCACCATGCCACCGAACCAGCGCAACTGCTCGCGCTGTGAGCGCAGGTGCTCACCGACATATGCCGGGGCTGCCACACAAACCTTCAGCGAGGCCGGGTCGCGCCCACTTGCGGCAGCGGCATCGCGAGCCACCCCGATGGCCCATTTGATGATAAAAGGGTCGCCAATTTGCAGGATAAGCCCGTCGGCGGCCTCGCCGGCCAGTACGAGCGCACGGGGGCCATAAGCGGCCATGTAAATATCGAGCCGGCCGTCCCGGGCCCAAGGGATCATTACTGGGGTGTCGCCGACCTGAGCGGGGCGCCCTTCGGCAAGGTCCTTGATAGCGGCCATCGCCTTGGCAAGTGTCTCCAGGCTTGCCGGAGGCCGCCCGAGGACCCGCACGACCGAGTCCCCGCGCCCGATCCCGCACACGGTCCTGTTGCCGTACATTTCGTTGAGGGTGGCAAAAAGTGAAGCAGTTATGGCCCAGCCACGCGACAACGGGTTGGTCACCATGGGGCCGACCATGACGGACTTGGTGGTGGCGAGAACCTGAGAATAGATGACGAAGGGCTCTTCCCAAAGAACGGGCGAATCAAAAGTCCAAACATGGCTGAACCCAAGTGCCTCGGAAAGTTGAGCCAGTTCAATGACTTTCTTCGCAGGAGGGTTGGTCTGCAGCACGACGCCGAAGTTCACTTTGCTCTCCTATGGGTTGCCTGGAAAAGAGCGGCTCGCCTCATATGAGGTACTGGTTTTGCCCACGGGCGAGGAACTGGCCTTGGCCTTTTTGGCCGACATAACGGCCGTCGTCGATGACCAGCCGGCCGCGCGAAAGCACAGACCGCACTCTGCCAGTGAGCTCCTTGCCTTCGTATGCGGAATAATCGACGTTCATGTGGTGCGTCGTAGCGGAAATTACCTGCTTCGCGGCCGGGTCATAGATCACGATGTCAGCATCGGAGCCCGGTGCGATGACGCCCTTTTTAGGGTAGAGCCCGAACATTCGCGCAGGGGTCGCCGAGTTGACCTCGACCCAGCGCGGCAGCGTCAGCTCGCCTGCCAGCACTCCCTGGTAGGTAAGGTCCACGCGGTGCTCCACGCCCGGGAGGCCGTTGGGGATCTTCGAGAAGTCGCCTCTCCCGAGCTCTTTTTGCTCCTTGAAGCAGAACGGGCAGTGGTCCGTAGACACGACTGACAAGTCGTCGGTACGCAAGCCTCGCCAGAGGTTGGCTTGATGCTCGCGCGGCCGGAGTGGGGGTGAGCACACGTACTTCGCCCCCTCGAAGCCTTCCCTGGCCAGGTCGTCAGAAGACAAGAACAGGTACTGCGGGCACGTCTCTGCAAATGCGTTCTGCCCCTGGCTACGAGCTTCTCTAACGGCCTCGAGCGCCCCGGTGGTCGAAAGGTGCACGATGTAAAGGGGCGCACCTGTCAGCTTCGCGAGCGCGACTGCCCGTGCCGTGGCTTCGGCTTCGAGAAGGTTCGGCCGTGTTGTGCCGTGAAAGCGAGGTGCCGTTTCTCCTCGTGCCAGTGCCTCTGCGACCAAGACGTCGATGGCGATGCCGTTCTCGGCGTGCATCATGATCGTGGCCCCTGATCCCCGGGCCTGCTGCATGGCGCGGAGGATCTCGCCATCGGTCGAATAAAACACGCCTGGGTACGCCATGAACAGCTTGAAGCTCGTGATGCCCTCACCGACCAGCGCGTCCATTTCCTTGCACGTCTGCTCGTTCACGTCAGAAACGATCATGTGGAAGCCGTAGTCGATCGCGCAGTTCCCTTCCGCCTTGGCCAGCCAGGCATCCAGGCCGGCACGCATGGGCTCACCCTTTCGCTGCACGGCGAAGTCCACGATCGTCGTCGTGCCGCCCCACGCGGCTGCCTTCGTCCCCGTCTCAAAGGTGTCGGACGCGTGGGTGCCGCCGAAAGGAAGCTCCATGTGGGTGTGGACGTCGACTGCCCCCGGCAGTACGAGCCGCCCCGAGGCATCAATAACCGTGGCGCCATCGGCAAAATTTCCCACCAGGGCTGCGCCGGGGGCCACAACGGCGATGACGCGCTCGTCCTCGACGAGGACGTCCGCGGCCCGCGCGCCCGTCGCGTTCACAACAGTGCCCCCTCGGACCAATGTTCGCATGCTCGCTCCTAAGCCTGAGAAAGCGTCACGTACGTGCTCGGTGCCCGGTCGCGGTAAAAGGCCCAAGTTTGGCGCACCTGAAGCAGGAGATCCATGTCAAGGTCACGCACGACAAGGGCATTTTTGTCGTCCGGCGCGGTTTGCCCGACAAACTGGCCCCGAGGGTCGACGAAATAAGATGTGCCGTAAAAGTCGTCATCTCCGAGAGGCTCCACGCCGACACGGTTGATCGCCCCTACGAAGTACTCATTCGCTACGGCGGCGGCGGGTTGTTCGAGCTGCCAAAGGTACTGGGAAAGGCTCCGGCTCGTCGCCGAGGGGTTGAACACGATGCGAGCACCTGCCAACCCGAGAGCTCTCCATCCCTCGGGGAAGTGGCGGTCATAACAGATGTACACCCCGACCGGCCCAACTACGGTCTGGAACACGGGGAAGCCGAGGTTCCCGGGGCGGAAGTAGTACTTTTCGTAAAAGCCGCGCACCTGGGGTATGTGAGTCTTGCGGTACTTACCGAGGTAGGTGCCGTCGGCGTCGATGACGAAGGCCGTGTTGTAGTAGAGACCGGGTTGTTCTTCTTCGAAAACGGGCACCACAAGGACCATGTGGAGCTCTTTGGCAAGGGAGCGCATGAGCTGCTCGGTCGGGCCGCCCGGCACCTTCTCCGTATAAGAAAAATACTCGGGCTCTTGCACCTGGCAAAAATAGGGGCCGTAGAAGAGTTCTTGGAAGCACAGCACCTGCGCTCCTTGTGACGCCGCCTCTCGTGCCAGCTCGACGTTCGTCGCTATCATGGCTTCCTTGTCACCGGCCCAGCGGGCCTGGGCAAGGGCGGCTCTTACGATCTCGGGCATCTGGCTCCTTTATCGGTTCTCTGTCCTCGACAAGTGACCGGCTGGTCTTATACAGCGCTCGTTCGCGATGCCACAGTGAAGACTTCGGCGAGGATGGTGAGCGCCTCTTCAACCTCGTGCCGGCTGACGCACAGCGGCGGAGCGACCCGCAAGACATTGCCATAAAGGCCGCCCTTGCCTATCAAAAGGCCGCGCGCACGAGCTTCCTCGAGGACCTTGGTAGCGAGATCGGGTGAAGGCGCACCGGTCCGAGGTTGTACAAGCTCGACGCCGGCCATGAGGCCCTTGCCACGGACATCGCCGATGATGCCGGAACGCTCTTGCAGCTCGCGAAGGCCCGTGAGCAAGATAGCGCCAACCGTCTTGGCATTTGCTTGTAAGTCGTGGGACAGCAAGTACTCGAGGTTCGCCAAGGCTGCCGTCGTTGCCAGCGGGTTGCCACCAAAAGTTGAAATTGAGCGAGCTTCCAGCGAGTCCACGAGCTCTGCACGCCCAACGGCTCCCGCGATCGCCATGCCGTTGCCCAAGCCCTTTGCGAAGGTGATCAGGTCAGGAATTATCCCATGAGCCTGGAAGCCCCAGAAGTGCTCGCCCGTGCGGCCCCAACCGGTTTGGACTTCATCCGAGACGAAAAGGATGCCGTACTCGTCGAGGACGTTTTTCAGTGCCCCAAAGAAACCATCGGGCGGTACGACGAAACCTCCCACGCCTTGTACGGGCTCGGCTATTAGGCAAGCCACATCCCCGGCCGTGGTTGTCTCTATCACCTCGCGCAGGTCCTCTGCACAGGCCGCGTTGAACCCCTGGTCACTGAGGTGTGCGAACGGGCCGTGGAGCCGGTCGCCATTGTGCAGGTAGCTCACTTGCAGGGGGCTCAGGCTCGATGCCGACCAAGAGCGGTTACCTGTCACCGCCATCGCCGTGAAGGAACGCCCGTGGTAACTGTTGCGCAGCGCGAGCACCTGGTTACTACGCCTAGCTGCGCAGCAAAAAAGCAAAGCCGCCTCGGTGGCCTCCGTCCCCGAGCTGACAAAAAAGGCCTTCGCGCTCGGGATCGTCGACAGGGCGGCGATCTTCTCTGCCAGCTCGACCATCGGCCGGACCAAGTAGAGCGTCGAACTGTGCCATATCCGCCCGGCTTGCTCGCGGACGGCTTCAACGACCTCGGGCACCGAGTGCCCGGTCATCGTCGTCAGGATCCCGCCAAAGAAATCGAGGTAATCGCGCCCCTCGGCATCTGTCACGACGCAGCCTTTGCCGCTCACCAGCTCGATCGGCTCGTCGTAGTAGAGCTGCAGCCAGGCAGGCATCACCTTGCGGTGGCGCTCGAGAAGTTCCGCGTGGCTCACGGCTGCTCAATGCTACTCGGAGACGCCGCCCTCACCCGGTCCGTCCCAGCAACAAGGGGGGTTGCTGGGGCAGTTGTGCCGGTTCTTGGACAAAGTCGAATGCTCCTTGGAGCGCTTCCAGGGCCCGCGGCAACCTCGTGGGGTCATCGACGTGCAGTTCCAAAAGAGGCTGCCCCTTTTCGACGAAATCTCCCGGCTTCACAAGGCAGCGGGCACCCGCGCTGGCGCTCACCGGGTCCTCTTTGCGAGACCGGCCGGCACCGAGCCGCCACGCCGCCACGCCTACCGCCCGGGCTTCGAGCTTGCTCAGGTAACCGTCTTGTTGGGCAAGGACGTGCTCGACGACAGGTGCCACTGGCAGGGGCGCGCTCGGGTCGCCGCCTTGCGCACGGACCATCGCTTCCCAGGTCGGTAGTGCCGCCCCCTTGGCGAGCGCCTCACGGGGGTCGCCTTCCAACCCGGCAAGCTCGAGCATGACTTCGGCCAAGGCGACGGTCACCTCTACAAGGTCCGGCGGCCCGCCCCCGTTCAGGACCTCGAGGGCTTCAGCGACCTCGAGCGCATTGCCGACAGCTCGGCCAAGAGGTACGTCCATAGATGTGAGCAGCGCCGCAACCTTCATGCCGCTCGCTCGCCCGAGCTCGACCATCGCCTGCGCGAGCTCTGACGCCCTCGCACGCTCCGTCATGAACGCGCCCGAGCCCACCTTGACATCGAGCACAAGAGCAGAGGTACCTTCGGCAATCTTCTTGGACATGATCGACGCGGCGATGAGGCCCGTCGACTCGACCGTCGCCGTGACGTCCCTGAGGGCGTAGAGCTTGCGGTCCGCGGGAGCAAGCCAAGCGCCGGCGGCACAGACAACACACCCGACGCTGTCTAATTGGGCGAGCACCTCGCCCGCCGAGAGCTCCGAACGCCAGCCGGGGATGGCCTCCATCTTGTCGAGCGTCCCCCCCGTGTGGCCGAGGCCCCGGCCTGACAGCTGTGGAACGGCAGCGCCGAACGAGGCGACGAGCGGGACAAGTGCCAAGGAGACCTTGTCGCCAACTCCGCCGGTCGAATGCTTGTCGACCGTCGGGCGCGAGAGCCGGGAGAGGTCCATGACCTCCCCGGACGCCACGATCGCGCTCGTGAGCGACTTGACTTCGCGGCCGCTGAGGCCTCGCAGGAAGGCGGCCATCAGCCACGCAGCCACCTGTTCGTCAGGGACAGCACCGGTTGTGTAAGCGCCGATCAGCCACTGGAGCTCCTCTTTTGTGAGCTCGCTACCCTCGCGTTTTTTGCGGATGAGGTCCACTGCGTCGAAAGAGCGAGCCCCCCGTGGGGTCGCGCTCACGGCGCCCCCTCCCCTTTGCCTGTGCCCCTTTGGCGCCTCCCGGGCTCCCTGACGGCGGCACGGGCCAGGTCACCACTGTGGAAAGCGCCGGGCAGCAGTTGCTCCAAGCGATGCGGCTCGCCGTCTGCGCCGGCGTCCACCAACAGCCCCGGCCCACCGTGCTCCATGAGGAGCTGACGGCACCTGCCGCAGGGCGCGAGCGCTTTGCCGTCACCGGCTGTCACGCTGATCGCGACCAGGTGCGCTGGCCCGTTGCGGACGAGCTCCGAAATGAGGCCGCACTCGGCGCAAAGTGTCAGCCCGTAAGAGGCGTTCTCCACATTGCAGCCGGAGAACACCCGCCCGTCGGTGCAGAGCCCTGCGGCCCCGACCTTGAGCCCGGAATAGGGTGCGTACGCCCGGGAGGCGGCCGCGTCGGCAGCTCCCCGGAGCGCTCCCCAGTCAATGGGTGGGCCTGTCGCACCCCGGCGCGCCGGCGCCGCCCGTGCAACGCCCACTGGCTCGGGCCCGGTGGCCATCTCCTGGACACTACACTCCTGGCCGTGACGCCCCACGTGGTCGTTGCCGGGGACGTCATGGTCGACGTAGTCGTGCGCCAGCTTGGGACTTTCAACCCCGGGAGCGACACCTCATGTCAAATTGTCTTGGCGCCGGGTGGCTCCGCAGCCAACCAAGCGGTCGCGCTCGCCGCAGCCGGTGCACGCGTTTGGCTCGTGGGGGTGGTCGGCGACGACGAGATAGGCGCGGCAGCGGCGCGCGCTCTCCAGGCGTCGGGAGTAGGCGCCCGGCTTCGGGCCGTCCTGGGGGCACAAACAGGCGTCGTCGTCTCCCTCGTCGCCTCAACGGGCGAGCGTTCCATGTACACAGACCGCGGCGCCAACCTCTGTTTGCAAGAAAACGACTTCCCAACTGAACTTTTCGGGCCCGGCCGGCACCTTCACCTCTCGGGGTACGAATTGCTCGACGGGGCGACAAGACCGGCTGCCCGGACAGCTTTGGCTCGCGCGGCGAGCGCAGGCATGACCCGCTCGGTCGACCCTTGCTCGGCCGGTCCTCTCCTAAGCGTTGGCGCTGACCGCTTCCTCGAGTGGACCGGCGGGCTCGAGTGGTGCTGCGCCAACCTCGACGAGGGCCGAGTGCTCAGCGGGCTCGTGCAGCCCCAAGACGTCGCCCGCCGCTTGAGCGACCATTTCAAGGAGGTCGTCATCACGCTGGGCAGAGACGGCGCCCTGCTCTCTAATAGCGAAGTTGGCCTCCTCCACTGCCCCGCGAGCGCGGTGCAAGTCGCCGACACCACGGGCGCCGGAGATGCATTTACCGGCACGTTCCTCGCTCGCCGCCTCGCCGGGGCCCCGCCTCGCGAGGCGCTCATCGCCGGCCTGGCGGCGGCCGCCCGTGTCGTCACCACACCCGGTGCCCGCCCCTGGGCGTGAGGCTCAGCCCGCTACCGTGAGGACCTCCGGCCCGTTGTCGGTGACAGCGATCGTGTGCTCGAAGTGCGCCGACAGGCTCCCGTCAGCGGTGATGACCGTCCAACCGTCGTCCAAGAGGATTGTTTCGGCGCCACCCACGTTGACCATCGGCTCGACGGCAAAGACCATGCCAGCCCGCAATTTGGGGCCGGGAGTACCGGGCCAGTAGTTGGGCACCGAAGGCTCTTCGTGCATCTGAGTCCCTATCCCGTGCCCGACGTAGCCCCGCACCACCGAAAAACCGGCACCTTCTGCGACAGTTTGGACCGCGTAGCCGACATCGTGGAGACGGTTGCCCTCCACCAACTGGCCAATGCCGGCGGAGAGGCTCTCCTCCGTGACTCGCAGGAGCTTTTCGGTAAGCGGAGGTACCTCGCCCACCGGGACCGTCACCGCCGCGTCACCGTGGTAGCCCTCGACGATGGCCCCGCAGTCGAGGGAGATGATGTCGCCCTCCTTGAGCACGTACTGCCCGGGGATGCCATGGACTATCACGCTGTTCGGAGAAGTGCAGATCACCGCTGGGAAGCCGTGGTACCCGAGGAAATTGGAGCGTGCTCCCCTGCGCTCGAGCACCTCCCTCGCAAGCTGGTCTAGCTGCGCAGTCGTCACTCCAGGTCGAGCCGCCTTTGAGGTCACCTCGAGCATCTCGGCCACGACCCGGGCCGCCTTGCGCATCTTGGCGATCTCATCTGGGCGTCGGCGCATGAGCCCAGGGTAGCGAAGTTATCGCGGTCCGGGCTCCCCCCGGGCTACCGCTGCAGCCGCTTGGCGAGGGCGCTGTGCACTCCGGCGACGACCCTGTCGGTCACCTCGTCGGGCGTGCCGGTGGCGTCGACCCTGACCAGGATGCCTCGCGCCCGGTACCAATCGATGAGAGGGGCGGTCATTTGCTCGTAGATCTCGAGCCGCCGCCGTACGGCCTCCTCGGTATCGTCGTCGCGCTGGACGAGCGGGCCTTGCCCGCAGAGGTCACAGGCCCCGGCGACCTTGGGCGGGCTGTCGACAAGGTTGTAATTGGCACCGCAATTGGGGCAAACGCGTCTCCCCGATATCCGGCGAACCACCTCCTCATTGCCCACTTCGAGGTCGATCACGACGTCTACGCCGTGCGGTTCTGCCATCTTGGCCAAGGCCTCCGCTTGCGCGACGGTGCGAGGAAAGCCGTCGAGGATGAACCCGTCGGGTGCTCCGGGGCCAAATAGGTGCTCTTTGACGACGGCTACGACGACATCGTCCGGCACGAGCTCGCCTCGGTCCATGTAGCCCTGTACGGCTCGGCCGAGCTTCGAACCGTCCTTGGCCGCAGCGCGGAAGGCATCCCCCGTGGAAACGTGCGGGACACCGAACGTGCTCGCCAATCGCGCGGCTTGGGTGCCTTTGCCCGATCCCTGGCGGCCGAGCACGACGATGCGGGGCGCCCCTGCCCGAGGAGAGGCACCCCCCGCGGTCATCGGAGGAAGCCTTCGTAGTTGCGCAACATCAGCTGGCTGTCAACCTGCTTCATGGTCTCCAGCGCCACACCGACTGCGATCAGGAGCGTCGTACCGGCGAAGGGGTAGTTCTGGATGTTCCAGATAGCGAGCACTATCGAGGGCAAGAGAGCGACGAGCATCAAGAAGAGCGCGCCCGGGAAAGTGACCCGGTTGAGGATGTTTTGCAGGTGGCGCTCCGTCGGGTAGCCCGGCCTGATGCCTGGGATGTAGCCCCCTTGCTTGCGGATCACGTCTGACTGCTGGTGCGGGTCGAAGGTGATCCCGGCGTAGAAGAAAGCGAACAAAAGGACAAGCCCGCCGTAGAGCAGGACATAGATCATGTTACTGGGCTGCGCGAGGTGGTTGCTTATCCACGATTGCACGTCCTTGCCCCAAGCCGTGTTGGAAGGGAACACGTTGGAGATGAGGATGGGGAAGTACAGCACCGAGGCGGCGAAGATAATGGGCACAACGCCGCCGGTATTGAGCTTCATCGGGATGTAAGTGCTCTGGCCCCCGTACATGCGCCGGCCTACGACACGCTTTGCAAAGGTGACGGGGATCCGGCGCTGGCACTGCTCGACGAAGACGATGGCTACCAGGAAGAAAAGCGCCAGCGCAACGAGGAACCCGAACTTTGCGGCGCCGGCCGACTTGAGCAGGTCGTCACCCTGGGTCGGCAAACCTGAGATGACGTTGGTGAAAATCAACACCGACATGCCTTGGCCAACTCCGCGCTGAGTGATGAGCTCGGCGAGCCACATGACAACTACCGTCCCGGCAGTCATCGTGATGACGATGAGCAGGACACGGGGCACGGTGAAGTCGGGGATCAGGTCGACGTTGAGCGGGGCGCCGCCGATCAGGCCGCCACCGCCGTTGTGGAAGGCGTACGCCAGGCCGGTCGACTGCATGATCGCGAGCGCGATCGTCATGTAGCGGGTGACCTGGGTCAACTTCCGCTGGCCGCTCGGGCCTTCCTCCCGCCACTGCTCGAACTTCGGGATGACCACCATCAGGAGCTGGATGATGATCGAGCTCGTGATGTAAGGCATGATCCCGAGGCCGAAGACCGCCATCTTGGTAAGGGCGCCGCCCGAGAAGAGGTTGAGGTAAGCGATCACGCCACCCTTGTTCGCCGCAGCTGCCAGCGACTGGACGGCGTTGAAATCGATCCCGGGGCAGATGATGTTGTCGCCAAGACGGTAGACGGCGATGATGAAGAGGGTAAAGATGATCTTGTTGCGTAAGTCCCCTATCAGGAACGCGGCCTTCAAATTGCGAAGGCTTGAGGGCATCGGCATGTCAGGATCCTCTTTCCGCTACGGTCACCACAACTCCTAGCAAGGCTATTTCCTAGCAGAGCCTCAGCGACCAGTCAGCGCGTTGCCCTTCGCCGGCGGCCGCCCATGGCCAAAGGGCGGCGGCAGCACTTGTACGCGACCGCCCGCAGCCTCGATCGCCGAGCGTGCGGTGGCCGAAAAGGCATGAGCTGAGACATTGGTACGCCGGTCCAGCTCCCCGTCACCGAGGACCTTGACCAACCCCCTCTTGTGGACGAGGCCCGCTTGCCTGAGGACCTCGGGGTTGATATCAGTTGCCTCCATGTTCTGCAGGGCGTCGAGGTTGACAACCGTGTACTCCACCCGGAACGGGTTCTTGAACCCCTTCAACTTGGGTATGCGCTGCGTGAGGGGTAACTGACCGCCCTCGAAGCCCGGCTTGGGGTTGTCCCGGGCTCCTGCACCCTTGGTCCCCCGCCCAGCCGTCTTTCCTCCCTTGCCGGCGATGCCTCGCCCGACCCGCCTGCGCGCCCGGCGAGAACCCGGGGCTGGATGGAGGTCGTGTACGTTCATTTCGTTGCCTTTCGTGGCACTGAGGACGATCTGGTAGCTGCCTTCGCTCGAGCTGCCGGGACCGGCGCGGCGGCGGCTTCATCCCTACTGACCTCGACGAGGTGCTTGACGGCGCCGACCATCCCCCTGATCTCAGGCCGGTCGGGCAGCACCGAAACCCGGCCGATGCGGCCCAGGCCAAGTGCTCGGAGCGTCCCGCGGTGCTTGGGCTTAGAGCCGATCGCCGAGCGGACCTGCTTCACGCGGAGCTGAGCTTCGGCCATCAGGGCACCTCTGCGGGAGCGCGAAGAGCATGCTGGGCGTCGCGGTAAGCATGGAGTACGCCCTTGGGCGTGACTTCCTCATCGGACAGCCCCCGGCGGCGGGCGACTTCGTCCGGGCGCATGAGAGCGCGCAGGCCCGCCATGGTTGCTTGGGCGACGTTGATGCTGTTGGAAGACCCGAGGGACTTCGCCACTACGTCGTGCACTCCGGCGAGCTCGAGGATCGGGCGCGCCGCCCCGCCGGCGATCACGCCCGTGCCAGGGGCGGCCGGCTTGAGCAGGACACGCCCAGCCCCCGCTTGACCTATCACGGGGTGAGTGATAGTCGAGCCGGCGAGGGGGACCTTGCACAGCGCCTTTTTCGCCTCCTCGATGCCCTTTTGGACGGCCAGGCCCGCTTCTTTGGCCTTGCCGTAACCAAGCCCCACCGTCCCGGCGCCGTCACCGATAACCATCAATGCGGCAAAGCTGAACCGGCGGCCGCCCTTGACAACCTTGGCCACGCGGTTGACCTTGATGGTCCGGTCTTGGTACTGCTGCTGGTCTGCCATCTGCTAAAACTCCAGTCCTGCTTCGCGAGCAGCGTCAGCGAGCGCCGCTACGCGCCCGTGGTACAAAAACCCGCCCCGGTCGAAGGCCACTTTGGTAACACCCGCGGCCTTGGCCCGCCCGGCCACGAGCTTTCCCACCGAGGCCGCCGCAGCCTTGTTGCCCGTCCCCCCGCCCGATCGCACCGAAGCCTCCAGAGAGGACGCCGCTGCCAACGTCCGGCCCGAAATGTCGTCGATCACTTGGGCGACGACGTGCCGGTTGGAACGGAAGACTGCCAACCGGGGCCGCTCGGGCGTGCCGCTCACCTTCTTGCGGACCCGGTAGTGGCGCCGAGCCCTGGCCCTTTGCTTATCTGCGACGCTGCTCATGACGACCTCACTTGGCGGCCTTCCCGGCCTTACGCCTCACCACTTCGCCCGCGTACCGCACGCCCTTGCCCTTGTACGGCTCTGGTGGGCGGAGCTTGCGGATCTTCGCTGCGACCTCTCCGACTACCTGCTTATCGCTCCCGCGGACCGTGATACGAGTAGGGGCAGGCACTTCGAAGCTCACCCCGGCAGGTGCCTCGACAGTTACAGAGTGGCTGAAGCCGAGGGCCAGCTCGATGGTCGAAGGGCCCTTCGGCGTAGCCCGGTAACCAACGCCCACGATCTCGAGGTCCTTTGAAAAGCCGGAGGTGACACCGAGGACCATGTTGTTGACAAGCGTCCGGGTCAGCCCGTGGAGGCTCCTGTTGCGGCGCTCGTCATCGGGCCTCTCGACCAGGAGCAGCTGGCCCTCCTGGCGCACGGTGATCTCGCCGGCGACGGTGTGGCTGAGCGACCCGCGCGGCCCGGTCACGGTGACCGACTGCCCGTCGAGCGCGACGCTCACCCCGGACGGCACGGCCACGGGGGCTCGGCCTATACGGGACATGGGAGGCTCCTCAAAGACGTTTCAACCTGTTCAGCACACATGAGGCTCACCAGACATAACAAAGGACTTCGCCGCCGACGCGCAGCTTGCGCGCGTCGCGGTCGGTCATCAGGCCGCGGCTCGTAGACAACACAGCTACTCCGAGACCGCCGAGGACTCGCGGCAACTTGTCCGCCCCAGTGTAGACACGTAGGCCAGGCTTGGAAACGCGCCTGACGCCGGAAATAGTCCGCGTCCGGTCGGAGGTGTACTTCATCGTCACCTCGAGCAAGCGTCCCGGCCGTTTTTCGTCGGCAATTGCTCGGTAACCGGCTATGTAACCCTCCCGCAAGAGGATTGCGGCGAGAGATTCCTTCAACTTGGAGGAGGGCATCCGGACCGTCTCGTGGTGAGCCACGTTCGCGTTGCGGAGCCGGGTCAACATGTCGGCGATTGGGTCAGTCATTGTCATCGGCCACGCCTCCTACCAGCTCGACTTCGTGACGCCCGGTATCTCGCCGGCGTGCACGAGCTCCCGCAGGCAAATTCGGCACAAGCCAAATTTGCGCAGCACTGAGTGCGGCCGGCCGCAACGCCGGCAGCGGGTGTACGCCCTTACCTTGTACTTGGGCTTTCGCTGAGCCTTGATTATGAGAGCCTTCTTGGCCATCTAGTTATTTGCTCCTGCTACTGGCTCGATTGCTTGCTGTTTGAGCGAGTTGGGCACCTCAGGCTGCTCCTTCTCTGCGGAACGGGAAGCCAAAAGCTTCCAGGAGCGCGCGCCCTTCGTCGTCGGTGCGCCCTGTAGTGACGATGCTCACGTCCATGCCACGCGGCGCGTCCACCTTGTCGTAGTCGATCTCAGGGAAGATCAGCTGCTCGTTGACGCCAAAGGTGTAATTGCCACGCCCGTCGAAGCCCTTTGGCGAGAGCCCCCTGAAGTCACGGGTACGGGGGATGGCGAGGGATATCAGGCGGTCGAAAAACTCCCACATCCTGTCCCCGCGAAGGGTGACCTTTGCACCGATCGAGTTGCCCTGCCGGAGCTTGAAGGCCGCGATCGACTTCTTGGCTTTGGTCACGATCGGCTTTTGCCCGCTGATCAGGCTGAGGTCGCGTACAGCGCCTTCCAGCAGGGAAGGCTGCGCGACGGCGCGGCCAACGCCCATGTTGAGCACGATCTTTTCCATGCGTGGCACCAACATTGGGTTGGAGAGGCCCAATTGGCTCTGGAGCGAACCTCGCAGCTCGGTCGCGTAGCGCACCCGAAGGCGCGGTGGCTGGGAAGGGCCAGCGGGTCGCCCGCGGGCCGCCTTGATGGCGAGGGCCGAGCGCCCGCCTCCACCCCTGCCTTGCGGCGCGGGGCTAGGCCCAGCAGCACGGCGCGGCGTCGCCGCCGCTTTCGCTCCGCCCTTGCCAGCCTTG
>Ga0335074_10002362_pt1 | contig 25714 bp, 19 predicted proteins | sample Lox_Sample_23_FD_206715 | JGI IMG/M metagenome (GOLD analysis project Ga0335074, IMG submission 206715) | Soil microbial communities from Loxahatchee National Wildlife Refuge, Florida, United States - Lox_Sample_2.3 | ecosystem: Environmental > Terrestrial > Soil > Wetlands | place: USA... | reverse complement strand
TTTATCAGAAAGGGCCACTCGATCGCTGCCTGCGCGATGTCCTGACAATGAATCAGCACGTGATCGGGACGCTTCGATCCTACGAGATTGCCGGTCGCTTGCTGCTAGGTCTTGAACCGATCCGCAAGTTTTTTTAGAGAATCCGGTCTTGCGGGTTGCGCATGATGTAGGGCCAGGTTTGTAACGGGTTCATACTGGTTGCGGCCGTGTCTTGCGAGAATGAGGAGTCTTCGGATCCGTGGCATCAGACACGCCGTGCTTCCAGTGCATCCATCTGAGTACGGTCTTTCCCAGAGCCGTGGCTGCGCAAGGATGCCGAACTGCGGAATCGCTTCTTCAGCCGTATGCAGATTTTCCAGTATTCGGGGGCAAGTATTCCGCAGAATGTCTACGACGCATTCGATGAACTCGCACTGCAGGCTGTCGGCGAACGGATTCCGTGGGCGGGCGCGTTTGGCTCGACGGAAGCTGGCCCGATGTTGGCCGATCTGCACTCTGGGGGAAGTTCTGCGGGACGCGTCGGCCTGCCGGTCCCAGGCGTGACCCTGAAGCTCGCCCAGGTCGACGGCAAACTTGAGGCTCGTGTTAAAAGTCCATATGTGACGCCCGGCTATTGGAAACGCGAGGATCTGACAGCAGCGGCTTTTGATGAGGAGGGTTTCTTCTGTACCGGCGATTCCTTGAACTGGGTCGACGAGTACGATTCGAAACAGGGACTCCGCTATGACGGGCGGATCGCGAGCTCACTGAGAAAGGTTCGATCAGCCAGCGCGGGATCATTCGACGGCACGCGGACCTGATCGAGGAGCTTTACGCCGACAAGCCGGCGAGCAACGTCGTCTGCGCGGACTGTGAGGACCTTGCATCGACAGTGACCAACGCCGGCAAGTAAAAGGCTGTTCCGGCTATGGATAGGTGTGTCGGAAGGGGTGAGGTCTCGTTGAAGGCCCGGCTGATCGCCCAGCTTCAGCGCTCGGGACGCAACCAAGCGGCGCCGTGGCGCGAGGTCTTCTACCTGGTACAGCAAGATATCGCCTCGGTGGGAGATGTCGATACGATCGTTGCGACAGTCCGGGCTTGCGGTGGGCGCTCCAAGGTCCGCGTCTCAGCCTGCATCTCTCCGGTGGGGGGTTGGCATCGGTCTTGTGCTGGAACATCTCGGGCCCTCAACGGAGACCTGGTGTTGGACAGCGTTGACTTGGGCGACATAGTAGCGCAAAGCGGCGAGTCGCTGTGGGGCTTGCTGAGGCTCAAGGCCTGAGCGCCGGTGCCGCCGCGGTCGGGTCGTCGCAACATAGCAACTCTATCGGCGCCTGTGATCCGTATCACAGTCCGGCGATGCGGCGCCGAATAGAAGCCCAGTCGGGGTAAACTTGGAGCCGCGAATGGATGTTCGTATATGCTCAGATGCGGCTCGTCCCGACGCTCAGCCGGGAACTCCAACTATGCTGACAAGAGCAGAGTTTGACGCCGCCGTGAGGGAAGCGTTGCGTCACTATACACGTGCTGACCTGCTGATCGGAAGCCCGCTGCTGGAGACACGGATAGTAACTGCGCGTGCGCCAAAGCCGGCGAGCGTAGTGAAATTGCAGCAGGTGCTGGCCGAAGCAGCCGAGACCATATTCGCCGATGAGCGCGATCAACGGCGGCGCCGCGTGCTGGAGCTGACTTATCTTCAACCTGCACCTAAGCAAGAGGCCGTGGCGGATCGGCTGGGGCTTCCGTTCAGCACCTATCGGCGTCACCTGAGCACCGCGGTCGCGCGCCTCAGCGAGTGGCTGTGGCACGAGGAGCAGGCGCTGCTGAATGGCGGCACTTCCGGTGATGATACCGGGGAACCCGCTCACGCTGACTTGACCGATCAGCCGGATTCGCGCCCGCGCCTTTCCATCGCCGTGCTGCCGTTCCTCAATCTGTCACAGGATCCGGATCTCGACTATGTGGTTGATGGTATCGTCGACAATCTGTTGACCGACTTGTGCCGCGCCCTGCCGGGCAGCTTCGTGATCTCACGCTCGACGTCCTTCACCTATAAGGGCCGCCGTGTGCCAATCCGCCAGATTGGTGAGGATCTGCAGGTGCGCTACGTCCTGGAAGGCAGCGTCCGGGCGGATGCCGCCCGTCTCGGTGTCAACGTGCAGTTGATCGATGCGCGAACCGAAGAGCACCTGTGGTCAGAACGATTTGACAAGGAACGCCGCGACATCCTGCAGGTGCAGGACGAGATCGTGGCGCGGCTGTCGCGCAGTGTCGGTGTGGAGATGGTGCGCAACGAGGGCCGGCGTAGCCGCTCTCGGGGCGGCGAGCGTGAAGACGCCGTCGATCTGGTCATGCGCGGCATGGCGCTGGCGACCGACCTGAACCGGAAGGAAAGAGCCGAGGAAGCGGTTGCCTTGTTCACGCGGGCGCTGGACCTCGATGCGGATAATGCTGACGCGATGATCGGCATTGCCTCCACCCATATCTTTCAGGTCGTAAACCAGTTTCAGACCGAGGCGCGCGAGGCTCTGCTGGACGAGGCCGAGGCATTGATCATGCGGGCGCTGGGCCTGGCTGCCGACCATATTTGTGCGGTCATGGCGCGCGCCGTGCTGTTGCGGGCGCGCGGACGGTTCGCGGATGCGATCCTGGTGGATATGTCTGTGATTGCGCTGAATCCCGGCGCGCCGTCCGCCTATTGCGAGTTGGGGCTGAATAACCTCTACCTCGGGCGGGATCAGGAGGCAGTTGACTGCTTCCGCGGCGCGGACAGTGTTGCCCCGCGCGATCGGCTTCGTTGGACATGGCTCCAGGGGCTTGGCCGAGCATTGATGCACCTGAGCCGGGATACCGAGGCCGTGGAAGCTTTGCAGCTTGCGGTCCACAGCAATCCACATTTTTCGCGGGGCCGGGCGTTTCTGGCTGCTGCCGAGGCATTAGCGGGCGACATCGATGGCGCGAAGGAGCGCATGGCGGAATACGCCGAGATTGATCCCGGCATGACAGTTCGTCGCTTTGCCACGGAACGGAGTTCGGTCCCGCTGGAAGCTGTAAGTCCTTGCTATGTGCGCGGCCTGGAGCGTATTCTGGAGGGATTGCGCCGCGCCGGCATGCCCGAGCAGTAAACCGAGCAACCACTGGATAGATTTTGGTCTGGCTGTTGATCTGATTGCTTCAACGACAGGTTCAGCGATGAATGCCTCAGCCTCAGGTGGCCGATATCAGTTCGAGGGCCGAGGCGAAGTCGGTGATTGAGCCGTGCCGGCACGAAACCATGCCATCTGCGTGCGGCGGCGTTTGCGCGGCACGTGCGGCTTGGCCGGCCGCCGCGGCGCCGACGGCAGAGCTCAACCGCGGATAGCCCAGAGTTCCATGCGCAGATCGGGAAAATCACCGGAGACATGGATAGCGAATGCGCCCGCGCTCTGCATTTGCTGCCAATGTGGGCTGTTGCGGTCGAGCTCGAAATACGAGGCACCGGCGTAAAACGGGATCTGGCGCGGTGCCACCGGCAGTGCGCGAACCGCAATGCCGGGGAGCGCGACGTTCACCAGCTCGCGTATTTGCTCGACAGCGCCGATTTTGACCTGGCTTGGGAACAGCCGCCGCAGTGTCTCGGTCGGCACCGAGGACTGGACGGAGAGCACGAAATTCGAGGTGCGCAGCAAACTGCGATCGGTAATTGGCCCCACTCGGACGCCGTGCCGGCGTTCTTGCAACGGAATTGCCACCGCCGTCGTCTCGATAACTGCCGACAACGAGCGCCGCAGATCGGCGACCAATGGTGCGAAGCTGCGCTGAAGGTCGTCGTGACGATAGGCGGGATAGGCGCTCGGTCGACGATTCGAATCGGTGTAGGTCGCCAGTTCTCCGGCCATCTGCACCAGGCTCGTATAGAGTGTCTCAGGATGCATGTTGGCGGCATCGGCCCAGTGACTGAGGAGCGCCTGCCAGCGGTTGAGCGTTTGCAACAATAGAAAATCCGAGACCTCGGCGACCCCATGAGCGCCGGGCGCGGTGAGACGCCCCGCCAGCGCCTGGCCGCGCTGGCTCACGATGCCGGCCAACTCGGTGATCAGGCCGCCGAGCGACGTCGCCGAGCAAATCAGCGACGGGGCGATCCAGCGCTCGTCGAGCGTGACGCGTCGATCGGCCGCCACATCAAGCACGCGCGCGATGCCGATGCAGAGATAACCCGCACGATCCTCGGTCTCCAGGAGGTAGCGAAGCTGCAACCGCCCCACCTGGACTTCCGCTGGTTGCGGCGAGCCCGAATGGGTGTCGAAGGCCTCGAACGAGCGCGGGGCGTAGCGGCCCGCGACGCCGTTATTCGCCGAGACAACCTCCGTGGCGCCAGCCTGACCAATCGGCAGCGCCAGAAATACGAGTGCGTCGCGCGCCTGCTCGGGCAATTCGAGCGGCGGCGGATGGTCGGTCTCGCCAGGAAGGGCAAAAGCTGTGCCATCTTCGAAGACGCCGGACGCCGCGCCGAGGGCGAAGCGCCCGGTCGCCAACAAATCGCGGTCCACCGATGCCTCAATGATGCCCCAACCGTGCGAACGTAACGGCGCCGTCCGGCTGCGCACGATAGACTCCAGCCAGCGATCCTGTTGCTGGAAATGCTGAACTCGCAGGAACATGCCTTCCTGCCAGATAACCCTATTGCTCCAGCTCATGGACTCGCGCCTCCTGACTGCACCCGGCGGAGCCGTCTCGATTCCCGCTCAGCTCCGGGGCCGACAGCGAGCCGTTTACGCGACGCCGTGCTCAACTTTCGTCCTCTTCCGGTCCTGTCGCCTCACGCCATGCCTGCTCGTAAGCCCGTGCAAAGGCACGACCGAACACGCTATCGAAATCGTCAGTTAGGGCCTGCGTCGTTTTTGCGTGCAGGCTTTCAAAGATGTCCCAGGAGCGCGCCTTGGCCGCGGCGGGTACGAAGCTCACGCCAGCACGCTCGGCGTCGCGGCGAATGGGGGCGGGATCAAGTCGGGCGAGCAACGCCCGGGCGCCTGCCTGCGTCGCAGTCGCCGTGGCCAGCTCATGCAGCCGCAAATCGTGAAGTGCCTCGGCAACCGCCGCCTCGGGCGGCATCTCCACGTGCCGCCCGAGCCCGAGCAGCGCGGCCATCGCATCATCATCGTTGGTCGAAAATTTGAGGGGGTTGTTACCGCGTGCCCGAATCATCGTCTGCGCGATTCGGAACTCGCTCTTGACGGCGGCCCGCGCCATCAGCGCGCCGCGCAGTCCCGAGACGACCGCCCTGAACGCGCGACCGAGCTGATCCATAACAGCAACCGTGTCTGCCGGCGAGACCTGAGCCATTCCGGCACCCCGTAGGAAGGCCGCGAACTCGCTGCCTGGCTCCGTTCGGGCTGTCGCTTTCGGTGGCTCGGCCGGCGGTTCGAACACTGGTCTATCGGGCGCCGTGGTGGGAGCCGGAGCTGGTATCGCCTGCGGCTCCGGTGGTGATACAGCCGCAGGCTCCGACTCTTCGTCCCAGTCCGCCGGTAGAAGCTGGGTGATCGGGCGTGGAGCGCGGAACGCATCTGCAACGGCCGGCGAATGATCGGCACGCACTGGCCCGCCAGGCGGCAGCTCATCTTCGTCGGAGCGTAGCGGATCGAAATCTTCCGGCAGACGAGCACTGCTTTGGAGCGACGCCACGGGCACCGGCCCCTCGGCGGAGGAAGTTTCGGTGCGCTGTGGTTGAGCAAACGGATCCTCGTCGAACGGACTGCCGATCTCTGAGGGGCGGGCTAGCTCGGGCTTGCGTATTGGGGTGCTGCGGCCCTCCTCGATGCGCATCTCGATCTCGTAGGGCCCCAGATACAACCGATCACCATCTTGCAGCGCGCGTACTTTCCGCATTCCCAGCGGCTCGGTCTCGCCATTGAGGAAGGTGCCGTTCGTGCTGACGTCCGCCACCCACCAGCCGCCCGATCGATACGCTACGACGCAATGTCGTTTCGAAAGATGCTTGTCGGGATCGTCCAAGACCCAGTCGGACTCGGCGCCACGGCCGATGCTGAGCTCTCCATCCTCGACGCGCCGTGTTTGAGGCACCACATCGTCGGGACAGCGCAGAACGTTGAGCAGGAGGCTCATGCAGCCTCCGGGGGCAGGCGGCCGCCACCGCCCGAGGCGATGTCATGCGCGCTCTGGAGAAACCGTTCCAGACGCAGGCGCGAGCGCTCCGGCGAGGTGCGCAGCGAAGCGAGAACCACAGCGCTCGCGACTGCGGTACCGGGGACCTTTCGCGATGGTGCCCGTCGCTGCGGATCGGGAGGAGTTGAAGGCTCGCCGCTCCAGGCGACTGCGGTCGCCGCCCAGACTTCCGGGCTCTTGGTGTCCGCGGCCTCGGCGTGCTCGGTGGCCGCAAGACGCGATTCGTCTGACGGCCGGCGTACCCAGGCTTCTGCCGCTTCCACCGCCCGGCGATCAGTCTCGACAGGGCCCGCGGGGGCCGTATGGGAAGCACACATGCAGGCCCACCACACCGCCTCGCGTGTCGGCAGCGCGTGCGCCACCAGCCGTACGGCCTCGCGAGCCAGCCCCCCGTTCTCCAGACGCGCGAGGGCTTCGGGAACGTTCCGGCAGCCCGCAATCAGCGCACGCGCCCCGGGTTTCAGACGCGCCGCCACCAGCACCGCATCGAGACTGGCGGCGTTGAGCTTGCGAAGCGGGATCTGCTCGCCCGCTGAGCCTTCCTGCGCGGTTGCGGCATCGACGGGCATCACGGTCCCTCAAGCGATCGGAACACCGTCGGCCGTCAACAGAGGGGCGGCGATGTTGACGTCGGGAGCGGCAATGGTGATTTCTGCCTCGGCCTCCAAATCGATTGTGGCACCGTCGATGTTGACAGTAGCCTCGCCGGTGATCTCGACAGCCGGGCTGGTGATTGTGATTGCCGCCTCGGAGATCGATATGCTGCTGGCACCGACTGTAAGTGTGATCGACTCCATAGCTGTCACGCTGACCGCACCCATCGACACGCTGATCGACAGATTGCCCTCTTCGACGGTCAGCCTGTCGCCGCCGCTTCTGATCGTCACGGTGCGACCGGTGCCAATCGTTACGGTCTGGCTTTGCTCGACCTCCACTTGGTGGTCCTTCTGTGCATGAAGGAACACCAGTTCCTGGCCCTGTTTGTCATCCACCGAGAATTCGGAATACTCCGATGTCGTGCCGTCCAGTGTGGATCGCGTGCGCAGGCCGCTCTTGGTCTTCTGCTCGGGCAGCGGGAATGGCGGCATCTGCTCGCCGTTGTAGACGCCAGCTATGACAATGGGCCGGTCAGGGTCGCCGTCCACAAACGCCACGACAACCTCGGTGCCGACCCGGGGCAGGTATTGCCAACCCCAGCCGCTGCCGGCCCAGGGCTGACTCACCCGCACCCAGATCGACCCTTCGGGTGTCGCGTCATGGTGATGATCGAAGCGCAGCCAGACCTTCACCCGACCCAGGGAGTCGGTATAGATTTCTTCCCCGGGAACACCGATGACCTGCCCGGAATAGACCCCGTCCATGCGTGGCCGGCCGATCGTTATCTGGTCACGCCAGGGGCGGGTCGCGGCGAACGTAGAAAAACTGTTGGAGTAGCTGGGCACCTCGCCGCCGGCGATCCAGCTCGCGTCGCGAGCGGTATGAATGACGCGATGCAGCACATACTCCTGGCCATCGCTGCCGACATACGGGTCCTTTACCAGCGTGAACTTGCCGCCTGGATAGAATCCCTCGTGGTTCCCGGCACCGTCGAGCAGACACGCCGCCGCCTCGTCCGCCTCGATCCGTAGCCTCGTGCGGCGGCTCACCTCCGGCGACTGAAATGCGTGCGCAGGCCAATGATAAACCGAACGCTGCGCGGCACCGGAGGCCTTGAGAGTCGTGTTCTGGGTGGCATCCAACGACTTCGATGGCACCGCGGGGTCGTAGTCCTGTAGCTCGATCTTGCCGTGGGTAAGGTCGGTGCCGCCCCGCCAGGCTGAGAGTGCATCGATCGCCGTATCTTGCGCCGAGCCGACATAGATCTCTGGCTGCTCGATCGCACGAAAGGCGGCGTTGGCGTCGGCGATGACCAGGGTGTGTTCGTCTGCGGTGTGCTCGAAGAAGTAGAAATAGCCATCTTCCTGGAGTAACCGTGAGATGAAGGTGAGATCTGTTTCATCATACTGAATAGTGTATTCGCGCGTGGGACGCTCGCCGTACACCCGGAGTTCGTAATCTGTAAGGCCGGCGCTGGCGAGCACCTCCTCGACGATGTCGAGCGTCGACTTGTGCTGAAATACCCGGCAGTCCTCGATTTGGCGGAGCAACCACAGGCTCGGGCCAATTTCGGCAGTGTAGCCGTAGAGGCCGCGGAAGGATGTGCCGACGGCGGCGAACCGGCGGACGATGCCATTGAAGTAACGGGTCGGCTGGTTCGGACGCCGCAGGGTCACGCAGACTGTCATGGCCAGCAGACTGTTCGGGTCGATACGCTCCAATTCCGACACCATCTCGATCGAGAAAGAGAATGGCCTGCTTATCAATTCTTCGGCGCGCAAGGTAAGAGGAATCAAGACGTCCTGACCGAGGGGGCTGGTCATCGACATGAAGGCATTGCTCCTGACGTAGGCGCTCATGGCGGCGACCATTCAGTTCCTATCGGCGCCCCAGCCGACCTCGCCTGCTTCAGGCGCGCGGCCTACGCGGTGACACGACGCTTGTACACGAATATCGTCGCAATCTACGACTTCACAATCCCTGAACGGCGAACATGGTTGGTCCGCAGCAAAAAAAGAGGTCGAGCAGGTAGTGGAAAAACGACGTTCAGATGTGAGCTAAGAGGCAGCAGGTCGCTGGGATCAATGCTGCCTGCGCAGTGTTTCACATCTCTCGGCGTCAGTGGATCCGTCCCACGGCCTGCCGAACCGTCGATTCCGTGGGTTGCTGTTGGCGGAAGCTACGAAGACCGGTCGCGACGGGCGGAAGGATTATCGAGGCTCGCAATGATTTGTTCGAGACTTTTTTCTACCGCCAGACGCACCGTACTCGTTCGCGTCAAGCCGACTATTCGCAAGTCGGCCTCATGCTGCGACGTGTTGCCAATAGCCGATGTATGTCCGCCGGTCGAACGAGTCGAATGGACGGCATGCCGGTGAAATGAACAGCGACAATCCATTCTCCGAGCCGGATATCAATGATCGCACCGCCATTCGTCCGGTGCCCGGCGGCAGGCGGGGGTTTCCCGCGTCGGGACCCGCGCAGCCCGTTGCGCCCACGCAGCCGACCGCGGTCTCCGAGGGCGCGGCCGTTTCTGAGGGAATGGACAGGATCCCGACTGGTCTGTCGCCGTTGACCGAGGCAGCGGGTCCACTACTGGCCTTGCTTGCAAGCCTCCGCAACCTGTCGAGCGAGCCGGACCCAGGGGAGCTACGGTCACGGGCGATCCAGGCAATGCGTGAGTTCGAACGGCGGGCGCGTGCCGCGGCTGTGCCGCTCGAGCAACTGCGTCCGGCGCATTATACGCTGTGCGCAAGCCTGGACGACGTGGTGCTCAATTCGCCCTGGGGCAGTCACGGCGCCTGGGTTGCGCAATCGCTGGTCTCGACCTTCCATCACGAGGTCCGCAGCGGCGAGCGGTTCTTCGACCTGCTCAAGCAGTTGCGTCAGCATCCAGGCGCATATCTTGCTGTGCTCGAGCTGATGTATTTGTGTTTGTCACTCGGGCTCATGGGTCGATACCGGCTCTCGCCGCGCGGTCCGGGTGAGCTCGACCGGTTGCGCGAAGAGCTGTATGCTTTGATCATGCGTCAGCGCCAGGCTTCAGACCCGGCGCTTTCGCCGCATTGGAAAAGCGTGGACGCCGCCTATCGACCGCGTCGGGCAGTGTTGCCGGTTTGGGTCGCTGCTGCTGCCGGGTTGGCTTTGCTCGGCGGCCTTTACCTCTGGCTCTCGACGGCGGTGAACACCAGTTCGGACCTGCTTTACGAGAGGACGCTGTCGGCGCCTCTCGCCCATATGCCGGCGATTGAGCGTGCCGCCCAGGTGGTGCCTCCCATCGAGCCGCCGCCGGTAATTCCCACCGCGCAGGATGAGCTACGTACATTCCTGAAGCCGCAGGTGGATCAGGGGCTGATAGCGATCGTCGGCACTCCGTCGTCGCCGATCATCCGCATTCGCAATCTGGGCCTTTTCGATTCCGGCAGCGCCACGCTCAAGCCCGAGGCCCTGCCGCTGCTGAAGCTGGTCGGCCAGGCCCTCAAACGCCAGCAAGGACATGTCACCGTGCTTGGCTACACCGACAACCAGCCGATTCACACAGTGCAGTTTCCGTCGAACTTCCAGCTCTCTGCTGCGCGTGCCGAAGCGGCGCGCAGCGTGATCGCTGCGTCCTTGGGCGATGCCTCCCGCGTGTCCGCGGAGGGACGTGCAGATGCCGATCCTGTTGCTTCCAATGATACGCCGGACGGGCGTGCCCAAAATCGACGCATCGAAGTCGTCCTGCTGCAACGGAGCAGCTAAGGTATGAACAACATAGGCTATATTCTGCCGATGGTGCTCGGGCGCTGGGGCTTCGGCTTTGTCGGCGTCATCCTGCTGGCGTTCACGCTGTGGAACTACGGCCCTCTGTGGCCCCCGCTTAGCAGCCCGCTTGCTCGGGCGGCAATCGTGCTCATCCTACTACTGCTCTGGGCTGGTCCCAATCTTTGGGTCGATCGGCGGCGCCGCAGGCGCGACAAAACGCTTGCCGAAGGCGTCGTGGCGGGCGGTGCCGATCCGAAAGTCGATGCCGCCGCCGAAGAAGTGGCGGCTCAGCGGGAGAAGCTGACCCGCGCACTCGGCCTCCTGCGTCGTGCCAGCGGCTCGCGCGGGTACCTGTATGAACAACCCTGGTATATGATCATCGGTCCACCCGGCGCCGGTAAAACCACGGCGCTTGTGAACTCGGGTCTGAGCTTTCCGCTTGCCGAGGAGCTGGGACAGGGGGCGGTGGCTGGTGTGGGTGGGACCCGGCTTTGCGACTGGTGGTTTACCGACAGCGCGGTGCTCATCGACACCGCTGGGCGGTACACGACTCAGGATTCCGACGCGACAGTGGATCGCGCAGGCTGGGAGGGGTTCCTCGATCTGCTCCAGCGCAGCCGGCCCCGAGAGCCGCTGAATGGCGTGATCGTAGCATTGTCGGTGACCGATGTAGCAGCAGCATCCCGCGATGAGCGGATGGCCCACGCCCGCGCGATCCGTCGTCGCGTGAAGGAGATCGAGACCCGGCTGCATCTGCGCGTGCCGGTCTATGCGATGCTGACCAAGGCCGATCAACTTGCCGGGTTTACCGAGTTCTTCGATGACCTTGACAACGAAACGCGCAGCCAGGTTTGGGGCACCACGTTCACCGCAGGACAATCGGGCCCCGTCGAGAGATCGGGTTCCAAGCTGCGCCGGCTGTGGAACGCCATATCCACCGGTTGGAAATGGAATACCAGCCCTCCATCGGCGGCGGTATCGCTGGCCGCCGTCGCCGAAGAATTCAAGTTGCTTGTAGAACGGCTCAACACCCGGTTGCTGAATCGTCTCCAGGCCGAGCGCAGCCCTGATCGCCGGGCCTTGCTGGCGGGCTTCCCCGCCCAGTTCGCCAGTCTGCAGCAGCCGCTTAAGGAATTTTTGGACGAAGCGTTCAGCGGCTCCCGCTTGGACCCGGCGCCATTTCTGCGCGGGGTTTACTTTTCGTCCGGCACGCAGGAGGGAACGCCGATCGACCGGCTGACCGGCTTATTGGCGCGTAGCTTCGGCATCGATCAGCGCCGGGCGCCAAGTCTGAAGCCTGTGCAGGGACGCAGCTATTTTCTCAGCCGACTGCTCCGCGAGGTTGTGTTCGGCGAGGCAATGCTGGTCTCGCGCGATCCGCGGGCGCTGCGTCGGCGCTGGCTGCTGCGCGGCGCCGGCTACGCCGTGGTGGTCCTTGTGGTGCTTATAGTGGGCGGCGAAATGCTACGTGCTCGCGCCGCCAACCAGTTGGCGATCGAGCGGACGGCGCAGGCGCTGGACGCCTATGACCGGGCGGCGGCCGCCCTGCCGCTCGATCCGGTGACCGATGGTGATCTGCTGCGCGTCGTGCCGCTGCTCGATCAGGCAAGAGCCCTTACACAGCAGGGCCGGATCGGCGCCGGGGGAGCCGGGATACTTGACGGAGTCGGGCTGTCACAGCGACGCAAGCTCGGGGCTGCCACGGCTTCCGTTTATCGAAACGCTTTGCACAACATCATGCTGCCGCGGCTGATCTGGCGCCTGGAAGCACAGATGCGCGGCAACCTTGATCGTCCGGACTTTCTCTTTGAGGCGACGCAGGTCTACCTCATGCTCGGTGGCTCGGGCCCGCTCGATCCAGACCTGGTGCGCTCCTGGATGCGGCTGGACTGGCAGCAGACCTATCCGGGGCCGGCCCGGCAACCGCTGCGCGAGGACCTGGAACGTCATCTCGACGCCTTGCTTGGCGAGCCTTTGCCGGCGATGCAACTCGATGGTGCCCTGGTTGCGGCTGCGAGGGCGACGTTCAGCCGGGTACCGCTGGCGCAGCGCGTTTACTCGCGGATCAAGGCGATGGCGATGGCGCAGGCTGACCAGGCCGGACAGGCAACACAGGGCGTGCCTTCCTGGTCACCGGCGCAAGTGCTGGGGCCCGCGGGAGAGCGTCTGTTCGTCCGTGCCTCTGGGAAATCGCTCCGCGACGGCATTCCGGGTTTCTATACACGCGAGGGCTTCTACAGGATGCTGCTGCCGGCGCTGGGCAGTGTCTCCCGGGATGTCGCCGACGAAAGCTGGGTGCTCGGAAAGACGCAAACCATTGCGCCAGACAGCCCACAGATCAACGTGCTCGAGAACCAGGTCATCGAGGCGTACGAGATCGATTATGAGCATCAATGGGAGACCATGCTCGGTGACCTGAACGTGACCGGGTTCCATAGCCTCACGCAGGCATCGCAGGATTTGTTTATCCTCGGATCGCCGGCCTCGCCGATGCGCGCCCTGCTTGAGGGCGTGGCGGAGGAGTTGACGCTGACGGTCCCACCTCCATCGCCCCGCTCGCCGGCGGCAGAAACGACCACGTCGGGGAGTGCCGCATCGTCGAAGCATGCCCAAAACACCGAGGCGCAGTTGCGGAATGTGCTTGGCCTTCCGTCAAACTTGGCCGCCGCAGCCTTGCCCGGCCAGGCAGTGGATGACCATTTTAGTGGCCTGCGGGCGGTGGTAGCGGGCGGCGCGTCGGCACCCATCGAGACGGTGCTTGGTTTGCTGAATCAAGTGCAGCAGCAGCTTGGGCAGATGGCCGCGGCGACGCCTGGTGCGGAGCCAACACCGCCAGCCACAAGCGATCCGGCGCAGTTGCTGCAAGCGGAGGCGTCGACGCTGCCGGAGCCGGTCGGGCGTTGGCTGGCCGCAATCGCCGGCGACGCCAAAGCTTTGCGTGCCGGCGGTGCGCGCCAGGAGATCGTCGCCGCCTATGACGCGAGTAGCGGTCCCCGCCAGCTTTGCGAGCGGGTGGTCGACGGGCACTATCCATTCAGTCCTGGTGCCGCGGACGACACCCCGCTCGAGGATTTCGCCCGCTTGTTCGCGCCCGGAGGACTGCTGGACGGTTTCTTTAACACCCGACTGCGGCCGTACGTCGACACCACGCACCAGCCTTGGCAGGCCAGGTCGGTAGACGGCGTTTCGCCGCCGATTTCCTCTGCGGGCCTTGCGGAATTCGAGCGCGCCGCGGCGATCCGCGATGCGTTCTTCGGCGCTGGCGGCACGATGCCGCAGGCGCTCTTCATCATTACCCCGCAATTCCTGGATGACGGCTCCCAGCAGGTCACGTTGACTCTTGGCAGCACTACCGTCGGTTACGCTCATGGTCCGGCGAGTGCAACGCAGATCACCTGGCCGGGAGCCGGCGGTACCAACCAGGCCAGTCTCGGCTTCGCGCCTGCCGCGGCCGGCGGGACACTTCAGGCGTCCGGGCCCTGGGCGATGTTGCGACTGTTCGATCAAGGCAGCTTGCGGCGGAACGGGTCGTCCAACCAGTACGTACTCAGTTTCGATGAGGGCAATCGGCGCGCCGCTTTCGCGATCGAGGCCGGGTCGGTCACCAGCCCATTCTCGCCTGGCCTGCTGCACGGCTTCCAGTGCCCGTCGCTGCGATGATCCTACCCAGGATTTGATCTTTTGACGGTCACCGGCGGGGCATTAGATGGTTCTGTAATAGAATGGTGGCCAGGGCTGCTGCACCCGGGAAGCGCAGCACCAGGTCGGTCGAGAAACCAGCCTGCGAAGACTACGATCGCTGGAATCAAGCTGCGTCAAGGCTTGGTGCAGACATACACTGTCCCGTGTCGAGTCTGTTGTTCTGTACTCGGCCTGATACAGTGCGCCCGCGCAGTTTTCAGCGCTTCCCGGTTCACCAGCGGTTCTGGATCCCAACCGATTTTGTGTCAGAAAGCAGCTAAAACCGAGATCTCAAAAGGTGAAGCCGCCCCATCCAATATAAATCGGGTAATCCAGATGTCCGACGCCTCTGCCTCCAGTCACCGGCGCATCAAAAGACGAGGGTTACCGCCGTCTGACCATTGAAGTATTTTAGGTAGATGGATTCGCGATTGTCGAGGGTCCAGGTGCGAACAGTCTTGAACGTTGAGGCGTTCAATTGTGGACCGTGCATAACGATCTGCTTTGGCTGATTGTTCAGGACATCGATGCCCTGATTGGCGAACTTTATTTGCGTCAGGTTCACATCCTTGGGCGCAGCGGCGGTGGGGCCCGCAATAATGGGATAGTTCGGCCAAGGCAATTTGTTCTTAATGCCGGTGAGTCCATGTGCGTCGGGATTGGCGTTGATGTCTCGAAACTCGGAGAAGGTGAGGCGGTGCTCGGTCTCGTCGGGAAAGGTAACCTTGCGTCGAGCGGTGTTTGTCGAGGGGTCAAACGAGCTGCTACCGCCTCCGTCGCGGAAATTCAGAATACTCCCACGTGGGAAATCACCGAGCTCGCTCTTGCCAACCTCCATCTTCAGCACCGCCCAGCCACCTTTCTCCTGCCCATAATATTGTACCGCTGACAAGATACCGGCTGGAAGATCGTTCAACCAGTAATAGCTGCCACTGCCGAATTCGCCATTGCTCGTGGCGGCGATCTGCTCTGCGCCGGCAACGACTCTCATCGCTCTTTCGTAACCGAGTCCACGATAGAGTTCCATGTTAGCGCCCCCGGTGTCGGTTCGACAAAAGGCGGGCGGGGCCTGTGCGGTACCCGCCTATCGGCATCGCCGCCGCCTGCTGTGTATTGCTGTCAGCTCCCCTTCATCTGGGTCAGGTCGTAGGTTGCCGAGGCTGGGTTCCCCTGCGTGGTCGGATCCAGGCCCTTGAAGCGGTGAGTAATCTTGGTGAAGTTGAGCGAGAGGCTCTCGACCGGCATATCTCCCTTGCTCATAACGGAGTAGCTGCTAAGCCCGCAATTTTCCAAGTCGTATTCCAGGAAGTCGATAACCCCATTCTTCGTGGTGGTCGTCAGCTTGATGGTGACGGTGTTGTTCAGCTCGCCACCCCATGCGTCCTGTATCAGGCCGGTCGAGGAAACGTCCATCCGCTTTTGGACAACGATCTCGCTGATGCTTGGCTCGCTCGCTTCGCGGTTTTCGGCACCACGCTCGGCGGATCCGATGGCGCGACCGACACCCATCTCCATGGAGTCGAGCTCGATCCATTGCGTGTAGCCCGTCGTCGTGACATCGCCATTCACGCTACCGTATTTCATGTAGATTGCCATGACAGTTCTCCTTGAAGGTCCCCGAAGTCACTTGATATGGTATTCGAACGAACCTGCGGCATCTATATCGGCTGACACGCGCCCGATCGGCCTTCCGTCCGCGAGGCGCCCCAGCAGTTGTGCCGACAGCTCGGGCAGCAAACTTCTCGACAGAATGTGCTCGATGTTGCGGGCTCCGGATGCGCTCTCGGTACAACGGGCGGCAATCGCATCCACCAGTGCCGGCTGGTAGCTGAACTCCGTACGGTAGGCATCGTGCAGGCGCAGCCCAATACGATGCAATTGTAGCTCGACGACCTGCCGAATCACAAGGTCGGACAACGGCAGGTAGGGAATGACTGTCAGCCGGCCGAGGAAGGCCGGCCGGAAATACTTCACCAGTTCCGGCCGCAGGGCCTCGGCCAGACCAGCGGCATCCGGGGCCGTATCCGGATCGGCAAACAGGGAGGCGATGAGGTCGCTGCCAGTGTTCGACGTCATGATGATCACAGTGTTCTTGAAGTCCACATCACGACCTTCCCCGTCGGTCATGCGGCCCTTATCGAACACCTGGAAGAACACGTCCTGCACGCCCGGGTGCGCCTTCTCCATCTCATCGAGCAGGATGACGGAGTACGGGCGGCGCCGTACGGCTTCAGTCAAGACCCCGCCTTCGCCGTAGCCGACATAACCGGGCGGACTGCCCATCAACAAGCTGACCTTATGTTCTTCCTTGAACTCGCTCATGTTGATGATCGTCATCGTCTGCTCGCCGCCGTACAGCAGCTCGGCCAGCGCCAGCGCCGTCTCGGTCTTGCCGACGCCGGAGGTTCCGACCATCAGGAAGACACCGATCGGCTTGCGTGGGTCGGTAAGCTTGGCCCGAGATGTGCGAATTGCCTGGGCCACTGCCTCGAGGGCGTGCGGCTGGCCGACGACACGGCGTTCCATCGCCTCCTTAAGGTTCAGGACCGTGCGTATCTCATCGGATTGCATCCTGCCGGCAGGGATGCCGGTCCAGTTCTCGACGACCTCCGCAACCGCCTGTCCATCAACCACCGGAAAGATCAGCGGGACCTCGCCCTGCAATTCGTGCAGTTGACGATCAAGTTGGCCAAGCTGCTCCCGGAGCTGCGGCCGCACCTGAGCATTCCCGGCGCTTTCCAAAGCCGCACGAGTTTCGGCAATGGCTGCGACAAGCGGCTGTTCACTCTCCCATTGTTGGACCAGCGCCGCGCGCTCGTGCTCCATGCGCTCGCGCTCGGTGACCAGCTCTGAGCGACACACGGCGTGATCGGCGCCGGTCGCTATTTCGCGGTCGAGAATTCCGATCTCTGTATCGATCAAGCCAATCCGCCGCGTGCGGTCCTCGATTGGAGGCGGGACCACGGTCTGGCTCATTGCTACCCGCGCGCACGCGGTATCGATCAGCGACACCGCCTTATCAGGAAGTTGGCGACTCGGAATATAGCGTGCGGATAACCGGACAGCCTCCTGTACGGCATCGTCAAGAATGCGCGTCCCGTGATGCTTCTCCAGCGTACCAACCAAGCCGCGAACCATGGCGATCGCCGTCGCCTCGTCGGGCTCATCAATCTTCACTACCTGAAAGCGCCGGGATAACGCTGCGTCCTTCTCGAAGTATCGCTTGTATTCCGCCCATGTGGTGGCGGCGATGGTACGCAGCTCGCCGCGCGCCAGTACCGGCTTCAGCAGGTTGGCGGCGTCGTTCTGCCCGCCCGATCCGCCCGCGCCGATCAAAGTGTGCGCCTCGTCGATGAACAGGATGATCGGCCGCGCACTGGCTTTCACCCCTTCGATTACCGCTTTCAGCCGGCTCTCGAACTCTCCCCTGATACCGGCGCCTGCCTGCAGCAGCCCGAGATCGAGCGTCCGGATGGCGACATCGCGCAGCGCCGGCGGCACATCGCCCGAAGCGATCCGCAAGGCGAACCCCTCGACAACGGCGGTTTTCCCGACGCCGGCCTCGCCAGTGAGGATTGGATTATTCTGCCGACGACGTGTCAGGATGTCGATTACCTGACGTATCTCGATATCACGTCCAAGAATCGGATCGATCGCGTCGGCCCGGGCGCGGGCGGTGAGGTCTGTCGTGTACTGATTGATCGCCGCTGAAGCTTCCCCGGTCGGCCTCTGCGAGCCTGCGGTATCGTCGCCGGTTGGCAGAGTTCCAGGACTTGTCAGGGTGGCGGCGCCTGCCTCCACGCTGTCCCCGGTGACGATTGCGAAGTCACGACGAAGCGTATCCGGCGGAATTGCAAGAGCCTGACTGGTGGCGGCGCGCAGTCGAATTGCCAGCTTTTCATCGGCGAGCAGCGCCCACAGGAGATCGCCGGATCGCATCTGGGCGCGGCCCTGTTCGACCGAGGCGAACAACCAGGCCTGCTTCATCGCGTCGACGATGTCGGGCGACATCGCCGGTGCGCGTGCGTTGCCGGTCTTTAACCGGTCCAGCGAACGGTTCAGATCGGCGAGCAGCCGGCCGGCATCGACCTTATAATGGCGGAGGATGGCGGCCACGTCAGTATCGGCGGCATCGGCCAACTTAACGAGCCAATGCTCGATCTCGATATCGTAGTGGCTGCGCGACAGCGTCAGCCCGGCGGCGGCTTCGAGCGCGCCACGGCAGGTGTCGTTCAGATGCCCAACGAGGGACTTAAGATCGATCGACGCCACGCGACTTCAGCCTTCCGGGACACACAGGCGGTGGCAGCGACCTTGCACGCCATCCATTCTTGTTAGATCGCCCTGGCTACAGATATGTCTAGAGCCACCATCAAGGAATCGCAGCGATGCCCACGCTGTCGGACGAATTTGATTTGCAGTCGTTGTTGTCGCCGATTTCCGGCGAGCGGGCCGCAGGCATCGATCTGCGTCAGGACTTTTCTCCACAGTCGGTTTATTATCAGTTGCGTGACGCACGCGCTGAGGCGAGGGCCGCGGAGCGAGCCGCCGACGCCGATGCCACGCCGGACGTGGCGATCCCGGCGCAATGGCGGATCGTGCGATCCCTGGCGGCCGAAGCGATCGCCGCGAAAGCCAAGGACCTCGAGCTTGCCGCCTGGTTCACCGAGGCGCTGCTGCGCTCCGACGGCTTGCCCGGGCTGCGTCTCGGGTTCGCCCTACTCGGCGACCTCGTCGATCTGTACTGGGAGGACGTCTATCCATTGCCGGATGAGCAGGGATTGGAGACACGCGTGGCACCGATCGCCGGCCTGAACGGGGAAGGCGCGGACGGAACGCTGATCCAGCCATTGCGGAAGCTGCCACTGTTCCCTCGCCCGAACGGTGCAATGCTGGCGTTTTGGCAGTATGAGCAGGCGGTTGAAGTTGCGGGGATGGGCGATGCGGGACGGCGCAAGCAGCGGCTGGATGCCGGCGCTCCGGTACTTGCCGATGTGGAGCGCGAGGCGCAGGCGGCGGGCCAGGCGCACTTCCGCGAGATTCGTGCCAACACGGCCGACGCGCTCGCAGCGTGGGATACACTCGCTGCACGCCTCGACCAGCGCGCCGGACCGAGCAGCCCCCCGACCAGCCGGGTCCGCGATCTGCTGTCGCAGATTATTGATATCGCCTCGCGATTTGCGCCTCCCGACCCGGCCGAGACCGTCGTCGACGTTCCCACCAGAACGGAGCCGCAGGCGGGATCTGCTGCCGCGAGCAGCGACGCAGCCGTAGAAGGTCCGCTTCGTCTCACGACGCGCGAAGACGCTCTTCGCCTGCTCGACGAGATCGCAAGTTTCTTTCGCTACACAGAGCCGCATTCGCCGCTCGCCTATACTTTGCGGGAGGTGGTAAGGCGCGCCCGGCTACCCTGGCCAGAGTTGCTGGAGGAGATCGTGGCAGATCCGGCCTTGCGATCTGCGATCCTGAACACGCTTGGAATCAGATCCGCAGGCAACTGATTTTCTGCATGCTAGATCCGCAATTCACACAACAAGTCGGACTGATCACGGGGAGTTGTACGCTATTTCGAGCGTTATGCGTGGCCGGGACCTTCCGGCTTTTCCGGACGACGCGACATTAATTGTGCATCTCTCCGATGGTGAGGACCTGTATCGACGGCATTACGCGATTTATGCTGTGTAAGCCGGATGGAGATCATATCCATGAGCGCAAGCATTCATGATAAACTAAAGCGCGTGCGTAAGCCGCGTGTGCACATCACCTATGAAGTCGAGACTGAGGGAGCGGAGGTCCTACGGGAGCTGCCGTTCATTGTGGGTGTGCTCGGTGACTTCTCCGGCGATCCGACGCAGCCGCTTCGACCGCTGGGCGATCGCAAGTTCATCCAGATCGACCGCGACAATTTCGACGAAGTGATGACGCGAATGACGCCGGGGCTGAACCTCAGGGTGAACAACACGCTGTCTGATGAGGGTGGCGAGATGGCGGTTGCATTGAAATTCAACGCGATGGACGATTTTGAGCCTGCACGTGTGGCCGAGCAAGTGCCGGCGCTAAAGGCCCTTCTTGAAACGCGCAACAAGCTGCGTGACCTGATGAGCAAGGTGGATCGATCCGAGGAGCTCGAATCCCTGCTCGAGCAGGTGCTGAAAAACGAGAGTGAACTGACGACGTTGTCCGGCCAGCTTGGGCTGGAAAAGCCGCGGAGTTGAGCGATGTCGGGCACGGAGACGGCACGAGAGGATACCAGCGGGGCGGCTGCGGCCGAGCCGAGCGTCAATCTGCTCGAGCAGGTCGTTGCCGCGACCAGGCAGACCGAGCCAGACAGGGCCCAAGACCTGGTGCGCGCACTCGTCGAGCAGGCGCTATCGGGTACGGTCACCTTCGACAAGAACCTGACGCGGACCTTTGATCGAGCGATTTCTGCCATTGATCACAAGTTGTCAGTCCAGCTCAATGAGATCATGCATCATCCGCGCTTTCTGCAGCTCGAAGGGAGTTGGCGTGGGTTACACCATCTGATTATGAACAGCGAAACTGGTACCGACCTGAAGATCAGGGTCTTGAATGCATCGAAGCGCGACATCAATCGTGACCTGACGCGGGCTGTGGAATTCGACCAAAGTCAACTCTTCAAGAAGATCTACGAGAACGAATTTGGTACCCCTGGCGGCGAACCGTACGGGGCGCTGGTCGGCGATTACGAATGGACGACCCACCCCGACGACGTCGATACCCTGCGGCTGATGTCCAATGTTGCTGCCGCGGCGTTCGCGCCCTTCATCTCGGCTGCTGGAGCCAGCATGTTCGGCTTCCAGGACTGGACCGACCTGTCGCGGCCGCGTGATCTGGCGAAGATCTTTGAGACTCAGGAGTATATAAAATGGCGGAGTTTCCGCGACAGCGAAGACTCCCGGTTCGTATCGCTGGTGATGCCTAGGGTTCTGGCGAGAGAACCATTCGGGGCAGCGACCAGGCCGATCGACGAGTTCGGCTTCGAGGAAGGGATAACCGACGAGACCGGCGCCGCCCGCCCGATGGAGCATAGCCACTACTGTTGGATGAACGCGGCCTATCTGATGGCCGAACGGCTGACCGATTCGTTCGCGAAGAATGGCTTTTGTGTCGCCATCCGGGGTGCCGAAGGCGGCGGCAAGGTCGAGAACCTGCCGACCCATGTGTTTACCTCCGATGACGGCGATCTGGACGCGAAATGCCCGACCGAGATAGGCATCACCGACCGTCGTGAGTTCGAGCTTTCGAATCAGGGCTTCCTGCCGCTTTGCCACTATAAGAACACTGACTACGCGGTGTTCTTCGGTGCTCAGACGACCCAGAAGCCGAAGAAATACGACCGACCCGAGGCAACGGCGAACGCTGCAATCTCGGCGCGTCTGCCCTACATGATGGCCAGCAGTCGTTTCGCCCACTATTTGAAGGTGCTCGCCCGCGACAAGATTGGCAGCTTCATGGAGGCGGAGGATGTGGAAAAATGGCTGAATCGGTGGATAACTAATTACGTCAACAGCAACGAGAACGCCGGCCAGGAGAACAAGGCGCGCTATCCGTTGCGCGAAGCGCGAGTGGAGGTCAAGGAGATTCCCGGCCGACCCGGCTCCTATAACGCCATCGCCTATCTCCGTCCGTGGCTGCAGATGGAGGAGCTGACCACCAGCCTCCGCCTGGTGGCTCGCATTCCGAAGAAAACCTGAGGAATCCCGGTGCATTGGCTGGTCGCTTGAAACGGCGGAAGTCGAGCATATCATGGACGATACGACGTTCCGCCCGGCACTGCGCGAGCAAGTTCTAAATGGGCTCTATTTTGGAGCCCAACGTTCTGATTCAGCGCACAGAGTGGCGAGTTTCCCATCACTCGGTGGCGGAGAGGCGTTGGAGGATTGGTTCGGCCCCCACTGCGCCTGGAACCTGATCCGTTCTCGACAAGCGTTGCGAGGCGCGCTCGACCGCGACATTGTTGCCATTGACTCGTTGATCGGGACGCAAGTCGACGCGATCCTGCATCAGGACCGTTTGCGTCGGCTTGAAGGAGCCTGGCGCGGGGTGGCCTGGTTGGTTCGGGGCCTCGATCCTGTCGGGCGGGTCAAGGTCAAACTGCTCAACCTTGGCTGGCACGAGCTCTGCCGCGACCTGGAACGTGCCGTCGAATTCGATCAAAGCCACCTGTTCCGCAAGGTCTATGAAGACGAGTTTGGCTCGCCGGGCGGCGAACCCTATGGCTTGCTGGTGATCGACCACGAGGTTCGCCACCGGCCTGCTGCCGGCGAGCCGCGTGATGCCGCGCCGACCGACGACATCTCCGCGCTGGCGGCGTTGGCAAGCGTCGCCGCCGCGGCATTCAGTCCAACCGTGGTGGCCGCATCGCCGGGACTGCTGGGGGTGGATGAGTTTGCCGATCTGACGCACGTCTCGGATCTGGCGGCGCCGTTTCGCGGCCCCGAATATGCGCGGTGGCGCAGCCTGTCGTCGCGCGAGGAAATGCGTTTCATGGCGCTGACCTTGCCTCGCGTGCTGGCCAGGCCGCCATGGCGAGACGACCCGGCCCGCGCGGATGGTTTCCGCTATGCCGAATATGCACCGGATCGGAGCGCGCGGGTCTGGATGAGCGCTGGGTATGCATTCGCCGCCGTGGTCGCCAGAGCCTTCGCCAATCATGCCTGGCCGGCGGACGTTCGCGGCTCCGAAACCGACCGCCTGGGCGGTGGCGTTGTCGCCGACCTGCCGGTCGAGACATTTCGCACCGATCCCGATCGTGTCTGGGTACGTCCGTCGCTCGATGTCGTAATGACCGATGCACAGGAACGGGCGTTGTCCGAGGCAGGGATCATGCCGCTCACGGCACTGCCGTTCACCGAGGACGCCATCTTCTCCTCGGTGCAAAGCCTGCAAATCGCGGCACGCTTCATTGGCCAGACGGCGGCGGCCGCGGCGGCCAACGCGCGTCTCTCCACGCAGGTCAACTCGATGCTGACGGTGTCCCGCTTCGCGCATTATCTGAAAATGCTGGGGCGCGAGGCGGTCGGCTCATTCCGCACCGCAAGCGAGATTCAGCACCGCTTGCAGGCGTGGCTATCGAGCTATGTCAATGCGAATGTGCGCGGTGGTGCGGATTCACGTGCGCGCTATCCGCTGGCGTCGGGTCAGGTCACGGTGGCCGAGCGTCCCGGTAGACCGGGCGTGTTCGGCTGCACGATTCTGTTGCAGCCTTCGTTCCAGTTGGACGACGTGTCGGCCACGTTCCGCCTGGTTACCGAGCTCGCCGCCGCCGGCCGGCATTAAGGGAGCGACGCACATGCTGGAAGCGCAGTCATCCGACAACCAGGACGTGGTGGGAGCGCTGTTCCGCGACGGCAAACTCAGTCCGGCGATCGACGTGTGTTCGACAAGGCTGCGTGCCATGCCCAATGACCTTGGCGCCCGGCTGCTCCTCGCTGAGCTGCTGCTTTTGGTTGGCAATCTCGATCGTGCCGATACGATTCTCGATGCCGCAATTCGGATCGAGCCACAGGTCGCGGTGACGGTCGCCGAATTCCGGCAGCTATTGCGCGCGGAGATTGCCCGGCGGCAGCTCGACAGCACCGGAAGGATACCAGAGTTTCTGGGCGAGCCGACGCCGGCGCTTCGCGCGCTGCTGGCCGCGCGTGTAGCACTGCGTGCTGGCGATCATGTAGAGGCAGCGCGCTGCTCCGCCGAGGCGGAGCAGTTGCGGCCGCGCGTGACGGGCAAGCTCGGAGACGCACCGTTCGATGACTGGCGTGATGTCGACGATCTATGCTCTGGTGTCTTCGAGATCCTCACCACTACCGGAAAATACTATTGGATACCTACAGAACGTGTCGCCAGCATCGAATTCGTAGTACCCCGGCGCCCGCGCGATCTCGCCTGGCGACCAGCCAATGTCTCAGTGCTGGAAGGTCCGGACGGGACAGTGTACCTCCCAGCCCTTTACGCAAGCGATGATCCTGATCTGGCCGATACGTTCCGCCTGGGCCGTGCGACGGCGTGGCGGGAGCAGGATGGCAGCGAGGGAGAAAGTCTTGTCCGCGGCGTGGGGTTGCGCACTTTCCTCGCTGGGGACGAGGCCTATGACATCATGGGCCTGACGACGTTGAGCTTCGCCGCGTGAGCGGTCGCAACGACAATTTTCGCGTCAAGCTGCCGCTCTTGGACCGGCTACTCGATGATGCGCCGGACCATGCGACCGAGGCAGCGCTGACGGCGGGGGAGGCCATGCGAATTCTGCGTCGCTCCGTGCGGCGTGATCTTGAAGCGTTGCTGAACGCCCGCCGCCGCTGGCGGTCCTGGCCGACCTTTTGCAGGGAGCTCAAGGTGTCGCCTGTCGGGTTCGGCATTCCTGATTTCACCTCTGGAGCGATTCACGACCCCAGCTCGCGTGAATGGTTGCGAGCCGAGATCGAGGCAACGATCAGGGCTTTTGAGCCGCGTTTTTCTGGAGTGCGCATCACCTTGCTCGAAAATTCGGACAAGCTGTCGGCGACGTTACGCCTACAAATCGAGGCAATGCTGCGTATCGAACCGGCCCCACAGCCGATTGCCTTCGATACCGTGCTGGAGACGACGACCTCGGAGGTGACGGTCAGGGTGGCCAGCGATGTCTGACGTCCTGTTACCATACTATGACCGCGAGTTGGTCGCAATTCGGCGGCTCGCGGCCGAGTTCGCCGATGCACATCCGAAAATCGCCGGTCGGCTCCGGCTGTCTGCCAACGCCGTCGATGACGCGCATGTCGAGCGGTTGCTGGAGGGCGTCGCATTCCTCGCAGGGCGCGTCCACCACCGGCTTGACGACGAATTCCCCGAGCTCACCAACGCGCTGCTCGGGGTGCTGTATCCGCACTACCTCGCGCCCGTGCCGTCCTGTGCCATTGCGAAGTTCACCTGCCAGCCTGACCTGCTGGTCCCGTTCCGGATGCCGTCAGGGGTGGATCTCGACTCCGAGCCGGTGCGTGGCGAAAGCTGCCGGTTCCGGACAGCTTACCCGGTTACACTGTGGCCCATCGACATCGAGAATGTTCGGCTGACCGGGTTGCCGCTGGCAGCGCCCCAAAACCCGCTGGCGACAGGCGCGGCGGCGGTGCTGCGAATCTCGCTGGCCTGCGTTCGGCCGGACGTGACATTCAGTCAGCTCGGCGTTGACAGCGTGCGCGTATTTCTGCGCGGTTCGGCCAACCTCGCCTCGCGGCTTTATGAGCTGCTTTGCGCCAATACGATTTCGGTCGCACTGGCTGATGGTCCGGAAGATCCGGAGCCGGTCATTCTCCGTCCCGACACCATCGAGCCGGTCGGTTTCCTGCCGAGCGAAGCGCTGGTGCCCTGGCCAGCACGGAGCTTTTCCGGCTTCCGCCTGCTCACGGAATATTTTGCCTTCCCCGAAAAGTTCCTGTTTCTGGACTTCACCAACCTCGATGCGAAGACGCTGCTTGCCGCCGGCAACCGGATGGACATCTTTGTTTATCTCAACCGAACCATTCCGGAGCTTGAGCGGGCAATCGACCGGGATGCTCTG
>Ga0335074_10002361_pt1 | contig 25720 bp, 22 predicted proteins | sample Lox_Sample_23_FD_206715 | JGI IMG/M metagenome (GOLD analysis project Ga0335074, IMG submission 206715) | Soil microbial communities from Loxahatchee National Wildlife Refuge, Florida, United States - Lox_Sample_2.3 | ecosystem: Environmental > Terrestrial > Soil > Wetlands | place: USA... | reverse complement strand
GGGTCGAAGATTCGGGTCCCCCACAGGTGCTTGACCCGCGGCGCGGCCGTGGGGAACTCAAACGGGACGGTCGAGGTTGCTTGGATGGCGGCAGGCGGCGGCGTCATTTGGTCAGCTGTGCGGATCTACGGCAGCCCTGCCGCTAATCCGCTTTCCGGTTGGACACTTCCTTGTCCGTGAGCCAGGTTTTTCGGTCCCCCCGATCACGGTACGTCCAGTGGCGATCATACCTGTCCCAGAGGCGGTCGGCAAGGCGAAATACCAGTTTCTCGTTAACGTACTGAACATCCCCCAGGCGAAGTACGCAGCGGGCCTGTGGGTACCTACCGACCCCGCCGGTGTCGCGGCGATACCTCGGCCCGCCCGCACGCACGAAGGCGAGGACCCCGGCGCGCTCGTCCTCGAGCAGCCGGGCGGTTTTGCTGGTGTCGCTGCGCCCGCACGCGCGACAACAGCAAGCGGTCTCACGTCTCGCTGAGCGGCTTGCATTGGAATCTGCCCTGGACAAGCCTAGGACTGCCCGCTGGAGCCGCTTCCAAACCGGAGTACGCTTATGGCATGAACTCGCAACTCGAGCCCCATCGCTCCAAGCCGCCGATTGTTCGTCGTGCCGTGGCTGGCCTGGTTGTGGTTGTCGTGGCGGCGCTCGCTATCCACATCGTCATCGGCCTAGTGCTGACGGTGTTCTGGATCGTAGTGGCGGTAGCGGCCGTGGCGGCCATCCTCTGGGCGCTGAAGACCATAGTCTGGTAACCCGCCGGTGTCCGACGCTGGTCTCGGGCTACTCCCGATTCTGTTCTGCTTCGGGCTCGCGGGCGGGATCGTGGGTCGTATCAAGGGCAGCTCATTCGCCATGTGGTTCCTGATCTCCTTCTGTGTGCCGTTCGTCGGCTTGTTGACGGCGCTCCTGTACCGGTTCGACAACCAAGAGCTTCGGCGCCAATGCCCGCGCTGCCATCGGGTGGTCAAGCTCCACGATGCAGTCTGCATGACCTGCGGTACGGAGTTGGAGTTCCCCGAGGTCGCGATCGCGCCGTCCGCGTCGCAGCGCCCGGCTTGAGGCCGCTGCGTGTCGGAATCGATCTGGTCGCCGCCGACGAGGTGGCCGAGTCGATCGCCCAGCACGGCGAGCGCTACCTGAGCCGGACCTATACCGAGGCGGAGCTGATGGAGTGTGGAGGCGACCCAGTGCGCCTCGCTCTCCACTTCGCCGCCAAGGAGGCGGTGTTGAAAGCCCTCGAGCCAGAGGACACTGGGATCCCCTGGACGTCAATCGGGATCCTGGGGACCGCCCCTCCGGGGCAACCGGAGGTAGTCCTGACCGGCGCCGCGGCCGAGGTCGCAGGCCGCCGCGGCATCACGGAAGTCATGCTCAGCTTCACCCAGACGCGCGGGTGCGTGGCCGCCGTAGCGATGGTCCTGGCCGACAGAGGATCACGCGGCTGAGGGCTCCGGCTGGTCGGAGTGGTCGCCGACCGGGGCAGAGCAGATGCGGTCCAGATGACGATCCAGGATCTCGTGCACCTGGCGCTGGGCCCAGACTGGACGAAGCGTGTGGTCCCGAACCGGGATTCGCTCGATCGAGAGCTGGTCCCCGTCGAAATCGGTGAGCGCGCCCTCGCTCTCCAGCTCCTCGAAGAGCGGCTCACCCTCGGCGAACAGGAGCAGCGCCCGCTTCCCTGACCGGTGCAGCTGCTCGAGCAGCATCCCGACGTCTTCGTCCCGATCCTGTCGGCTGCGCTGGCGGCGACCCGTGAGGAGAGCGACGAGCGAGCTGATGATCCAGCGCACCAGTGCGAGCGTCCGCCGGAGGCTGGCGCCTGAGCGGATCTTCCGCCAGCTCGAAGGTCTCGTGATCAGAGCCTTGAGGTCACGAGCCGGGTCGAGACCGGGGTCCCAGACCAGCGCCCGGGGGTTCAGCATCATGATGCCTACGACCCGGGAGTCGATCAGCGCCGCCTGGAATGCCCAGTAGGCACCGGAGCACAGCCCAGCGAGTAGGAAGCGCTTGCCGAGCCCCTTGGCCTGGAGCTCGTCCAGGACGCCGAGTACCTCGGGAACCAGCTCGGGGATGTAGAGGGCCGCGTCATCCACGTAGGGCGAGGAGTCACCGTCGGAATCGCCAACCCCGGTGATATCGAGCCGGACCGTGGGCACTCCGCGGGCTGCCCAGCGCCGGGACGCCTCCACCCACATCCGATTGGGCCCGATGCGATGCACGGCGCCGGCGTTGAGCAGCACGGCGCACACCTCGCCGGTTCGCTCGCCGATCGGCTCGGCGATGATGGCGGACAGCCGGCCGGCGGCGCCCTCGATCATCATCGGGGTCTCGCGAACCGGTCCGACCGGGTCCCGGAAGATCGCGGTGCGAGCCACGCCGGCTCCTAACCACGAGTTGTGCTCGCCGTGGACCGCCGAACTGTGGCCGTCGGGCACCTCCGAGCCGTTTTCCCCTACCGCCGCCGAGCGGGGGGCCTCGAGCCAGTCCCGCACCAGATCGAAAACCTGACGGGCGGGGCGGGTTGTCTGGGGGTGCCCGACCATGGCCCCGTAACCCGGACCTGGCGCAAGCTGGACCGATGCACCTGAGGCCTCGAGGTGCTCGCGCAATCGCTGATCGACGGCTATCCCATCCCGATCGAGCAGCAGAACTCGGCGAGACGGGTCGCGCGGCAGCGAGCATTCGGTGAGGTCGAGACTGTCGAGCTCGGCGACCGTCTCCGGGCTGAGCAGGAATCCGCCCGCCTCCAATCCGCCGTCCGTGGGCGGGGGGGCGGGGCCTAGGCCCTCATAGAAGCGAGGAGTCTCCAAACGGGCGAAGGCCCGGAGCTCGCGGACGATGGCCCGTCCGCGAGAGGGCACCGCCCACAGCGCGAGATCGTCGATCGGGGCCCCGGCGGCGAGCGCCCTGACGGCGGCGATGCCCCCCATGCCGAGCCCGATCGCCACGATCCGCTCGGTGGCGAACGACTCGCACAGCCAGCCGGCGGAAGCACTGACGGCGGCGCTCCAGGCATCGAGCCGCGCCGGGTCACCAGGCGTCCCGCCACTGTCACCGGTGGCAGGCAGGGTCAGGCGCAGACATGCGTGACCGGCTTGCGCGAGCTCCTGCGCCCACTGGCGTCGCGAGCGGTACGAGCTAACCTCCTCCCAGCCGAAGGGCGGGCACAGGAGGACACCCAGTGGTCGCCTCGACGCTGGGCTCGGCGGGTGCACGATGGCAAACACCGGGGCCGGCGTGTCAGCCACATACACCGCGTGCGGGGCAGGGGAGCCCGTGCCCGCAGATCCCCAGGTGGAACGCATCTGTCGCCCATACCGTACCGATGGGCCTGAAACGCAAGAGTTGAGTCAGCCTCGGGTGGCGCCGATACGATCCCTGATCCAGACAACCGCACGCTCCGCCGCGCCAGGGCCATCAGGGCCGCGGAGGAGGTGCCAAGACCATCGCACCCCATGACCGATCCCATTCGTGACGATATCCGGCGGGTTCTCGCCGAACACGCCCGCTTGCCGGCCGACGTCCAGTCCATCCCCGATGCGGCGGACCTGTTCGCGGCGGGTATGACCTCCCACGCCAGCGTCAACGTGATGCTCGCCCTGGAGGACACCTTCGACGTCGAGTTCCCGGATGCGATGCTCAAGCGCAGCGTATTCGAGAGCGTCGATTCGATCGCTGTGGCGCTCCAGCAGATCAAGGTCTCCCCGGAATGACCGTCGAGGTCGACGCCGACCAGGCCTTCCGCGCCAGCATCCGCAGGATCGCCGATGATGTGGCAAGGGCACACGCCGACGGCGTGGATCGTGAGGCACGGTTCCCGACCGAAGCAGTCGGCGCTCTGCGTGAGGCCCGGGCCCTGTCCGCTCTCGTACCCGAGGAATTCGGTGGAGGGGGGGTTTCGCTCGAGGCCGTGGCCCGGGCCTGCCACGACCTGGGCCGCGCCTGCGCGGCCACCGGCATGATCTTCGCCATGCACCAGATCCAGGTCGCGACGATCGTTCGCCACCTCGACGGCTCGCCGTGGTTTCAGGACTACCTGGGGGAGCTCTGCCGCGACCAGCGCCTGATCGCGTCGGTGACATCCGAGGTCGGAACCGGTGGGGACATGAGCCGGTCGATTGCGGCGGTCACACCGGCCGGCGACGGCGAGTTGACGCTTGAGAAGAACGCACCAACGGTCAGCTACGGGGCACACAGCGACGATCTCCTGACGACCGTCCGCCGCGCGCCCGAGGCGGAAGCGAGCGATCAGGTCATGGTCCTGCACCGAGCCAGCCAGACCGAGCTCGAACCGGCCGGCACCTGGGACACCATCGGCATGCGCGGCACCTGCTCGCCGGGGTTCCTGGTTCGAGCCCGCTTCAGTGCCGACCAGGTGCTGGCCGCGCCGTTCTCGAAGATGATGAACGAGTCGATCGTCCCCCTCTCGCACATCCTGTGGTCGCACGTGTGGCTGGGCGTCGCCACCGACGCGTTTGAGCGGGGCCGCAGCTTCGTGCGGGCCAGCGCGCGCCGCACCCCCGGGGCGCCGGTGCCGGCGGCGCATGCGCTCTCACGCGTGATGGCGGAATTGAGCATGTTCCGCAGCGACGTAGCCAGTGCCCTGGCCGACTTCCGGGCCTGGAGCGACGCGCCGGATCGGGAGCCGCTGTCGACGATGGTCTCGGTCCTTCGCTTCAACAACTTGAAGCTGGCCGCCTCCGAGCATGCGCCGCGGATCTGTAGCGGAGTCCTGGAGGTCGTCGGCATCATGGCCTACAAGAACGACTCGCCGTACGGCGTGGGCCGGCACATGCGCGATGCCCTGTCGGCCCGGTTGATGGTCGCCAACGAGCGCATCCACGCCATCGACGCGAGCCTGTTGATGATCGCCAAGGAGGTCTAACCCCTTGCCACGCGAGGTACGCCCCGCGAGCCCGGACCAGGCTGACTTCCTGCGTGAGCTGCTGAGTGCTGGGCTGATGATCGACACGGGCGTGCCCGGCGTCTACGGCCATGGCGAGGTGTTCGAGCGCCTGCGCGAGAGGCTCGACGCCCGGCTGAGCCGGGAGGCGGCCTCGCGCGGCGCACTGAAGCTCCGCTTCCCACCGGTTCTGCCGCGTCACCAGCTCGAATCCAGCGGTTATCTGACCTCGTTTCCCCATCTGGCCGGAACCATCTTCAGCTTCGAGGGCGACGAGTCGGGGGCCGCGGAGCAGGCCGAGCGCGCGAGCCGTCACGGGGACTGGAGCGAGTACCAGGCGATGACCGACGTGACCCTGATGCCGGCCGCGTGCTACCCGGTCTACCCGGCGATCGCCCAGCGCGGGCCCCTGCCACCGGGTGGCGTGTTCGTCGACGCCGGCGGCTCGTGGGTGTTTCGCCACGAGCCGTCGCTGGATCCAGCGCGTCGTCAGATCTTCCACCAGCACGAGCTAGTGCGGATCGGTGAGCCGGATGCCGTTCTGGAGTGGCGCGCGGAATGGGCGTCGCGGGGTCTGGAGCTGTTACAGGGGTTCGGGCTTGCCGCGGCGCTGGACCGGGCCAACGACCCGTTCTTCGGCCGCCGCGGGCGGATGCTGGCCGCCAACCAGCGGGAGCAGGAGCTCAAGCTGGAGCTCCTCGTCCCCATCGCTGGACCGGAACCGACGGCCTGTGCTTCGTTCAATCACCATCTCGACCACTTCGGCTCGACCTACGGGATCACGCTGGCCGACGGAGGCACCGCCCACACCGCCTGCTTGGGCTTCGGCCACGAGCGGATCGTCCTGGCCCTCCTGCGGACGCACGGCCTGGAACCCGCAACCTGGCCCGAGAAGGTCCGGACCCAGCTGTGGGATTGAAGAGCTCCCAAGCACCCCGGCTCCGCAGCCTGTCTGGGCGAGCTCCGGCTGGGTACGAGCGCCACGCGCTGCACCGGCCCGACCGCTCGTACTCGGAGACCAATTGCTACGCCGATGTCGTTGTGGAGCTGCTCCACGGTTGCGGCTACGAGCCCTTGGCGCTGTTCGCGCACGTGGTCCGGATGGACTTCGAGGGGGACCAGTGGACGTTCTTCAAGCCGCCGCCGGAGGACGTCGAGCTGCTGTACGGAATCGACATCCACGAGATGCAGCCATACCGCCCGCTGCCGCTGCAGATCGCCGAGCAGCTGGAGGTGGGCCGGACTCTGATCGTCGAGCTCGATTCCTACTACCTTCCGGACACGGCCAGCACCAGCTACCGCAGCGAGCACGTCAAGACCTCCGTGGCTGCGGATGCGATCGACCCCGAGGCCGAGGTGCTGCACTACTTCCACGGCCTCGGACTGTTCCGCCTGGAGGGCGAGGACTACCGCGGCGTGTTCCGGATGGGCGAGTTCTCAGAGGACGTCCTCCCGCCGTACACCGAGCTCGTGCGCTTCGACGCGGGGCCGCGTCTGGAAGGCGATGAGCTGCGTGAGGCCTCGCTTCTCACGCTGCGTCGCAGCCTGGAGCGCCGGCCGGCCGACAATCCGTTCCGGCGCTTCGGCCAGACACTCGAGCGAGAGCTTCCTGCGCTGCGCGAAGGCGACCTCGACGCGTACCACGCTTATGCCTTCGCCACAGTCCGTCTCGCCGGCTCCGGGTTCGAGGCCCTGGATTCGTACGTGAGCTGGCTACTGGGCGAGCCGGCCCTCCCGGTCAGCGAGGCCCTGTCCGACGTGGTCGACGCCTGCAAGGCGCTGTCCTTCCGTTTGGCCCGGCGTCGCGAGTTCGACCCCCAGGAGCTGATCGACCGGATGGCGACTGGCTGGGGGACCGCGATCCACGGGCTGACGGAGCTGGTCGCCTGAGCGCCGGGTCCGAGATGTCCGAGGGGCTGACCGACGGCTGGTGGATGTCCTGGACCGCCGCGGATGAGTTCGCCGAGCCCCCCGATGCCGATCGACTCGACTGGGCACCGGCTCGGGTCCCCGGCACGGTGGCATCGGCGCTGGGGCCACAGGCGGCCGGCGTTGACCTCGACGCCCGAGACTGGTGGTTTCGGCGGTCGGTCGAAATCGAACCGGCGAGCGAAGGGGAGGAGCTGGCCCTGTTCCTTGACGGGCTGGCCACGGTCGCCGACGTGTACATCGACGGGGAGCACCTCCTGCACAGCGAGTCGATGTTCGCCCGCCACCGTATCGATCTCTCCGGCCGGGACGGGGGAGGACACGAACTGACGATCTGCTGCCGCGCACTCGGTCCGAGGCTGGCGGTGCGACGCAGGCCTCGCCCACGGTGGCGCACGGCCTTGGTCTCCAACGGGAACCTGCGCTTCTACCGGACGATGCTGCTCGGGCGCGCCCCCGGCTTCGCTCCCGGCCCGCCGGTCGTGGGGCCTTGGCGCCCGGTCCGGATCGAACGCCGGCCCCGAAGGACGGGGCCGGAACTGGCGATCCGCCCCCGCATGTCCGGCGAAGACGGTGTCCTTGGCCTGAGCATTCGGAGACGGCCATCGGCGCAGACCGGATCGGTCTCGGCTCTGAGGCTCATCGCTCGCGGTCCGACCGGTATCCACGGGGCCGACCTTGGTCCAGACGGCGGAGAGCTCCGCGTCCCGGGAGTCGCGCGCTGGTGGCCGCACACCCACGGCGAGCCGGTCCTATACGAGGTCGAGGTCGAGTCCCAGGATCTCGGATCCGTGTATGCGGGCCGGACCGGGTTCCGCTCGCTGACCTGGCCCGCCGACTGGGAAGCGCGCGGGCTGGCGCTGCGGATCAACGACGTCGAGGTGTTCTGCCGGGGCGCTCTGTGGACCCCCCTGGACCTGACCATGCCCCACCAGTCTCAGCCGGCTCTCCGCGCCGCCCTCGAGACCGCGGTGCAGGCCGGCATGAACATGCTCCGGATACCGGGGATCGCCTGCTACGAGAACGACGCCTTCCACGACCTATGTGACGAGCTGGGTCTTCTCGTCTGGCAGGACTTCATGCTCGCCAACCTCGATTATCCGGACGGAGATCCCGCGTTTGTCAGCGCCCTGGAGCACGAGGTTCGCGAGGAGCTCGGCCGGCTGGCGGGCCGGCCGAGCTTTGCTGTCGCCTGCGGGGGCAGCGAAGTCGCCCAGCAGGTCACGATGCTCGGCCTGGATCCCGAGCTCGCGCGCGGGCCGCTGTACACGGAATTGCTGCCCCGGTTGGTGGAGGAGTCGGCGGCAGAGGTGCCATTCGTACCGAATGCCCCCTGGGGGGGCGGCCTGCCCTTCCGGCCCGACCTCGGCGTCGCCAACTACTACGGCGTGGGCGCTTACCTGCGCCCGCTCACCGACGCCCGCCTGGCCGAGGTCAGGTTCGCCGCCGAGTGCCTGGCCTTCTCCAACGTACCCGACGATGAGCCACTTGCGGCGATCGATGCCCCCGGGGGCCTGGCCCCCGGCCATCACCCGGCGTGGAAGGCCGGAGTCCCCCGCGACGCTGGGGCGGGCTGGGACTTCGAGGACGTACGCGACCACTATCTGAAGCTGCTCTACGACGAGGATCCCGTCGGGCTGCGCTGGAGCGATGTCCCGCGCTACCTCGAGCTCTCCCGGGCGGTCACCGGCGAGGTGATGGCCGAGGTCTTCGGCGAGTGGCGTCGCGCGGCGTCGCCGTGCGCCGGCGGGCTCGTGCTGTGGCTACGCGATCTGCATCCGGGCGCCGGCTGGGGTCTGGTCGATCACACCGGCCGGCCGAAGGTCGCCCTGCATCACCTGCGCCGCGCGCTGGCGCTGGTCAGCGTGTGGATCAGCGACGAAGGCCTCGGCGGCATGGTCGCCCACCTGGCCAACGATCGGCCGGTGGCGGTGGAGGCGATGCTGCGGGTGGCCCTTTATCGCGATCGCGAGCGTCTCGTCGAGCAGGTGCAGGTCCCGGTCTCGCTCGCCGGCCACTCGAATGCCGAGCACAACATCGAGGATCTTCTCGGTCACTTCGTTGACATCGGATGGACGTACCGGTTCGGGCCCCCCGCCCAGGATCTAGTCGTGGCCAGCTTCGAGCGTGACACCGAGAACGGGACGCAGCTGCTCTCGCAGGCGTTTCGCCATCCGGTCGGCCGCCCGCGTAACCGGGAGACGGCCACCCAGCTCGGCGCTGAGGCCGAGCTCCGCCGCCTCCACGACGGCGATCATCTGCTCAGCGTAGGCGCCCGGCGCCTCCTGCACGGAGTGAGAATCGAAGCTCCCGGCTACGTGCCGGCAGACGACGCCTTCTCGGTGGAGCCCGGGCAGGTCCGCCACGTCCGCCTCACGCCCACCGCTTCGGGTGAGAACCAGAGTGAGCCGGCCCCGGCCGCCGCTGTGCTCACCGCGCTCAACCTGGCCGACCGCCTGCGCGTGAGCGCCGCCTGACGCTCCCGTCCCAGGCCCGGAATCGCGCCTTAGCTACGGTAAACTCGGCCGCCGGGATGGGGCGCGCCCCCAGCGCTCACCCGTCTCCACATCCAGCGCAAACGGAAAGGAGGAAGCGCTATGCGTGCAGTCGATGCATTGATGGAGTGCCTGAAGGCCGAGGGTGTCGACGTGGTATTCGGCCTGCCCGGCGGTGCCAACCTCCCGACCTACGACGCCTTCTACGACGCCGGGATCCGCCACATCCTGGTACGTCACGAAGCGGGCGGGGGCCACGCTGCCGAGGGCTACGCCAAGGCCACCGGCCGGGTGGGCGTGTCGCTGGGCACGAGCGGTCCAGGGGCGACCAACCTGGTCACCCCGATCTGCGACGCGATGATGGACTCGGTCCCGGTGGTGTTCATCACAGGCCAGGTGCGGACCGAGCTGCTGGGTACAGACGGCTTCCAGGAGGCGGACACGATTGGGATCACGATGCCGATCGTCAAGCACAGCTTCATGATCCAGCATCCGCTGGAGATCCCCCGCTCAATCCACGAGGCGTTCCACATCGCCCGGACCGGGCGCCCCGGCCCCGTCGTGGTGGACATCCCGCAGGACCTGAGCCGCGCCGACATCCCCTACGAGCCCGTCACCGACGTCCATCTTCCGGGCTACCAGCCGACCACCGACGGCAACCAGAAGCAGATCCGCCTGGCCGCCAAGGCGCTGGCCAATGCCCACCGACCCGTGATCTATGCGGGCGGCGGCGTGGTCAGCGCCGAGGCCGCCGAGGACCTGGTGGAGCTCGCGACCTGCGGGCACTTCCCCGTCACCTGCACCGTGATGGGTCTGGGCGCGTTCCCGGCCCCGCACGAGCAGTGGCTGGGCATGCTCGGCATGCACGGCACCCGGACCGCCAACTACGCCATGGACGAGGCCGACCTGATCGTGGCGATCGGGGCCCGCTTCGACGACCGCATCACGGGCAAGCTCTCCGAATTCGCACCCCGGGCCAAGTTCATCCATATCGACATCGACCCGGCCGAGATCTCCAAGAACGTACCCGCCCACATCCCGATCGTGGGAGATGCTCGCAACATCCTTCCGCGGCTGACGGCGGAGTACCGAGCTGTGGCTCCGGACGCCAGCCGGCTCGAGGAGTGGTGGGCGCGGATCCGCAGCTGGCAGGAGCGTTACCCGCTTACCTACGAGGACACACAGGATTCGGAGATCAAGCCTCAGTACATGATCCGGTCGCTGTGGGAGGCGACGGGAGGCGATGCGATCGTCACCAGTGACGTCGGGCAGCATCAGATGTGGGCGGCTCAGCTCTACGACTTCCCGAAGCCAAGACGCTGGATCAATTCCGGAGGGCTCGGCACGATGGGGTTCGGCCTGCCGGCGGCGATGGGCGCCAAGGTCGGGTGCCCTGACCAGACCGTCGTCTGTATCGCCGGCGACGGGTCGGTCCAGATGAACATGCAGGAACTGGCGACCTGCACTCAGGAGGGCATCGCCATCAAGGTGTTCATCATGAACAACGGCTACCTGGGGATGGTCCGTCAGTGGCAGGAGCTGTTCTGGGACAAGCGCTACAGCCATGTCGACATGGGCCAGTGGCCGGACTTCGTCAAGCTGGCCGAGGCCTATGGAGCGACGGGGATGCGGCTGACCGACAAGAACACGCTGGTCGAGGGGATGAAGGAGGCACTGGCCACCGAGGGCCCGGTCCTGGTCGATGTCGCCGTGACTCGGGAGGAGAACACCTACCCGATGATTCCGGCCGGGCAGGCCGCGCGGGACATGGTGGGCTGAAATGGGCGAGCCCGCCACCAAGGAGGTCCTGTCACTCAGCGACCTGGAGGCCGCCGGCAACCTGCGCACCGGGCGCAGGCACGTTCTGTCCATTCTGGTCGAGAACAAGCCCGGTGTCCTGACCCGGATCACCGGCCTCTTCGCCCGCCGTGGGTTCAACATCGACACCCTGGCCGTCGGCCCTACGGACGATGAGACGATCTCCCGGATCACCCTCACTCTCGATGGTGCGCTGCACCCCATCGACCAGGTGACCAAGCAGCTGCACAAGCTGGTCAACGTCCTCAAGATCCGGGATCTGGAGCCGGATGAGGCGCTGGCCCGCGAGCTGGCCATGTTCAAGGTCTCCGCCGATGGGGTCGCGCGCTCCGAGGTCATGCAGATCTGCGATATCTTCCGGGCCAAGATCGTCGACGTGAGCAAGCGCTCTGTCGTCATCGAGGTGACCGGCACCCGCGACAAGATCGAGGCCTTCGAAGGTCTGGTCCGGCCGTTCGGGCTGGTCGAGATGGTGCGCACCGGCGAGATCGCCATCGCCCGCGGGCGCGCCGAGACCTGACGCGTCCCGGCCAGGGCCTCAGGTCGGGGCGCCCTGAGTCGTCGACCGGTACACCGCCTCGATCTCCACAGCGACCCGGCGCAGGTTGAGGTAGTCGACCACCCGACGACGGCCAGCATCGCCGAGGCGCCGGCGTCGGTCGGGATCCTCGACCAGGGCCAGGAGGTTGGCGGCCAGCGCGTCGACGTCGTCCGGCGGACTCAGCAGGCCGGTCTCGCCGTCGAGGACCAGCTCGGCGCTCCCGGCGGCGTGCACGGCCACCACCGGCCTGGCCATGGCCATGGCCTCGATCTCGGCCAAAGGACACGGGTCATCGACGGATGGATGCGCGAACACGTCGGCAGCGGCGAGGATCTCCCGCACGTCTCCGCGCCGGCCGGCGAGGATGACATGGTCGTCCAGGCCGAGCTCGGCCACGAGGCGGCGGACCTCCTCTGTGTAGCTGATCGCTCCGGGCCCGCTGGGAGGGTTGTGTTCGAGGCCGGCGAGGAGCAATCTCGCGCCGGGGTGGCTGTCGAGCACTCGGCGGAAGGCCGCGATCAGCTTGAGCTGGCGCTTCCAGGCGACGAGCTGCGCGACCATCACGACCAGCGGGTCGGGCTCGCCGATGGCGAACTCGCGGCGTACCGCGGCGCCATTGGCCCGCGCCGGATCCCACTCCTGGGGGTCGACGCCGTTGAGGACGGGGAAGATCCGCTCGCGGGGGACGCCGCCACCGTCGTGGATCCCCCGGCCGGTCCATCCCGACACGGCGATGATCGCATCGCTGCGCTGAACGGCCACGCGGGAAGGTGGCGTCATCCAGCTCCCGTAGCGCGAGTGGAAGTGCAGGACGCATCGGGCGCCACCGAGGCGGGACAGGACCCAGGGCAGGAACCCGTTGCGAGTTCCCTCCTCGCAATGGACGACGTCGATGCCCGAGCGCCGCATGTAGCGGACGAGGCCGGCCAGACTGGCGGCGGCCGATGGGGCGGAACGGGCGGCGGTCGAGAGCATCGCCCGCCTGGACGGGCCGCCCACCGGGCCGAGGTCGACTGCCCGTAGGTCGAGGCTGGCCTGCTGCGGGATGATGTCGAGCAGCGATGTCTTGGCCGCGCGGTAGGACTCCTCCTCGGCGAGCCGGTTGTAGACCACGTGGACGCGGACCCGGTCGGGATCCAGAAACCGCATGACGTTGGCATGGACCGAGAAGGCGGGCGAGCTCGTCGGCTGCCCGAACATGAAGAGCACATTCAGGCGCCGTGCCATCTCCACACTGGAGAAGTCCCGCTCCGGGTCGGGTTGATCGAGAGCCCGGGGCCACCGCAGAGAGCCTGCGGGACCGAGGCCGGGCGGTGAGAGGGCATGGCTCATGGCGCGGTGGTCACCGTGGGCCATCATGACCGATGGCGGTCGCCCGCGACAACGTCGCCAGGTAGCCTCGGGTGACGATGACTGCGTCCACGACCTTCGGGCCCGCGGCCGATCCCCTCCTCGCTGCGTCAGCCGCGGAGCACGTCGCGGATCGCCTGCGAGAGGGGCTCCGGGCCGCCCGTCGCCGCGGCCGCCCGCAGCTGGCCAGCGCGACGGTTTCCTGCCGAGCCATCGACCCGATCGAGGTGGTCATGGCCTCACGAGTCGCCGGTGAGGACTGGTTCTGCTTCGCCCAACCAGACCGCGGGGGGATGGCCCTCGCGGCACTCGGGTGCGCCAGGGTGTGTGAGGCGACCGGCCTCGACCGGTTCGAGCGCTTGAGCCGGGAATGGATGCAGCTGGCCGCGGATGCCCTGGCCGACCCGCCCGAGGACGCGGCTGGGTCGGGCCTCGTTGCGGTCGGGGGCTTCGCCTTCGCGCCCCACGGGGGGGCGTCCCCGCGCTGGCGGGGATTCGCCCCGGCCTCGCTACGGGTTCCGGAGATCTCCCTGGGGCGTCGCGACGGACGCACCTGGATGACGGTCAATCGGGAGCTGGCTCCCGACGACACCGAGGAGGCGTGCGAGCGGGTGCTGCGCCGGCTGACCACGTTGCACGCGGAGCCCCTGCCCCTGCTGGACCCCGCGCCGACGGGCCGCTACGAGGTCTCGAGCCCGATGCCGCCCGCCCATTACGAGGAGGCCGTGGCGCGCGCGGTCGAGCGCATCCGCGCCGGCGGGCTGGAGAAGGTCGTCCTGGCCCGGGAGGTGGAGGTCGTGGCGCCCGCTGACCACGACCCGGCTGCCATCCTCGCCGTGCTGCGCGAGGGCTTCCCCTCCTGCTACGTGTACGCCGCTGGCCGTGGTGAGGCCACGTTCCTCGGCGCCAGCCCGGAGCTGCTCGTGCGCCGCGAGGGTCAGAGGGCGAGCACGGTAGCCCTAGCCGGTTCCACTCGCCGCAGCGCCGACCCAGCGGTCGACGACCACCTGGCCGAAGGGCTGCTGCGCAGCGACAAGGACCGAAACGAGAACGCGATCGTGGCCCGTCGGATCGCGCGGTCGCTGAAACCGGTTTCCGTCTGGGTCACGGCCGCCGCGGAACCCTTCGTCGTGCGCGTGGCCAACATCCAGCACCTCGCCGCTCCCATCCGCGCGCAGCTGGCGACGCCCATGGACGCCCTCGCCCTGGCCGGCCTCCTCCATCCGACGCCCGCGGTGGGCGGGGAGCCGGACGGTGTGGCACAGCTCCTGATCCCGGCCCTCGAGGGCATCGATCGCGGCTGGTACGCCGGACCCGTAGGCTGGTGCGACAGTCTGGGCGATGGCGAGTTCTGCGTGGCGCTGCGCTGCGCCCTGCTGCGCGGACCGAACGCCACCTGCTATGCCGGCTGCGGCGTGGTCAGGGACTCCGAACCCGCCGCCGAGCTGGCCGAGACCGAGGTCAAGCTCCAGGCTCTCCTGCCGGTCCTGTCGGGTTAGACGGGGCCCCGGCCTCCAGCCTGAGATCGGCCAGCTGCACCCGCCGAAAATGGCCTGGCCCGCTCCATCGGCCGAGCACCGCCGTATCGCCCCGGGCCCGATCCACCGCCTGTCTCAGCCCCCGGGGAAGGCGGGCCAGCACCCGGGACCGGACCCGTTGCGCAGGACGCAGTGCCCCGCCCTCCCATACGGTCTGGTAGTCACTCTGTTGGGGCCACGCCTCGAACGGCTCGGCGTCGGAGATCTTGCGGGCCAGGACGAACATGAACGTGGGCCAGGGACTGGAACCCGTGACCCGGGCGCCTACCTGGGCCGGATCGGCCACGGCCCGCCAGCTGGCCCCTCGCGCCGACGCACGAATCAGCAGGGTCCTCATTTCGAAGCCGTTCCCCGGACTCAGCGCGCGGTAGAACAGCTCCGGGCTGAACTGGTAGAAGCCATGCCCGATCTGGCTGTCGGCTGGGGTGATGGCGACGAGGTGACCTCCAGGCGCCACCGCGCGCATGCAGCTCCGCAGCGCCTCGGGAAGGTTGAAGACGTGCTCCAGCGTGCCGCCGTCGAAGACGGCCGTGTACCGCCCGCGAAGCTCGTCCGCCAGGGGCTGGTTCAGGTCCTGGACGAACGTGCTCCCCTCGTACGAGGAGGCATCGAGAGAGTCGACCGTCACCGCGCCGAGGTCCCGGAAAACCGGTTCGACAAAGCCCTTGCCCTCCCGCACGAGCGCCTCGGCGCGGTCGGCGGTGAGCGTCTGGCCGACCTCCCGGTGTGCCTCGACGAGTTCGGCCGCGGTCGCGAACAGGAACTGCCGTCCGATCGTCAGCGTCCGCTCGTAGGAGGCACCGAGGTTGCGCGCGGCGAGCAGGAAGCTGACGTCTTTCCCGGTGACCGCCATCGCCTGCCCATCCTAGCCTCGGGAGCCCTTGCGGGCTCGTCCACGCTCTACCGAGCCCCTATCGCCGTCGCCAGCGCAGCCCCGGCCGCGTCGGCAAGCTGCGCGTGCAACTCTCGGTTGGCACACCGGTCGGTCCGGATCTCGATCAGCGTCGTGCCCCCGCCAGCCAGGGACTGGCTCAGGGCGGCACGCAGGCCATCGGCATCGGGCGGACGTCGGCACTCGAAGCCGTACAGCTCGGCGACCCGCGCGAAGTCGAGGCCGGGGGGCGTGGCGATGTGCTCCTCGAAGGCGTCGCGCTGAGTGGCCACGGGCAGGAAGTGGAAGATCCCCCCGCCGTCGTTGTTGACCAGGACGATCGTCAGGTCGAGGTTCGTGCGCCGAGCGGCCAGCAGACCACCGATGTCGTGGGCCAGGGCGACATCGCCGATCAGCAGCACCACCGGCCCGCGGCTGGCCGCGGCGGCGCCGAAGGCGCAGGAGACCGTGCCGTCGATTCCGTTGGCGCCCCGGTTGGATAGGACTCGTGGGGGGTCATGGCGCACGGGGAAGAACTCCTCGACGTCGCGCACCGGCATGGAGGAGGCGACGAACAGTGTCGCCTCCGGCGGCAGGCTCTCCCCGAGGATCCTCGCCACAAGGGGCTCGGACACGCCGCCGGCGGCGAGCGGTCCGCTCAGTGCGCAGGCCACGGCACGGTCGCCGGCCCGCCAGCTGTCCAGCCACCCGTCCTCCACGTGGAGGCCGTCGGGCTGGGGCAGCGCGCCGCGCAACCGCATGCCCACGACAGCGTCCGGATCCTGCCAGCGGCCCTGAGGATCGACGGCGATCTGAGCCACGTCCGGCTGCCCGCCCAGCCACATTCGCAACGGCTTCGACGTGGGGAGCTCACCGACCCTGAAGATGAAGTTCGGCCGGTGGGCGGCCACAAAGGCGGGATCGCGGAGCAGCAGGTCGTAGTGGGCGATGGCCGCGGCGCCCCGGCGGGCACGGGACAGAGGGTCGGCCAGGAGCGGGATCCCAGCCCGCTCTGCGAACTGCGCCAGTCCGGCCGGGTCTCCCGCGCCCGCTCCGACCACGGCCAGCAGCCGTCCGGAGGGATGGGGACCCGGGCCCTGCGCCGGGCGGGGTGAGGGAGGGGCCAGAGGTGGGGGCTCGACGATGACATACGGGTGAGCGCCGGGACGGCCGGTCTCGTCGTCGGGCAGAGGCTCGTCGAGGACGAGCGGCTCGCGCAGCGGGAAGTTGAGGTGCACCGGACCGGGCCAGCCGTCGAGCGCGGTCCAGTAAGCGCGACAGGCCAGTGTCCTGGCCCAGCGCAGGCGCTCGGGCGTGCCTTCCGGCTCCCCAACCTCGAAGAACCACTTGGCGGAGTGTCCATAGAGCTTGATCTGATCGATGGTTTGACCCGCTCCCACCTCCCGTAGCTCCGGTGGACGATCGCCGGTCAGCACAATCAGCGGCACCCCAGCCTGCCCGGCCTCGATCACCGCTGGCAGCAGGTTGGCGGCGGCGGTCCCGGAGGTGCACGTGACGGCGACCGGTCGGCCGCTGGCCTTGGCCACGCCGAGGGCGAAGAACCCAGCACTGCGCTCGTCGATGTGCGACCAGCAGCGGATTCGGCCGTCACGGACCAGCGAGAGGATGATCGGCGTGTTGCGCGAGCCGGGGGAAGTGCAGGCGTGCTCCATCCCACAGCGGGCAAGCTCGTCGACCATGGCGCGCAGAACCAGATACGAGTCGGTGGCAGCCAAAGGGAGGTGCGCCTAGACCGCCGGGCGTTTGTGGACCAGCATGTCCTCGAGGAACAGCGCGTCGATACCCGTGGAGAGAAACGTCGCCACCGCCTCGCGGGGAGTGTTCACGATCGGTTGCCCGCGGACGTTGAAGCTGGTGTTCAGCACGACCTCACGCCCCGTGCGCCTTCCGAGCGCCCTGAGCAGAGCGTGGAAGTCCCCGTTGTCCGACCTCGAAACCGTCTGGACGCGGGCCGAGCCGTCTACGTGCGTCGTGGCTGGGAGCTCCGCTCGGTGCTCGGGACGTACGTCGACGTTGACGTTCATGTACGGCAGGCGAGTGCCGGCGGGCACCGCGAACCAGCGGTTGACCTCCTCCTCGGTCACGGCCGGAGCGAAGGGCCGGAAGCCCTCCCGGAGCTTGACCAGCGCGTTGACCCGATCGCGCATGTCCGGGCGGCTGGGCTCAGCGAGGATGCTGCGATGCCCGAGCGCCCGCGGCCCGAACTCCATGCGACCGCGGAACCAGGCGATGACCTCTCCCGCCGCGACCCGCTGCGCCGCCGCATTGCAGGCGGCTTCCAGCGATCCAAGTGACTGAGTCTCGACCTCGGCGGCGAACTCGGTCAGCGCCGCCTCGAGCTCACGGGGGCCATGGGCGGGACCGTAGAAGGGCACGGGTGAGCGGCGGTTGACCACCTCCCCGGCCTGCGCCGCCCGCTGCAGCGCCGCCCCCAGGGACGTGCCGTCGTCGGCCGCGGCGGGTTGGACGTAGATCTCGTCGAACCGGCCGGAGTCCAGCAGCCGGGCGTTGGCCGTGGTATTGAGCGCGACGCCACCGGCGAGCGCGAGCCGGCGCAAACCAGTTCGCTGTCCCCACACTCCGCACAGGTGGAGCATGGTGCGGTCCAGCTGAGCCTGGAGGGCGGCCGCCACATCTTCGTGGTCCTTCGTGATCGCCGCCTCGGGTTCCCGAGCCGGGAGCAGACGCTCCGCGAGCTGACGGCGGGCGGCGCGGTGGTTCTCCCGCTCGTCGCGGTCTCCGAGCCTGAGCAGGGGAATCGCCCAGCCCTCCTCGGTCAGGCGCACCACGTCCGCGAAGAAGGCGGAGAACCGGCCGGGGTCCCCATACGGAGCCAGGCCCATAACCTTGTACTCGTCGGAATTGAACTCGAACCCGAGGTGCAAGGTCACCACCGAGTAGAGGATCCCGATCGAGTCCGCCGCCGGGATCCGGTGCAGCACCTCGAGGCGACCTTGGCGGGCGTGGTACACGGTCGCGCCGTGTGCCTCGCTCATGCCGTCGACGACGACGACCAGGCACTCGTCCCAGCCTGAGGTGAGGCAGGCCGAGGCGGCGTGGGCGAGATGGTGATCCACGTGCCTGATCCGCTCAGCGGGTAGGCCCGGCAAGCACGCCTTCACCTGCGCCACGAAGGCCTCCCGGGACAATACGTCGCGATACAGCTCCTGGCTCAGCGGATCCAGCTGGTAGAGCAGCCTGTAGGGCTCATGATCGAAGCCGTGCGCGATCTCATCCAGCTCCTCGGGCGCGACGGCGGCGTGCTCGAGGCAGGCTGTGATCGCCCCGATGGGAAAGTCGCCGCTGTGCTTGCGGCGGCTGATGCGCTCCTCGGCGACCCCGACGACGAACTCGCCGTCGATGATCAGAGCCGCGGCTGAATCGTGCCCCTGGGAGATGCGGTATTCGCGCTCGTCGAGATCGGCCCAGTGTCGCCGCTTGAACGCCACTGTCCCGTCGATGCCGCTGATGCCGAGGATCTTCATCCCAATCCAGTCAGCTCGACCTCGCGATCCTGGATCCACCACTCGCCGTCGAGTCTCGTCAGGAGCGACTGTTCGGAGGCGAGTACAGCCGAGATGTCCTTATCGCGGGAATGCGACAGGGAGGTGTAACGGGTTGGGTAGAGCCGGCATCGGCGCTCGGCAAGAGCTGTCTGGAGCCGTGGTTCCAGCCTACCCATCACTCCGATGGCCCCATGACGCCAGGCATGATGGAGGAGGTCGTCGAGCGTCGGACCGACATGACGGTCCACGGCCGCGACCTGTAGCACCTGGGAGACGGCGTCCTGCTGCAAGTAGTACACATACCAGCCGATCACCCTCCCGTCCGGCTCGCGCACGAGACGCCTCACCGGCGTGCCGAGCCCGCCGACCAGGGTCAGCTGAGCGAACAGCCACGACACGTAGCCCTCGTCGTAGTCGAGGTGCAGGCGCAGTCGAGCGCCGACGTGGTCCAGATGCTCGACCACCCCCGCCGGGGTGAGCGTCTCGGACGTGGTCGTGGGTTTGGCCGGCGGAGCCAGCGGCCGCCACCAACGGGTCGTGGCTCGGTCCAGGAGCTGCAGGGGCCGGCGGCGGGAGGCGAGCCGTCCGCCCGGGTGATGCCGCGCGTACCAGGTGGTGAACTGCCACGGCTGGAGCACCCGCAGCCAGCCGATGCACCCGAGGTGCACCATCTCCCCACCGAGCAGCGTCCAGATCCGTCGCATCCGGTCGTTGGCGGTGTCGGTGATGGTCAGGTCCTGAGGTCCGTCGAGATAGGCCCGAACCAGGGCGGCGCCCACGGCCCGGTGCCGCGCATCGGGATGAGCCGCCAGCTGTCCGGCGCAGGCGATCCGGATCGGACGCCCGTTGAAGCGGGCCCGGCGGACGCTCGATCCTTGAAAGGCGACGATCCGGCCGTCGCCATCGAGGTGGACGAGCGACGGGATCTCCGGATCAGCCCACGGCTGGTCGAGGAGGACGCTCTCGAAGTACGTGGCCAATCCGGGGGCGGGGGAGGCGTGCCCGGACCGGACAACCAGCTCGTAGAGCGCAGCGACCTGAGGGAGATCGGATCGGTCGAGGGGACGGATCAGGCTCATCCGCCTCTTCCGGCGTCCACTCGAGGCGCGGGCTTGGGGCCCGCAACGAGCTCATCGACGAGCGAGGCGATCCGCCGGAGGGTGCGCAGGGCGTCGATGTCGAGGTTCTCCAGAGGGATGGTCACTCCGAACTCGCATTCGATCTCGAACAGGAGCGTCACGAGCGCGAGCGAGTCGAGCAGCCCGGCCGCCACGATATCCATCTCCGGGTCGGGGACGTCTATGCCGAGGCCGTCACTGAAGATCCGCGCTGTCCGTCGCTCGGCGTCGCTCATGACGGCGGAGGTACGGGGGACTCTGAGTTGAACATCTCGCGCAGCGCCCGGCGATCGATCTTGCCGTTGAGGTTCTTGGGTAGAGCCGTCATCGCCCTCCAGCGGCCGGGCAGCATGTATCGCGGGAGCAGAGCGCTGAGCTGACCCCGCAGGGCAGCGATCGCGATCTCCTCTCCGTTCCTCGACGCGTACGCGCAGCAGATCGCGGTGCCCTCGAAGCCGGCTGAGTCGACGGCGATGACCGCGCATTCCGCCACCTGAGGGAGCGTGTTCACCGCGGATTCGATCTCCATGAGCTCGATTCTGTAGCCACGGCTCTTGATCTGCGAGTCGGCCCGCCCGAGGAAATAGAAGAGGTCATCGTCGCCCTGCCGGGCCAGATCTCCGGTCCGGTAGAGGCGCTGTCCCGCATGGTCGGGTCGAGGATCGGCCAGGAAGGCGGCCCGCGTCTTCTCCTCGTCCCGCCAGTAGCCCGGGCTCAGCCCCGCCCCGGCGATGAACAGGTCGCCGACCTCGCGCACCGGTACCTCCCGCAGGTCCGGCCCCAGGACGAGCAGCTCCTCGCCGGCGCAGGCCTCGCCGATCGGAACCGGGGCACTGGGGTTGCCGGGGATCTGCGGAATCGTGTAGTAGCTGCTGGCGATCGTCGCCTCGGTGGGTCCGTAGAGGTTGGTGAAGGTGGCCTGTGGCACGCTCTGCATCCAGTGGACAAGTATCGGCGTCGGCAGCACCTCTCCGCACCAGAGCACACGTTCGAGGCTCGGAAAGCTCCCCGGGGGGACCGCTCCGAGCCGGGCCATGTACGTCATCGTCGACGGGACGCAAAACCACTGGGTGAGCCGGCTCCCCGTGATGAATTGCGCCAGCTGCTGCGGAAGCAGTGTCTGGGGCGGCACCAGATGGAGCTGCGCTCCGGCTCGGAAGGTCGCGTAGACGTCGAAGGTGGAGAGGTCGAAATGTAACGGAGGGTGCCCGGAGATCCGGTCCTCCGGCTGGGTGCCGAAATAGGCCACCGCCCACTCGACGAACGCGGTCACGTTGGCGTGGGTGATGACCACCCCCTTGGGCTCGCCCGTGGAACCCGACGTGAACAGGATGTGCGCGAGGTCGGTCTCGTGGCCGCCCAGGCCCAGGGGCTCGTCCAGCTGGCCAGCCACCTCCTCCGGCCCGAACCTCCACGGCACGTCTCCGGCGCCCAGCGCAGGATCGTCGAGCGCCCCCAGAACCATGTCCGCGGGCACAGCCCCGGCCTCCCGCAGCTGCTGGAGCAGGCCCGTGGCGCTGCCGAGGACGAGCATCGCCCCCGGATCGGCGGCCTTCAGGATGCGGGCGACCCGCGCCGCTGGGCTCGCGATGTCGATCGGGACGTAGGCCCCCCCGGCCTTCAACGTGGCGAGCATGGCGATGATCGCTGCCGGAGACTTCTCCGTCAGCAGGCAGACTCGCTCACCGGGCCCACAGCCCGCGTGTGTGAGCATCCGTGCCAGTCGATTGCTGGCCGATTCGAGCTCGGAGTACGTGAGGCAGATCTCGCCCATGACCAGCGCCACCGATTCTGCGGAGTGCTCGGCATGCCGGGCGACGTAGTCGTGCAGGAGAACGGTCAAAGGCTCGGCCCATCAGCGGCTCGGAACGCCACGCCGATGTGGTGGAGCTCCTCCTCGGAGGGCGGGATGTCCAGGATGAACGTGCGAAAGCCGAGCTCCATGTAGCGCCGGAGCTCGGCCGCGGTTCGGTCGTAGTCGCCGACCAGGTAGGGGCAGAACGTCTTGTAGTTCTGAAACGGCCCGAGCCAGTACACGCTACCCGCGGTAGCCGCCTCGCGGGCCAGGTCGGAGAGCTGGCGGTGCCACTGCGAGTCGGACACGTGCATGGCCAGGCGGTGAGCGATCTGTCCCTCCCGGTCCTCCGGGAAGCGTTCGTAGGCGACCCGCCACGCCTCCTCACGGTCCGCGCGGGTGATGATGCCGATGCGCATCCCGCACTCGAGTCCGGCGTCGGCCTGGCTTTCCTCCTGCTCGGCCGGTTGGGGGTACTTGATGGCGATCGCCCCGAGGGTCCTGGCCGCGGCGAGACCCGCCGGTGAGGAACCGGAGATGGTCATGCCCGGTGACAGCTCGGGTGGGACCTCCGGCTTGAGCCGGAGATTCCGGACGACGTAGTGGGCTCCCTCATGGCTGACTGGCCCTGACCCGTTGACCAGCGCCTTGACGATCCCCGCGTACTCGATTAAGCGCTCGTAGCGTGCATCGTGGGGGGTGTCGTCCCCAAGGGCGAGGAGGTCGTTGCGAAATCCTCCCGCCACCATGTTGAGGTAGACCCGACGCCGGTGCAGGTGGGCCAGCGAGGAGACCATCTTGGCGACGCTGTACGGGTGCATGTAGGCCGACTGCACGGCCACCAGGGGCGCCAACCGCTCGGTCGCCTGCACGACCAGCTGGGCCACAAGCCACGGGTCGACGATCCCGTTGTCGGTGTAGACGAGGATCCCCTCACAGCCGGCCGCCTCGCTCCATCTGGCCACGTCGGCCACCAAGCGCGCGTACTGTGCGCGATCTGCATCCCGTGACTGTGGACAGGTCGAGAAGATCTTCACGCGGCTGACGGGCCCCTGGGTCACCAGGCAGTGATCATAAGATCGGGCGGTGAGCGACGCCGATTCAGTGTTCGTGCTTCTGCACGGCTTCACCAACACGGGCGCCAGCTGGCAGCCCGTGATCGATGCGCTCGGCCCGCACCGTCAAACGGTTGCCCCGGATATCGGGGGTCACGGCCCTGAGGCCCGCCGGCCGGTGACGTTGGAAACGGTCCTCGGCGACCTGGAGCGGGTGGCCCCAGAGCGGTTCGCACTCTGCGGCTACTCGATGGGCGGGCGGATCGCCCTCCACGCCGCGCTGTCGATGCCCGATCGGGTGCAGCGCTTGGTCCTCATCGGCGCCAGCCCGGGCATCGCCGACGGCCCCGAGCGCTCAGCCCGCCGCGAAGCCGATGAGCGCCTGGCCACCGAGATCGAGGGCTTGGAGATCGAGACCTTCGCCCGTCGCTGGGCGCAGACTCCGATCCTGGCCGGCGTCGCGCCCGAGATGGCGGCCGCGGCCCACGCCGACCGGCTCCGGAGCACGCCGACGGGCCTTGCCGCGGCCCTGCGCGGGCTCGGCACCGGCGCCCTGACGCCCGTGTGGGACCGCCTGGCCGAGCTCACGATGCCCGTCACCATGATCGTCGGCGAGCGGGACGCCAAGTTCACGGCGATCGCCGAGCAGATGGCGATGGCGATCCCAGATGCGCAGCTCCACGTCGTGCCGGGGGCCGGCCACGCCGTCCATCTCGAGCGCCCCGATGCGGTGGCCGAGCTACTCCTCGGCGTCTGAGCTTGGGCCGCACTCGGGGAGACTTTCTGTCCTGGTGGAGCAGAAAGTCTCCCGGAGTCCGCGTGCGGTCGGGGCCCGGTTACAGGGTCGGGACGGAGACCTTTCCGTCGGCGATCGTGACGATCGCCGTGCCCCGGTTCGGGACGAAGGAATTCGTCGATGTGGACACCTGCAGCTCCAAGGTGTCGCCCTTGGGCAGCAGGTAGGCCACGCCCGCCAGGTCCAGCGAGATGGTCTGCGGTGCCGGAGGCAGGTTCGGGTCGGTCCCGTTGTCGGCCAGATCGAGGTTGTCGAGCCGCAACGGCGACGTCTGCAGATCAACGACGTCGCCGGTGTTCTCGTCGATGAGGCGGAAGAACAGGTTGGTGGCGTTGCCGTCGACGGTCACCGTCGCCGTCACGTGACCGATCCCGACGATTGGCAGATCGCCATCCGTGGCGGTCACGATCGGGATCGTGACCTGGCCGGGATCGCTCGTGCTCGTCGCCCCGTCGGTGATGGCCGTGTCCTCCCCGACCGCAGTGTTCTGAGCGCCGGTCGGCACCCCGTGCGAGACCAGCATTCCACTCAGCGGCGCTGAGACGTACTTGGCCCGACCCGGATCCGAGGGCGTCGGGAACGTCGAGGCGCCGTACCAGTTGCCGTTCTCGTCCTGGTAAACGAGGTTGTCCTTGGCCGGAACGAGCCCGGCGAGCGCGGCGGCACTGCCGGACTCACCGCGGAGGTAGTGGTTGAACCAGGCGATCGTCGCCGCCTCGGTGTAGTCGCCGGCTGACTGGCCCGGCGCGATCGGGCTCGACGACGACGCCGTGTCGCTGTAGTTCTCGCCGGTCGGCGCCGCCCCCGTCGGACAGCTCACATGACCGCCACAGAAGGCGATCATCTTGAGTGGGATGTGCGCATAGTGGGCGCGCGTCTCGACCAGGTTGTTCCACCCGTCGCTGAGGTTGAACAGCGTGTCAACGGTGCCCTGGATGGCGAGCACCGGGATGTCAGGCACATGACCGGCCGGTCCGGCGCCGAACTCGGCCATCGAGCGCTGGTGGAACCAGGCCGACACCGTGGTGTCCCAGTAGCCCTCGTCCAGCCCCTCGGCCTCGGCCTCATCGATCATCGGGTCATAGCCGCCGATCTGGTTGCCCGCGGTGCCGCCCGAGGGGAGCCCCTCGGCGTCGGCCGGGATGTGGGAGGCACCCTGCTCGGCGAGGCCACCGGCGAACAGCAGTTCGCCCCAGCCGAGCTTGATCACCCCGCCCGGATCGAGCGAGTAGTCGAGGTCGTTCCACGACCACTCGGGGACGATCGCCTTGACCCGGTTGTCAAACGATGCCGTCGACCACTCAATCCCGCCGCCGTAGCTGGCTCCGGTCATGCCAACGACCGGCTCGCCGTAGCTGTTTGAGTGCTTGGAGTCGTTGGTGTACTTAGGCTGCCCGGCCTTGCCGCCGGTGTCGACCGCGATCTCGGGACGGCCGGTGAGGACGTCGGAGATCAGGGCGGACACGTCGCGCCCCACTGCGGCCGGCGAGTCGACCTCGGCCACGCCGCCGGACTCGCCGAAGCCGCGTGGATCCCACGTCATCTCGGCGTACCCCTCGGCGATCAGGTTCTCATCCGGCGTGGTCGCGCCGGCGCTGCCCCAGCCCGGGCCCTCGAGGATGGTGTACAGCGAATGCGGCTTGGGGTTCAGCGGCTCGAACAGGTTGTAGACGATCGGCGTGCCGTCAAAGCTGAGGATGCAGCCGCGTGTGTATGTGTACGACGGGCTGGCCGACACGGTGGTGACCGAGCTGTTGGGACACGCCTGCGCCAGAGCCGGACCGGCCATCAGCCCGGTGCAGCCGCATATCCCGAGGAGCGACGCTCCCAGCGTCGCGGCAGCGCGTCCGCGCTTGAACTTCATCTCTCTCCTGCCTTTCCCTAACGATGGGGTCAGGAGCTAGGAACGACGGAGCCGCCCAAAACTGGCGGAAGCAGCCCGAGTCCGGGCTCGGAGGGAGGTCGCATCCAACCATCGACGGG